>JACCDZ010093949.1_pt1 | contig 51242 bp, 54 predicted proteins | sample 7449551 | NCBI WGS metagenome assembly JACCDZ01 (sample SAMN15323452, study PRJNA562643) | freshwater metagenome | isolation source: river surface water | place: USA:Blue River Watershed | collected 2017-08-18 | reverse complement strand
CCAAGACCTCGGCCATGATGCTCACCGCAATTTCAGAAGGCATTTTGCTGCCAATGTAGATGCCGATCGGTCCGCGCAGCTTGGACAGGCTTTGCTCGGTCTGATCAAAGTGCTCCATCATGCGCTGACGCCGCGCCTGGTTGTTTCGCCGAGAACCAATGGCGCCCACATAGAACGCATCGGTATCCAGAGCCTCGAGCAAGGCCAGGTCATCGAGTTTGGGGTCATGGGTCAGCGCGATCACGCAGGAGCGCCGGTCGGGTGCAAAGGCGCGCACTACATCGTCGGGCATGTCACCCAGCACCTTGACTTGAGGCATGTTCCAGGCGCCCCGGTATTCCTCGCGTGGGTCGCACACGGTCACCGAAAAGCCGCAAAACACCGCCATGGTGGCCAGGTACTCGGTGAGTTGCCCGGCGCCGATGAGCAGCATTCGGTATTCAGGGCCAAAGGTGTTGACCAGCTCATGCTCGTTCATGCTCAGGGCTTGGGGCGCCGTCCCGGTTTGCAGGGTCACCAAGCCGCTGGCGAGGTGGGTGCGTCGATGCACCAGCTGCCCAGATTCCAGATGCGCGATGAGCTCTGCCAAGGCCTTGGGATCGGGGTCAAATTCCAGCAACAGCTCCAGCGTCCCGCCACAGGGCAAGCCAAAGCGATGGGCCTCGTCGGCAGTGATGCCGTATTTGACGCGCTGTGGTGGTCCTTGGGGCATTTCTGCGGGCTCGCCCTGCGCTTGCGCGCCCTGTGCATAGGCCTGGGTGTAGCGATAAATTAAATCGTCTTCAATGCAGCCACCCGAGACTGAACCCACCACGGCACCTGAATCGCACAAGGCCATGATGGACCCCACGGGGCGGGGCGAGGAGCCCCAAGTCCTGACCACCGTGGCAAGCAAGGCCCTGTGGCCGAGCTCGCGCCACGCCTTGAGTCGGCGCAACACCATGAGGTCAAGGTTTTCCATGGTGAATCAGCGCGCCAGCCAAAACGCGATCACGGTGAGCAGGGCTGAACCCAGCCCCCATGCCCACAAGGGGATGGGACCCCGCTTGGAGGCTGACCGGGCAGAAGGGGTGGCGATGGGCGCAGCCACTGCCGCTTGGGGATGCATCTCCAGCAACTTGGTTTCAAACCGCTTGAAAAAATCCTCGGCCAGGGACTTGGCTGCGCCGTCGATCAACCGTTGACCCAATTGGGCAATCTTGCCGCCCACCTGGGCGTTGACGGTGTAGCTGAGTTCGCATCCAGTCCCTGCGGCGTGCAGCTGAACCTGAGCTGTGCCCTTGCCGAATCCGGCCACGCCGCCTTGACCCTCAAACTGCAAGGCGTAGGAGTTGGGCGGGAGGATGTCGAGCAAGCTCACCTTGCCGGCGAACTTGGCCGCCACGGGACCGATCTTGAGGGTCACCCCCACGTTGTAAATGGTGGGACCGTCGGTTTCAAAGCGGTCGCAACCCGGGATGCAGGCTTTGAGCACATCGGGATTGTTCAGCGCATCCCAGGTGAGGGACTGGCTGACGGGGAGGGCGCGTTGGCCTTGCATGTCCATGAGGGAACTCCAGAATCAGTGAAGACGTTTGAGCAGTTGCGCCATGGCCTTGGCCAGGGCTTCGAGTTTGGAGAGATTGTGGATGGCCAGCAAGGCATCTGCATGCTGTGCCAATACCTGAGCACCACGTGCAGCGGGTGCATACCCCTCGAACCTCAACAGGGGGTTGAGCCACAGGAGTGCACGCGAGTGCCGCTTGAGCCATGCCACTTGTTCCATGAGCACGCCATTGTCGCCCGTATCCAGCCCGTCTGAAATCAGCAGCACCAGGGTGCGCCGCCCCAACAAGGCTTGCGGATGCGCTTGACGCAAGGTCTGCAAGGATTCGCCCAGGCGGGTGCCGCCTGCAAAGTCGCGGATCTGGGCATTGCACTGGGCCAGCATGGCATCGGTGTCATGCAAGCGAAACCCCGCATTGAGGTCAGTGAGCCCCGTGCCAAATGCAAAGACCTGTCGCGGCACACCACGGGTGGCCTGGTGCAGGTAGGCCAGCATGAGCCTCGCGTAGCGTTCCATGGAGCCCGACACGTCCACCAACACCAGCAGCGGCAAGGGCTGGGCTCGCCTGACTCGGTGATACAGCGTGAGCCACTCGCCCTCGTGCCGCACCGATTCACGCAGGCACGCGCTCCAGTCAAGCCGATTGCCACGCAAGCCCGATTGCGTGCGACGGGCTTGCACTTCGGGGATGGGCAAGGGCAATTGCCGAGCCAGGCGCTCCACCAGCATGAATTCGCTGGCCGAGAGTTGCGCGAAGTCGGCATGCTGAATCCGTTTGAGATCGCTGGCCGACATGGCCGCATCCAGGTCCACCTGATCCTCTTTGGGGGTGGACGGTGTGCGGTTGGCGCGCAAGGCCTCCTGGACCCTGGCCTTTTGGGTGCTGGGCTTGGCTTCTTGCGCTTGGGGCAACATTTGGCTCAGCAACTGCTGCGCCCACTCCGGATTGCGGAAGTAGGCATCAAACAATTGCTCAAAGACCTGCAGGTCTTGTTCGCGCGAGACCAGCACACAGGCCAGGGCAGCGCGCACATCGTCGCGACGCTCCAGACCCAGATGCCCCAAGGACTCCAGGGCCAAGGCCGAACGGGCCGAGTCGATGGGCAAGCCAGCGCGCCTGAGCGTGCGAACGAATCCCACCATGTTCTCGGCCAACTTGCCTGAGCGTGCGTCTCCGAGCAACATGGTCAGGCTCAGTCGGGTGTGGGTTCAAGCAATTGATCCACCAGTGGCAACAAGGCCGCGATGTCCTCACGCTGCTTGAACAAGATGCCTGCGGTGTCCTGAACGACTTCGGGGTCGAGTTGCAAGGTGTCCAAGGAGACCAGGGCCTTGGCCCATTCCACACTTTCGGCAATGCCGGGGCCGCGCACAAAGGCGTCGGCAAAGGGTTGGCTGCGAAGCCGCGCCACAAAGTCAGCCACTTGCCTGGCCAATTGCTCCGAGGCCTGGGGCACTTGCGCACGAACAATGGCCAGCTCGCGGTCGCGGTCGGGGTAATCCATCCAGTGATAGAGGCAGCGGCGTTTGACGGCGTCGTTGAGGTCGCGGGTGCGGTTGCTGGTGAGCAAGGTCACGGGGGTGCTCAGCGCAGTGAGGGTGCCCAACTCGGGGATGGTGACCTGAAACTCACCCAGGAATTCAAGCAAGAAGGCCTCAAAGGGCTCATCGGCACGGTCCACCTCATCGATGAGCAGCACCGCACCAGGGGGAGGCGTTTGCAGGGCTTGCAGCAAGGGGCGGCGAATCAGGTAGCGTTCCTGATAGACCTCTTGCTCCAGGGCTTGGGTGCTCACGGTGCCTTGAGCCGCCCGCATGTGCAGCAACTGCGCTGCATGATTCCACTCGTACAAGGCTTCTCGCTGCTCCAGGCCGTCGTAACACTGAAGGCGGATGAGGGGGCGATCCAGCACCTTGGCCAGGGCTTTGGCCAATTCGGTTTTGCCAACGCCGGGTTCACCCTCCATCAGCAACGGTCGTTGCAGGCGCGTACTCAAAAAAACGGCGGTTGCCAACCGCCGGTCCGCCTCATAACCCACGCTGGCTAAAGCGTGGATCACATCATCGGTGTTGCGCCAAGTCTGCGCGAGCGTCATCCGAGCGCCTGTGCCACAGCGCGCTGGGTCTGCACCTTGATGAGGTGGGCGCGGTATTGAGCCGAGGCGTGGATGTCGCTGTTGAGGTTGCTGGCGTCCACGGTGACAGCATCCACCGCTTGTGCACTGAAGTTCTTGGACAAGGCTGCTTCCAGACCGGCATGGCGAAACACGCCATTGCCCGCGCCCGTCACGGCCACGCGCACGCCCGTTCCGGTGTCAGCCACGAACACACCCACCAGCGCAAAGCGCGAAGCGGCCTGTTTGAATTTGGCGTAGGCCGCACGCTTGGGCGTGGGGAAGGAGATGGACTGAATCAACTCGCCTGGCTCCAGTGCCGTGGCATAAAGCCCCTGGAAGAAATCGTCGGCAGCGATCTTGCGGCGGTTGGTGCGGATGGTGGCGCCCAAGGCCAGCACAGCGCTGGGGTAGCAGGCTGCGGGGTCATTGTTGGCCACGGATCCACCCAGGGTGCCCATGGCGCGGACTTGCCGGTCCCCAATGCCGTCGGCCAAGGCCGCCAGGGCAGGGATGTGCTTGAGCACATCGGCGTTGCTGGCGACGTCTTGGTGGCGGGTCATGGCGCCGATCACCACTTGGTTGCCTTCCATGCAAATCCCTTTGAGGTCGGCAATCTGGCCCAGGTCCACCAGTTTCTCAGGTTGCTGCAATCGCTGCTTGAGGGCGGCAATCAGGGTTTGACCACCAGCAAGAGCCTGACCCCCTGAGCCCACGGCCTTGAGGGCATCGGCCAAGTTGGCGGGACGTTCGTATTGGAATGCGTACATGTGTTTCTCCTAAATGCTCACGGGTTCAGATCAAGCCTTGGCTTGTTGAATGGCCTGCCACACGCGGTGCGGTGTGGCGGGCATGTCCAGCTCCTTGACACCCAGGGGGGCCAGTGCGTCCAAGATGGCGTTGATCATCGCAGGTGGCGAACCAATCGCACCAGCCTCGCCACAACCTTTGGTTCCCAGGGGATTGTGGGTGCAGGGCGTGCAGACGTGTCCGATGTTGAAGTGCGGGAAGTCATCGGCTCGGGGCATGGCGTAATCCATGAACGAGCCCGAGAGCAACTGACCCGTCTCGCGGTCGTAGACGCAGTTTTCAAGCAAGGCTTGTCCAATGCCCTGGACCAAACCGCCGTGCACCTGGCCTTCGACGATCATCGGGTTGATGATGGTGCCGAAATCGTCCACTGCCGTGAAGCGGTCGAGTCGGACTTCGCCCGTGTTGGGGTTGACCTCCACCTCGGCGATGTAGGTGCCCGCCGGGAAGGTGAAGTTGGTTGGGTCGTAAAACGCCGTTTCATTCAAGCCAGGCTCGAGCTTGTCCAGGGGATAGTTGTGTGGGACATAGGCCGTGAGCGCCACCTGACCAAAGGGGATCTTCTTGTCGGTGCCTTTGACGGTGAATTCGCCGTTGGCGAATTCGATGTCTGCGTCAGAGGCCTCCATGAGGTGGGCCGCAATCTTTTTGGCTTTGGCTTCGATCTTGTCAAGGGCGCGCATGATGGCCGCGCCCCCCACAGAGATCGAACGTGAGCCGTAAGTGCCCATGCCAAAGGGCACGCGTCCGGTGTCGCCATGCACCACGTCCACGTTCTCGACGGGGATGCCCAGGCGCGATGCGACGACTTGGGCAAAGGTGGTTTCGTGACCTTGACCATGGCTGTGCGAGCCGGTGAACACGGTGACACTGCCCGTGGGGTGCACGCGCACCTCACCGCATTCGAACAAGCCCGCCCGTGCGCCCAGTGCGCCCGCGATGTTGGAGGGCGCAATGCCACAGGCCTCGATGTAGCTGGAGTAGCCAATGCCCCGCTTGAGGCCTTTGGCCTCGGACGCAGCCTTGCGCTTGGCAAAGCCAGCCGCATCAGCCAGCTTTTGGGCTTCGTTCATGCAGGCGTGGTAGTCGCCAATGTCGTACTGGAGCGCCACTGGGGTCTGGTAGGGGAACTGGGTGATGAAGTTGCGTTTGCGGATTTCATCCTGACCCAGACCCATCTCCCATGCTGCGCGCGACACGATGCGCTCGAGCAAGTAGGTGGCTTCCGGCCGGCCGGCGCCACGGTATGCATCCACGGGCGCGGTGTTGGTGAACCAGGCGTCCACTTCGCAATACACCAGGGGCGTGGTGTATTGGCCGGCCAGCAATGTGGCGTAGAGGATGGTGGGCACCGCCGTCGAGAAGGTCGAAAGGTAGGCGCCCAGGTTGGCATTGGTGTGAACCTTCAAGGCCAGGAACTTGCCGTCTTTGTCCATGGCGAGTTCGGCATGCGAATCATGGTCACGGCCATGCGCATCGCACAGGAAGGCCTCACCACGCTCGCAGGTCCATTTGATGGTCCGATTGAGTTTTTTGGAGGCCCAGGTGAGGCACACATCTTCGGCGTAGAGGTAAATCTTGGAGCCAAAGCCACCGCCCACATCGGGCGCAATCACGCGCACCTTGTGCTCGGGCAGCCCCAGCACAAAGGCTGTCATCAGCAGGCGTTCAACGTGGGGGTTTTGATTGGACACCCACAGCGTGTACTCGTCGCTGGCGCGGTTGAAGGCGCCAATCGCCGCGCGTGGTTCCATGGGGTTGGGGACCAGGCGGTTGTTGATGAGGTCGAGCTTGGTGATGTGAGCCGCCTTTTTGAAAGCCTCATCGACCTGGCCTTTGTCGCCAATCGCCCATTTGTAGCAATGGTTGTCGGGCGCTTCGGCATGCAGGCCTGGGCCTTTGCCGGTGGCCGCATCGCGCACATCGACCACGGCAGGCAGCACGTCATAGTCCACCTCGACCAGCTCGGCGGCCGCCTTGGCTTGCTCTACCGTCTCGGCCACCACCATGACCACATGGTCACCCACATAGCGCACCTTGCCCTGAGCCAAGATGGGGTGGGCGGGCTCTTTCATGGGCGTGCCGTCGGTGCTGGTGATCAACCAGCCGCAGGGCAGACCATTGACCTTGTCACCGGCCACGTCCTGGCCGTCGAAGATGCCCACCACACCGGGGGCTTTGAGGGCTTTGTCTTTTTTGATGGACTTGATGTTGGCGTGGGCATGCGGTGAACGCACAAACACGCAATGCGTCATGTTGGCCAGGTCAATGTCGTCGGTGTATTGGCCTGCGCCGGTGAGGAAGCGATAGTCTTCCTTGCGAAGAACAGATTCGCCGATGTGAGGCAAGTTAGCAAAGTCGGTGGCACCCATGTGTGTCTCCAGAATCGATGGTGAAGGGTTGAATCAGGACTTCATTGCCGCCGCGCCTTCTTGCACGGCTTTGACAATGTTTTGGTAGCCCGTGCAACGGCACAGGTTGCCTTCCAGGCCTTCGCGAACCTGGGCTTCGCTGGCTTTGGGGTGCTTGTGGCACAGGTCAATGGCACTCATGACCATGCCGGTGGTGCAAAAACCGCATTGCAGACCGTGGCAGTTCTTGAAGGCTTGTTGCATGGGGTGCAAGGTGCCATCGGGTGAAGCCAGGCCTTCAATGGTGGTGATTTCAGCCCCAGCAGCCTGGGCGGCCAGCATGTTGCAGGACTTCACCGCATTGCCGTTCAAGATGACGGTGCAGGCGCCGCACTGAGCGGTATCGCAGCCCACGTGCGTGCCAGTGAGTTTGAGGTGTTCCCGCAAGGCTTGCACCAGCAGGGTATTGGGCGCAGCCTCAAGACTGACGGGCTTTCGATTGACGGTGAATTCAACCTTCATTCGGTTCTCCTGAACATTGGGAATTGGAAAAGACAGCAAAGGGTGCAAGTTAATTCAGAGCCCGCGCGATGTGTCTAGGGTTAACCCTTTTGGTCCAGACAGGGGCTCAGAAATTCTCAAAATGGAACAGACCTCACCGGGGAAACCCCAGGTTGAATGGGCTTGGACTGGCGGGGATTTCAAGCGGCTTGACGCCAGGCCAAGGCCGTTGAGCCGCTCTGGGGGGTGGTCAACATAAAATCCGGGGTTTTGAATCACGGAAAGCGTTCTCATGCCCACCACCCAGATCGATCAGGTGAACTTGCAAACCAAGGCCAATGTGTACTTCGATGGCAAATGCGTGAGCCACAGTTTCACCACCTCCGATGGTCAAACCAAGTCGGTGGGCGTGGTGCTCCCGGCCACCCTCACCTTCAAAACCGGTGCCCCTGAAATCATGGAATGCGTGGCGGGCGCTTGCGAATACAAGCTCGCAGGCAGCGATGCTTGGCTGCGCTCCGCGGCCGGGGAGCGTTTCCACATCCCCGCCAACAGCAGCTTCGAGATCCGCGTGAGCGAGGCCTATCACTACATTTGCCACTTTGGCTAAAGCCTGTTTGCCGCCGATTCCTCATCGGGGCATGCAGCCGCACAGCGAGCACACATCATGAGCAACATCTTGCAAAACCTGCCCAAAGGGCAAAAAGTGGGCATTGCCTTTTCGGGCGGTCTAGACACCTCTGCAGCCTTGCTGTGGATGAAGCAAAAAGGGGCAATGCCCTTTGCCTACACGGCCAACCTGGGTCAGCCAGACGAATCCGATTACGACGAGATCCCGCGCAAGGCTTTGGCCTATGGTGCCCAAAAAGCCCGTCTGGTGGATTGCCGTGCGCAATTGGCCCATGAGGGGATTGCCGCCATCCAGTGCAGTGCCTTTCACATTGCCACGGGCGGCATCACCTACTTCAACACCACGCCCTTGGGGCGCGCAGTCACGGGCACCATGCTGGTTGCCGCCATGAAGGAAGACGATGTCAACATCTGGGGCGATGGCTCCACCTTCAAGGGCAATGACATCGAGCGCTTCTACCGCTATGGCTTGCTCACCAACCCTGGCCTGAAGATCTACAAGCCCTGGCTGGACCAGACCTTCATTGATGAGCTGGGTGGCCGCAAGGAAATGAGCGAATTCCTCATCGCCCATGGCTTTGACTACAAGATGAGCGTGGAAAAGGCCTACAGCACCGACAGCAACATGCTGGGTGCCACCCACGAGGCCAAGGACCTCGAACACCTCGATCATGGGATTCGGATCGTCAATCCCATCATGGGGGTGCCCTTCTGGAAGCCCGAGGTGGAGGTCAAGGCTGAAGAGGTGCGGGTGCGCTTTGAAGAGGGCGTTCCGGTTGCCCTCAATGGCGTGGAGTATCCCGATGCCGTGGCGCTTTTCCTCAAGGCCAACGAGATTGGCGGGCGGCATGGCCTGGGCATGAGTGACCAGATTGAAAACCGCATCATCGAAGCCAAAAGCCGTGGCATCTACGAAGCTCCCGCCATGGCGTTGTTCCACATTGCCTACGAGCGCCTCGTCACGGGCATTCACAATGAAGACACGATTGAGCAATACCGCATCAATGGCATTCGACTGGGACGATTGCTCTACCAAGGCCGCTGGTTTGACCCCCAGGCCATCATGCTGCGCGAGACGGCACAACGCTGGGTGGCTCGCGCAGTCACCGGCGAGGTCACGCTGGAATTGCGCCGTGGCAACGACTACAGCATCCTCAACACCGAGTCGCCCAACCTGACCTACGCCCCCGAGCGCCTGTCCATGGAAAAAGTGGAAGACGCACCCTTCTCCCCGGCAGATCGCATAGGTCAATTGACCATGCGAAACCTCGACATCACCGATACGCGGGGCAAGCTGGGCATTTATTCGCGCACGGGCTTGTTGCGGTTGGGCGAGGGGGCAGCCCTCATGCAATTGGGCAAGGACGCCAAGCGCTGACCCCAGGCGCGGGTCATGCCCCCGCTCACTGAACGGCCAGGGCTTTTTCGATCAAGGCCTGGCCTCCTGGCACTTTGCTTGCAAATTCCTTGTACGAGGTGTCTCGGGCAACGGCACGCCACTGGTCGGCCTGGGCCTTGCTCAGGGTCACCACCTTGATCTGGTGTCGTTTAAAAGTTTGCACCAATTCCTCGTCGAGCTTGCGGGACTCGTTCGAGAAAAAGGCTTGCGCCTTTTTGCCCGCTGCCACCAAGGCCTTGCGCTGCGTCTCGTTGAGTTTGGCCAGCGCCTTGTTGGAAATCAGCACGGGTTGGTACATGAACCACAAGGTGTCCTCACCCGGTGCCGTGAGGCATTTGATCTGTTCATACAGCTGAAAGGACACAAAGCTCACCGAGGAGGTGTCCAGGGCCTGGATCTGCCCCCTTTGCAAGGCGGCGTGGAGCTCGCTCGAAGGCAGCGTCACCGGGGCGGCACCTGCCCCTCTCCACATCTTGGCAAACGTGGCACCCGCTGATCGCACTTTGAGGTTTTTGGCATCCTGGGGCTCCAGAATGCATTGATCCCGCCCGCCCAAACCGCCCGCCAGCCAGGCATCGGCCAGCACCGTTGCCCCGCCACGATGAATCAAGGCGCGAATGTCGTTCATGAAGGCCGAGTGATTCATGCGTTCAGCGTGGGCATGGTTGCGCACCAGGCCTGGCATGAGGGTGGCGCCAAATTCGGGGTGCGTGCTGGAGGCGTAATCCAGGGGCAACAGGGTGAGGTCAATTTGACCGCTGGTCAGGGCTTTCCACTGATCGTGGGGCTTGACCAGGCTGGCATTGGCAAACACCTTGAGTTCCAGGCCCACCTTGGCCGCCTGGACTTCCTTGGCCATGAGCTGAACCATTTCGTCGCGCACATCCCCTTTCCCACCTGGGAATTGGTGCGAGACTTTGAGTTGAACACTGGCTTGCCCCCAGGCGGCAACTGCCCAAAGACCCCAACTCAAGAATGCCAACATGTGCCGGAACAACGCGATCTCCGTGAACCTGGGAAAAGCCCAGGGCGGCGCATTCTAAAAATGGCAAACTTTCACCAACATTTCAATCTGGAGAAAAAACGTGGAATCTGTGGATGTCAAAGAAGTAACTGAATCGGCTGAACATGCCAGCGATCCATTCAAAACCAAATGTGCCATGCTGGTTTCAGCCCTGGCCATGATCCTGGCCTTGGCCAGTCTGGGTGGGAGTAACGCCGCCAAAGAGGCCACCATGCACAACATCCTGGCGGCCAACTCTTTCAGTTTTTACCAGGCCAAAAACATTCGTCAGACCGCCCTCAAGCTGGCGGCAGATGACCTGGAAACACAGATGCAGTGGCCTCAGCTGCCCGCCAACCTCAAGCAATCCATGGCCAAACGCCTGGAGTCTTATCGCAGCACCATTGCGCGCTACGAAAGCGAGCCCGACACAGGCGAGGGCAAGAAGGAACTCATGGCCAGGGCGCGCAGCCATGAGCACGAGCGCGACCTCGCTTTAGCGCGCGATCCCTGGTTTGATGCAGCCGAGGCCATGCTTCAGATCGCCATCGTGCTCATGTCCATCACCCTGATCACCGATCGTCGCTTGTTTTTCTGGGCGGCCAGTGGCTTGGGTCTGGTGGGCGCTTTGAGCACCCTCAATGGCTTTTTGCTGATCGTCTGAGCCTGCCTTGCCCGGCACCGTGGGTGCACAAGGGCAGGTTCAGATCACGGGGTGGATGGGAGAGTGACAAGAAAAGGGGGATTCAAATCCCCATGTCCTTGAACACTTCCCTGGCCAGACGAAAGCCCTCGACCCCGGCTGGCACACCGCAGTACACCGAAACCTGCAAGAGGATTTCCTGGATTTCGTCCTTGGTCAGGCCATTGTTGATGGCCCCTTTGACGTGGAGCTTGAACTCATGTCCCCGATTGAGCGCGCACAGCATGGCCAGATTGATCATGCTGCGGGATTTGCGATCCAGGCCGGGGCGGTTCCAGATCTGATCCCAGCAGTAATCGGTGACCAGGGCTTGCAGCGGCATGCTGAATGCGTCGGCTTGCCCCACCGCGTGGTCCACATACTCGCGACCCAGCACCTCGCGGCGGGTTTGTAGGCCTTTTTGATTGAGAGATTCAGACATATTCACTCCAAGTCGATTGATCATGCGCCAAGCATAAGAGCATTTTTTGTGACACATTCCCCGCTTGGTTATCGTTACATTTCAAGCCCATGAAAACGCTAGAACTCACTGTCAATGGTCAGCCCCATCGCTTGGAAGTCGACGAGCGAAGCCTGCTGGTCGATGTATTGCGACAACACCTGGGCCTCACCGGCACCCATGTGGGGTGTGACACCAGTCAGTGTGGATGCTGTACGGTGTTGCTCAATGGCGATGCGGTCAAGTCATGTTCCATGTTGGCTTTGCAAGCCCATGGCGCAAACGTCACCAGCATCGAAGGCTTGGCTCAGCCAGGTGGTGCAGCCCATCCGGTCCAGGACGCATTTTCAAAATGTCATGCCTTGCAATGCGGCTACTGCACGCCTGGCATGATCATGGCGACGGTGAGTCTGTTGCGCAGTTGCCCCAAGCCAAGCGATGCGGAGATTGAGCATGGCCTGGAGGGCAATCTGTGTCGTTGCACGGGGTACATCAACATCGCCAAGGCCGTGCATGAGGCGGCCCAGCAAATGCCATCTGGCAAGTCTGCAGGGGGCCACGCATGAAGACCTTGCAACCGGTTGAGCTGGCTCAGCCCGCCCGCAAAGAAGATGCCCGCCTAGTGAGCGGCCTGGGTCGATTCACCAGCGATCATGTTCGCCCCCATGGCCTTCACATGGTGGTCGTGCGTTCGGTCCATGCCCATGCGCGCTTGCGTTCGGTGAATACCCAGGCTGCTCAAAGCTCGCCTGGTGTGCGCTGGGTGGCAACAGCTAAGGACATGCAGGCCTTGGGCGCTCAGCCCATTCCCCATCCGGTCACGGTCAAGCACAGGGATGGCTCGGACCAGATCGTGGTGCGCATGCCCATCCTGGCCCAGGACAAAGTTCATTTTGTGGGGCAGCCCATTGCCTTTGTGGTTGCCGACACCCTGTGGCAAGCCATGGACGCAGCCGAGTGCGTGGTGGTGGACTACGAACCCCTGCCTGCGGTGGTGGACATGCGCGCGGCGGTGAGCCAGGGCGCACCTCAACTGCATGAGGCCGCCCCCGCCAATACGTCGGTGATTTTTGCGGCCGGAGATGCGCAGGCGGTGAACGACGCCATGGCCAAAGCCCGCCACATCAGTCGGCTGACCATCAACAGCCAGCGCCTCATCGGTGCTCCCATGGAGCCGCGCGCAGTGGTTGCCCATCACGATGTAGGCACAGGCGTGACGCTGGTGAACTCGCCCAGCCAGGGCATCAATGCCCTCAAGGGTTTTTTGAACACCATCACGGGTTTGACAGATCAGTCCCTTCGCATCGAAACCCAGGATGTGGGCGGCTCCTTCGGCTTGCGAGGGGGAGCCTACAGTGAGCATGCGGGGGTGATTTTTGCAGCGCGAGCCCTTGGGACTTCCGTCTCCTGGGTGGGAACCCGCAGCGAATCCTTTTTGAGCGACTGGCATGGCCGGGCTTTGAGCCTTGAGGGTGAGATCGGTCTGGATGAAGCGGGGCAGATTGTGGCCATCCGCTTCAACGATTGGGTGGACGTGGGTGCGTACAACGCCATGATGAGCACCTTCATTGGCAGCCGCAATTTGTCCATCACCATGGGTGGGGTTTATCGCGTGCCTGCGCTGAGCATGTGCTCACGCATGGTCTACACCAACACCACTCCGATCTCGGCTTATCGGGGCGCTGGCCGCCCCGACATCGCCTATGCCATCGAGCGCTTGGTTGACCATGCGGCGCATGAACATGGCTTTGATCCAGTGGCCTTGCGGCGTCGCAATTTTGTGCCACCCAGCGCCTTCCCCTACACCACGCCCATGGGCAATGTCTACGACTTGTGCGAGTCAGAACAACTCATGGACCGTGCCTTGCAACTGGCTCAACACGACAGTTTTGAGCAACGCCGAGCCCAGGCCTTGCAACAAGGCAAGCTCAGGGGGTTGGGGCTGTCGGTGTTTCTGGAGTCGTCCGGTGCAGGGGGTGTGCCCAAAGACCAGGTGCGCGCCCAATTCAACGCGCAAGGTCAATTGGTGATTTATGGCGTGACCGGGCCTTCGGGTCAGGGGCACGAGACTTCGTTTGCTCAGGTCTTGCTCACTCATTTGGGTTGGCCTTCGCAGCGCGTCATCTACCGTGCGGGCGACCCGGCGCAGGAGTTGGTGGGCAATGGCACAGGGGGATCCCGATCACTCTACGGCGCGGGCAGCGCTTTGGTGAACCTGTGCCAGCGCATGGTGGAGAGTTTCACCCCACTGGCGGCTGAGGTCATGCAGGTGCCTCATGCCCACTGGGTGGGCACGCATTGGGAAGCGCCGCAACAGCCCCATCGCACCTGTCACATGACCGACCTGGTTGACTCCCCCGTGTTTGCCGCGCAGCAGGGTGTGTTTTTCATGGGAGAGGCCAGCTCGGGCGTGACCTATCCCAATGGGTGCCATGTGGCTGAGGTGGAAATCGATCCCAGCACGGGCCAGACCCAATTGATCCAATATGTGGCGGTGGACGATCTGGGGCATGTGGTTTCGCCACCATTGGTCAAAGGTCAGGTTCATGGCGGCGTTGCCCAAGGCTGGGGACAGGCCTTTTGCGAGCAGGCGGTGTATGACGAGCATGGTCAATTGCTCACCGGTTCATTCATGGACTACGCCATGCCCCGCATGGGCGATGTCCATCACCTCCAGTGCGAAACCGTTGAAGTCCCCACACAGCTCAATTTGCTCGGTGCCAAAGGGGTGGGTGAGTCAGGCTGCACGGGCTCCTTGCCTGCGCTGGCCAATGCCATGATGGATGCCATGCGAGCCCACGGTGTCCAGGCCATGGACATGCCCTTTACCCCCGAAAAAGTCTGGCGCGCTTTGCATCGTCTGCCGGCCCGCTGATCACACTCACTTCACTCTAAAGGAGACCGCCATGCCAGCAGCCTACCTGGTGGGACACATCACCATCACCAATCCCCAGGGTTATGGGGCTTATTCAGCGCAAGTGCCGGGCACGCTCAAAGCCTTTGGCGGCAGCTACCTGGTGCGCGGCGGGCAGGCCGATGTGCTTGAGGGCAGCGGCCTGGGTGAGCGCCATGTCGTGATTGCATTTCCAAGTCGTGAGCAAGCTCAGGCCTGGTACAACAGCGCGGCCTATCAAGCCATCATTGGCTTGCGGCAGTCCAATTCCACGGGCCAATTGGTGTTGGTGGATGGCGTGGATGTGCAACCCGTCTGACGGGTGCAGTGTTTGAAATTTTCAAGGAGTTCCTATGAATTGGGTCATCGCCAGTGTGTTGATTGCGGGCCTCTTGCCCGTGGTGTGTGCCGGCATTGCCAAGTGGGGCGCGCGTGGGTATGACAACCACCAGCCCCGTGAATGGTTGACGGCTCAGACGGGGCATCGCGCCCGCGCCAACAATGCCCAAGCCAATAGCCTGGAAGCGTTTCCGCTGTATGCGGTGGGCGTGATCTTGGCCATGCTCTCTGGGGTGGAAGTCATCACCTTGCAGGTGGTGGCGGCCTTGTTTGTCGTGGCTCGCCTCGTCTACATCTATTGCTATGTCAGCGATCGCGCCACCTTGCGCTCACTGGTTTGGATGGTGGGTTTTGGCGCCAGCCTGAGCCTGTATGTCTCGGCCATTCGCGCGTTGTGAGTCAAGGGCGGCTGTGGGCTGCGCCATTCAATCCTGTCCAAACAAATCGCGGGTGTAGACCTTGTGAGCCACGTCGGCGAGTTCGGCGCTGCGTCGGTTGGTCAGGATGAGGTCCACGTCAGCCTTGAATCGATCCAGGTTGTGCTCGACCCGTGAGTGAAAAAACTCGTTTTGCTTGAGGGCGGGTTCGTACAGGATCACCTCAATGCCCTTGGCTTTGATGCGCTTCATGACCCCTTGGATGCTGGACTCGCGAAAGTTGTCCGAACCTTCCTTCATGATGAGCCTGTAAATGCCAACCCGGCGAGGTTGTCTGGCGATCACCTCGTCTGCGATGAAGTCTTTGCGGGTGGTGTTGGCTTCGACAATGGCCTGAATCAGGTTTTGCGGCACATCCCTATAGTTCGCCAGCAATTGTTTGGTGTCTTTGGGCAGACAGTAGCCCCCATAACCAAAAGAGGGGTTGTTGTAATGGTTCCCAATGCGGGGATCCAGGCACACGCCTCGCACGATGTCCAGCGTTTGTAGGCCATGGGTGGCTGCGTAGGTGTCGAGTTCGTTGAAAAAAGCCACACGCATGGCCAGGTAGGTGTTGGAAAACAGTTTGACGGCCTCAGCCTCGGTGCAGGGCATGGTGAGGACTTCAACGTCTGGGCGTAGAGCCGCTTGTGCCAGCAATTGGGCAAAGCGGGTTGATGCCTCGCACACCGGGCTCACCACAATCCTGGAGGGGTGCAAGTTGTCGTACAGGGCTTTGCCTTCGCGCAAAAACTCTGGTGAGAACAAGATCCGGTCTGTGCCCAACGCCTTGCGTCTGGCTTCGGTGTAGCCCACCGGGATGGTGGATTTGATGACCACCCAGGCCTTGGGTGCGAGCCTGAGCGCCTCTTCGATCACATGGTCCACAGTGGCCGTGTTGAAGCGATTGGTGGTGGGGTCGTAATCGGTGGGTGTGGCCACAATCACAAAGTCTGCATGTGCATAAGCCGAGGTGGGCTCGGTGGTGGCCGTGAGGTGCAACTGCTGGCTCGCCAGGGCTTGCTCGATGAGTTCATCCTGGATGGGTGAGCGTTTCTGTCTCAAGGTCTCTACGCGCTGTGCATCGATGTCCAGTGCCGTCACAGCGTGCTGCCTGGCCAGCAAAACCGCCAAGGACAAGCCCACATAGCCTGTTCCAACGACGGTGATGTTGATCTGGGTGGCACGGGGTGGGTTCATGGTGTGGCCTTATGGGTTAAGCAGCGCAGGTGGGATGAGCCTTTGTGGGTGGGGCGATGACTATTGTCAAACTAAAAACCATCAATTAGAGTGGCACATTATGAAATTCGCTTCATGGGGCGTGGTGCTGCTCGTGGTTTTGAGTGGGTGTGCCAGCCAAAGTCAAAAAACCTTGGCGGGTCTGGATCCCTCCAAGCCCGAGTACGCCTCGGAGGCCTGCGAGCACATGCGCCAAAAGGTATGGATTCATCAGGATCTCAAGCATGCCAAGGCAGTGGGAAGCGGTGCGGCCATGTTGCTGCTGGGGCCGGTGTCATTTGTCCCCGTGCTGGTGGGCAATGTGGGGCTTTCGGTTGCAGATCATTCGGACGCCAATCAGGTTGCAATGGCTTGTGGCGGCACTCCCCGGGGTGCATTGCAAACCACGGGCGATGTCTTCCTGGAAAACTCCCTCAACTTCATCACCCGTGGGGCTTCGGTCCCCAGCAAATGATCAGTTGCCCTGCAGCATGAGGCTCACTTGAGCTCAGGCAATTCGATCTTCACTTCCAACACATCCAGGTTATCAGCCCGCTCCAGATTGACTTGAATGTCATTGGGGTTGACTTTGACGTACTTGGAAATCACGGCGACCAGGTCGCGCTGCAAGTCTGGCAGGTAGTTGGGGGTGCCCGCATTTCGCCCAGCACGCTCATGAGCCAGGATGATTTGCAGGCGCTCTTTGGCCACCGAAGCCGTCTTCTTTTTTTCACCAAGGATGAAAGACAGAAAGGACATGTTCACTTCCTGCCGAAAATGCGACTGAGCAAACCGCCTTTGGGGGCGTCGGTGAAACGCAGTGGCTTGTCTTCGCCCAAAAAGCGATCCACCACGTCGCGATAGGCCTCGGCAACATTGGAGTTGTCCATGTGAATCGCGGGCACGCCCTGGTTGGAGGCCTGCAGCACGTCTTCTGATTCGGGGATCACGCCAATGAGCGGGATGCGCAAGATGTCCTGGATGTCATCGAGCGAGAGCATTTGGCCATCCTGGACGCGAGTGGGGTTGTAGCGCGTGATCAGCAGATGTTCCTTGATGGGTTCCTCGCCACGGATGGCGCGCTGGGTTTTGCTGCTGAGCATGCCCAGGATGCGGTCTGAATCTCGAACAGAGGAGACCTCGGGATTGGTCACCACCAAGGCCTCATCGGCGAAATGCATGGCCATGAGTGCGCCGGTTTCAATGCCAGCGGGTGAGTCGCAAACGATGTATTCAAAACCCAATTCAGACAATTCACGCAAGACACGCTCGACGCCGTCAAGACGCAGGGCCTCTTTGTCACGGGTTTGGGAAGCCGCCAGCACGGACAGCTTGTCGCAGTGCTTGTCGCGGATCAAGGCTTGGCCCAGGGTGGCTTCACCCTGGATGACGTTCACGAAGTCGTACACCACCCTGCGCTCGCACCCCATGATGAGATCGAGGTTGCGCAAGCCCACATCGAAATCGATGACGGCGGTCTGATGGCCCTTGCGGGCGAGGCCGGATGCAAAACTGGCACTGGTGGTGGTTTTTCCAACGCCACCCTTGCCTGAGGTGACCACAACGACTTTTGTCATTTCAAACTTCCTGATCTCTTCAAACCGCGACAGTTTACATGGGTGCCATGACCAGCCTATCGTCTTCCAGCCTCACCTGGGCAGCTTTGCCAAGTACTTGATCGGGCAAAGGCGTGTCACTGGTTCGATAAACCCCGGCAATGGCAATCAGTTCGGCTTCGAGGCAGGTGGTGAAGATGCGCGCACTGGTGTCGCCCTTGGCGCCAGCAATGGCTTTGCCCCTGAGTGGGGCATAGACATGAATATGGCCATCGGCCATGACCTCGGCGCCGGGGTTGACCATGGCCAGCACAACGAGGTCTCGCCCCTTGGCATAAATCTGTTGGCCTGAGCGAAGCGGTTTGTCAATGACCATGGCCGGTTGAGCCACCCACACTTCTTTGACCACTTCCTGGATGACCTCTTGCGCAGGTGCGGGCTGCGCCTTGGCTACAACCGGTTTGCTCAACGGCTCTGCGACAAACAAACCGCACAGCTCAGCCTGGGCGAGGTGGGCGGCGTGGGGGCTGCGCAAGGCCACCGGATTCATGCGATGGCGCTGGAGCAGGGCGCAAATGGACTTCAAATCGATGGGGCCGTCCTCTTGGGGCAAAGCCGTGAGGTCGATCAAGACGGCCTCGCCATCAAAAAAGCCTGGGTTGTCGGCCAGCTTGTTGGACAAGGCCGTCTCCAGATCCTGAGTCAGGGCTGACTTGATGTGCAGCGCCATCAGGGACGCTTGTGTGGATTTGATCTCGAATGGATGCATGTCATGAGGTCAGTGATGCGCCAAGGTTTGGGCTGGTGAACTGTAACCGCTCGCGCTGCGGCGCCTCAAATCCCTGGCCTTCCCGGTGAAAATGAGCGCTTGAGCACAGTGGGGTGTGGATTGAGCATCTTTTTGTTGTACCTGTTGGTCTTGATCGGGGTGTTGCTGTGGCGCAGTCGGGCGCTCAAAGGGCCTTGGTGGTTTTTGCTGCGCAGCTTTTTCCCCAATTGGAAGTTCTACGACGTGGTCGGTCATCTGCCCAGGGTCTGGGTGAGGTGGGTCGATGCGCAAGGGCAGTGGTCTGAGCCCGAGCTGTGGTGGCCTAGGCAAACCTATCGCCCCTGGAGCCTGTTCCACAACGCTGATGGCAACTTGTTGCTTGCTCGGCAAAACCTGATTGATCACTGGGCCAGCGATTTGGCCGGCAGTTCGGTGTCGCATGCCAAGGCCGCCTTGGTGAGCGGCGCTTTGGTGGAGCGTCACCTCAGCCATGATGTGCGTGCAGTTCATCCCCAGGCCATGGCCTTTGAATATGTGCTTCGCATGGAACACCCCGACCCAGCCCATGCCCAAGCCAGCCTGCAAGTGTTTCGCTCCGCTGCCGTTGTGCTCAAGGGGCAGCCATGATCAGTGGAGACCTCCTGGTTCGGGCCACCGAAGTGCTGTGCGGCATCAACTTGCTCATACAGGGATGGGAGTACTGGCGCTTGAGGGGCATACAAAGCGCCGATGCGCCGTGGTCCTGGCTGGTTCAAGGTCAGGATGTGCCGCCAGGCTGGATCCATCGTCTGCTGGACGTGCTGTTTGAAGACAAGGTTCACCACGCGCATTTGCTGCTTCGCCTGGTGATGGCACTGTGGTTGGTGGTGATGGGGTCGTCCCTTGGCGTGGTGCTGGTGCTTTGGCTGGGACAAATCGCCTGGATGATCCGCTGGCGGGGCGCATTCAACGGCGGCAGTGACTTCATGACCCAGGTTGTGCTCACGGGCATGCTGTTGGCTCATGCATTGCTGGGGTTGGGCATGGGGCCTTTGTCCTGGGCTTTGGGCTTGGGTTGGATTGCGCTCAATGCCACCACTTCTTATGTGATTGCAGGCGGGGTGAAATGGCTGCAGCCGCAATGGCGCAATGGCACAGCGTTGCCGGTGTTCCTGGACACGGGCTTGCATGGACCTCTGCCTGAGAACAGCATCTTTCGTCGCCCATGGGTCGCCAAATGCGCAGCCTGGTCCTTCATGGCCTGGGAAGCCACCTTTCCCCTGGCCTTCATTTCAGTCGAATTGGCCTTGCTTGAATGTGCGGTGGCGCTCTTTTTTCACCTTTTGGTCTTTCGTTTTTTCGGTTTGAACCGATTCGTATGGGCATGGCTTGCCAGCTTCCCCGCCATCATTTGGGGCAGTGTGTGGGTCGGGCTTACCACAACATGAATCGACGCATCCCTAAAGGATCAACTAGTTACGCCGATTAATTGATGTGGGCGTTGTGGGCGTCGTTGATAAAAGTGGGATTCATGAGGTGAATTGCCTAAAATCCACCGCTTTGTTGATGGTGCCTTTGTTGGGGCCATGAATTCTTTTTGAGTGTCGATCTATGCAACTGATGTGGTTATCTGGCCCAACGGGCGAAGTCAAGTACATCTCGGTGACCTACCGCACCGTGATTGCTGCGGCTTTTGCGTTAGGCGTTGTCCTGTTGCTGATGGGTTTCTTCCTGCACTTTGTGGGTTTCAAGATTGCGGTGGAATACAACCCTGATCTGGCCAGGAGCATTGGCGGCGTGACCACCGAGGCCGAGCAGCGCCGCATGGAGTCCGTCTATCGCAGCAACGTCGATGAGTTGCGCGCCAGCCTCCAGTCCACCGTCAACGAAGTCAAACAACTCGAAGCCGCCAAGAACCGTTTCCTGGAACTGGCCACCCCCCCGGGGCTCAGGGACCAACTCAACAAGAACACCCGCAACCAGAGCAAGGGCGGCCCCCTGGTCTCCATCCGCCCCTTTGCCTCGGTGTTTCGCTTGCCCTTGCCCAATGAAATCGATCAGATGCAGCAAGACATTGATCAAACCCGTCGCGCGGTGACGGACCTGCACGATCAATGGAAGTCGCAACTGGATTGGCTGGCCTCCATGCCCATCACCTTGCCCGTGCACGAGGATCACCGCCTCAGCAGTGGCTTTGGCATCCGCACCGATCCCTTCACTGGCAGCCTGGCCATGCACGAAGGCCTGGACTTTGTGGCACCCATTGGAACCCCTGTCATGGCCACAGCCCCTGGTCAGGTCATCCGCTCCGAGCGTGACCTGTCCTATGGCAATGTGATCGATATCTTGCACTCCGATGGCTTTCTCACCCGCTACGCCCATTTGAGTGTTCGCATGGTCAAAGAGGGCGACATGGTCCAGCGCCATCAACTCATTGGCCAGGTCGGTAGCACGGGGCGCTCGACCGGCCCCCATTTGCATTACGAGATTCATCGCCGGGAACGGCCCCTCAATCCCACACTCATGCTCTCTCGCAACGCGAGTTGAGCGGGTTCATGTTCATTTGGAGTGCTCATGTTTGAAAAATTGCGCGACAAACCCATCGCCGCCTCCCAAGAGCGCTTTGACACCATCATTGGCAAAACCACCCAGATCTTTGGTCGTCTGGTGTTGCACGACAGCGTGCGAATCGACGGCAAGGTGATTGGCAACATCGAGACCACCAAGGACAACAAGGTCACCGTGGCCATTGGCGCGACAGGCGAAGTCTCGGGTGACGTCACCGCCCACCGTGTGATGGTGGCTGGCAAGGTGGAAGGCAACATTTACGCCAGTGAGCGTGTTGAGTTCCACAAGGACTCCGTTGTTCATGGCGACATCTCCTACGGCTCCATCGCTGTGGAGCATGGCGCGCGCCTCTTGGGTCTGGTGATTCAAAACCCCGCTGGCGCACAAAATCAAAATCCTTCCAACGAAGCCAGCAACGCCATCAAGACCGCAGCGGGTCGTTGACCCGCACCTGGAGGCGGCTGGCTTGAGCACCTCAACGGAGTGCCTCGCATGAGCATGAATAACCTGGACCCCGGCTGGCTGGACCGCATGTACAACAACCGCCAGCTCGTTCCCGAGCATGGTGAATTTTTTGCACGCTGGGCCTCTGAATCCGCCCAAGCTAGACAAGGCCACTGCACCCTGGATCTCAGTTATGGCGCCGGGCAGGGCGAGACCCTGGACATCTTCCCTGCGAACCGCCCCCATGCCCCAGTGCTGGTCTTCATTCACGGCGGTTACTGGCGTTCGCTGGACAAATCGGACCATTCCTTTGTGGCACCGGCTTTTGCAGCCCAGGGTTACTGCGTGGTGGTGGTCAATTACGCCTTGTGTCCTGCGGTGACCATCCCTCAGATCAGTTTGCAAATGGTCAAGGCCATGGCCTGGGTTTGGCACAACATCCAGGCTTGGGGTGGTGACCCCGATCAGTTGCATGTCCATGGCCATTCGGCGGGTGGGCATTTGGTGGCCATGCTCATGGCCTGCGATTGGCCTTTGGTGGATCCGCAGTTGCCAAGGCATCTCATCCGCTCGGGCATGTCCATCTCTGGCTTGCACGAACTCGAGACCGTGCGCCATGTGCCTTTTTTGCAAGAAGCCCTTCAACTCACCGCAGACGATGCCTTGCGTTGCAGTCCCGCCTGGATGCCTGCACCAGCGCATGGCCGCTGTGCCTGTGTCGTGGGGGGGCGTGAGAGCGATGAATTCATTCGGCAAAACGCACTGTTGGCCCAGTCCTGGGGCGAGGACCGCGTGCCGCTCACAGCCAGCCTGCCGGGCTTGCACCACTTCAGCATCGTGGAAGACTACGCCAACTCCAACGGTGGCCTGCATCGCATCGCTTTGGATTTCATGTCCAGGGCTTGATGCCCTTGTGAGTTTTGTCCTGCCCTGTCTGTAGAACCGGGGCGAGTCTGCCATGAGCCACCCCTGTCATCGCCTTCTTCTCTCGGGTGGGGCAGTCCTACAATGGCCGCCCATGAATCGCACGCCCTTCAATCCATTGGGAGTCCTTGTTTGAAGGTCTTGATGGTCAAGCTCACCTCCCTGGGTGATGTGATCCACACCCTGGCTGCAGCCCGTGAGCTGGTGGCGGCCAAGCCCCACATCGAACTCCATTGGGCGGTGGATGAGCAATTCGCCGCCATCCTCAGAGCCTGTCCTTACGTGCACCGTGTCCACCCCTTGCCCCTTCGCCGATTGGGGCTTCGCTGGTGGCATGCCGATTGGCAAAAGGCCTTGGCTGCCTTGAGGCAATCCGCATTCGATGCCGTCATCGATGCTCAAGGTCTCACCAAATCGGCCTGGGTCAGTTGGATGAGTCCGCTCACCCCATCTGGTCAACGCTTTGCGCTGGCGCATCGCACCGATGGCTCTGCTTACGAGGCCCCCACGCGCTGGGTAGCTGATGTGGCCATCCAGACCCCCCGCCATGTGCATGCCGTGGAACGTGCCCGCCTGCTGTGTGCCTCGGCCTTGTCCTATCCCTTGCCCTCATGGTCGAGCACCCGTCAATCGCCCTGGCTGGTGGTCCAGCCGCATCCCCAGGTGGCTGCATCGTGCGTGGCCTTGGTGCACGGCACCTCGCGCGCGGACAAGGCCTGGCCTTTGTCGCACTGGGTCGAGCTGGGTCAGCGACTCGACAAGCAAGGCTGTGGTCTCGCCTTGATGCATGGCAATGACAACGAGGCCTGCGAGGCCAGCCAGATTCAGGCTCAGCTGATGGCGGCAGGCGCGCAAGTCGACCTATGGCCCCGATCCGACCTGAGCACCCTGACCAAGCGTCTGGCCGCATGCCGGGGTGTGATTGGCGTGGATGGTGGGGTCAGTCACATTGCCGTCGCGTTGGGCTTGCCGCATGTGCAAATCTATAACTTCGATACGGCTTGGCGCACGGGACCCTTGCATGAGCCCCAACAGATCAGTGTGTTTGATTCGCCTTTCCCAAGTGTGGATCAAGTCTGGCAAGCCTGGCTCACCAGCGTTGCGAGGGCGGTGTGATGGGTTGGACTTACACCGCCTTGATGCGCGCCTTGGTGCCCCTGGTCAAGCGCCATCTGCATCAGCGTGCCCGCAAAGAGCCGCTGTATGCCCACGCTTGGCAAGAGCGCTTTGGCGTGTATGCGCAAGCCCCTCAGGTGATGGACGTGTGGTTGCACGCCGTGTCCTTGGGCGAAGCCCGCGCTGCGCGCATCCTGATTGAGCGGCTGCGCGCCAGGATGCCCCACTGGCGCTGGCTCCTCACGCAAGGCACGGCCACCGGGCGCGCCGAGTTGGCGCAACTGGTTCGCGAGGGCGATGTGCAGGTGTGGCAGCCCTGGGATACGCCGCAAGCCGTGGCCTCCTTTCTGGATCATTTCAAACCGCGCATCGGCCTCATCATGGAAACCGAGGTTTGGCCCAATTGGATTCATGAGGCCAATGCGCGTGGCCTGCCCCTGGTCATGGTCAATGCCCGCCTCTCCGAGCAATCCCTCAAGAAAGCCCAACGCTTGTGGTTCTGGTCACGCCCTGCGTATCAAGGCATTCGCTTGGCCCTGGCACAAACCCAGGCCGATGCAGACCGATTGGCGCAGGCTGGGGTGGAGCGTCTCAAAGTGCTGGGCAACCTCAAGTTCGATGCCCGCATCCACACCGGACAGTGGCAAATGGGGCAAGACCTTCGCCAACGCCTGGGCAAGCCCGTGGTGATGCTGGCCTCTTCCCGCGAGGGCGAGGAAGCCCAATGGGCACAAGCCTGGCTCAAGGCCAGAGCCAGTTGGAGCCCTGTGCACTGGCTGATCGTTCCCCGACATCCTCAGCGCTTTGAGGAGGTGGCTCTCGCATTGCAGGCGCAGGGCTTGACTGTGGTGCGGCGCTCAAGCCTGCCCGCCAATGCCAATGCGTGGCCAGCTTTGAGCACCGACACCGTGCTGCTGGGCGACAGCCTGGGCGAGATGTCGTTCTATTACGGGCTGAGCGATGTAGCCCTCATGGGTGGCAGTTTTGAGCCCCTGGGGGGACAAAACCTGATTGAGGCCTGTGCCTGTGGTTGTCCGGTCTTGGTGGGGCCACACACCTTCAATTTCAAGCAGGCCACCGAATTGGCCGTGGAGGCTGGGGCAGCCATGCGGGTGGCAGATGTCCAGGCCGCTTTGCTGCGCGCCAAGGCACTGGTGAGTGAGCCTGACCAGATCGAGCGACTCAAGCGCCATGCGCTGGCTTTCACCAAGGCGCATCAGGGTGCGACCGAGGCCACGGTGGAGGAAATCTTGAGCCTGCTCAAGCCCTGACGTTGGCGAGGCCCCGCACCAAGGCGAGCCTGCCCGCATCCATGGGGCAAGCCCAGGGTCAGGCTCAGGGTTGGGTCAGCCGGTTGACGGTTTCCAGGTCTTGCACCGACAACACACCCGCAGCCAGCTTGAGCTTGAGCGTGGCCAGGACCACGTCGTAGCGCGCCTTGGACAACTTGGCTTTGGTGTCATAGAGCTGGCTCTGGGAGTTGAGCACGTCGATGTTGATGCGCACGCCCACTGAATAACCCAGCTTGTTGGCATCGAGCGCAACCTGCGACGATTTTTCAGCAGCCTCCAGGGCTTTGACCTGGGCCAAACCCGACTGGACCGCATAAAAAGCGGTGCGGGTGGATTGGGTGGCGCTGCGCTCCGTCGCTTGCAAATCAGCCTGGGTTTTGGAGAGCAGGGCGGCGGTCTCCAGCTCGCGCTTGGTCAGCGCGCCACCGGCGTAAAGCGGGTAAGTCAGGGCCAGACCCAGCGAGGTGGTGATGTTCTTGCCACTGATGGTGGAGGAGGTCGAGGAGCCATTCATCAGGTGCGTGGCGCCGGAGGAAGCCTGAAGATCCAGGGTGGGCAATTGCGCGGCCTTGGCTTTGGCGGCTTCTTTTTCGGCCACTTGCACATCCAAGCGAGCCTTGAGCACGGCCGCTTGCTGATTGAGGGTGAGGCTCACCCATTCGCTTTCGGTGGCGGGGTCGAGCTTGCCAAAGGCCTGGGAGAGCGACAAGGCATTGGGCTTGGCGGTGGCCTGACCCACCAGTTGATCCAGCGCCAATTGCTTGACGCGCACATCGTTTTCAGAGGCGATTTCCTGGGCCAAGACCAGGTCGAATCGGGCTTGGGCTTCGCGCGTGTCGGTGATGGTGGCCGTGCCCACCTCGAAGTTGCGTTGTGCAGAGGCAAGTTGCTCAGCCACAGACTGCTTTTGTGCACGAACAAAAGTCAGCGTGTCTTGGCTGGCCAGCACATCGAAATAGGCCTGGGTCACCCGGATCATCAGGTCTTGTTCTGCGGTCTTGAGTTGCAGGCGCGCTTGAGAGCGTTGCAGCTCGGCCGCTTCATAGGTGCGCAGGTTGCCAGGGCGAAACAGGGGCTGAGTCGCAGAGAGGGTGGCGTTGGAAGTGCCGTAATCGCGGTCGTAGGCGCTGCTGCTGGAGCTCGGTCCATCGGGGATCAAACCACTTTGCGTGCGGCTGGTGCCCACAGACACAGTGACCGTCGGCCTCAAACCGGCCACGGCCTGATCGGCCTTGGCTTCGTTGGCGCTAAGCAAGGATTGCGCTGACTTGTAGCTCGCGTCATAGGCCAGGGCAGCACGGTACCAGTGCATCAGGTCTTCGGCCTGGCTGGGCTGGGCAGTGAGCATGCCAAGGGCGGCCACCAGGGGCAGTAAACGTGCGTTCATGGGAATCCTTGTCAGACGGGCGCTCATGGCAGAAGGGGATGGAGGGTTGGGCGCGAAGCGATCCATTCAGTAGGTGGGCACACGAGCGTCCACTTGCGAAGACCAGGCATGGATGCCACCTGCGATGTTGGCCAATTGGGTGAAGCCATTGTGAGCCAAAAATTGCGCCACATGCATGGAGCGGCTACCGTGGTGACACAGGCATGCAATGGCATCGTTGGGGTCCAGTTGCGCCAGGCGCATGGACAACTCACCCATGGGGATGTGGATCACGGTCAGATCGGGGTCCTGGAGGTGGGCTGTTTGAACTTCCCAGCCTTCTCGCACATCCAGCACATAGGCTTTGCCGGAATGGGCTGCACTGGCTTGCTGGATCCAGGCTTTGACGTCTTGGGGTTCGATTTGGTCGATCATGATCAGAAACTGAAGCTGGGATGCTCGGCAAAACCATGCAGGCGAGGGGCAACGATGTCCCATAAGGACTGCACGGCGTACTCGCCTGGGGTCACACAGGTGTGGCGCTCCACGCGCATGATGGGTGCGTCACCCACAACGGCCAACAGTCGGCCACCCGGCTTGAGCAAAGACAGCAAGGTCGCCGGCACCTCGGCCACCGATCCGCCCAGGACCACGGCATCAAAAAGCCCCAGGTCCTTGAGCGAGCTGCTGGCGTCGCGGGGGAGCACCTTCACCTGGCTTTTGCCCAGGCGGGTCAATCGGGTTTTGGCTTGCTCGGCCAGTTCGGCCTGGACTTCCAGCGAGACGACCTCTTGGGCCAAATCCGACAACAAGGCCGCCAGGAAGCCCGAGCCTGTCCCGACATCGAGCACGCGGTCTGTGGGCTTGAGTTGCAGGTCCTGAGCCAAGCGAGCATCGATCTTGGCGGCGAGGAGCATTTCGCCATGGCCGATGGGCAAGTCAGTGTCGGTATAGGCCAGGGCTTGCCACTGCGGGGCGACGAATTGCTCGCGGGGCAACCTGGACAAGGCATCCAGGACACGGGTATCCAGGACTTGCCAGGGGCGGACCTGTTGTTCGACCATGTTGAAGCGGGCTTTGGATGAGTTCATGAGGCGTCCTCGTTCGGCAAGGGAATCAGCCGGAGATTCTATCGGTGCTGGCTGCATTTCCCCCAGCCGCGGCCTGGCCTTGGGAGACGCCAAACAGCCGCTTGAGCCAGACCGACAGATCGTCCAAATAGCAGTACACCACGGGCACCACCACCAGGGTCAGCAGGGACGAGGTGATCACCCCGCCAATCACCGCCTGACCCATGGGCGCGCGTTGCTCAGAACCCTCGGACATGCCCAGCGCCAGCGGCGCCATGCCAAAGATCATGGCCAGGGTGGTCATCAGGATGGGTCTGAGCCTCACCTTGGCCGCCAGCAGCAAGGCCTCGTGGCGAGGCAGGCCTGGGCCAAAGCTGCCATCGCTGTGTTGCACGCGTTCGCGTGAGCGGATGGCAAAGTCCACCAGCAAAATCGCATTCTTGGTCACCAAGCCCATGAGCATGACCACGCCAATCACCGAGAACAGTGACAGGGCGGAGCGGAACATCATGAGCGCGAGCACCACGCCGATGAGCGTCAGGGGCAGGGCGGTCATCAATGCCATGGGTTGCAAAAAGCTTTTGAACTGGCTGGCCAGGATCATGTAGATGAAGATGACCGCCAAGGCCAGGGCTTGCAAGGCATAGCGGAAGGACTCTTCCATGTTCTTGGTGGAGCCTGAAAACTGGAAGCCATAGCCCGGTGGCAAATTCAATTCCTTGACCACCTTGCGGATGTCAGCCGAGATTTCACCCGTTGACCGCAGATAGGCATTGCCACTGATGGCCACTTGACGGGTCAGGTCGCGGCGGTTGATTTGCTCGGCGCCAGTGGCCGGCACCAGGCGTGCCACCTCCGACAAGCGCACCACGCTGGGGCTGGCGGACGAGGCCGTGGCCGAGGTTTTGGCCAGCGGCAAGGGCAGTTGAGCCAGGGACTCGATGTGCTCGCGTGACTGGGGTGCCAGGCGAACCTTGACGTCATAGGTTTGATCACGTTCATCGCGCCAGGTGCCTGCGTCCTCGCCCGCAATGAGGGTGCGCAGCCAGCCCGACACATTGGCACTGTTGAGGCCCAGATCGGCGGCGGCCGTGCGCAGCAACTGCACCTGAACCCTGGGACTGTTGTCCTGCACGCTGGTGTCGAGGTCCACAAAGCCAGGGATTTGCGCCAGGCGCGACATCATGAGGCCAGAGAGGCGGTTGAGTTCGTTTTGATCGGGACCGGTGAGGAACATCTCGATTTGCTTTTGGCCGCCCACCGGATCGAGCAAGCCCACATGGGTGACGGTGATGCCCGCAACCTGTTGCAAGCGGATGCGCAAATCAGCCGAAACCTGGTCGACGGTGCGCTTGCGGTCTTTGCGGTCGATGAGTCGCACATAGATGGTGGCCTTGTTTTTGCCAAGGCTGCCAGCGGCATTGATGGTGGTCAGGCTGTCCTTGATTTCAGGCACTTGCCTGAGCAGGGATTCAACTTGTTTGGCCTTGTCCTCGGTTTGCTGCAAGGACGAACCCACCGGCGTGCTGAATCGGACGTAGGTTTCGGAGTAATCGGCCTTGGGCACGAACTCGGTGCCCAGCAGGGGCACCATGGCAATGCTCAGCACAAAAATGCCCACAGCCATCATGACGGTGGTCAGGCGGTGATGGAGCGACCAATTCAAGAGGCGCTGGTAGACCTCGCCCAGGGCATCGGTCAATCGTTCAAAGGTGTGGGTGACTCGCCCCAGGGTTTTGTCGTACAGACTTTGAGGTGCCAGGTTCTGGCCATGCGAGTGGATGCTGGGGTCATGCCAGATGCTCGAGAGCATGGGGTCGAGCGTGAAGCTCACAAACATGGAGATCAGCACGGCGGCCACGATGGTGATGCCAAATTCGTGAAAGAACTTGCCAATGATGCCTTCCATGAAGCCAATGGGCAGGAACACCGCCACGATGGACAAGGTGGTGGCCAGCACGGCCAGACCGATCTCCTGCGTGCCCTCCAGGGCGGCGTCGTAGGCGTTTTTGCCCATTTGCATATGCCGCACGATGTTCTCGCGCACCACGATGGCATCGTCGATCAACAAGCCCACGCACAGCGACAAGGCCATGAGCGTCACCATGTTGATGGTGAAGCCCAGCCACTGCATGAACATGAAAGTGCCGATCAGCGAAATCGGCAAGGTCAGACCCGTGATCACCGTCGAGCGCCACGAGTTGAGGAACAGAAAAACAATCAGCACGGTGAGCAAGGCGCCTTCGTACAAGGTGGACTTGACGTTCTTGACCGAAACCCGGATGGGGCGGGAGATGTCAAAGAGCGGCACCAGCTCCAGGCCCGGCGGTAAATCGGCTTGAGCGGTTTGCACGGCCTTGTTGAGCCGGTCAATCACATCCAGGGTGTTTTCGTCCTGGGCCTTTTGCACATTCAGGGTCAGCGTGCGCTTGCCGTTGTAGAGCGCCGCACTGTCGAGTTCAGACGCGCCATCATGGATTTCAGCGACCTGATTCAGGCGCACCGAGGCGCGATTGGCGTTGCCCACAATGATTTGCCCAAAGTCCTCTGGCCGCTTGATGTTCGATTGCAGTTGCACCACGCGCTCTTGTCGCGGGTCTCGCAGCGTGCCAAGCGGTGAATCCTGGCCATCGGCCTTGACGGCACGCACCACCTGATCGGGGCTGATGCCGTAGGCATTGAGCGAGGCGGGGTTGAGGTAGAGGTTGATTTCGCGATTGGTGCCACCCACGATGCTCACCTGACCCACGCCAGGGACGTTTTCCAGCCGTTTTCTCAGCACCTGATCCGTCCAGGTGGTGAGGTCCACGTCGCTCCAGGTCTGGGTGGCATTGGCTTTGGGCAAGACCGCCAGGGACCAGATGGCTCGGCTGGATGGATCAAATCGCACGACACGGGGCTCTTTGACTTCGGTGCGCAAAGAAGGCCTGACGGTGGCAATTTTTTCCCGCACGTCATCGGCCGCTTTGCGGCCATTGACCTTCAGCTCAAACTCGATCACGACGGTGGAGCGCCCCAGCACATTGGTCGACGACAAGCTGCTGATGCCCGCCACCGAGTTCACGGCCTCTTCGATTTTTTTACTCACCTCGGATTCAACCACCTCGGGTGCAGCCCCGGGGTAGTCGGTGACGATGACCACCACGGGCAAATCGATGTTGGGGAATTGATCGACCTTGAGGCGTTGATAGGCAAACAGACCCAGGACCACAAAGGCCAGCATCATCATGGTGGCAAACACCGGGTTGCGCAGGCTGATGCGTGTGAACCACATGGCTCAGCTCCCTTGCTGGGTCGATGTCCCAGGGGTTGCCGCGGGGCGAACAACCTTGAGCCCTTCGCGCACGCTGCCCGCACTGGCGGCCAGCACGGCCTCGCCTGCGTTGAGGCCACGCACCATCACCCAGGTTTCACCCTGGGGCGCATCGCTCAAGGGGCCGCGCGCACCCAGCTCCACGGTGTGCGCAGCGACGCGACCCTCGAGCACGCGCAGCACCTGGGGCAGGGGGCGATTGGTGCGCACCGCGCTCAGTGGCAACGCCAGGCCTTTGGCCTGACCCACGATGAGCTGACCTTGTGCGAACAGGCCCTGGCGCAAGGCGGCTTGGCTTGGCAACTTGAGGTAAGCCCGCACGCTGCGCGTGGCGGGATCGACGCTGGGGTTGATGCGCTGCAAGGTCGCCTGCACGGTGTTGGGCAAGCCTTCGATTTGCAAGTTGGCCGTCTGACCCAATTGGAGGGCAGAGGCTTCGTTGGGGTTGAGCGAAACCATGACTTCCATCTGCTGCAAGTCCACCACTTCGAGGATCTTGGCGTCGACGTTGGCGCGCTCACCCGTTTGGGCTAAGACGCTGGCGACCTGTCCACTGAACGGGGCGGTGAGCACCGCATCGGCCACCGCCTTTTGAGCAATGCGCTCGCCCGCCAAGGCCAGCTGCAAGTTGGCCTCGGCACTGCTGAGCGCCGCTTGCGAATTGATCAAGGCTGTTTGGGAAATGAAGCCCTTGTTGACCAGGGCCTGGTTGTTGTCAAAGGCCAGCTGCGCGGTCTTGAGCTGGGCGCGCGCCATTTCGGTTTGACGCTGCGCCTGCTGATGGCGATCGCGTGCATCGGTGTCATCGATGCGCGCCAGCACCTGACCCTGGGTCACCACATCGCCCTCCTTGACGCGGACCTCTTTGAGGTCACCCGCCACCCTGGCCTTGACCCAGGCGGAGCGAACGGCTTGCACATTGCCCGAGACCGACACCTGTTGCAGGACCGTGCGCTCGGACACGGCAATCAGGTCGGCGTCGGCCAGCGTCACGGTGTCGCTCACCAGCTGAGCTGAGGTGGGCGCCTGAGGCCCGCTGGCTGGCGCATCGGCTTTGCGCTGCATGAACCAGCGCACGCCAAACGCCAACACCAGGAGAATGAACAAGGCAATGAGCCATCGACGCAATGTGATCTTCAATTGGAACCTCGATTGGGAGCGGCCATGAGGCCATGGCACAGGGTTTGGATGTGGTGTTTGATGAAAGCGTGGGCATCGACGCGGGGTTCTGAGGCATGCGGGGCGAACACGCGCTCCCACAGCATCATGTAGGACATGCCGGACCACAGGCTTTGGGCGGTCATCGGGATGTCCAGGTTGCGAAATTCCCCAGAGCGCATGCCACGGCTGAGGATTTTTCCAATCAGTCCAAAGCCGGGCTGTATGACTTCACGGATGTAGAACTGGGCGATGCTGGGGAAGTTTTCAGACTCGCTCACCACCAGCTTGGGCAAGCCGCCGACTTGCTGGCTGTGGATCAGGTCCCACCAGCGCAGCAGGGCTTCCTGAAGCAACTGGCTGGCTGGCTCGGTGCGGGTATCGAGTTCAGCGTCGCCCAGCTGGATCACGCTCACCATGTACTGACGCACCACGGCTTCAAACAAGGCTTGCTTGCTTGGGAAATAGCGAAACAGGGTGCCCTTGGAAACCCCCGCCATGGCCGCCACCTCTTGCACGCGCGTTGCGGCATAGCCTTTGCTGACAAAGAGGTGGAGCGCGGCCTCGAGCAGCTCGCCGGGGCGCGCGTCCTTGCGACGCACGCGGGGTGCGGCTGAGGTGGCGGCTGGCTCGGGCAAGGACATGGTGCGAATATTAATGACCGATTGGTCAGTAATCATACGCTGAATCCCCATAAGATGGCTTGATGACCCATTCCCTCATTACCCTGGCTGGTGGTTGTTTCTGGTGTCTGGAGGCGGTGTTTGACCGCGTCCAGGGCGTGCTCGATGTGGAGTCCGGCTATGCCAATGGCCAGGACCCGGCGCCGACTTACGAGGCCGTTTGCTCGGGCTACACCGGTCACGCCGAAGTGGTGCGCCTGAGCTTCGATCCCGAGGTGCGCAGCCTCGAAGACCTGCTCCAGATCTTTTTTGCCATCCACGATCCCACCACGCTCAATCGCCAGGGTGCGGATGTGGGCACGCAATACCGCAGTGGCATTTACTGGCACGACCCTGCCCAGGCCGAGATGGCCCAATCGGTGATGGCCAAGCTCAAAGCCGATGGCTGGTGGCCTGGTCACTGGGTCACCGAGCTTGAGGCCGTGAACAACTACCACCCGGCCGAGCGCTACCACCAGGACTATTTCCTCCATCACCCGTCACAAGGCTATTGCCTGGGCGTGGTGGCACCCAAGGTGAGCAAGTTCCGCCAGCACTTTGCGACGTGGCTCAAGCCCGGAGCCTGAGTCATGCCGCCCATCGTCCATGCCCTGATCCCGGTGATCGTGCTCATTTCCTGCGGCTATCTGGCAGGGCACTGGCGCTGGGTGGGTGAGCAAGGTCTCAAGGACATCGCCAAGCTGGCCTTCAACCTGCTTGCACCGGCCTTGCTGTTTCGCACTTTGAGCCAGGTCCACTTGAGCGAACTGGACTTGGGACCGGTCATCCTCTATCACTCGCTCACCGCCTTGTGGCTCACGCTGTGGGTGGCGGTGCATGGCTTCACCCATCGGGGCTGCATTCGCGCGCTGGGCGCCACGTACAGCAATGCCGTGATGATTGGCATTCCCTTGGTGTCCCTTGCCTTTGGTCCGCCAGGCCTCGTGTACATGCTCACGCTGGTGTCCCTGCATGCGCTCACCATCCTCACCTATGCCACGGTCTTGTTTGAATTGGCTGCTGCCCGCGAGGCGCGATTGCAAAACGCCCAAGACCAGGTGAGCCTGTGGCTCACCGCTGCACGGGCGGCCAAGAGCGCCTTGCTGCACCCCGTGTCCTTGCCTTCCTTCCTGGGTTTGATCTTTGCCCAGACCGGATTGGCACTGCCCGAACTGATCGACAAACCCATGGACTGGCTGGGTCGTGCCTTTTCGCCCCTGGCGCTGATCATGGTGGGCATTCAGTTGCAGCATGTGCTGAGCAAGGGCTTGCCCTGGGGGCAACGCGCGACCCAGCCCGGCGACCCCCATCACCTGGATGTGCGCGCGGTGCTGGGCATGGTGGTGTTGAAAAACCTCTTTCACCCCTTGCTGATCCTGGTGGCGGCCTCGCTGATGGGCGTGGGTGACATGCCCCTGGTGGTGATGCTGGTCACCGCCTGCATGCCGGTGGGGGCCAATGTGTTTTTGTTTGCCACCCGCTATCGCGTGGGCGAGGCTGAGGTGTCGCTGAGTTTGTCGTTGTCGGTGCTGGTGGCCATGGTGACGGTGCCCGGCCTCATGGCCTTGCAGCCCACGGTGACCCAGTGGCTTCGCCCCTGAGCGGGCATCAGGGCGCGAGGCGCTCGCGCAACCACTGCCCCTGGTCCAGCCGATAGCTCAGTCGGTCGTGCAAGCGGCTGGGGCGGCCTTGCCAAAACTCCCAGCGATCGGCTTGCAAACGGTAGCCCCCCCAATGCGGCGGGCGAGGCGGGTTGAGCACATATTGGGCGGCGTACTTGGCCGCTTGGGTGACCAGCTCGGTGCGCCCGGCAATGACCTGGCTTTGTGGGCTTGCCCAGGCGCCAATGCGCGAGTCCAGAGGGCGGCTCTGGTAGTAGGCATCGCTCATCTCAGGCTCGACCTGACTCACTGTGCCCTCGATGCGGACCACCCGCTCGAGCTCCACCCAGTGGAATTGCAACGCGGCATAAGGGTTGCCTTGCAACTCCTTGCCCTTGCGGCTTTGGTAGTTGGTGTACCAGACCAGGCCGCGTTCATCCAGGCCTTTGAGCAAGACGATGCGAGAGCTGGGGCGCATGTCGCTGCCCACGGTGCACAGCGTCATGGCCGAGGGCTCGGGCAGTTGGGACTCGATGGCCTCGTTGAGCCAGCGGCGGAATTGATCCAGAGGGTTGGGCGCCGAGGCCTGCTCGTCCAGGGCGGCCTTTTCGTAACTCTTGCGCATGTCGGCCAATGAAGTCATGACAGGGCTCCTGTGGGGTGTTCGCCCTCGTGGGCATGGGTGAGCATGTGCGCCAGGGCGCGATCATGAATGCCCAGCTTGAGCAGGCTTTGATGGGTGCGCAGGGCGTAATCGTAAGTGTGGCCATAGCGGCCGCCCTGGCGATCGCGCAGGATGGCGCGCAGTCGCTCGGGGGGCAGGTTGCCTGTGAAGTTGGGGCTCTTCTTGCTGAGGGTGAAGGCCAGGGCTTGCACCGTGCCCTGTGGGGTCGTGCAGCGCAGCCAGCGGGGTTCGTAGACGCACGAGGGCATCTCGCGTTGCCACAGGCGCATCCAGAAGCTGTCGTCGGTGCAGGTGGGGCGCATCACCAGGCCTTTGACAGCGCCACCGGGCAAGAGGGCGAACACCAGGCCGGGGTGCTCGGGTGTGCCCCGGTTGATGCGACTCCACATCTTGAGGCCTCTGTGCCAGCCTTGCAGGCTGGCTAATCGCGACTCGGCCACTTCGAATTCGGGCTGCCAGATGAGTGAGCCGTAGGCAAAGATCCACAAATCCCGATGGGTGCGCGCCTGCTCGCGCACCCGCTGAAGGCATTGCAAGGCCGCCTGGTTGAGTTCAACCGTTCGCGGCGCAGGCAGGGGAGTGGTCATCATGCAGCACCCTGGGAATCAAGCGTCGCGTTGGATGAGCTCGATCTTGTAGCCATCAGGGTCTTGCACAAAGGCAATGATGGTGTTGCCGCCCTTGACTGGACCTGCCTCGCGGGTGATGGTGCCGCCGGCTTGCCGGATGCGCTCGCAAGCTGCGGCCACATCGGCCACGCCCAGGGCAATGTGGCCATAGGCCGTGCCCAGTTCGTAGCTGGACACACCATGGTTGTAGGTCAGCTCGATTTCCGCTTGCGCGGGATTGCCCTCGTAGCCCACAAAGGCCAGCGAGTAGCCCTGATCGGGGCGTTCGGTGGTGCGCAGCAACTGCATGTCCAACACCTGGGTGTAGAAATGAATGGATCGCTGCAAGTCTCCAACGCGCAGCATGGTGTGAAGCAGTCTCATGAGGTTTTGGCTCCGGGTAGATCAAAAATCAGGCAGGACGACGTGCTGTGTGCATAGAGTCGCCCATCGGGGCCAATCAGCTTGCCTTCGGCAGTGGCCAATTGCTTGCCCTGGTGCAGGACCTGTCCCACGGCGCGCACGCGCTCGAGCTGGGGCGGGATGGCGCGCACCAGGTGGACGTTGAATTCGGTGGTGGTGTAGGCGCGTCCCTGCGGCAAGGTGGTGTGAACGGCGCACGCCATGCACGAGTCCAGCAAGGTGGCATACCAGCCGCCATGGATGCCGCCCATGGGGTTGTGCAGCTTTGCTGTGGGTTGGCCTTGAAAAATCGTGTGCCCCGGGCTGACTTCGATCAGCACAAAGTTCAGGGTCTCGCCAATGGGGGCACCGGGCAGTTCGCCGCGCAGCATGGCTTCAAACAATTGAAGGCCGGTGAGGCGGCGCACATCGTCGTGGGTAAGGGTGCCGCGGGCTCGGGGCACGTTCAGGACGCGGGCTTCATCGGCCAGCCAGTTGGCCAACGTGGATTCGTGCGGGGTGGGGGTGCTCATGCCCCCATTTTGACCCGAATGGCTCACCCCCCTGACTTGGCAGGACAAAAGGCTGCGGGGCAGTCCGAGGGGTCAGTGGATGTGGCTGCCGCCGTTGATGTCGATTTCGCTGCCAGTCACGTAAGAGGCCAGGTCACTGGCCAGGAAGAGGCAGCAACCCGCCACCTCGTGCGCATGGCCGGGGCGACCCATGGGGACGCTGGCCACGATGGCTTGCAGCTTGTCTGGCGTGAGCATGCCGCCGGTGATGTCGGTGTCGATGAAGCTGGGGCAGATGGCATTGACGCGGATGTTGTCGGGACCCAGTTCGCGCGCAGCAGCCTTGGTGTAGCCCAGCACCGCCGCCTTGGCGGCCGAGTAGTGGGAGCCGCCAAACACACCGCCGCCGCGTTGGGCGCTCACCGACGACATGTTGACGATGCTGCCCTGGCGGCGCTCGCGCATGTGCGGGACCACGGCCTGCGTCATGTACATCGTGCCGCGCATGTTGATGTCCATCACGCGCGTGTAGGTCTCGGGGTCAACGTCCATGAGCCGCTGAGGGCTGGTGATGCCGGCGATGTTGACGAGGATGTCGACCTGCCCCCAGGCCTTGAGTGCGGCTTGCACCGAGGCCAGGCAATCGTCCTTGTGGGTCACATTGCAGCGCCCCGACAAATGGCCTTTGCCGGGCAGGCTGGCAATGGCCTGGGCGGCGGCTTTCTCGTCCAAGTCGGTGATCATGACGCGCGCGCCATGCTCGGCAAACAGTTTGGCGGTGGCCAGACCCAGACCTCTGGGGCTGGCTGCACCCGTGATGATGGCTGTGCGATGTTCAAGCAGCATGGGAACCTCTTTCGATGGGGAAACAAAACCTTCAGCTGTCGTTGGCAGCATGGGCTCCGTTGAGTGCGCGGTAGGCCCGAATGACCTGGCTGTCGTCCGCAGCGCCATGCCCCAGACCGCTGGCGGCCAGGAACATCTGGCGAGCGGCAGCGGCCAAGGGCAGGCCGGCCTTCATGCGTTCGCCCTGTGAGAGCACGATGCCCAAGTCCTTGACAAAAATGTCCACCGCCGAGGTGACCTCGGGGTTGGCCTGCATCATGCGCGGACCGCGATCGCCCCACATCCAGCTGTTGCCCGCCGAGACGGAGACGATCTCGTGCATCACAGCCAAGGGGATGCCTGCGCGCTCGGCCACGTGCATGGCTTCGGCGGCAGCGGCAATGTGAACGCCGCAAAGCAATTGATTCACCATCTTGGCGGTGGAGCCCATGCCGGGCTGATCACCGACCTGAAAGACGCGACCCGCCATGGCATCGAGCAGGGGGCGGATGCGCGCGGTGAGTTGAGGGTCACCGCCCACCATGATGGAGAGGCTGCCCGCCGCAGCACCTTTGGTGCCGCCCGAGACGGGCGCATCGAGAAAGCCAATGCCACGCGCGGCCAGGTCTTTGGCGAGTTGCTGGGCCTGAGCGGGCGGTTGCGTGCAGGCTGCGACCACCATGGCCGGGGCCTTGATGGCGTCGGCCACGCCGTGATCGAACACCACCGACCTGGCCTGATCACCCGAGACCACCATCAGCCAGACCACATCGGCACCGCGTGCGGCCTCAGCCGCCGAGGCGGCGCGCTGGCCACCGAGCTTGACGAATTCATCCATGGCTTCGGCGCGCACATCAAAGGCCACCACCGTGTGGCCAGCCGCGAGCAAGCGGGGCGCCATCTTGGAGCCCATGGCGCCAAGACCAATCCAAGCGATCTTCATGACAAGTCCTGAAAGAGCGTCATTCCTTGACGGCACCCGTCATGGCACTGACATAGTGTTCAACAAAGAAGGCGTAGAGCACCACCAGTGGGAGCGAGCCCACCAGCGCACCCGCCATGAGCGAGCCCCAGCGGTATTGGTCCCCATCGGTGAAAGCCGAGAGGATGGCCACCGGGACGGTCTTCTTTTCCACGCTGTTGATGAAGGTGAGCGCGTAAATGAATTCGTTCCAGCACAAGGTCAGGCAAAAGATGGAAGCAGAGATCAGCCCCGGCACCGCCAGGGGCAGGATGATCTTGACCAGGATCTGCCAGCGGCTGGCGCCATCGATCAGGGCGCATTCCTCCAGCTCGTAAGGGATGGTCTTGAAGTAGCCCATGAGCAGCCAGGTGGAGAACGGGATCAGGATGGTGGGGTAGGTGAGGATGAGGGCAAACGGCGTATCAAAGAGGCCGTATTCGTACACCACCGTGGACAGAGGAATGAAGAGGATGGAGGGCGGCACGAGGTAGGCCAAGAAGATGGCGCCCCCCACCGTGTTGGCGCCCTTGAAGCGGATGCGCGTGATCGCGTAAGCCGAGAACACGCTGGCAATCAGCGACAGGATGGTGGCCGACACCGCGATGAACATGGTGTTCCAAAGCCATTGGGGGTAATCGGTCTTGAAGAGCAAATCACTGATGTGCTCGAAGGTCGGTTGCCAAACCCAAAAGGGGTTGAAGGTGTCGAGGTCGAGCAACTGTTCCTTGGGTTTGATCGAGGTGAGCGTCATCCAGTAGAAGGGGAACAGCAAGACGATGACGATCAAAGCCAGAGGAATGTAGACCCGCACCACCCGTTGAGGCAGGGTGGACAAATAGCTCATGCCATCGGAGTCGTCGCTTTTGATGGGGGCGTTGGCCTCACTCATGATCACTTCCTTGTTGCCACTGACGGCGCTGCAAACCAAACCAGGACACCATGATGGCGGCCAGCAGGAAGGGCACCATGGCCGTGGAGACAGCCGCGCCTTCGCCAATGCGTCCGCCCAGGATGGCGGTGTTGTAAGACATGGTGGCCATGAGTTCGGTGGCGCCGGCCGGGCCGCCGTTGGTCAACACCTTGATGAGCTGGAAGTCGGTGAAGGTGAACAGCACCGAGAAGGTCATCACCACCGCAATGATGGGGGTGAGCAGGGGGTAGGTGATGTGCCTGAACATCTGCCAGCGGCTGGCGCCGTCGAGCGTGGCGGCCTCGTACAGGGAGGGCGGCACGGTTTGCAAACCGGCGAGCAGGGAAATGGCAATGAAGGGCACGCCGCGCCAGACGTTGGCGAAGATCACGCTCCAGCGTGAATTCCAGGCGTCGCCCAGGAAGTTGATGTTGCCGTCGATCAGGCCCGCGCTCTTGAGTCCCCAGGAGATCACCGAGAACTGGGGATCAAAGATCCACCAAAACGCAATCGCGGACAACACGGTGGGGACGATGAAGGGGATGAGCACGATGGCACGCAAGATGGCCTTGAAGGGCAAGCGCTCATTGAGCAGCAAGGCCAGGTAGAGCCCCACTGCAAACTTCGCCACGCTGGCGACGAAGGTGTAGAAGATGGTGAAGAACACCGCCGTCTGGAATTTGGGATCCTCAACGATCCAGATGTAGTTTTCGAGACCGACGAACTCGCCGGGGCGACCGATCTTGGCATCGGTGAACGACAGCCAAATGCCAAGACCGAGCGGATAAACCAGGAACATCAGGAGGAACACCGCCGTGGGCAGCATGAAGAGCCAACCCAGGGTGTTGCGCGAATTCATCATTCGCGACCACAGGGTCGTGGGGGCAACGGCATGGGACACGATGGTGTTCTCCTGACTCAAGCTCAACGATAGATGCGCTTGGCTTGGCGCTCAGCCACGCTGATCGCTTCCTTGATGGTGGCACGACCCGTGCAGACCGAGGCCACCATGTCGAGCATCACGAAGTCGGCCAAGGCAGAGGCCGCCTTCTCGCCCACGGAGCCTTCGCCACCTGCGGTCAGGGTGCGCTTGGCCACGTCGCGCAGCATGGACAGCTTGGGGTCTGACTTCCACACGGGGTTGTTGTCGTAGGTATTGAGCGGGTGGGTGAGGTAGGCCACGCCGCCTTGCAGCCACTTGTCGTAGTTTTCGGCTTCCATGGTGAAGCTCAGGAAGGCTTTGCAAGCATTGGGGAACTTGGAGTACTTCATGGCCATCATGGGGTAGGCAATGTGGAACTCGGTGGGCTTGCCCACGGGACCGACAGGCCACAGCGAGTGGTTCATGTCGTCCATGATTTCCTTCATCTTGGGATCGGTGCCAGAGGCGGCTTTGGCTGCCGCGTAGATGGACACGCCGTTGTTGGTGACCGAAATCTGGCTTTGCAAGAAGGCCTTGTTGTTGAAGGCGTCGTTCCAGGAGGCGGTGCCGTCGACAAAGGTCTCGGACAAGGCCTTGATGTATTCCAGCGCCTTGACGGTCTCGGGCGAATTGATGACGACGTTGTCTTTCTTGTCGACCAGGTTGGCACCGTGTGCCCACAACGCCCAGTGCACCCAGGCATTGCCGTCACCAGAGGCGCGACCCAGGGCGAAACCACCGGGGGTGGATTTGGCCTTGAGGGCTTTCATCATTTCGAGGAAGCCAGCGGTGTCACCAGGGACGGACTTGAAGCCGGCCTTTTCGATCATGCTCTGGCGATAGTTGATGACGTTGCCGTTGTAGGCAGCGGGCAGGGCGATCCAGCGGCCTTTGGACTGGCCGTAGGTCACTGCGGTGGGCACCCAGCCGCCGTATTTCTTGCCCAGGTAGTCGGCCACATCGGTGACGTCCAGGCACTTGTTGGGGAAGAGGTGGGGCAGGGAGTACAGACCCCAGAAGAGGTCAGGACCTTGTCCGGTGTTGGCGGCCACGCTGGCCTTGGGCTGAACATCGTCGAGCGACTCGTTGAGCACCTTGACTTCCACGCCGGTGGCTTGGGAGAAGGCAGCCACCAAAGCCATGTATGCATCCTCTTCGCTTTGCACAAAGCGCTTCCAGCGCAGGATTTGCAGCTTGGCGCCTTTTTCAGGCTTCCAGGCGTTGGTGTTGGCCCATGCGTTGGCGAAAAGGCTCAGGTTGCCCAGCGCGCCAGCGCCAGCCAAGGCTGCACCGGATTTCAGGGCGTCGCGCCGTGAGAATTGGCGTGTGGTCATTGCGATCTCCTCGGAGTGTGATGAAGGTAGTGAAAGGGCCTGGACCTTGGGATGTCAGACGGAGACCCGGTTGCCGCTGACGGGATCGAAAACATGCGAGTTCGCCAAACGGGGGCGAAGCTTGACCTTGAGGCCGGGTGCAAAGGCGTGGCGTTCCCGGAAGACCGCCAGCACGTCTTGTTGACCCAGACGGGAGAGCACCAGGGTCTCGGATCCCGTGGGCTCCACCACCACCACCTCAACCCCCAGACCCTCGTCGGCGAGGTCCAGGTGTTCGGGGCGGATGCCAAATTCGATGGCCTGGCCGTCGCTCAGGCTTTGCTTCAACTCGGGCAGGGGCAGCATTTCGCCCGTGACCGTCTCGATCATGGGCTGGGCGCCTGCGCGGTAAGTGCCCTTGATGAAGTTCATGGCGGGTGAGCCAATGAAGCCCGCCACAAATTTGTTGGCGGGTTTGTCGTAGAGCGACAAGGGAGAGCCGATCTGCTCAATGATGCCGTCGTGCATCACCACGATCTGGTCGGCCATGGTCATGGCTTCGATCTGGTCGTGGGTCACATAAATGGATGTGGTCTTGAGCCGCTGGTGCAGTTCCTTGATCTCGGTGCGCATGGCCACGCGCAACTTGGCATCGAGGTTGGAGAGCGGTTCGTCGAACAAAAACACCTGGGGGTCGCGAACAATGGCGCGACCCATGGCCACGCGCTGGCGCTGGCCACCCGAGAGCTGGCGGGGGAAGCGGTCAAGCAGCTGGGTCAACCCCAGAATGCCAGCGGCTTCGTTGACGCGCGAGGCGATCTTGGACTTGTCGACATTGGCCAGGCTCAGCGAGAAGGCCATGTTCTCGCGCACCGTCATGTGCGGGTAGAGGGCATAGTTTTGGAACACCATGGCAATGTCGCGCTCCTTGGGCGCCACCTGATTGACGACCTTGCCGCCAATCGAGATGGAGCCTTCGGTGATGTTCTCCAGGCCAGCCACCATGCGAAGCAGGGTGGACTTGCCGCAGCCCGATGGGCCAACCAGCACGGTGAATGAGCCGTCTGGGATGTCGATGCTCACACCGTGGAGAATTTCGACTTCTCCGAATCGTTTTTTGACGTGATCAATGCTGACGCTGGCCATGAAATCCTCAATGGGTGGGGCAGGCTCAAACAGAACCAGCCCGGTTGACACGAGGCTGAACCATACGGGCGATCCTGGGTGTCAGGCATCAGTAATTTCCCGTTGTTTGTCCCAAATTTGTCTGATAACCTGACGAAATGGCCGATTTAAACCCCAGTTCTCCGTCTCGCTCCGGCACTGAACCTTTGGGCATCAAGTTACAGGCGCGTCGCCTGTCTGATCAGCTCGCGGATCGCCTGCGCGAGCAAATCGAAGGCGGGGTCTGGCAACCCAATGAACGAATCCCCACCGAGGCCAAGTTGTGCGAGCAGCACGCTGTGTCGCGCTCCGTGGTGCGCGAGGCGGTTCACCAACTGCGCAGCCAAGGCCTGCTGCAATCGCGCCAGGGCTCGGGCATGTATGTGGTGCCCCAGCGCCACCGCGCCTGGCAACCCGATTTGTCGCTGCTGGGCTCCATGCAGGGCGTGGTCCAGATGATGGAGTTGCGCCGCGTGGTGGAGTCGGGCATGGCGCCATTGGCGGCAGAACGTGCCAAGGCCTCTCAGATCAAAGCCCTCTGGAAAGCTTTTCAAGCCATTGATCAGGCCACCAACTCAGGCCAAAGCGGAGTGGCAGAGGACTTTGCCTTTCACCGCGCCATCGCCGAGGCCTCCAACAACCCCCAATTTGTTCGCCTCATTGGCTACCTGGAGCAATACCTGCTCGATGCCATGAGCGTGACCAAACACAATGAGGCCCGCCGCAGCGACTTCATGGAGCAGGTGCGCGACGAGCACCGCGCCATCGTGCAAGCCATTGCCGACCGCGACCCCGAAGCCGCACGCAAGGCTGCCACCACCCACATGGAACTGGGACAGTGGCGGCTGAGCGAAGGCGGTTGGCTCAAATCCAGATTCAAATCCAAAGCAAAAGGAACTTCCTCATGAGACTGCTCATCACCGGCGGAGCCGGCTTCATTGGTGCACGCCTGGTGCGCAGCCTGTTGGCGCAAGGCCAGCTCGCGGGCAAACCCATTGGCGAGATCGTCATTGCCGACCAGTTCGCCCCCCCTGCCGACCTGGCCCAACACCCCAAAGTCAAGGCGCTCACTGGTCCCTTGCTGGCGCAGTGCGAGGGCTTTTCCAAAACCTCTTTTGATGGCGTCTTCCACTTGGCCTCGGCCGTGTCCGGTGAGTGCGAGGCCGACTTCGACCTGGGCTTGCGCTCCAACCTCGACTCCACCCGCGCGTTGCTCGATGCCTTGCGCCATGGTGGGCATGGTCCCCGGGTGGTGTTTTCCAGCTCGATTGCGGTCTATGGACCAGACCCGGCCCACCCCTTGCCCGCTGTGGTCGATGACGACACCCTGCCGTGCCCGCAGACTTCCTACGGCACCCACAAGCTCATGTGCGAACTCATGGTGGCCGACTACACCCGCAAGGGCTACATCGATGGGCGCAGCGCTCGCCTCATGACCGTGAGCGTGCGACCCGGCAAGCCCAATGGTGCGGCCTCGTCGTTTTTCAGCGGCATCATCCGCGAGCCTTTGGCGGGTGTGGAGGCGGTCTGCCCCGTGGATGCCCAGGTTGGCCACCCCGTGTCCTCGCCTGGCAAAACCATCGAAGGCCTCATTCGCGTGTTCGAGGCCGAGCGCGAGGCCTACCAGGGTCGCAGCGCCATGAACCTCGCTGGCATCAACATCACCGTGGCCGAGATGCTCGCTGCCCTCGAAGAGGTGGCTGGTCCCAAGGTGCGCGCACGCGTGCGCTTTGAGCGCGACGAGAACATCGCCCGCATCGTCGACAACTGGCCCAAGGCCGCTCACTCGCCCCGCGCGGCACGCCTGGGGCTCAAGTCCGATGCCTCTTATGCCGACATCATTCGTCAGTACATTGCCGATTGCCGGGCCAGCGGGCTGGCCGACACTGCCCTCAAAGGGTTATCCTGAAGCGGCATTCACAAGGAGTTGAGCCATGAGCAACGAAACCCACAACGTCATGCTGGTGTCACAGGTCATGCCCTACATGGCACAGGCGCTGAATGAGCAGTACGTGGTCCATGAAAAAGACCACATCACCGACCCTGGCGCCTTGCAGCGCATCCGCGCCATCGTGGGCGGCGGCGACTCCAAGGTCGAGGCCAAGCTCATGGCCTTGTTGCCCCACCTCGAGATGATCTCGGTGGTGGGGGTGGGTTACGACGGCGTGGACGTCAAGGCCGCGCTCGAGCGTGGCATCCGAATCAGCCATACGCCCAATGTGCTCAACGACGACGTGGCCGACCTGGCCTTGGCGCATTTGCTCAATGTGGCCAGGCGCTTGCCTCAGGCCGACCGGTTTGTGCGCAACAGCGACTGGGTGGACGGACCCTACCCCTTGAGCCGCAAGCTCTCGGGCTCACGCCTGGGTCTGGTGGGCATGGGGCGCATTGGCCAGGCGATTGCCAAGCGCGCACTGGCCTTTGACATGAGCATCAGCTACACCGCACGCAGCCCGCGCGCTGAAGTGCCTTACACCTTTCACGCCACGCCCGAGGCCTTGGCTGCCAATGTGGATTTCCTCGTCGTCATCACGCCAGGCGGTCCGGGCACGCGCCACCTCATCAACGCCGCGGTGCTCAAGGCGCTTGGCCCCAAAGGCTATTTGGTGAACGTGGCGCGCGGCTCGGTGGTCGACGAGGCAGCGCTCGTCGAGGCCTTGCAGAAAAAGCAAATTGCAGGAGCCGGGTTGGATGTGTTTGCAGATGAGCCCCGCGTGAGTGCGGAGCTGCGCAACCTGCAAAACGTGGTGCTCACCCCGCACGTGGGCAGTGCCACCTTTGAAACGCGCAAAGCCATGTCAGACCTTGCGCTGGCCAACCTCAGGGCTCACTTCCAGGGTGAGCCGCTGGTGTCGCCCATTCCTGAGTGTCAGGCCTGAAAGAAGGCCTAAGGGTAGGCCTGAGGGCAGGCCTGTGAATCAGGGGTAGCGGCGACCACCACCGCCGCCACCGCCGCCACCGCCACTGCGATGGCGGTTGCGACCACCACCACCACCGCCACCCCCTTTGCGTGACATGAGGTCGATGGAGGTCTTGGTGGGATCGGGCTGACCCGTGCCCGCGCGGTTGCCCTTGTGCCCGAATGCATTCACACCCGACTGTGTGCCCAGGTGGGCATTGGCACGCGGCTGGTAGTCGTCCTCTTCCCAATCGTCACGCGGCGCAGGTGCGTCTTGCATGGAAGGCTGACCCGGCACGCGAGGTTGGCTGGATTCACCCCCACCACCCCGACGGCGGTTGCGGCTGCGCTTGCGGTTGCGATTCGCGTCGCCATTGGCGGATCCGTTTTGGCCACCCGCCATGCGTGGTGCGCCGCCAGCATGGCCTTCTGCCATGGGCAAGGGCTCGCCGTTGTCATCCAAGGCCACAGGGGCTTGCGCTGCGTGCGGGCGAGGGGCATGTGGGCGCGCAGGGCGTGCCGCACGCTCGCCACCACCTTGCGTGGTTTTTTTCTCGCGGATGCGCTGAAGCATTTCCTGGCGTGCAGCCCGCGAGGCCGCAGCCATGGCGTCTCGGCTGGGGGGCTTGCCCAGGCCGCCCCACAGCGTTTGGCGACCCATGGCAATGGGCTGGGCGGTTTCGCCCGCTTCAGGGCCAAAGCCTTCCATTTGCACCACCGGCACTTCGCGCTGGATGAAGCGTTCGATCTCTTGCATGAAACCAGCTTCGTCCACCGACACCAGGCTCACCGCCTCGCCTTCAGAGCCGGCACGGCCCGTGCGGCCAATGCGGTGCACATAGTCTTCGGTGATGTTGGGGATGTCGTAATTGACCACGTGGGGCAATTCGTCGATGTCGATGCCACGCGCGGCAATGTCGGTGGCGACCAGCACGCGCAGATCGCCCGTCTTGAAGCCGCCCAGCGCCTGGGTGCGCGCGGTCTGGCTCTTGTTGCCATGCAAGGCCATGGCCGAGATGCCTTGCGCATTGAGGAAGTCACTCACCTTGTTGGCACCGAATTTGGTGCGCGTGAAGACCAGCACCTGGCTCCAGTTGTTGGTTTGGATCAGGTGAGCCAGCAAATCGCTCTTGCGGTTGCGCCCCACGGGCACAGCGATCTGACGGATGCGCTCCACCGTGGTGTTTTTGGGCGTGACCTGAATCACCAGGGGCGAGCGCAGCAGGCCTTGAGCCAATTGGCGGATCTCGTCGCTGAAAGTGGCCGAGAACAAGAGGCTTTGCTTTTCAGCAGGCACCAGCGCCAGTACTTTGCGCACGTCGTGGATGAAGCCCATGTCGAGCATGCGGTCGGCTTCGTCGAGCACCAGCACTTGCACCGTGCTGAGGTCGATGAGGTTTTGCTGGGCCAAGTCGAGCAGACGACCCGGTGTGGCCACCAGGATGTCCACGCCACGGCGCAAGGCTTCGACCTGGGGGTTTTGACCCACACCACCAAAGATGACAGCGGCCTTGAGTTGCAAATGCTTGCCGTAGGTTTGCACCGACTCCTCGATCTGAGCAGCGAGCTCGCGCGTGGGCGTGAGCACCAGGGCGCGGATGCCAAACACGCCAAAGCGGTTGGTGACGCTGCGACTCATGGAGAGGCGATGCAGGATGGGCAGGGTGAAGGCTGCGGTTTTGCCGGTGCCGGTTTGGGCGCCTGCCAACACATCTTGGCCAGAGAGGACTGCGGGGATGGCCTGTGCTTGCACAGGGGTGGGGGACTCGTAGCCGGATTCGCGAATGGCTTTGAGGATGGCCGGGGCCAGGTTCAGTTCTTCAAATTTCATAGATGAGCGTCTTTGTTCAGACGCGTGACGCCAATCCTTTTGGCCCAGGAGGCCACCCAGTGGAGGTCTTGGCAAGTTAGGGAGGTGAGCCCGCGGTGGCAAACAGGGTGTTTGCAAGCGGCTCCAGCTTGATTGCTGATGCTGCGGCGACTGGTGGCGGCAGATGCGGCGTATTGTGGCATGAAAATGGGGGAACCGAATCAAGACCCTTGGAGACCTCCCCATGCATGCCTGGCTTTGTGAAAACCCCGTGGGCGTTGACGCCCTCAACTGGAAAGAACTGCCCACCCCCGTGCCCAAGGCGGGCGAGGTGCTCATCGAGATCCAGGCCGCGAGCCTGAACTTTCCCGACCTGCTCATCGTGCAAAACAAGTACCAAATGAAACCCGAGCTGCCCTTTGTGCCCGGCTCCGAGTACGCGGGCGTTGTGCGCGCGGTGGGCGAGGGCGTGACCGACCTGCGCGTGGGTCAGGCCGTGGCCTGCCTCAATGGCACGGGCGGCTTTGGCACCCACACCATTGCCCCAGCCAAGCTGTGCATGCCCTTGCCCGATGGTTTTTCGGCAGTGGATGCAGCCGCCTTCATCATGATTTATGCCACCTCCTGGCATGCGCTCATGGACCGTGGGCAGCTCAAGGCCGGTGAAACCGTGCTGGTGCTGGGTGCGGCTGGTGGTGTGGGCACGGCCGCCGTGCAACTCGCCAAAGCCGCAGGTGCGCGCGTGATTGCGGCGGCGTCTTCCGACGACAAATGCGCCCTGTGCCGCGAGCAAGGCGCAGACGAGACCCTCAACTACAGCACCCACGCCCCCGATGGGAGCTTTCGCGATGAGCTAAAGCGCCTCACCAATGGCAAAGGCCCCGATGTGATCTACGACCCCGTGGGCGGCGCCTTTGCCGAGCCCGCCTTTCGCTCGATTGGCTGGCGCGGGCGCTACCTGGTGGTGGGCTTTGCCAGCGGCCCCATCCCCAGCCTGCCGTTCAACCTGGCCTTGCTCAAGGGCGCGAGCATCGTGGGCGTGTTCTGGGGCGACTATGCGCGCCGCGAACCGCAAGCCAATGCGCAGATGATGCAGACCCTGGCCGGCCTGTACTTGAAGGGCCAGATCAAACCCGTGATCGACCGCACTCTGCCCATGAGCGAGCTGAAAAAAGCCTACGAGATCATGGGGCAGCGCGCCATCAAGGGCAAATTGGTCATGGTGAATTGATTCAAGGTCACTCGGTTTCGATTGCCCAGAAGCACCTGCCTGCGCTAAAGTAAGGATTCCTTACTTTGGGGCGCAGCATGCTTGCCAAGATCACCGCCAAAAACCAGCTCACCCTGCCCAAGAGCCTGACTCAGGCCGTGGGGGCGACCGAATACTTTGATGTCGAGGCCAGAGACGGGCAGCTCATCCTCACGCCCGTGCGCATCCAGCGTGGCGATGCCGTGCGCGCCAAACTGGCCGAGTTGAACTTGACCGCGGATGATGTGGCCGCTGCCGTAGCCTGGGCCAGATCCTCTGCGCCCGCCTTGGCCAACGAGCCTGCTGCAGCCTATGCCGTTAAGCCCGTCAAGCCCGTCAAGCCCAAGAAGGCGGCAACCAAAAAGACCCAGCCCAAAACATGAGCGCTGCCCCTCGCGTGGTGCTCGACACCAACGTGGTGGTGTCTGCATTGGTGTTTCGCAGTGGCCTGGCTGGTCAAGTGCGGCAGGCTTGGCATCGCGCAGGTGTGTTGCCGCTCGCCAGTGCGGTCACGGTGCAGGAGCTGGTGCGGGTGTTGGCGTACCCCAAATTCCGCTTGTCGCAGGCTGAACAAGACGAGTTGCTGGCGGACTACTTGCCTTACGCCCAAACCGTGCGCATCCCGAAGCCGCCGCCCACCGTGCCCAACTGCCGCGATCCCTTGGATTTGCCCTTCATGCACCTGGCCGTGGCCGGTAAGGCCAAGGTGCTGGTCACTGGCGATCTGGATATGCTGGCGATTGCCAGCGAGTTTGAGCAAGCCAGTGGTTGCCTCGTCGTGTCGGTCGATGCGTTTTGCCAAACCTACTGCACCCAAGGGGAAGCGCCGTAATGGGCGTGGGCTTGACCGAGGATTTTGAACATACCCAATCTGGGTATAAACATGCCCAATATGGGTAAAAGTAATTCATCCTGATTCATAATCAGGGCACTTTTACAGCAATCGCTGTTTTCGTGGTGTGTGAGTTGTCTGCCATGAGCGACCCCCACCACGGTCATGTCTCCTAAAGAAATCAATCACCTCTGTATGCATATCCTGCTTAAACAGGCAGGTTGGCAGGTGATTGACCCTGCCAAGGTCTATCGCCAAGTAACACTGAGTGTTACCGCTAGGAAGATTGCGCTCAAATTTGAGAGGATGAAATGAAGTTTCGAATTACAGAAGTTGAAGTGCCTGAAGATCAGCCATCTAAAAACGCCACTGAGCAACAGAAGGAAGTGATTGAATTCCTGGAAAACGTGATCAAGCACCTTGAAGGACCTTTTGTTCTGGCTTTGGATTCTCCTTGGGGAACAGGGAAGACCACGATCGTCAGGATGATGTGCGAAAGACTCAAGAGTGATGGCTATACAACCATAAATTTCAATGCATGGAAATCGGATTACGTCAGCGACCCACTCATCCCAATGGTTGCTGCGATTGAGGAAGTTGTTAATTCAAAGGGTAGATCAACAAAATCAGAGGTTTTTAAAAAGTTTAAGGACGTTGCCACTGTGCTTGCAAGAACGGGCTTAGTGGCTGCTACGAAGATAGTAACAATGAATGTTGTTGGAGCCAGCGAATGGAAAGAAATGATATCTAGTGCCACTGCTCGTGCAACAGAAAACTTGATTGACAAATTCAGTGCAGAGAAAGAGTCGCTAGAACAATTTCGTGGGGCGCTTAATGAACTGCTGGATGTCATTCAAACGACTTCGGTTAAGAAACCATTGGAAGACCCTCAAACCACTTCGGTTAAAAAACCATTGATCTTTTTCATTGATGAATTGGATCGCTGCCGCCCCAGTTTTGCCATGGAGCTCTTGGAGCGTGTAAAACATCTTTTTGATGTGGAGAAAATTGTCTTTGTCTTATCGATCGACAAAAAGCAATTGGAGGCCATCACAGCTTGTTTCTATGGGGAGCGTATTGATGCTACTGAATATTTAAGAAGATTCATTGATTTGGATTTCTCTTTGCCCATGGTCCACAAACAAGACTACATCAACCATTTGATGGCGAAGTACGAACTTGATGACTTCTTCGCTAGCCGTTCTAAGCACCACCCATCTGCGGATGTAGTTCACCATTTTGTCGATGCCTTTACCTTTGTAGTAAATGCGTATAGTTTGAGCTTGCGAGTGATCGAGCGATGTCTGACCCGAGTTGCAAGTGTTCTTGTCCAATTTAAAGTTCACGAACCTCTGCACCCTGAGTTATTTGCATACTTGATTGTGATGAAGGTTGTACGTCCGATGGTTTTCTCAAAATTGATCGCGGGCGAGTGGATTCCTATTGATGGAATGATTGAATTGAATTCCTATGTCGAATCGACAGGCGAAAGAAGTTATGTTCCTATAGTTATTCAGGCATATCTTCTGAAAGGATTCCCAGACTATCAAAAAAAACTATCCTTCATCTCAATTCTGGAGAAACGCGCTGATCCGGAGTCTCAACAAAAAGAATCAAAGCATGCATGTGATTTACTTCATGCTATGAAATCCCCTTTGATCAGTAGATTGGGAGGCGGTTTTTCTTATATTCCGTTAGCAAGAAAAATTGACACATCGATTCCAACTTCTTAGGGGTGAAATTCATCATGCACATCTTTGAAATTCGATGAACCATTGACATTTGTTTTCTGGCAGTCATAGAGCAATTCAAACTCATTGCCGAGGACATGGGCAACCCAGCGCCCTGAGCACAAGCCCATCCGGGCTGGCCTTGGGCGCTCAGGGGATAATCCGCGCTTTCCCCTCAAACAGTCAGTGACCCAGCATGGCCCAATACGTTTTCACCATGAACCGCGTCGGCAAGAT
>JACCDZ011571288.1_pt1 | contig 51308 bp, 51 predicted proteins | sample 7449551 | NCBI WGS metagenome assembly JACCDZ01 (sample SAMN15323452, study PRJNA562643) | freshwater metagenome | isolation source: river surface water | place: USA:Blue River Watershed | collected 2017-08-18 | reverse complement strand
GAATCACAGTGTTGCGTTTGGTATTGATGCCTACGATTTGCTAATTAATATAATGGTCGGAAGAAAAATTGAACAACTTATTTTAAATGGTCAAAAATGTGTAGGTGATATGTTTTTACCACTTATGTCTGGAACCATATCTAAGATATCTACATATGATGATATTAAGTCATGTGAGGGAGTAATTGCTGGAGCTGTAAATTATAAAGTTGGTGATATTACAGAATCAAAAAGGCAGTATAACGACTGTTCGGGCTGGGTTCAGGTAGTTGGCGACACGAAAGAGATTGTCATGCAACGGATGGCAGATATTTATGAAAAATTTGAAATTATTGTCAAGCCTTAATATCTGTGGTATTGTTTTGTTGGATCTTTCAAAATCAGAAACCAAAATATATGAACTCAAATCTTGGGCACCCTGTGCCATTAAGGTATCATCAGTCGCTTTATATTGGTGAAAAGGATAGAAGGGGTAGTATCATCGACTTTAGAGTACCGCCGGTCATAGTTAATTCACCAAGAAGAATTTCTGAATATAAGCAAGCAATTTTTGCTGAGCATGTAGACGCAGAGAAATTACCAATGGTATATCACGAAGGTTTTTCCTTTATGGTCTTGAGGCCGACAGCATTACCTCACAGATCATTTGTAAGGGAGGAAATTGAGTCAGAAGGATTGTCTATTCGAGAAGAGTTTGAAATTGAAAACTTCATGCTTTTTTCAGACACGCTTTATGTGCTTAATCCAAGCGTGGACTTTCATTGGAAATGGCGGGCAATTATGAGGGCTCTACATGATAGTGGGACCCAGGATCAAAACCGGGCAATTGTTTTTGTTGTTGAGACGGATGAAAATCCGGCTTTATATCATGAACAGCTTGCTTCCCTTAAAAAAAGGATTCGTCACGAAATGGGAGAAACCCCAGTTATTGTCAAATCCGAAGAGGCTGTGGAGATTGCTCTTGGTATCCATCATTTGCATGTTTCAGAGTTCGAAAGGGTGGGTGTTGAATATAATACTCTGATGCACGCGCGACACTTCACTTCAATATTTGCTTAGCTTGAAAAAGTTATTCATTCCACCCCTCTCCAGGTCTAATCTGGAGAGGGGTTTTTATTTAGTGTTTTAAATTATTTTAAAGTGTTGTGGATAAAATGATTTTTTTATTTTTTAAAACCAACCTATTCCTAATCTCACTTAACAACTCTCTTTTCTCATCAACTGTTCCTTCTGATAATACGTGCTTTACGTAGCTTTTAATGTCAACGTCAGATACCTTGGTGTTTTGTTTTTCTGATCCAAGGAACTTTCTTTGAAATCTAGTAGCTCTATCAAACTCTATTTGAAACTTTTTCATTACTGCCACATCATTGATTTCAAGATTATTAATCTGATTCATTAAATCCTTTATTAATTCTTCTTCTCTTACATACCCACATTTACACATTCTGTCTTTGGATCTATTACAACAATAATATACATATCGAAGAGTTTTTCCATTCTTCAGTTTTTTAAATTTCTCCTCGGCACACACGCCAGAGTCGCATAATCCACAATGTATTAATCTTGTAAATGCAAATTCTTTTGATTCACCACGAGTTATTTTATCTCGCTTTAAATGATCTTGAACTTTTTGAAATAATTCCTCTGTGATTAATGGTTCATGTTTACCTTGATACCAATTACCGCTAGTAACGGGGTATTCAAATCTTCCGTAATAAAATGGTGTTTGAAGAAGTTTGTATATATTACTCAATGTTAGATTTTTTCCACTTGTACTACTCTTGAAATTTAAATCAAATTTGAGCCAATGAAATATTTTTCTTCCACTCCATTTTTCATATGCAACTTTTTCAAACATTTTTCTCATGATTGGTCCTCGTTCTGGATCTATAATTACGTATCCTTTTCTATCAATTCTTTTTTCATTTAAATATCCTGTTGGGGCAGGAGCAGGCCATAAACCCATTTCACATCTCATCCTTAATCCACGTCTAACATTCACACTTTTATTATCGTTTTCAAGTTTTGCCTGTGAACCTAGAATCATGAATAAAAATTTCTCACTAGGATTGTTTGTAAATCTTTGTCCGTGAGTTCTAACTTCCACGATTAGTTTTTGATCCATCATGTCCACAATGACCCCGAGGTCGCCAGCGTTTCTTGAAAGTCTATCTGGGTGCCAAGCTAAAATTGCATTGAACTTTCCTGATCTGATATCGCTTATTAACTCATTGAAAATAGGTCGTTGCCCAGTGTCCTTAGCAGAGTGAGATTCTCTCTTAATCTCTACAATATCCAGATTTTCTCGCTCTGCCAGCTGAAGCATCTCTTTAACTTGTGAATCTATCGAAAGGGCTTGTTTCTCGTCAGATTCGCTTGATTTCCTTGTATAAAGGCAATATTTGAGCCTTGTGGTGCTTGATAATGTTTTGATCTCGTCAGAGGTCACTTGTAGTGGGTTTTGTGTCTGCATACAATACAATCAATGACAGATTGACTGGAGAAGTCTAGTGTGGGTGGGGCGATAATTTAACGATAATACTTCATGTAAACAGTTCTTTATGGTATTCTTGCGTTATTATTTTATGAAAATATTTGAGAAATTAATTAAAACAATTTATGCTTTAGGAAATTTAATTATAGAAATTATTTTTAATCGCTTATTTATTTTGTGCTTAATGGTGGCTCTTTTTTTAAGTTTGTTTATTTTAATACGAAAGAATCATGAAAAATGGAATAAGGGTTGGTTATCTGAATTAATAAATAAAAAAGTTAATCAGTCTAAAACTAATAATAAAAAGCACGAAATTAAATCAAGGTATTCCATCAAACATATTCTAGGCCTAATGAGACTTTATTCTATAGAGTGCTATGAATATTTTAAAAACACTTTACGAAAAAAAATTATTCATGATATTAAAGATTTTCATTTACCGTCAGTTAGTACACTTGTTTCAATGTTAGTGTTTTTTGTATTTTTATTTTTTATAAGCCATAACAATGTCCCTTACGGTTCTATTTTTGATTATACTAAATGGTTCTATTTTTTAGATAGCGAGTTCCAAACAGGAGATTCGTCAAATAATATATCCATAATTGCTGGATTAACATCTATTGTGTTTGCTTTGGTTATTTTTATCGCTGAATCAATAAGAGACAGTAAAAATTCTTATCAAAAAAGTGTTCTCTTAGAAATTAGTAATCTGTGGACACTTGTTGTTTTTACTATTTTGTCACTTTTAAACTTTATCCTTTTTAAAGCAAATTTTTTTAGTGTAATTTTCCCAATTATAATTGGAGTTTTAAGTATCCGTTCTTTTTACAAGATTATTATTCATCTTATAAATCCAGTTACTCAAGAAGATAACAATAATCAATTTTTAAAGAAAAGAATTCAAGATAATGTTAATGAATCAATAAGAGAACGCCTGGGTAACAATATTATTCTTGAGAAAGTTGGATATGATAAAGATATAAAATTTGAGTATACTTTTTCTACAAACTGGCTTGCTGGAAACGCTAGCGAATACATTTTTATTGATTCAATTTCAGAGGGAAGAATAGTAGATGTAAATCTTGAAGAACTACAAAAACTTGTAAGTTATCTTAAAACAGAAGCTGAAAAACTGGGATTTAGTATATATCCTACTGAGACAAGCATTGCTTCATCAGATGGTATAACAACAAAAAAAGACTTAAAATATGATGACTACAAAAAAATTTACTTATTAAAACGTTTTGGTGAATATATACCACCGACCTCAATTTTTACGGGTGACAGCAAGGTGATTTTTGCTATACCAAAAGAATTTGCTGCAAATGAATCAATTGTTAAATTTGTTAGAGGTATTATTCCTCATATATTTAGATTTTCAAAAAACAGACCGTCTTCGGAAATATTTAGAAAGGAAATGAAGGGGATAAAAGATAGAGTTATTAATGCTATCAAATCAACATCATTAGGATTAGTTGAGGAACTAAAACAATCATACCTTGACCTAGCAGAAATTTTTCTTGAAACAATCCATACTTACGGAGGAGGATATTCTGCCGAGCAAGCTAAAAAAGAGAGAGGTAACTTTTTTGAAGGGTGGAATGAAATTCGTTGGCTAAGACAAGATATTAGAGAACTTATTCAAATTGCTTCTGACAGTGAAAATCAAGACATAATATCAGATATTATATTTCTTCCAACATCGATTGGAATTAGAGCATTTCACGCAAAGGATCATTTTCTTTTCCAAGAATTTTTATCTTTCAACACTTATATTTATTATCTAGCTTCAAATAAACCAGAGGGTCAGATACGTTCATATATGATTGATAGATGTTGGAGGCATCTTAAAGAAATATCTGATTTATATATCGAGTCTAAAATTAAAGACCGAGACCGCTCTGTTTCTAAAGAGGATATTTTAGAATATGAAGACTTTGCCTTATATATATTTAAATTGTTTCAAACATTAATTAAAGCTAGTTTTGATAAAAAGGACATCAAGTCTTTTGAGATATTTATAAATGAATTTGTGGGTATATTTAAACGAATAGATATAGATAGAGAGTATCCAGATTCTGAACATTTAAAACTCTCACTAAATCATATAGACGATCAAGAGCAAAAGAAAAAAATAGAACTCCAAATTGAAAAGCAAATAGTTAAAGAGGAAGTTATTGAAAGATTATCTTTGGCAAAGAAACAGATATTTTTTGCACTCTCTGCAAAAATATTAGATTTTTACAAGAAAGATTCAGAAAATGAATTATTAAAACAATTTTTTAATATAATAAATTCACAAATAAATCTAACAATCGAAGAATTAACCAAAGTATTTGATTCTTGTAGAAATTTTAAATCCGAAGATTATTGGGGGTGGGACGATTGGGAAACTATTGATGATGGTGAGGTTCATACAATTGATGTTCATTCAAAACTTGATTATTTTTACTGCGTAAAAATTCTGGGTTTATTGAGAGATGTGAACGCTGAACAAATAGCTCAGCTTGATATGCCACACAGTAGAGATCTGGCTTTTCTTGCAGAGAATCGTAATGATGGTAATACTTTGATTAGTAAGTTAAACCAAATTAAGCAAAATCCTCAAGATTGGTTATTTGTGATTGATCAACAGTCAATCGATAAAGTTGATAAATGTATCGAGTTACTCAAATCAATAAAACAGAAACAAGAAGATGAAGAAGATGAATATCTAAAAACGGCAGAGATTGATCCAGAAAAATTACAAGAATTTAAAGATAAAATAAAAGAAGGTTTTGCTGAGTCTGCAAAAGTTAGATCTTTGGTTAAGGCTTATAATGCTTATATAGATAAAACTGATGAAAATCTTGGAAAGAAATTATCATCTCTTGGTTATAATCAGGTTGATGAAAAAGCAGCATTTATTAAAGATTGGTATGTTCATTATGGAGGCTGGGGAGAACAATATGGTTCCGGTATGGCTAATTCAGAAGATCAAATATTCTTTGAAGAAATTGTAAATAAACTAAATAAAAAAATTACAGTTGCTGGCGATTTATTGATTACTACAATATGTGAAAATATTGATAAATTTAAAGACCCCATAATTATTCAATCACTTGAATATATGTTGGAATATAATTCATTAAAAGGGTCGGAATATTTCATTGATAAATGGAAGAATAATTGCCCTAAGACAAAAATAAGTCACCTGAGTGGTTTTCTGGGTGTGCTTAAGTACCAGTCAAAAAATGTTCCAGTATTTGATATATTCGTTCGGGATAAGGCACTAAATAATAAGGTTGTAATAACAGACCTTAATGATTTGGGAATTTGGGAACAATATCTGCCAGTCGATAAACCAGAAGATATGATTTATGTGGATGGAATTTTTTACATAAGAGTATCTGATCTAAACGCGGACAATACAAGAAGAAAAGAAATTTTAGACGAAAAATCGGATTGGTTGCTAGCATATTCTGATAAAGATGCATATTTAAGAAAAAAAGTAAACGTAAGGATATATCAAAAATTCAGATTTTCCATTACTGATCCATCAAAAGGTATCCTACTGTCTGTTTTATAGAAATAAATTGAACTACACAAACCCCAAATACTAAGCTAAGGTACAGACAGGTAGCAAATTTTTTGCTATCATGTTCAATACAACAAAGACCTAACCCCTAGAAAACCCTTAGTTTCCTAGGATATGGTCGGAATATGCAAATCCGCTACAGTATAGAAGGCTCCTCGTCGGAGTCACTGTAGCGGTTATGTATGGGAAACTATATATAGACGACTTTGTCGTCGCAACGGCGAGGAGCCTTCTGTCCAAAGACTCAAGGCTCTTAGCTGATATTATCAGCCGCTAAAACCGCTACAGTGAAAAAAATAAATAAACTAACCAAAGTATTGTCTGGTGTTTCTGGAGAATACTATGTTGCTGCAGAATTATCCAAAAGAGGATATGTTGCGTCTATTACACTAAGGAACACAAAAGGTATTGATATTCTTTGTACTAACGAAGACACTTTTAAAACTGTAAACATTCAAGTAAAAACAAATCAGGGTTCTACACGATCTTGGATGTTAAGTGAAAAGGCAGAAAAAGAAATAAGCCCAAATTTATTTTATGTATTTGTTTGTTTAAATGACGGAATTGAACATCCAGACTTCTTTATTGTTTCAAGTAAAGAAGTTGCTGAATTTGTATCAAAAGATCATAAAAATTATCTTGATACTCCGGGTAAAAAAGGACAACAGCATCAGGATGGCAAAATGAGAATCTTTAAGGATGTTGAAGAAAAATATATTAATCGCTGGGATTTATTAAATATATAAATATGAAAAATCCAAAAATAAATCAAAAAATAATTGATCTTTGGTCAAAGTATTTTAAGCCAGAAGACAATGTAAAAATACCTGCATTTTATAGTGATGCAGAACAGGGTGGAATATTGTTTATAGGGATGAATCCTGCTGCAAGTAATCTAGACGCAAAAGAAATTTTAAAAGATTCAATTATTTTTTCAGATGAAACAATAGATAATCTTTTTGATTATTCATATTTTCTAAAATACAAAGATAGAGATGAGCTTGTGGATTTTTTGATCGAAACTGAGAAAGGATTTTTCTATAATAGCCATCCATTTTTTAAACCTTTTGCAGATATTGCGAACGAGAACAATACTTTTTTCCAACATATAGATCTATTTCAATATAGAAAAACTTCCATGAATGATTTTATGGAATTAGTTATTGAAAAGGAAAGTGATCAAATTGAATTTACTGACTTCGGAAAAGATTCAATAGAAATTTTTAAAGAATTATTTGCACAATATAATTCTAAGGTAATTGTCGTTCCAAATGCCAAAGCTTCAAAAATATTTAAACAATTATATAAAGATGACTTAGTTTGGAATGAAGAAAAGGGGTGTCATTTATTTAAAAATAATACCCCGATTTTCTTCAGCTCTATGTTAGCAGGAATGGCTGCACTTGATGTACATTCAAGAGAAAGATTGTGTTGGCATATTAGACAATCATTTAATTAGAGTCTTCTAAAAGTGAGTCTAACTTATCCATCTGTTCTTGTGTTAAAACATTACTTTGATTTTTAGTGTTAATTATTGTGATGTTTCTTGGCTTAATGTATCTTTTTTCATTATTTTCTAAATAAAACTTAATTGCCTTGAAGTCACCTTGGTTCATCAACTTAGCTAACTGAGCCTCACCAATATCGCATAGACCACTGCGACCTATAGACAGAGCATCTTCCATTTGCTTGGCGAACTTTTTATCTTTCTCCTTCCATCTATAAATCGTTGCTTTATCAATCCCAACTTTTTTTGAGGCATGAAAAATGATAGGAGTCTTTTCAAGTTCTTCCAAGAATTTTCTTTTGTCAGCATTAGTTTTCATTGATTTTAATTGCTTTCTTTCCTGTTAAATTTTCCCAACGTTTTTTAATAACCTCAGCATAGATTGGTTGTTTTTCCATGACGAAGCATCTTCTTTTTAATTTGATTGAAGCAATAAGAGTTGAACCGCTACCACCAAAAGGTTCAAAAACTAAATCTCCACGCTTGGTTAAAACTTTTATATAAGGGATTAAGACCTCAATTGGTTTTGTACCAAAGATTATTCCTTGACCGCTTGATTTCTCATCACTTGCAATATGTTCAATGAAGTCAGTTGGGCAAATTGTTTTGCCTTTTTCATATCCTTCCCAGTGTGGTTTACCCGAGGTTGCAAATAAGGCAGTCTCATATTCTTCCTGAAGTAGGGGTTCATCTTCAGGTGAAGTATTCAACTCAATTTCACCTTGGGTTCCTAATATTGCGAAATCAAATTTGTTAAAAAACTTGTACTTTGCACTAAAACCTTGAACTCTGTTTGGAATATGCCAGATAATTGTATTTCGATACTTCCAATGCTTTTCCATTTCAGTCCAAATGGTTATAAGATTTTTTGGATTCTCATAAATTATAATAGAGAAGTCTGGCTTTTGAATTTTTGTTACCCCGTTCATCCATAATTCTGTAAAGTTGTCAGGTAATGTTTCTGTTCCAATATATACTCGATCTCGTTTGTGACCAAAGCCCTGAGTAACTTCACCGTTCTTTTTCATTTTACCTTTCAAATAATCCAAGATGTAGGGCGGATCTGTAAAGCACATGTCTGCTTTGTGTTCTCCAAAAAGCTTTAGAACATCAGATTCGTTCATACTATCTCCAACCATCAACCTTGATCCATCAAGTTCATAAATGTCTCCGGGCTTAGCTTTAATTTCACTAATTTCTAACTTGGCTAATTCCTTTTCAATATTAAATAATTCGGGAGTGTCTTCAATTTCAAAAATATCATCTAGTTCATCACTTTCAAAACCTATCTCGGATAAAATATTTTCATCAAATTCTGAGAGTAAATCGTAATCAAACTCTCCTTGGTTTTTATTTAACCGAAGATTCAATTCTTTCTCTTTTCTATTGGCAGGGAAACATATACTACTGGTATTGTTAAGTGCCCAAGTTCTTTACAGGTTTCTAATCTGAAGTGACCACCAATAACTATGTTCTCTCTGTCTTTAAACTTGTTCGCAATAATGGGATCGATGTTTCCAAATTGTGAAATACTTTTCTTGAGGTGTTTCTTTTGAATCTCACTCCATTTTCTAGGGTTGTATTCAGAAGGTTTAAGACTACTAATATCTACGTACTCTACATTTATGTTTTGCATGTTTTTACAAATTACTATTAATTTGATGGCATGTATAAAGAAAAAACAGCCTGCTCGCTGTTTTTGAATAATCAAAAAATTTCAGCGAAATAAAAAACTGTCCCTCTGTTTTTTATTCCAGTGAAATTCTTCGACTCTAGCCTTTGTTTTTAATGTCTTTATTAACCGAGTTAGACGCTCGTACTTGGGTTTAAGTTTGGAAAGTGACTGTTGATCAAGATGTGCCAACCCTTAACCTCTAGGTTTAAATTGTAGTTGTGTTGAGCTACAAAAACACGTCTTGATTCAAGATATTTTCTTTAATGACCATCTGTTTAGTATTATATACCTAATTTGGGGCTCAAAATTATTTTCTGACGTTGACAGGGTGTATTTTTTGTATCCCATCGGAAATCCACAAGGTAAACCTAAAAAAACCATCAAATTAGACTTTAAAATCGTGGTATAATGTGTGTAGGCACCTTTAAACAAGACCCAATTGGGGTAAGTATACTGATTTGGCGGGGTTTTAAAGCAAAAGGCTGTAGTAGGCGCGTTTGTTTATGTTTTGATTTATATCATTAAAATCCTGTTTTCGAGGGAATCAATTATTCGAAAGTAAAATCCCGCCAAATCAACATATTTACCTTATAATAATAGCACAGTAATTAGGGTGTAAACCGCAGTTGTTCACAAGCAGGAAAAGTGGCCAGTGTGTCGCATTTGTCGTATTTTGATAGAGACCGAGACGGGTCAATTTGATATCTTTGTAATGTCTATTAAACCCTTGCGGTGTCTTATGTTGAAAGGTTCTTAACCGGAGTGGCCAGCAGTTTAGTTTAGTGTCGATGGACCCAAATGGGTTGTATACTTATTATGTACCTATGCTTGTTAATAAAAACACATCAGAAGAAGAAATTGTAGATAACTATAAGACGGACATGCTTTATACCCATGAATTTAAAAATGGGGATGGAAAGTATTTTACAATTGTATCCAGAGATGAAAATGGAGTTCCTGATGCTATTGAGATCGAACATCCTTATCCAGTTTTGAGAAATAAAATAAAGACTACTTTTACTTTTATAAAGAGGCAAAATAAAATTACCGATGTTTCTTTTAAGAGATTTAAATACTATAAGAAGAATGGTTGGACGGAACAAAATGAACAAATCGTGTTTTCTTTTAGTCTTTTTAAACAAATAGTAGGTAATATGCAGATGTTGCAAGAATTGAATCTTGCAGATATCAATAAAAGAAGAATTCCACTTGCTGATGAATCATTAGATAAAATTGACGAAGAAACAAAGAAAAACATTATAACTTTGCTATCAAGAAAAGACGGTGAGAAAATTGTTGAAGAATTATTGATTAGCGGAGTCATAACTTCAAGTGATATTGTAAATATAAGTTATAGAAAAAAGCAACTTGAAATATTTGATAAATTATTAAATAATGAAAATTATTTTGATACTTACATAAATGATAATAATCTAACAGATAAAAAACATGAAAAGGTTTGGCAATATTTCTTCGAGAGTAATGATTGGATATTTGGATATGGATTGGACTATAGATTTTTAGAAATTATTCAAAGAGAAGCAAAAGGTATCAAGTACAGATCTTTTTAGTAGGGATGGTGTAACCACAGATTTTTTAGTTGGTTGTAGTAAATTTACTGTATTGGTTGAATTAAAAAAGTCAGACACGCCACTGTTTGATAATATTAAAAACAGAGCAAATTCTTGGTGCTTATCAGAAGATTTAATATTAGGCGTATCGCAAATACTAGAGCAAAAAGCTAGTTGGCAAGTATTTTCTGAGACAAATGTAAGTAATAACTTTAATGATAAGGGTCAATTAATAAAACAAAGAGCTTTTGATCCTAAAAGTATATTGGTAATAGGTAATACGAAACAGTTTTCAGGTGATGATAAAGAACAACAGATAAAACAAAAAACTTTTGAATTATTTAGAAGAGACTCAAGAAATATAGAAATTATTACTTATGATGAGTTATATGAGAGGGCAAAATTTATAGTTGAACACGGTTCTAAAAATATTTAAGATTGATATTTTTTTAAATAATCCTACTTCTCATATATCCCAAAAAATCGACCATCCTAATCATTAATCTATAGCTCGACAATACATCCCACTTAACTAAAATATTTACTTCCTTATTAGTCTGGAATTTATTAGTATGCTAAATACAAAAGAGATGAGTTGCTTTTTATACCAAGGCTTTCTTAGTAAGTCTTCTGAATTTCAGTACAAAAGTTTAACCCATTTTGGGTTATTCATCTATAAGTTATAAAATATGACGGTATATGGCTAATTCAATTCATACAAATGAATATAAAAATGTTTTAAAAAGAATTCAAGAGGCAAGAAAACTTACTGGTTTAACTCAAATCGAAGTATCTAAAAAACTCAAAAAGCCTCAATCATTTGTTTCAAAAATTGAAAGAGGTGAAAGACGTGTCGATATTACTGAACTATCTTTGTTGGCAAAAATTTATAAAAAACCTTTAGATTTTTTTATAAAATAATTATGTCAGAGGTACAAAAGCACGGATTTATTTTTGAGGATTGGATAAAGAGTGTTCTGGGTGTTAGAGGGCTAGCTTATAATTATACTCAAAAATGGGATATTCCAAATCTAACCCCCATAAGCGTTAAATGTATGGGAATGAATAATGCCTTAGAGTTTGGAAGTGCTGTTAGAGTTTGGGAAATAGATGAAGAATTTATAGTTGTAGTGGGTAGGTGGAGGCAAGAAGGAAGCCTAAAAATAATTATAAGTATTGATGAAATAAAGATCACTTTAGAAGTTCTACGCAAGATGAAGGGTTTAATTTCTTTAGAAGAAATTATGGAACTGGATAAAAATGTAAAAAAGTTTCCAGCAGGAAAAGAAGGACAAGAGAGTGGTATTGCGTATGCTAAGAAATGGAAAAGTGAAAGAAGGGGAAGGATGGGCTTACTAACAATAACTCATAAAATAGATAGTAAAAACCAGAGAAGGATACAATGTAATCTTAATTATAAAAATTATATAAAACTATTTGGATTACCCTCAAATAAAAACATATTCCGTGGAAACGAATTCAATAGCATAATTGATCATGGGCCTAGAAAATTTCAAGAAAAATAATTAGATTTCTACTTTAAAATCAAAAATATTTTCTTTTTTGATTGATTTACTGCCAACCCTGCAAGTTATATTTCTAAAGTATTCAATATTGCCATTGATGCTGCTACAGATAGATTCCTTTACGTCTTTATTCTTGTTAAACTCTTCTTTAAAATCAAAGATATAAAACATGTCATTTAAGATGTCTTCTTTTATATTGATTAAACCACATTTTCCTACGCTTGAATTACCAACTCTCACAACCGCAATTTTATAGTCTAATACATTTTTGTTTTCTGGAATTTTAAATTTTTCTAATATGTTTTTTGCAGAAACATTATTTTCTTTAAATGATTTTTTAACCTTAATATTTGCAGGACTCAGGTAAAACTCTAAGGGGATACCTTTTTCATTTTTAATGAAACCGTGATTTTTATGAAAAACTACCTGGGGAATTAATTCTTCATTTATGTTTGATATATCAAAAACATCTTCATTTTTATTTTCATTTTCATAAATAACAACAATTTTATTTTTAAGTTCTGTCGTATTTGTAAATATCGCAAAACAACAGGGGATGTTTCTGTCAAACCACACCTTATCATCTTGATAAATTATAATTGTAGAAAATCTAGTCCTAATTTCTTCTTTTACGTTTTTATTTTTATTTTTAATAAAAAATGAAATTGGTAAAACGAAACCAACACTCGAGTCTTTGCCTTTTAAGTGTTTTAGCGCTTTTAATATAAATGCATTTTCTAGTCTTTGTTTATTTATTCTAATTTCCTCAAATTTTAAATATTCACAAGGGTTGATCGTTGAAGCACTATATTTGGAAGCATAATAATAACTATCTTTTAAATTATACTTTGTGAAGGGTGGGTTTCCAATTATAATATCAAATTTATTATTTGTGGACACTTCAAAAAAATCCTGAGGTTTTTCAGTTAGTTCAGAATCAATTTCATAGCCTATAATTTTTTTATAACCTAATAAATTTAACTCATTAATGAAATTACCTGTACCAAAAGATGGTTCAAGAATTGAGGAATCTTGAGCGTATTTTTTGTAGTCAAAAAAAACACTGAGTAAGTTTTTCACAATTTCTGTTTTTGTAAAATATTGACCTAGTAACTCTTGTTTGTTGTTCATAATAATTAAAATTTACTCAACCGTTCTTTTGCGATTTTACAATAATTCTTATCTATTTCAAAACCAATAAATTTTCTGTTTAATTGCTTACAGGCCACAGCCACACTCCCACTACCAATAAATGGATCTAGAACAACGTCGCCCTCCTTTGAAAACATTAATAACAATTCTTTTATAAAAGTCTTAGGTTTGGGTGTTGGATGATTGATAAAACCTTCGTCTGGTTCAATCATTTTTCCTGGTGTATCTACGAATATGTCTTTACCTTTCTTTGTTAACTTCGGATTTCCTTTTTTAAAAACAACACATGACATGTATTTTGTAAAACCGATAGGTGATGAAACTCTAGCCTCTGGACAATATAAAATAAAATTCCAATAGTAATTAAAGGGGTTGTCTTGGAAAATTTTTGGTAAAAACTTTGTGCTAAAAAAAGAAATAAAAAATGAATCATTTTTTAAAACTCTGTAGCACTCAGGAAGAGTTTTAAAAAATAATGATAAATCTTCATCATTATGAATACCAGTTTTATTTAATCCATAAGGTGGGTCAGTAAAAATTATGTCTATTGATTGATTAGGTAAATTTTTAAATCCATTAATGCAATCAATATCTAAGATCTTATTTAAATATTTATCAATCATAATTAGATCGTATTTTAGCATTTTTTTACTTTACTGTCGTCTATTGAATTATTAAATAAAATATGAATAAATACTGCATATTTATCATAATTTTTTCTGTGCTCCATTATTTGTAGTATTTTAGGAGCTTTGATAATTGCATTAATTATGGAACATAATAAATGTATTTATTTCCTTGCTCCCACCACACATTTCATATATACTTGATTAATCAAACATATATGAAACAAACAAATACACAATTAAAATTCTTTATAACACTTTCGCAAGTATATGCGAAAATAATTAATCAATTCGACAGGCACTTGCTCGGAGGTCTTGGTTTTAATGATTTGATTATCTTATATCATCTAAGCCAATCTCAAGGAGAGAAAATGCGCCGAATTGACCTTGCAGATAAAGTTGGACTTACGCCTTCAGGTATCACACGCATGCTTCTTCCTATGGAAAAACTTGGTATGATTAAAAGAGAAGCAGATGAAAGAGATGCTCGTGTTAGTTATGTAAAACTTGCAACAGGAGGAAAGCGTTTGCTTGCAGAAACTTTGGATGAAGCAGAACATGTTGCGAGTGAATTACTCCCATCAACAAAATTAGGCAAAGCCACCGAAATCTCGGAGATGTTTAAATTGTTTAATGTCGGGAGGATTGATTCTTAGTCCTTATCCAATAAACCACCACCCCAAACAACGCACCCAAAGTATCCATCAACATATCTTTTTGTGCATCCCAAATGTCGCCTTGCGAACCAAGTATTTCAATTCCTGCTTCTGGATCAACTGACACCGCATACCACCATTCAAATAATTCGTATGCACCTGCAAGTGCCATGATAAAAAATATTGCATAACTATATGCAACCCATTTTTTTGTCACCAAATTATACTTGATCAAACCTTCAACAAAGAAAAAAGAATAAAGACCAACGCTTGCGTGCGCCACTCTGTCATACATATTTCTATCACTGCCAATTAAATCATTGAACCAATCAAAAGGCACGCCTGCAAAAGTGTAGTGTGCACCAATCACATGCATCACTGGCAAAACTGTTCCTAGAACATAAGCAAGATTTGAGAATCGAATTTTCTTTACATACATTACAAACATTATTAAAACTGGAATGAATGAAGTCGCTGCTTCTACATACCAAACAGTTCGGTCGACTGGCGAAATGGCGCTCCAAATAAAAACCAATAAATAAATTATGAGTAAAAAGGTGGGTGTGAAATGTTTTTTCATAAATTAAATTATACTAGAAAAATATTTTTTGTGTGATATTCTAAATATACAACTCCATATGTTTATCAAGAGTGATAGGTAGAGTATTGGCTCGGTGACCTATCCAGCAACCTGTTGAGAAATCAAAAAAGGTGCTCCATCCAATCCCGAAAGGGAAAGATAAAAGTCTATTAAAGAACTCTTTCCTAAACGGACGGAGTTTTTATTAATTAATTATTTATCATGATTAAAACAGCAGAATCAGTTTCAATTTCACATCCAGATAAGGTATGTGATCAAATATCAGATGCAATTTTAGATGCTTGTCTTGAACAAGATTCAAACACCAGGTCCGCGATTGAGGTATTGGGAGGACATGGAATTATTACCATAACAGGAGAATTAACAACTAAGGCAAATATTAACATTAGAAAAATCGCTCAAAAAATTTATAAGGAATGTGGCTATAATGAAAATATTGGCGTGACTGTAAATGTGGTAGAGCAAAGTTTAGAAATTGGACACGGAGTTGATAATGAAGGTGCCGGTGATCAAGGAATAATGGTTGGCTATGCGACAGATGAAACAAAAGAGTTTCTGCCACTTGAATTTGTTCTTGCTAGAAAATTAACAAAAGCTATGGGTGCACGAGATGGAAAAGCACAGGTGACAGTTAGTGATGGAAAAGTTATTTCAGTTTTAACTTCTGTCTGTAATGCTGATTATAGAAAAAATTCCGAATTGGCAAAAACGGTGAATAAAGAAATAAAACCACTTTTAGCAAAAGGTTTGAAGTTAGATAATGTTTGGTTAAAAAATCCAAATGGAAATTGGACTATTGGTGGATTTGATGCAGATACAGGTTTAACAGGAAGAAAATTAGCTGTAGACAATTACGGTCCAAATATTCCTCTTGGTGGAGGATGTTTTTCCGGTAAAGATGCAACCAAGGTGGATAGGAGTGGTGCATATATGGCGAGAAGAATTGCCGTGGATTACTTGAAAAAAAGAAAAGCTAAAGAAGTTTATGTGCATATAGCATATTCAATAGGAGTAGCTGAACCGACAATGGCTGTTGTGACAATTGATGGAAAACAAGAAAATATAATTGGCTATGATTTAAGGCCAAGATCAATAATAAAATATTTAAAGCTAGATAAACCCCAGTTTAGAAACTCTGCAAAACATGGACACTTTGGAGAAGGATTTTTATGGGGTTAATGTGAAGTTTACTTTCTTCGTAAAAAATTATAATATCTCTGATGGAAAGTATAAAACAGTACTAACCCAAAAAAAGCATGAAGAAACAAATGACATTGTGTATTGTACTCAAGGATGAAAGACTTCTCCTTGGAATGAAGAAGCGTGGATTCGGTGCCGGAAAATGGAACGGATTCGGTGGCAAACTTGAACCCGACGAAACCGTTGAAATCGCAGCTGCTCGTGAAATTCAGGAAGAGGTGGGAATTGACCCGCTGAAACTTGAAAAAATGGGCAGACTTGATTTCGAATTTCAAGACGGTTCGCCAACCCTCGAGGTTCATATTTTCAAAATTGAAAACTTCGTCGGTACTCCCGAGGAGACAGAGGAGATGCGTCCGCAGTGGTTCGAAATCGGTGATATTCCATACGATGAAATGTGGCCAGACGATCGAGTTTGGTTGCCAATGCTTTTGCTTGGCATGAAATTCGATGGAAAGTTTGTCTTTGACAAGCCGTCCACACCTGACTACACCTCGGTGATTGTCAGCAAGGAAATTGCCGAAGTCGAATAATTCGGAACCTGTGAGTCAGTCTGGCTCACAGGTTTTTTATTTTAAAAATCATTTCATGATATAATTTTGATATGGAACAAATAGGTGAAAAATGCGGAGTGTTTGGAATCTATGGTAAAGGAATGGATGTTAGTCGACTAACATTCTTTGGACTTTACGCCCTTCAACATCGTGGTCAAGAAAGCTCTGGGATCGCATGTAGTGATGGAGAAAAAATATCTTGTCATAAAAACATTGGTCTAGTTTCTCAGGTTTTCAACGAAGAAATAATAACAAGTCTCAAGGGTCATATTGCAATTGGTCATAATCGATATTCAACTTCATCTGGAAAATCTGTAGAGAATGCACAACCTATTCAAGTCGATGATAATGGTATCACTCTTGTTCACAACGGAAATGTGCCCAACGTTTCCAAAATGCTAGAAATTTTAAAATCAAAAGGAAAAAATATTTCCAACGTATCTGACTCCAAGGTAATAACAGAACTTCTAGACTGTTTTATTAAAGAAGGAAAAACAATTGAAAACGCCGTGCAAGAAATATATCCGCTTATCGTCGGATCTTTTTCTATTTTAATAATGACTAAAGACAAACTAATCGCAATCAGAGACAGTTTTGGAATTCGACCACTATCAATTGGAAAATTAAATGGCGGATATTTGTTTGCATCTGAAACAGCAGCCTTCCACCCAATTGGTGCAACCTTCATGCGAGATGTTCATCCAGGGGAAATGATTATTGTCGATGAGAGCGGTTTGAAGGTTAAGCAGTTAGCAAAAGGAAATCAGAAATTAGATATTTTCGAATTCGTATATTTTTCAAGGCCGGACAGTATTTTGATGGGTCAATCGGTTTATGAAGTTCGAAAAAGATTCGGACAAAAACTTGCAGAAGAATGTCACATTGATGCAGATGTAATAATACCAGTACCTGAAACAGCAACGCCAGTTGCAATTGGCTTTTCAAATGCTTCTGGAATACCTTTTGAAATGGGACTTATTAAGAGCCGTTATATTCATAGAACTTTTATTGAGCCAGAACAACACATTCGTGATCAGGGGGTGAAATTAAAACTTGCACCACTCAAAGAGGTGATTGAAAATAAAAAAATAATTATTGTTGATGATTCGATTGTTAGGGGAACAACTTCAAAACAATTGGTTAAAATACTTTTTGAAACTGGTGCCAAAGAAGTTCACTTTATTGTAAGTTCACCACCAGTGAAATATCCAGATTATTACGGAATTGATTTGCCGGATAAAAGTCAGTTGCTTGCAGCAGATCACACCATAGATGAAATCAGAGATTATTTGGGATGCACTTCGCTTCACTATTTGTCATTTGATGGAATGATAGAAGCAACACACTTATCAAAAGATAAATTTAATACATCTTGTTTTTCCGGAGAATATCCAATTAGTATTGAATAGTTTTATGACAGCAAAAAAAGTTGAATCAAAAATTCATTATACATATGTTTTGAAATGTTCGGATGAATCTTTGTATGTTGGTTGTACAAATAATTTGGAAAAGAGATTGCACGAGCATAATAATTTAAAATCTGGCGCACACTACACAAAAATTCGAAGGCCTGTTGCCTTGGTTTATCATGAGACGTTTTCAAATTTGAAAGAAGCCCGCGCTCGTGAGGCAGAAATCAAGAGGATGAAGAGAGGGGAGAAAATTAAGTTGATAAATTGAGTAGAAATAGGGTTTTTGGATATGGCTTGACAAAAATATATACGGTGCTATAATACTTTTCTAGATTGATGAAACCTTCGTCACACGATGTGACGCGGATCATTCAAAAATCTTGCAGTACCTTCAATTGAGAAAGGACCGTAGCTCGATGAAACGTAGCTATCACGGACCTCCGATTACCCCTTGGTTTTCGGAGTCCAAAATTGTTTATATCTGATCGGCACCGGCGACCGCCCCGTATGATCGACTTTCCCAGGGACTAACCCTCAGTCGATCAGTGTGGAAGGAACCTCAACCCAACAAGCTTACTTAACACCCACGCGAAAAGCGCCTCACGGCATTTCCTCCTCGGAGGATAGCAGGGCTGGTACAAAAAAACAGAAAACACATGGCAGCACGGACCACCGGCTGCCATTTTCTTTTTACCTAAAATTGCAATAACACAAATAAATGTTAATCTAGTGTCTATGTCAAGAGACGAGGTAATTATACGTTTTGATAAAACAACATTTGAATACAACCACAACAAACCCATTCTAGATGGGGTTAGTTTTTCTGTGCGACGAGGTTCAAAAATAACTATTATGGGACAAAACGGTGCCGGCAAAAGTACAATCTTTAAATTAATTTCTGGAGAACTACAACCAGAGGACGGAAATATCCACCTTCACCGTGGTTCAACTATCGCAGTTTCAAAACAAGTTATTCCACGAGAGGATTTAGCTTTGACTATTCGAGAGTTTTTTGAAAAATGTTTTTCAGAGAAAATTTATGACATTGACCCACGAATCGATGATGTTTTGGAAGTTGTAAATTTACACGCACCACACGACAGAATTGTTAAAACTTTTTCAGGAGGTCAACAGGCTCGATTGCTTTTGGCGTCTGCCTTAATTCAAAACCCAGATGTTTTATTGCTCGATGAACCAACAAACAATTTGGACCATGCTGGAATTGAACATTTAACTGACTTTATTAAAAATTACAAAAAAACCTGTTTGGTAATTTCCCATGATGCTGAATTTCTAAACTCATTTTCTGATGGAGTTTTATATCTTGATGTATACACAAAAAAAGTTGAACAATATGTTGGAAACTACTTTGACTTATTAAAAGAAATTTCAGCTAGAATTGAAAAGGAAAATAGAAAGAATGCTCAGCTTGAAAAGAAAATTCAAGAGAACAAAGACAAGGCAAACTTCTTTGCAAACAAAGGAGGACAGATGAGACTTGTGGCTAAAAAAATGCGTGAAGAAGCTGAAGAGTTAGAAGGTGAAATTGTCGATGTTAGAAAAGAAGACAAGACAATTAGAAAATTCGTTATTCCATCACAACAGGAATTGCTCGGCCCAATAATCACAATTAGTTCATTTTCAATAATGAACACAAAGACTCATAAAATAGTTGAGAGGAAAGCTAATTTAATTTTGAAAAGAAACGAACACCTATTACTGAAGGGTCCAAACGGAATTGGAAAAAGCACTCTGCTTGAAACTCTTGCGAAAGGTGTTTCTGCAGGAGCAACAATTTCAGAAGGTGTGACAGTTGGTTATTACCGACAAGATTTTTCTACTCTGAATTTTGAGGATACTGTTTATGATGCGCTTATAAAAGTTATGGAAAAGCCTAACGAAGAAACTATGCGAGCCACAGCATCTGGTTTTCTTTTGAACGGAGAAATTATGAAAACAAAAATTGGAAGTTTGTCTGAGGGACAAAAGGGTTTGGTTGCATTTGCACAATTAGTTTTGCTTCGACCGGGACTTTTGATTTTGGATGAACCAACTAACCATATAAATTTTAGACACTTGCCGGTAATTGCCGAGGCACTTGATAAATATCAAGGTGCGATGATTGTGGTAAGTCACGTCCCAGAGTTTGTGGAAAAAATCAGAATTGATGAAATTCTAGATCTAGAAAAATAGTTGAGCACAAATAAAAAACCACTTCGTGTTGAAGCGGTTTTTTATTTAAGCTTATGCTCTTGATACGTTAACTGCTGCTGGTCCTTTTTCACCTTGAATTACTTCAAAAGTTACTTCATCTCCAACTTGCAATTCTTCGTAAGTAACACCACTTAATTCTTTTGAGTGAAAAAATAGATCTTTAGCTTCTCCTTCTCGAGAGATAAATCCAAATCCTTTTTCAGTAAGAGTCTTAATTGTTCCTTTCATATGATAGATTAATTTTTTTTCTAATGTTTGAAAACCCGACTAAGTTTTGTTCAATGATATACCAAATTTTAGGAATGTCTATACCTAGTGCAGTGCCGAGCTTGTGATAAATGGTTTGACAAAATGATTATATCCTTGCATTTTATCTTAAATAGTATAAGGTCTATTATATCTATGGGTAATTTTCAAAGAGGCGACAACAAAAGAATAGGTTTTTCAGGACCAAGAGGTGGTGACAGGGGTGGAAGTCGAGGTGGCTTTGGTGGTGGTAGGGGCGGATCAAGAGGAGGATTCGGTGGTGATAGAGGTGGTCGCGGTGGTTTCGGTGGAGGTGAAAGAAGACCTGTCACAATGCACAGTGCTGTTTGTGATGAGTGTAAAAAAGAATGCGAAGTTCCATTTATGCCAACTGCAGGAAAACCAGTTTTATGTAAAGAATGTTTTGGAGGAGGAAGAAGTGATTCTCCAAGACCAAGTTTTGGAGGCGACAGGGACAGAGGAAGTCGATCAACTTTTAACGGAGGAGAAAGACGAGAATATTCAGACAGAAGACCTTCATATAATTCAAGACCAACAGAAAACAGATCTTCAAATAATGATGATCTGGTAAAACAAATTTCAGACCTTAATACTAAAATGGATAAACTGATAAAAATAATGTCAGATTCCGTAGAGAAAAAAGAAAAATTTAAACCAGCAGCAAAAAAAGAAACACTTAAATCAGTCGTCAGAAAAGCTCTAAAGAAATAATCAAACAAAAAACTCGATGCACAATCGAGTTTTTTGTTTAATAACTCAATTGCGAAGGAAGATTTTTGCATTATAATTAGGATAATTATTATTTAATAAAATTATTTATGAAGAAAAATGCATTGTATGTTTTCGTGTTGTCATTAATATTTGTCGTTGGTGTTTCTGTTGCAAACGCAGCCGAAAAATGTAATTTCACAAAAGATCTTGATTTAGGATCTCAGGGTGAAGAGGTTCGATGTTTGCAAAAATATCTAAACGCAAACGGATTTGTTATTGCAACCTCAGGAGTGGGTTCACCTGGAAATGAAACAACTCTATATCGTGACTTAACAAAAAAAGCAGTTGCAAAATGGCAGGCATCAAAAGGACTTTCTGCAACAGGAATGTTCGGTCCGATGTCACGAGCAAAATTTAACTCACTTAATACTGTCGCACCTGCTGTAAGCACTCCAACAACTTCTGCGGTTGTAAACACACCAGCTCCAATTGTTGCAAGTCCAAATTCAATGATTAGTAATGTTTCAAGTACAGAAAAAGAAGCGCAAAACTTAATCAAAGAAGCAATTAGTAAAATTGAAGACGCGGACGATCAAATAGACGACTCGGAAGTTTCGGCAGAGGATTTGAAAGATGCAGAATCAAACCTTGAAGATGCACGTGACGATTTGTTTGACGCTATTGATTCATATTTTGCAAAAAACTATCCAAACGCAATCAAATACGCAAACAACGCAATTAGCAATGCTGATGATGCCTACGATGATGCTGGTGGTGAAACAGATGAAGATGAAGCAGATCAAGCAATTGAAGATGCAGAAAATGAAATCGACAAGGCAGAACAAAAAATTGAAACCGCAGATGATAATGATGAGGATGTAAATGAGGCAGAAGATTTGTTGGATGAGGCCAAGGACAAATTAGAAGAAGCAAACAATGCGTACGATGACGAAGAATTCGAAGATGCAATTGATTTATCAGAAGAGGTAATGGATCTAGCAGATGAAGCAGTTGATGCTATCGGAAAGGGTGACGAGGATGAGGCAGATGCAGAGGATGCAATATCAGAAGCCAAGAAAGCTATTGCCGCAGCGAAAAAAGCAATCAACGATGCAGATGATGACGGTGATGACGTTAGTGATGCAGAAGATTTATACGAAGAAGCAAAGGATTTACTAGATGATGCAGAAAACGCACTTGATGACGAAGAATACGAAGATGCAATTGATTTTGCAAAAGATGCAGAAGACAGGGCAGATGATGCGGTAGATGAGCTTTAATTTCTAATGTTTGTGCTATAATTTTCCCATGGACAAGTTTATTCAAATGGACATTTTCTTTTTCCTCGCAAGTGTGGGAACGATTATGCTTGTAATTTTCTTTTCTGTGGTAGCTGTGTATTCAGTTATTATATTGAGGAAGATTCACAAAATAGTTGAAGAGGCTAGAAAACTAGCAGAAATAATTGCAGAAGAAGGAGGAAAAACGGCAGAGCTTATCAGAGAAAAAGCAGAAGATGTAGTTTCAGATTCTGGACTTCCTCAGAAAATGCTCGCAACAATTTTAACAACGGTGATTAGTCAGGTGGTCAAGAAAAAAATTAAAAAAAATAAATAAAAATTATGGCAAAGAAAAATTCAAACAATGTAGCGGCAGAAATTGGTTTAGCAGTAGCAAGCGTTGCAGCAGCAGCGGGAGCGGTATTCTTATTTGGAACAAAGGCTGGAAAGCAAAAACAAAAACAAGTTAAAGCTTGGTCATTAAAAGCAAAAGCAGAAGTTCTAGAAAAAATCGAAAAAATGAAAGAGGTGAACGAAGAAGCTTATAACAAAGTTGTTGATGCTGTTACAGAAAAATATGCAAAAGTTAAGGATATTGAAGGAACAGAAGTTCAAGCACTAGTAGCAGATTTGAAAAAATCTTGGAAAGATATCAAGAAAATCGCTTCTCCAAAAAAGATTGCAAAGGTCAAAAAGGCAATCGTTTCAAAGACAAAGAACGCTTAATCCTAATTAAATAAAAAATGAATAAGAAAAACTTACCGATTATTGTCGCTATATCGTTGCCAATAGTGTTTGTTTTAATTCTCGCTATTGGTGTTTATTTTCCAATGAGTAAGGTAAATCTTGCACATAGTTTTGTGTATGCTTTTCAAGATGCAAACTATGAGTACGATTTTAAAAATGAATTTATTCTCGAAAATAATAAAATTGTTTTGGTTCCAGCGCTTTCAAATATAAAGGCTCTAGATGATGGATACATAAAGAAGCAACCCAACCTTTATTTCTATGATGTCTCAACTGGAGAATCAAAAGAAATAACCATTGAAGAAGCTAATAAACTAGAACTGGTCGGTGGTCAAACATCTCCTGATGGATACGAAATTGCGTATAACAACTATTCAGACTTTACAGGATTTTCTTCTGGAAGATCAAGTAGATTTTTGATTAGTGATTCTAAGGCTTCAAAAAAGATTGACCTGAAAGATGATGGTAATTATTACAGAGCTCCATTCATAGTGGGGTGGGTGAAATAATATTATGGATAAAAATACATTAATCGAAAATTTGAAAAGCTCGATTTCGAGTAATCAAATAACAAAAGAGGAAGTTCTAAATTTGTTTGACGAAAAAAAGTCGCACGAAAACAAAAATAACAAAATTGTTTATGCTCTTTATATTATAGGGGCATTGATTGCACTTGTAGGTGTTGGATTTTTAGTTTCACAATTTTGGGATGAAATCGGAATGTTTGGAAGAGTGTTTTTGACTTTGGGTGTAGGTATTGTTGCTTATGGAGTTGCAACATTTCTTAGAAGTATTGAAAACAGAAACTTGGCTCAGATTTTGTATATGGTTTCTGTTTTATTTATGCCAGCAGGAATTTTTGTTTTCATGAGTGATATGAATTATGTATTCTCAACCAACAAACTCATCTTTATCTTTTCTGGAATAACAATAATTTATTTGTCAGCTTGGTTTGCCACAAAGAGAAATATTTTGATTTTAGTTTCACTATTCTTTTCTTATGTAGTATACAACTTGGCAGTGTTTAATATTATTGATAAGTCAGTCGTTGTATATGATGATTTGATTAAATATTCAATAATGTTGCTTGCAATTTGTAGCGGTGTGGTAGCTTATTACATGAAAGATATGTTGGTGCTTGATAGGCAAGATAAAAAAGAAAAGAAAATAGTTTCTGAAATTATTTATTTTGTTTCAACTCTTGGTTTACTAATTCCTATGATCACTTTTGATGGTGTGATGGACTTTGTTGCAATACTTGTAATGTTTGCTCTGCTATATGTCAGTGTGCACGTTGTGAGCGGAACAATGCTCATTGCTTCAGCGATAATTTTTGTCAGTCATCTAAGTATTCTACTTGTCGATAATTTCAGTGACTCTCTTGGATTTGGAATTATTATGGTTTTGATCGGCTTTCTAATTATTGGTGTCGGCTACGCTACTCTTTATGTAAATAAAAACTATTTAAAAAAGTCAGTACAACCAGAAAATAAATAGTTCACTTATTTAGTTAAAATATGTTAAAATCGCTTTTATGCGAATACAACAAATAGTAATATTAGTGCTTATTATTCTTGCAGTTTTGGCGGCTTACTTTATGACAAATAAAGTGGCTTCAAATCAAGAAGCTGTGCAAAATGATAAGGCAGAAGTTATTAATAAGGATTCGAACAATTCAGCGAAGCAAGCTAGCTCAACTGATAAAACTTTACCAAATAAACAAGAAAAAATGACAACAGCAACATTAAAGACAAACAAAGGTGACATCAAAATTGAATTTTATGAAAACGATGCGCCAAATACAGTGAACAATTTTTTAACATTAGCCAAGAAAAGTTATTATGATGGTGTAATTTTTCACAGAATAATTCCTGGATTCATGATTCAAGGAGGTGATCCAACAGGAACAGGTGCTGGAGGTCCTGGATACAAATTTGCTGATGAATTAAATCCTGCAACAGAGTCATATAAAAATGGATACACTAGGGGAACTGTGGCGATGGCAAATGCTGGACCAAACACAAACGGCAGTCAGTTTTTCATAATGCATGCAGATTATCCTTTACCAAACGCTTATACTATTTTTGGAAAAGTTGTTAGTGGTATGGAAGTTGTAGATGCGATCGCTGCTACAAAAACCGGACTTAATGATAGACCTATTGAACAGATTACTATCAAGGATGTTGTGGTTGAGTAGTTGACCAACCCCTAAAAATATATTAAAATGCAATCCAAGTGAAATGGCCCTAGCCGGCCATTTTTCTTTCAAAAAAAGCTTTAAAAATCAAAACAAAACTTATTTAATAAAAACATGGAAATTAGAAACATTGCAATTATTGCCCACGTGGACCACGGAAAGACAACACTGACAGACGCCTTGATGAAACAAACAGGTGCTGTTGAAGAGGGTTTTTCTATGGACTCAAACTCGCTTGAAAAAGAGAGAGGTATTACTATCTACTCAAAAAACACAGCGATTTATTACAAAGACACAAAAATTAATATTGTGGACACACCAGGACACGCCGACTTCGGTTCAGAGGTAGAGCGCGTACTTCGTTCAATCGACTGTGTGCTTTTAGTTGTTGATGCCCAAGAGGGTCCTATGCCTCAAACTCGTTTTGTTTTGAAAAAATCTCTTGAACTTGGATTAAAGCCAATTGTTGTTGTAAATAAAATTGATAAGCCTGCTGCAGATCCACACAAATGTGAAGAACAAGTTTTGGAATTATTCTTGGAACTTGGAGCAAACGATGATCAAGCGAACTTCCCAGTGATGTATGCAATTGGAAGATCAGGAATTGCAAAAAGAAAATTAGAAGATGAATCAAAAGACTTAACTCCATTACTCGACATGATTTTGGAAAAAGTTGAAAACGTTGCGCTTAACGAAGATGGAATGCTTTTAGCTCAACCCTTTAACCTTGGTTACGATAACTTTTTAGGAAGACTTGCAGTTGCTCGTGTTTATTCTGGAAAAGTTAAAACAGGACAAACTGTTTTTGTTAAAAAACCAAACGGCGACACAAGATCTGGAAAAATTACAAAAATTTCAACCTTTAAAGGTGTTGAAAAAGTAGAAGAAGATGTTGCAACTTCAGGAGATATTATTTTGATCGCAGGTCTTCCAGATATTTATATTGGAGAAACTATTACTGACAATGCTGAGGTAAGTCCACTACCAGCAATTGAAGTTGATGAACCAACTATTTCTTTAACTTTCTTGGTTAACAACTCACCATTCGGAGGTAGAGAAGGAAAATATGTTACATCAAGACAAATTAGAGAATATTTAGAAAAAGAATTAGAAGTGAACGTAGGATTAAAAGTAGATTTTGATTCAACTGATTCATTCAAAGTTTATGGACGTGGAGAATTGCACGTTGCGATCTTGCTTGAAAACATGAGAAGATCTGGATACGAAGTTCAAGTGTCACAACCTCAAGTAATTATTCGAGAAGAAAACGGACAAAAAATGGAACCGTTCGAAGAATTAATTGTTGATACAAAAACAGAATTCCAAGGAGTGGTTATTGAAAAACTTGGTACCAGAGGATTTATTATGATGAACATGATTCAACATGGTGATGTAGTTAGACTTTTCTTTGAAGGACCTACTAGAGGATTTCTTGGATATAGAAACCAATTTGTTGTTGATACAAAAGGTGAAGGAATTCTTTCATCAAGAGTTATCGGATTCAAGCCTTATGCAGGTGAAATTAGAAAGAGAGTTGTTGGTTCAATGATCTCAATGGCACCAGGAAAAGCCCTTGGATATTCATTGTGGAACTTGCAAGACAGAGGAATTCTTTACATCACTCCAGGTGTTGAAGTTTATGAAGGTATGGTTATTGGAAACACTTCAAAAGGTGAAGAAATGTCAGTTAACCCAACTAAAAACAAGAACATGTCTAACGTTCGTTCATCAGGAAACGATGAAGCTATTACATTATTCCCAGCATTTGAATTAACTATTGAAAGAGGATTGGAAATTATGTCAGAAGATGAGTATCTTGAAATCACTCCAAAGAGTGTGCGTCTAAGAAAACAATATCTGACTGAAATTGATAGAAATAAATCAAAGAGATCATAGTAATAAATAAAAACAACCTTTTTACGTCCTCCGCAACATCAGGACTTAAAAGGTTGTTTTTATTTATTCACACAAACTATTCACTAGATTCAGAGATTCCGCTTTTCTCTTTCACAGGAACATAAATAACTTTTGGTGAAAATTGAATTGTGTTCAAATAGGGCGGAACATCAATCATTTTTTCATTAATATTTATTGTTTGAACTCCAGGTCTAAATTCTTTTGCATCAACTTTAACCTCTAGTTTTGTTGCGTCAAAAGTATTTATGTCAGTGCTTCTTCCTTCGAGGGTAACCTTGACGAGAGTTTTTCCAGCTTGTGAATCAATTTCATATGAAGCTGGTAATAACTGAAATGACAATGGAATTTCAAATTCTTTTTTAACAATTCCTGTTTGCACTGCGAGACCAAACCACAAAACAAACGCAATGCTTATTGCAGCTAATTTTGTTCTAAAATTTTTCTTGAAGAAATAACCCCAAAAATGTTTTGGTGAATTATCTGCGTCCTGCATAATAATTTCTTTTAACTTGTCTAGGATTTCTTTTTCGTTTGATAAAACGGTCATTGTTCCATTTCGCGCAATACTTACTTCACCTCTTTCTTCTGAAATAACAAGAGCGATTGCATCAGTGTCTTCTGTGATACCAGTTGCTGCGCGATGTCGTGTTCCAGCTTTTCTGTAATTTGTGTAGTCACGCGCAAGAGGCAGGTGAACGCCAAACATTTTCACTTTGTTGTTATCGATAATTATTGCACCATCGTGACCAGGAGAATTGTCATCAAAAATACTCAAAATTAATTCTTTTGAAATTTTTCCTTCCAGTGCTTGTCCACCTTCAAGCAAATCATCAAGAGAGATTTCTCCCGAAAAAACGAAAATTCCACCAATTTTATTTTTAGCCATATATGAAATCGCGTCGGCGACTTCGTCGGCAGTTGTTTTGGTTAGTGTTAAACTGTTACTGAAAGCAAGTTGCTTTCCATAAACAACCCAGCGCAAAAATCTTCGTAGTTCTCGTTGAAAGACAACCACCAAAATAATTATCACGATTGTGGAGATGGGGGCAAAAATGTCTCTAGTCAAACCAAGGTTCAAATATTTTGCAATCAAATTTATGCCGAAAAGAGTTAGGGCAATATTCACAATAAAGTATGACTTTGTCTGCTTAACAAAAAGCAAAATGAAATAGATAATCAGGGCAACAAATGTTATATCTAAAATTTCACGTAAAGAAACGGTGCTAATTACTGCTAAAAATGTCTTGATAAATGAATTTAAAATTGTCATATATTTATTATACTCATTTTCTAAAATTTGGCTTGTTCACTATATTGTGTGGTTTTGATGTTTTTTATTTACAACTCCTCGGGTTTTGTTATTATTTTATTCAGAAGGAGGACATTAACCATGTTCGTAGCAGATAAATTAGAAGTTAGGCCGGTGAGCCTAGGGAGTAATGCGATTGAGATAGCGTTTGGAATGTGCTTTGGGCCTCATAAGGTTTCAACTCCACCAAGGATTACAACCTTTGTGCACAGGTTCCCGAGGTTATACGAAGCGGTTCGAGTCTTTATGACTGAAAACGAGAGGTTCAAAACTCTTGAAGAGGTTGTATATGATTTGAACGAAAGGTGGATTTCTGAAAAACATTATTTCGAACATCTTCCGAAAGTTGAGAGCTTTTCAAGAACTCAACACGGAGTCGCAAGAAATCTTGTTATCAAGAAATGGTTTTCTCACGGAAGAAGAATTCCCGAGAAAAAAGTCGAACACCCTCTTGATCGAGTTGTGTTTCCTGTTTGGAAAGATAAACACCACAGGCTTTCCAGGTGTTACGGTGGATCAGGAGGTTCAAACCTCAGTCATGTGAAGCGGTGTGAACATGTTGCGTATCATTTTATTTTTGACCACAACAGTAGGCCAATGTTGCCTGAAGACTTGGCAGAAAAGGTAGGAATAAAATATTCGTGCATGCGAGCACTCTTTTCGGTCGGCGGACGATTCCGTTCTCACAATGAACAACTTGCGTTTGCAAATCAAATCTGGGCCCCTGGAGGTTATGCCTTCACAGAGGGACCAGTAATTCACGTGCAGTGAAACGTGCGCCAACCTTTCAACGGGTTGGCGTTTTTATTTCCTTTAACTTATGAATTTGATAACATATACACATGTCAGAAAAACCTGTACTCAAAAATGAAAAAAATGATAATCCGCAAAAGGCTCAAGCAAAAAAAATCTTACAGCAAATTTTAGATACAACTATCGACATTGATTCAATTGAAAATCCAGAGAAATATATTGAAGGAGTTTTTAATGCTTTTATTTCACAAACAGAAGAGTTGGTTAAACTTTATAAAGAAGAGCATCAATTAGAGATTAGTCCAGATGAAGATATTAGAAATTTAGAAGACAAGGCACTTGCTGATGTTGGATTTACAGGAGTTTCAAAAACTTTAGATAGAATTTTGGAGATTAGAGAAATTGTTTTAAGTAAAATACCAAATATTGTTAAGCATTATAGTTCAGACATTATCACTCCGCCTGATCAAGATGGTGGAATAATTGCAGGAAGCGGAGAAGGTTTTGAAAATAAAAAAGAGTTAATTTCCAGATTTAAAACTTTGTTATTTATTTTGCTTGCAGATTGTGGTTTAAAAGAAGATCAAATAAAAGTCACAATTGGTTCTGTAGATAAAAATATGATGAGAGAAGAACCGTATATAATGGTTGAAGTTTCAGATTTAGATAGAACTGTTTTTGTTTGTGATGAGGAAGGAAACCGAACAGATATTTTTGATATGAAACATAAAATGTGCCAAGTGGAAGGTGCACAAGGTTTAGCTCTGTTAACTAAACAAGAAAGAGAAGAATTCGGCAAAATGTATCCTGGTTCACATGCGGCAATTCGATTTAGTCCTGATTGGTCAGATAGAATTTATAATGCACTAACAAATGATTTTGATATAAAAGATAAAAAGCCTAAACCTGAAAAGAGACCAAAGACATTTGAGGTTTTGCCGAGGGCAGACAAGGATGGTTTTTATGTTGATGAGAATGGGGTGAGGTGGGGGAGTCAACACGGTATAATAAATAGAATTTTAACTGATATTTCTAGAAATATGGACTTTAAAGAATTAATTTCTAAAATTCCATCAATAAAAATATTATTAGGACGCCACTTGGTTGATGCATATAACTTTGAAGAGGTGATTTATTTAATGAAAAACCATCCAGAATTTTCTGCTTATCTTAGAAAAGCTGATAAAGACGGTTTTTATACAGATGAGAATGGGGTGAGGTGGTCGGGTGTGTATGTTATTGGCAGAGAAATCTCAGCAGGTCTTTATAAAAATAAAGACTTTAAAGAATTAATTTCTAAAATTTCATCAATAAAAATAATGTCAGGTTCTGTGACGATTGATGCATATCCTTTTGAACAAGTTAAACAAGAAATTTTAAACTCTCCAGAACTCAGCTATTATCACGACAAAATATAATTTAGCGTCTAACCTGCCCGTTTGGCGTTTTTATATTTATATTCTATAATCAAAGCCATGAATAATGATGAAAAAGAACTGAATAATGAACCTGATGAAAGGCAGGAACGTATTAAAAAAATCGATTTAATCAAGGAAATGGGCTTTGAACCATATGCTGGCAAATTCGACAGAACTCATACTGCTGAGGAGGCAAGAAAACTAACTGATGGCGAGCCAGCAAAAGTGGCAGGAAGAATTATGCTACTACGAGACATGGGTAAGTTGGCTTTTGCTCAACTTCAAGACTTTTCAGGAAAGATTCAAATCATTTTTAAAGTTGATGTTTTAGGACAAGATGAATACAAGAAAATCATCAAAATTTTAAATATTGGCGATCATGTTGGTGTCGAAGGTGAAATCTTCACAACTCAAAAAGGTGAACTATCAGTCCTTATTCAAAAATTTACTTTCCTAAGCAAAGCACTTCGACCTCTTCCAGAAAAATTCCACGGACTAAAAGACGTTGAAACAAAATATCGAAAAAGATATTTGGATTTGATTATGAACGAAGATGCACGTGCAAGATTTAAATTTAAAAGTGAATTTGTTTCTGCGCTCAGAGAATTTTATACCTCAAGAGGTTTTTATGAATTAGATACTCCTGTTCTGTGTAATTCAGCATCAGGTGCGCTCGCAAAACCATTTTCAACTCACTATAACGCTCTTGATATTGATGTGTATCTTCGCATTGCACCAGAAATTTATTTAAAGGAGGCAATTGTTGGTGGATTTGAAAAAATATTTGAAGTTGCTCGTGTGTTTAGAAATGAAGGAATGGACGCAAGTCACCTGCAAGATTTCACCATGATTGAACACTATGCCGCTTATTGGGATTATGTCGACAACATGAATTTCACAGAGGAAATGTTGACTACTGTTATTCAAAAATTAAAAGGTACTTTAAAATTTAGTGCACTCAATAGAGACGGAGAAAAAGTTGAAATCGACATGTCTACTCCATGGAAAAAAGTTTCTTTCAGAGATATTTTGTTAGAAGATTGTGGAATCGATATTGATAAACATAAGACTGCACCAGAACTGCTTGCAGAAATTAATTCAAAAGGAATAAAAATTGATGATGCAGAAAAACTAGGAAGAGGAAATTTGATTGATTCACTTTATAAAAAAGTTTCAAGACCAAAACTTGTTAATCCAACATTTCTATTAAATCACCCAATTGATCTGTCTCCACTTGCTAGAAAAAATTCTGAAAATCCAGATACTGTTGATAGATTTCAATTACTTATTAATGGTTGGGAAGTTTTGAACGCATACAGCGAGTTGATTGATCCTATTGACCAAAGTCAAAGATTTGATTTACAGGTTGAATCAAAAGAAAAAGGAGATGAAGATGCAATGTCAAAAGATGACGATTATGTTGAGGCAATGGAATATGGTATGCCACCAGTCTCTGGTTGGGGTATGGGAGTTGAAAGAATCGTCGCACTACTTACAGAACAGCCAAACTTGCGTGATGTTGTGATGTTTCCACTCATGAAACCAAAAGATAAATAATCTTTTATGAAAGTTGTCTATAAAAAAGTTGGAGAGACTCCTCTTGAATGTCTAAATCGTTTTCGAATTGAAAACGGTATTTCTGCTGATGAAAAATTATCTTATATTGGAAGGCTTGATCCGATGGCCGAAGGTGACATTTTAATTATTGAGGGTGAAGAGAATAAGGAGAGAGAAAAATATCTTCATTTTGATAAAACTTATGAGGTAACTTTTGTGTTTGGAATGAGTACTGATACTGGTGATGTCCTGGGATTGATAAAAGGTGAAAATCAAAATATTTTGGATCAGCCACAAATCACAGAAAAAGTTAAAAATTTTGAAAATTTAAAATCACAAAAATATCCGTGGTTTTCTTCTAAAACTGTTTTAGGTAAATCATTATTCAATTGGTTTAAAGAAGGGAAAAATTCTGAAATAGAAAGACCAGAGAGAAACATTGAGATTTTCAAGGTAGATAAAATTGTGTTTTCAAAAATCACAAAAGTCGAATTGGAAAATGAAATTTTGCACAAGATTTCATTAGTAAATGGCGATTTTAGACAAACGGAAACTATTAAAAATTGGCAAGATTTTTTTGATAAAAACACACAACAAGAATTTTCGCTCGTCAGTTTTGAAATTTGCGTTTCAACTGGAACTTATATTAGAGCTTTGACCGAGCAATTTGATAGTGCGACTTTGCTTAGACTAAAAAGAACAAAAATTCATCTACAAAATTCATAATTATTTTAGTTTTATTTTATTATGATTTCATTTCGAGGGTGTATCCTTGCGCCATGGAAAAGAATAAAATATTTTTTATTGGCATAGGAGGCAAGGGTATTAACGGAATTGCAAAGATTTGTCATGAAAAGGGTTACGAAGTTTCAGGTGTTGATACCAGAAAATCAGCCGAAACTTTAAAATTAGAGTCGATGGGTGTAAAGGTTTATTATGAACATTCAGAGAAAAATATTCAAAAAGGGACACAGTTTGTGATCAGAACTTCGGTAGTGAATAGTTGTCCCGAAATCGATTTTGCCAGAAAAAACGGAATCCCCGTCATCAAAAGATCAGAGTTCTTGAAAATCATAACTGAATCTAATTTTAAAATTTGCATTGCAGGCAGTCATGGAAAAAGCACTACTACCGCAATAGCAGGACTTTCACTTTTAAATAACAAGCTTTCCCCAACAATTTACGGAGGTGCATACATAAAAGAAATTGATGATTACAATCATTTAGGTGAAAGCAAAATGGCGGTTATAGAGGCGTGTGAATATGACAGATCGTTTTTTGATTTGATTGGAAATGCCACGATAATTATCAGAGCAGAAAAAAGTCACCTTGAATACTACAAAGACGAACGAGAAATGGTGGATGCATTCAAGGAATTTGTTCACAGGCATGATGAAAAATCGTTAATTGTGATTAATGGAGATGATGATAATTTAGTTAACTGTGTGACAGGTGCGAAGGCAAAGATAATTTCATTTGGGCTTAGTGAATTTAATGATTATCAAATTGTTGACTTGAAATTATTAAAAGATAGAACGATATTTTCTCTGGTGCACAATAGTCCGAATTCGAGACTTTTAGTGAAAGATGTGGTGATTAAAATTCCTGGTGTATTTAATGCTTTGAATTTTTCGGCGGTGATGGTTTTATTTGATCAGTTGAATATTCCGCTCACGGGAATTTTTGAAACTGCTAGAAATTTTTCAGGAATTGGCAGACGATTTGAAGTGCTGCAAACAGAAGAGGGTGCAACATTAATAGATGATTATGCACATCATCCAACCCAAGTCAAAAACCTTTTGGACGGAATTAGACAATTTTATCCTGACAAAAAAGTTTGTGCGGTTTTTCAACCTCGGCAATACAACTTGATTAAAAATTTCATTCGCGAATATGGAATGTCATTTTCAAAATCAGATGAAGTTATCGTGACAGATATTGTGCCTGCACTCGGTGATACAGAAAGTGACATTCGAAGTTTGAAACCAAAAGATGTTTTGAACTCAATTTCAGTCTATTCAAACAGGCCGGTAACTCATAAAAATAATTTTCAAGAGATTGCAGAGTATATAAAAGGTAAGTACAAAAATGATGTGGTCGTCGCGATGATTGGAGCAGGCAACATAAATGAGATTCGTCAATTTTTCAAAATCAAAATAGTTTAATATAATCAATATATGAATGATAAAAAAGTATTAATTTTAGGTTTGGGTGTAACAGGTAAGGCAGCACTCAAATATCTCCAAGGGCAAGGTGCGACGATAACTGTTGTAGATGGTAAGCCAGAAAAGGATTTTGATGCAGAATTCATTTCTGAATATCAAAAAAAAGGTGTTAAGTTTATTTTTAACACAAACTCGCTCGATGAAATGGATTTTGATTTATTGTTAACTAGTCCGGGCGTTAAACCAACAAATCAAATCTTTGCAAAGGCGCTCGAATTAGGAATTGAAATTAAAAATGATGTAACTTTGTTTATTGAAAAATGGGATGGCGTTGGGCCGATCGTGGGCGTCACAGGTTCAAACGGCAAATCTACAATCGTTTCTTTCATACACAAAATTTTGCAAAAGCATGGCAAAAAATCTATTTTGGTTGGAAATATTGGAACATCGCCACTTGATTATTTATCACAGGAAAATGAATCTGGAACTGTGGCGATTATGGAATTATCAAGTTATCAGCTTGAAAATTTTAAGTCAGATCATGCTGTAGATATTGCTATTCTCGCAAACCTTTCATCAAATCATCTTGATAGGTATCATGGAAAGATGAGCGAATATGCTCTCGCAAAATTGCAAATTGCACACAAAGACAAAACAACTTTGATTTTGGATATTGATGATGAAGGAACAAAAAAATATGTTTTGAATCATGCATATGATTTTGCAAAAGAAATTGTTTGTGTGTCTCTCTCAACAAATTCAACTGAGGCACAAAACGACGGAGTGTATACAAATGAAAATTCAGACTTGGTTTTTGTCCAAGAAGGAGAAGAGAAAATTATTTTCGAGGAAACATCAAACAGAGAATTAATTGGTCTTCACAATTTGTATAACATTGCGATGGTTTTATCTGTTATTCAAAAATTAGGAATCGAGATAGACGAAAAACTAATTGAAATTGTTAGGACATACAAAGGCCTTGAACATAGAATTGAAAAGGTGGCACTTGATAATGGAGTTTTGTATGTAAACGATTCAAAATCGACTAGTCCGGATGCTACGCGTGTGGCGCTCGAGGCTGTTGGGCGTGGCAAGAATGTTATTTTAATTGCTGGTGGTGAAAACAAAGGAATGGAATTTAGTTTGATTTTGCCATTAATAACAGAATTCGTAAGGAAAATTATTTTGCTTCCAGGTGATGCAGGAGAACTGCTTGAAAAGCAAGTCGCAGATTTTGACCCAAGTGTTCCAATTGAATGGGTTAAAGATATGCAAGATGCTGTGTCAAAATCAAAGGAATTCGCACGCAGTGGTGACGTAGTCTTGCTTTCTCCAAGTTCAAGCAGTCTAAATACTTATAAAAGCTTTGAAAATAGAGGTGAAATTTTCAAGGCAGAAGTTTCTAAAATAATATATAATTAATAAATGATTAATTTAATCTTTTCATTTCTTCACTCGATTCGAAAAACATTTCGAAAAATTACGGGCGTGAAAACCTTTGGAGCAAGAGCGATCATTTTTCATCATCAAAAAATATTACTAGTTAAACATAGATATAATGATTTGTGGGTTTTGCCTGGTGGAAAAATTGATAAAAAAATGACCGCTGAACAAACAATCATCAAGGAACTTCTCGAAGAGGTCACCATCTCAGTTAAATCAATTGAGTATTTGCTGGGTACTTATCAAAATAATTCAGGCGGAAAAAACGACGAGGTATCTGTCTTTGTTATTGGTGAGTGGTTTTACAATCACGAATACAAACAGGGAATAATTGATAAATTGGAAATCAAGGAGCAAAAATGGTTTGCTCTTGATGAGTTACCAGACACAACCTCAAATGCGACAAGAAACAGAATTAATGAATTTATTGAGGGAAAAAGGGATTTAATAGGAAGTTGGTAATTTATGATAGAATTTAATTATGCTTAATCTAAAAACAAGAAGTAGAGATTGGAATTATGGTGGATCAAAATGGAAGCTTAGCAGATCAAAAATTGATTCTTTTTTGAACTGTCCTAAATGTTTTTACATTGATAATAAACTTGGAATTACAAAACCAAAACTTCCGTCTTTTAATTTGAACACTGCTGTGGACACCCTTTTCAAAAAGGAATTTGATTTACTTCGAAAAAAAGGTCAGGCGCATGAATTGATGAAAAAATATGGAATTGATGCGGTACCTTATACACACAAAGAACTTGATGATTGGAGAGAAAACTTTGTTGGTGCTCAATTTGTACATGAACCAACGGGAATGATAATTTCGGGTGCGATTGATGATTTATGGGTTAATCAAAAGGGTGAACTTTATATTGTTGATTATAAATCTACCAGCAAAGATGGTGATGTTAGCCTTGATGATGAGTGGAAAGAAGGATACAAGAGGCAGATTGAAATTTATCAATGGCTATTTAGAAAGAAAGGTTTTGATGTTGCAGAAACTGGTTATTTTGTCTATGCAAATGCAAGAACAAGCAACGAAAAGTTTGATGCAAAATTAGATTTTGATATTACGATTCTCTCACACGTTGGAACAACTGATTGGGTTGAGGAAACAATTTTTGCAATCAAAGATACATTAGAGTCGTCAAAAATGCCAGAACCTGATGATGGTTGTGAATATTGTAAGTATGTAGAGCTTAGAAAAAACCTTTAAAATAATTAATTATGAATACTGAAAAATTAACATTTGTAATATTTGGAGCCACAGGAGATCTTGCAAAGAAAAAACTTGTTCCTGCATTATATGATTTATACATAAACAGCTTGTTGCCAGCAAATTTTGAGGTTGTTGGTTTTTCTAGAAAAGACTTTTCACATAGAGACTATCAAGATTTTGTCTTAAACATTCTTCAAAACTGCAAACAAGATTTAAAATTAGATATTGCGGAAAAGTTTATCTCAAATTTCTTTTATGTTTCAGGTGATTTAAATAATTCAGATTCATACGATAAACTCTCAAAATACTTAAAGGAAAAGGATGAGACAGACGATACATGCTCTAACAAAATATTTTACTTGGCTGTTCCACCAAATTTGTATGAATCAACTTTTTCAAATCTAGGAAGTGCAAAATTAGTAAAGGGTTGCAAAGGTGAAAATAATTCATGGACTAGGGTTCTTGTAGAAAAACCTTTTGGGCACAACCAAGAGCAAGCAAAGAAGCTTGATAAAATGTTGGGTAAGTTATTTGATGAATCTCAGGTTTTTAGAATCGATCATTATCTGGCCAAAGAGGCGTTGCAAAACATAATTACTTTTAGATTCGCAAATGCAATTTTTGAACCATTGTGGAGCAAGGAATTTATTCAAAAGGTAGAAATTAAATTGCACGAGACGGGTGACATTTCTGGAAGAGAAAATTTTTATGATGATATTGGTGCACTTCGTGATGTTGGTCAAAATCACATTCTGCAAATGATTGCACTTGTTGCAATGGAAGATCCACGAAGCACAAAGTCAGACTTAATCAGAAACACAAGAAGGGAATTAATATCCAGAATCGAGCCATATGAAAAAAGGGCAGAAGATTATGCATTTAGGGCTCAATATAATGGTTATCAAGATATCGGAGAGATAAAAGATACTGAAACTTTCTTTAGATTAAAATTAAATATTAATAATAAACGGTGGGATGGTGTGCCATTTTATGTCGAAAGCGGAAAGGCTTTGGAAAAAGACCTGGTTGAAATCAAGGTCACATTCAAAGATAAAGAAAGTTCTATCTGCAGAGATTTGGAAAACTGTTCATACAACAATACCTTAACATTTGAAATTCAGCCAAAACAAAAAATATCAATTTGTTTTTGGGTTAAGAATCCTAATTTTGGTTTTGATGTTAGTCAAAAAGATTTGGAATTTATGTTTGATTCAGAGAAAAAAACTAGCGATGCATATGAGAGGGTTTTGTTTGATTGTTTGCGCGGTGATCAAACGTTGTTCCCAAGTACAGAAGAAGTTGCAATTCAGTGGGCGTTAATTTCGAGAATTACAAATGATTGGCAAAAAATTCCTTTAAACAAATACGAAAAAGGAATCAATCCAGAAAAAATTAAATAATAATTATATGAAAATAGGATACATAGGTTTAGGAAAAATGGGAATGAATATGGTTGAAAGGCTTTTGGAAAAGGGTCACACAGTTGTTGCTTATAACAGGAGCGCTGAGCCATTAAAAGAAGCACAAGAAAAAGGTGCCATTGCAGCTCAAACAATTGATGAATTAATTTCTGGTCTTGATTCAGAAAAAGAAACAGGTCGTGTGATTTGGATTATGGTTTCTTGGCAGGCGGTTGATACAATTTTGGAACAACTTATTCCACACCTTAATGAAAAAGATTTAATTATTGACGGTGGAAATTCCCCATATTTTGAAACAGTTAGACGGGCCAAAATGCTTGCAGAAAAAAATATTCCATTCATGGATATTGGAACTTCTGGAGGTCCTGGCGGTGCAAGAAATGGTGCGTGTTTAATGATTGGTGGAGATAGAGAAGTTTTTGAAAAACACAAATCGCTTTTTGCTGACTTATCAAAAACTGACGCCTTTGGATATTTTGGAAAACACGGTGCAGGACATTTTGTAAAGATGGTTCACAATGGAATTGAATATGGAATGATGCAATCGATCGGTGAAGGTTTTGAGTTAATGAAAAAATCTAATTTTGAGTTGGATCTATCTGAAATTACACGCGTATACAATAACGGTTCAGTGATTGAATCAAGACTTGTTGGATGGCTCGCGGATGCTTATAAAAAATACGGTGAAGAATTGGACGGAGTATCTGGAGAAGTTTCCCATAGCGGTGAAGGTGAATGGACAGTTAAGGCTGCACAGGAAATGAACGTGCCTGTTCAGGTCATCAAAGACTCACTTGATTTTAGAAAAAATTCAACGGGTAACCCAAGTTATACAGGAAAAGTTGTTTCAGCTCTTAGAAACATGTTCGGTGGCCATGATGTTGTAGAGAAGTAAATTTGTTATAATATAGAGATGAAAATTTACGATATATCTATTCCAATTAAAAACGGAATGACTGTTTATCCGGGTAATGCAGAAACTGTTATTGAAAAAGCTTCAGATATTGATAGTGGTGCAAGTTCAAATTTATCAAAAATCACCATTGGGTCACACAATGGAACACATTTAGATGCACCCTTGCACGCAAGTTCTGGTGCAAAATCTATTGTTGATTTGCCAATTGAGCATTTTATCGGCAAGGCGTATGTCTATGATTTTTCCCATATTGAAAAAGGTGATGCAATTATGATTTCTGATTTTGAGAGAAGTAGAAAACCCTTGCGTGACGAAGCTGTCTTTATAAAAACCTCAAATTCATTGCGTGGTTATGGTGAATTTTTTTCTGACTTTGTTTACCTTGATGGCGATACTGCGGATTACCTTGCAGACATAGGTATAAAATTATTTGCTATTGATTATTTGTCAGTAAAACAAAAAGGCTCATCTGATAATAGGCCTCATACATCACTACTCAACAGGGAAATTCCAATCTTGGAAGGTGTAAACTTAAACGAAATTTCAGAAGGTATATATGATTTTGTTGCATTGCCATTAAAAATTGATGGATGTGATGGTTCGCCAACCAGAGCAATCTTGATTAAAAATTAATTTTAAACATATGGAAGAATCAATAAAAAATTTCGGAAAACAATTTTCATTCGAGCCAATAATAGAAAATGATGACTCATTCAATAATAAAAACTTTACCAGAGTTGTTGTTGGTGGGATGGGGGGATCACACCTTGCTGCAGGAATTCTTCAAATGATTTTGCCAAACATCGAAATTTCAATTCATCGTGACTACGGATTACCAGAAATTTCCGTAAATTCTAGAGATTTAGAGGATATTTTATTTATTGCAAGTTCGTATTCAGGAAACACAGAAGAGGTTTTGGATTTTGCAGAAGAAGCATACTCAAGAGGATTAAATTTAGTGATTGTGACAACAGGCGGAAAATTGCTTGAGTTTGCAAAGGAAAATAACTTGCCATATGTATTGATGCCCGACACAAAAATACAACCACGCACAGCGCTTGGGTATTCAATACTCTCGATTGCAAAATTTGTATATCCAGAAATAATTTTGGATCTTGCCTTGCTAAAAAATGTTTTTGATGATTCTTTGCTTTCCGAGATTAGTAACAGGGCAAATGAAATGATTTCAACTGTTGAAAATAAAATTCCGGTCATCTATACTTCAGCAAAAATTAGACCGATTGCATATAATTGGAAAATTAAGTTCAATGAAACGGCAAAAATCCCTTCATTTTATAATTCATTTCCAGAATTAAACCATAATGAGATGCAAGGATATGATTATAATGAAAATAACAAAGATTTATCACAAAAATTTGTTTTCATCTTTATAAAGGATGGTTCAGAAAGTGTTGGTATTGCAAAGAGAATGGATGTTTTGGAAAAAATCTACAATGAAAAGGGGTTTGATGTTTTGAATGTCCAAATGTTGGGTGAATCAAAGGCAGAAAAAATATTTTCAACACTGCTACTTGCTGACTTTTTGGCTATTGGACTTGCAAAGAAATACAACTCAGAACCAGAACAAGTTCCGTTGATTGAGGACTTTAAAAACAGACTTAGACAATAGGAAAAATTCATTTTTTTGGTAAAATAGAGTGTATGAAATTTAAACTTTTTTCAAAGAAAAATATTATCGTACTTTTGAGTGTTATTGTTGTGGCTTATTTAGGTTATTTAATTTTTAATGTTGTCGAGCAGAGAGCGAATTTGGGCGTGGTGTCTCAAGATGTTGATAGTTGGAATGTATATAAGAATGAAAAATACGGATTTTCTGTTTCGTACCCTCGAGGTTGGAAGGTTTCAGAGGATTTCACAACCGCAGAGCCAAAAATTAATATTTATAAAACTGATTTAAAATCTAAACCTCCTTATGATCATTTTTCTGATGTATCTAATGTTTCGTTTTTTCCGCTTGGTCTGGGTACAGAGGGTGTCATAGGAAAAAGTCGCGACTCACAAGCAAAAATTAATTATGAAACTCAAAAATCATATGATTACCTAACAAAGAACGGAGAGGTTTGGGCAACTTATCTAAACCTAAAAGACGCGCCAGAAAATTGGAAGGACTGGGGATTTATTTGGGTCAAAAACAAAATTAATAATCCTGTATTTTCATGCTCGAGAGATGGTGCAGAAATTAGTATTGAAGAGTGTAATCCATATGATGGTGATGAATTCGAGAGAAGCGGTGTTGTAGATCCCGAGATTCAAAAAATTCAAGAAAAAATTCTGGCTAGCTTTAAAATATTGAAATAATGCCAAAGGTATTAAAATTTCAAAACAAACAACGGGAATGGTATAGAGAAAACATTGACGATGTTATTTCATATTTTGGTTCTACAAAAAATGGTTTAACTGATTATAGGTATGCAGAGAATGTTAAAAAATATGGTCAAAATATTTTAAGCGACCAAAAACCAATTAGTTACTTTGAAATATTTATTTCTCAATTTAAGAGCCCGCTAATTTATGTTTTGTTTTTTTGTTCGGGTGTAGTTTTTTATTTAGGAGACTATGTCGATGCGTCAATTATTCTAGGTATAGTTTTTTTGAATGCGATAATTGGAACTTTCCAGGAAGGAAAAGCTCAAGACACATTACTTGCCCTTAAAAAAGTAATAAAAAGTTATGCAAATGTTATTAGAAACGGATCACAAAGCAGGATTCCAGATTATGAACTTGTCTCAGGAGATATTATCGTTCTAAAAGACGGTGATTCTGTTCCGGCAGATGCACGAATAATTTCCGCAAATAGTTTACAGGTGAATGAGTCATCCCTAACTGGTGAGTCAGAAACTGTTTTGAAACATGCTGAAAAAATATCTGCAACAAGCCTGGCAAACCCAGATCAAAAAAATATGTTGTTTAGGGGGACTTACGTAGTTTCTGGGCTTGCCACTGCAATAGTTGTCAGGATTGGAAATGAAACAGTGATTGGACGTATCGCGGCGAAACTTTCAGAACTACACGTTAATGTTCCATTGAAAAAAAATATTTCTAACTTATCAAATCTACTGGTTGTTAGTATTTTAATTATTTCGATTGGTTTATTTTTTATAGGTATAAATACTGGCAAGTCTGCTTCAGAAATGTTTGTAACTGTCGTGGCGCTCGCTGTTTCTGCTATCCCTGAAGGTCTGCCTGTAGTTGTGACAATGGTGCTTGCGTCGGGTGTTTGGCGGATGGCAAAACAAAATGTTTTAGTTAAGAAATTACAGGCAGTAGAAGCGCTTGGTCAGGCAAAAATTTTGGCGTTAGATAAGACCGGAACAATTACCCAAAACCAAATGATGGTTGAAAAAGTTTTTGTTAATGATAGATATCTCAGCGTTACCGGCTTTGGTTATAGCCCAACCGGAAAAGTGTATGAAAACAAAGAGGAAGTTAAAATTTCAAAAGATCTTGATTTGGAATTAGTTTCAAAAATTTCAACTTTAACATCAATCGCTAAAATTGTTCAGGTAAAATCAGAAAATAATTGGAGGCTCGAAATGGGCGATCCAACCGAAGGGGCGCTAATGGCTTTTGGACAAAAGACTGGTTTGGATAAAAATACTCTGCTCCACGAACACCCTCTGATAAAAGAATTTCCTTTTGAGTTTGAAACCAAACACCATACAACAATAAATGTTTTTGATAAAAAAGAATTTTTAAGTTGTGCAGGAAGTCCAGAGGTAGTTCTGTCAAAATGCACAAACATTTGGTCACAAGGAAAAGTTAAAAAAATGTCTGAATATGATTTGGCTAACATTCATGAAGCTATGAAAGAATTTGCGAATGATGGCTATAGGGTTTTAACACTTGCTTGTGATTTTACACCAAACAAAAATGTAACATCAAAAAACATTAATGATCTAACTTTTGTTGGTCTAGTTGCAATTGCAGATGCAGTTCGTCCAGAAGTTTATGAGTCTGTGAAAATTGTGAAGAACGCCGGAATTAAACCAGTTATGATTACAGGCGATTTCCGCGAGACAGCAATTGCCATTGCAAAAAAAGTTGGAATATATGAAGAAGGTGATGAGGTTATAACAGGTGTAGAGATAACTGAACTGCAGGACGATATATTATTATCAAAACTTGAAAAGGTCAGTGTGTTCGCAAGAGTTTCACCAGAAGATAAGATGAAAATTATAGAATTATACAAGAGGGCTGGTCTGTGTATTGCGATGACTGGTGATGGTATTAATGATGCACTTTCCTTAACTGCCGCAGATTTAGGTGTTTCTATGGGCCAGGGAGGCTCTGAGGTGGCAAAGGAGGCGTCTGACATCGTTTTGCTTGATGATAACTTTGCAAGTATTGTTCAAGCTGCAGAAGAGGGCAGAAATATTTACCTAACTATTAAAAATGCAATTTTATATTTGCTCTCTACTAATCTCGGAGAAATACTTGTGATTTCTGTAACAGTTATTTTTGGATTACCCTTGCCAATTTTGGCGTCGCAAATTATTTGGTTGAATTTGGTGACTGATGCGTGTCTTGTCGTGATGCTTGCTTTTGATAAAAGAGAGAAAAATATTTTAAATGAAAAGTTTGTAAAGCCAAATAAGTTTATCGTCGATACTGAAATGTTATTTAGAATTGTTTCGATTTCGCTTGTAATGCTTGCAACCTCTCTATACATATTCGCAAAATATTTGGATCAAGACCTGATAAAAGTTTGGACGATGACACTAACAATGCTAACAGTAATTCAGTGGTATAACATCTTTAATGTAAGGTCAAAAAAGAAAACTGTATTTTCAAAAGATACGTTTAATAATAAATATATTTTGTTTGGACTTGCGCTTGCCATAACGTTGCACCTATCTGTGATGTACATACCGCAGTTTGGAAAAATACTGCAAATAACACCGCTAAATTTCGCCGAATGGGGATTGATATTAGTGTTGGGCTCTCTAGTTATTTTTGTTGAGGAAATAAGAAAATTATTCTATAGATTAAGGATTGTGCACTAATTTACTTATTCAGTAAGTCCCTAATTTCAGTGAGTAGCTTGATATCCGCAGGAGTTTCTTGTTCCTGTGTAGGTTCAGGTTTTTCACGTTTTAATCTGTTGATTTGTCTGATTACGAAAAATATTGCAAATGAAACAATTAGAAAATCAATAATATTATTAATAAATAAACCATAATTAATTGAAATTGCAGATGCGCTTTCGGTAGCTTGCTTGATAACAAATGACTTATGAGAAAAATCCACACCACCTAGAAGTAAACTAATGGGTGGCATAATAATATCGTTTACAAGTGATGTGACGATTTTTCCAAAAGAAGCACCAATAACAACACCGACAGCCAGATCTACGACGTTGCCTTTTATGGCAAACTCCTTAAATTCATGTATTACTTTCATTTCTTAATTCTAAACCCTTTGACAAGCCTAGGCAAATTTAGGTTTTTTAATAACTTGAATTACTTTTCCATTAATCATAAAGCTATCGTCCTCGTGAATATAAATAGGTGGAATATCGCGTGTTGATTGGGAAACCAAAACAACCTGATTATTGTCCTCGTCCCAGACATATTTTTTGATATTGGCCATGTCATCAATTACAGAAAGGATAACATCTCCGTTTTTTGGTGATTTGTATTCACTGTCAATAATTAGATAATCACCGTCCTCTATGGTTTTTCCATCAATGATTGCCTTGTTCATTGAGAGACCTTGTGCGCGAATAGCAAAAACGTTTTTGAATTTGCGCAGGATATTTTTTGAGATTTTTATATACCCCTCAATGTTTTCATTGGCGAAAATAGTTGCGGGTCCACAGTTTGCAGTACCAACAATTGGAATTGAAATTAAACTACCTCCTATATGCATTGAAACGCTATCAGTTTTAGTTACAGTTTTATTTGTTCTATCAATTTTCAAAAAACCTTTTTTTTCAAGTTGGTCCATGTGATGTTTAACCTTTTGAGGGAAGGTCTCGCCGACAAGTTTGCCGATCTCGCGAAGTGTTAAACCGCTGATGTTTTTTTGTTCTATTAACTTTAAAATTTGTTCTTGTATTTTATGCATATATTTAATAAATAACCCATTAATAAATATAATATAGCACAAATTAAAATTGTTTCTAGAAAGTTATCCACAGAAAATTAAAACTAGAAAACTTGACAATAAATAAATCTGAAATAAAATTAGTGCAGATTCGATTATTAACTTAAAACAAAATTATGTTTCAGGATTTACAAACAAGAAAAAAAAGATTAGCGAGAACAAGAAAGAGTTTTATCAAAAAAATTATTTCACACCTACGATTGGGTAGTAGTTTTAGATTGATAATGTAGTCATCCACTTTCATATTGTCTATAAATTGATAAAATGTAATGGATGGATTCAAATAAAAAAATCATTGATTCGCTTAAAAAGTACGTTAGGGCAACTAATTACCTTAGTGCTGCACAAATTTTCCTGAAAGATAATGTTTTACTCGAAAGATCTATAAAACCTGACGATATTAAACCTCGTCTACTTGGACATTGGGGAACTTGTCCCGGTATAAACTTTGTTTATGCAAACCTAAACTATTTGGTAAAGAAATATAACCAAGATTTATTGTTTGTAATTGGTCCTGGTCACGGTTTTCCTGCTTTGCAATCAAATCTCTATTTGGAAAAAACTCTCGTTGAATACTATCCGCTTGCAACTGCAAATGAAGAGGGGATGAAATACATTATCAAGAATTTTAGTTGGCCATATGGATTTCCAAGCCATTCTCACCCTGGTAGTCCTGGTGTTATCCTGGAGGGTGGTGAACTAGGATACGCACTATCAACATCATTTGGTGCAGTTCTAGATAATCCTGATTTGATTGTTACTTGTCTTGTTGGTGATGGTGAGGCTGAAACAGGACCAACTGCAACTGCCTGGCATTTAAATAAATTCTTGGATCCAACATTTAATGGTGCGGTTTTGCCAATTCTGCATTTAAACGGTTATAAAATTTCTGGCCCAACAATTTTTGGCAGAATGAGTGATACTGAACTTGTAAATCTGTTTAGTGGTTATGGTTATGAACCAATTATTGTAACAGGTGATGATAATTCTATTTATGAAAACATGCTTGCTTCGATGGATGGTGCATATAAAAAAATCAAAGAAATTCAGGATGGTGCTAGATTTAAAAATGAAAAAGTTGAATCTCCAAAGTGGCCGATGATTATTTTGAAAACTGAAAAGGGGTGGACAGGAATTGATGAGTTCAAGGGTAAAAAAATAACAGGAAATCATTATTCTCATCAAGTGGTTGTGAAAAACCCACGAATCGATGAGGAAGAATTAGAGGCAGTAGAAACATGGTTGAGGTCATATAAATTTGATGAATTGTTTGATAAGGAAACTGGATTTATTCAGGAAATTTTGGATTTGATTCCTGAGGAAAAAAATAAAATTGGAAAAAATAAACATGCGCTCGGTGGACCGCAGGTGTATAGACCTTTGGTTTTGCCAAGGCTTGAGGATTTTGAGGTAAAAGTTTCAAAACCGGGAACTTTGACATACAGTTCGATGATAACGGCAGGTTCATACTTGTCAGAAATAATAAAAGAAAATAACAAATTCAGAAATTTTAGATTTTTCTCTCCGGATGAAACCTATTCAAACAAATTGGATGGAATGTTTAAAAATACAGCGCGCGCGTTTGTTTGGCCACACAAAGAATGGGATGAGGATATTGCAAACGACGGCAGAGTGATCGAAATGCTTAGTGAACATTCATTGCAAGGTTTAATGCAGGGCTATGTTTTGACTGGACGACATGCAATTTTTGCTTCATACGAAGCGTTCATTCAAATTATTTCTAGTATGGCAGATCAATATGCAAAATTCCTAAATCAGAAAAAGGAATATTTATGGAGAGGTCAGGTTCCGTCAATCAATTATATTTTAACTTCATCTGGTTGGAGGCAAGACCATAATGGATTCTCTCATCAAAACCCAGGATTTATTGATGACATGTTGCAAAGGCAGGGTGATTTTATAAATGTTTATTTTCCAGCTGATCAAAACTCGATACTTGTGGTTCTTGAAAAATCTCTTTCCTCGACAAATGGAATTAATGTTATTGTGGCTGATAAATATCCAGAATATGCTTGGATTAATGTTGCACAAGCGAGAGAGGAAATTGATCAGGGAGTTTCAATTTGGAATTTTGCTAGTGATGAGAATCCTGATTTGGTGTTGGCTGCGGCGGGTGATCACCTGACAAATGAATCGTTGGCTGCTTTGAAAATCATCAAAGAAGAGATGCCACACATTAGAATTCGATTCATAAACATCATGACCTTGTCGTGGAGCGGTTTTGGTTCGGGAGGAAACGTCTTGAGCAAAGAAGAATTCAAACAATTTTTCACAGAAGACAAACCTGTAATAATAAATTATCACGGTTACCCTCAAACAATCAAACAAATTCTTTTTGATTATGTTCAAGACCCAAGTAGATTTGAAATAAATGGATACAATGAAAATGGTTCAACAACAACACCGTTTGATATGCAGATTAGAAATGGAACAAGTAGGTTCAATGTTGTGATTGATGCTACTTATCAATTGCTAAAAAATAATATCATCACTAAAAACGAGGCGGATCGAATTGTACAAAAATATCAAAATAAATTAAATGATCACAGAGAATTTATTAAAAAATACAGTATTGATCCTGACGATATAACTAATTGGAGATGGCAAAATTAATTATTGTAAACAGTGGTAGTGCTTCTGCAAAATATGCCTTGTTTGATAATTTGGAACAAGTCGCCTTTTATCATTACGAAAAAAATAAAAACGAATTTAATCTAAACGAAGTTATTGGTGACAGAGTTTCAAGAACAATGTCCATAACAAAAGATATATACAACAAATCATTTGATAATTTTATTGAAGATTTGAAGGTTCACAAACTTATAAATTCTTTTTCTGAAATTCAAAGCGTAATTTTCAGAGTTGTTTCGCCTGGAAAATATTTTCAAGAAGACAGATTAGTGGATGCAAACTTTATAAAAAAGGTGGGCGAACTTAGAAAAAAATCACCAATTCATTTAGATCATTTGCAAAATGAAATTACAGAGGTAAAGAAAAAACTGCCCAACATCAAAATGGTGGCAATTTCTGACAGTGCGTTCTATAAAGATAAACCTGAATGTAACAGTGTTTATGCTTTGCCAAAAAATTTGGCAGAAAAATATGAGATATATAAATACGGATATCATGGTTTATCTGTCGAATCGGTTTTGGATAAGGTTGCTCGAAAAATAAAGTTGCCGGAGAAAATAATTATTTGTCATTTAGGTGGAGGTTCAAGTGTTACCGCTGTTCTAAATGGAGAACCGATTGATAATTCAATGGGATATTCGCCGGTGTCTGGTGTTCCTATGGCTACAAGAGTTGGAGATATTGATGCTGAGGCATTGATCACAATTTATGAAAGTGAAAAGTTATCATTGGATAAGTTGCACAACTTAATATACAAAGAATCTGGTTTGCTTGGGACAAGTGGTATTTCAGATGATGTTCGATCTATTATTGATGCTTATGAAACAGATGATGATGCAAGGGTGGCAATGGATTCATATATTAACGCGGTGAAAAAATATATAGGTTCTTCTTATGCTCTTTTGAATGGTCTCGATTTGATTGTCTTTACCGGAACAATTGGAATTAGATCTGTTGAAGTTAGAAAAAGAATTTGTGCAAACATGAGTGCTCTTGGAATTAAGATTGATGCTAACTTGAATATTAAAAATGTTGAAGGAGAATTTTTGAATGAACCTGGTTCTGATGTTTTGATTTTGTCGGTAGAGACAAACGAAATGGTTATGATGGCCAAGAGAGCGGTAATGTTTTTTGATGAAGTAGGTGTGTAATTCACAGTTGAATTTTTTTTCAGTGCTATAATTAGTGAGTGATTAAAGTTAAAAATTTAATCATTAATTTTTTGAAAAATGAAAGTTATATATAAAGTTGCATCATTGTTGCTAGTAGTGGGGGGTCTTAATTGGGGATTAGTTGGATTGTTTCAATTCGACTTGGTTGCAGCTCTCTTTGGTGGAAACACAAGTATTGTTGCTAGAGTAGTATACTCATTAGTGGGTGTATCTGCATTAGTATCAATTGTAAGTTACTTCACCTGTAAAGATTGTTGCAAAGTTAACGACTCAAAACCTATAAGTAACACTCCTGTTTCAGGAATGTAATTTTAGTCAAAAGGCCACCCTCCAGGTGGTTTTTTGTTTGTGGGGGTCAGACCCCATCAAAAAACACAAAATTACTTCTATCAACTAGACGTTCGGGTATGAGAGTAATATACTGGTGATGTTGTTTATCCCTTTGGGGGACAAAATTGAAAAATTTTGAGGAAGTGAGGTGAAATTCCTCCGCTGTGCCGCAACGGTTAAAGCCCGGTCATTAAACAACATTGTAGTTTCCGAGCAGAGACAGTCCTAGAACTTATTGTTTATAGACTTCTGCTTGGCGCAGAATTTTTTTATGCTTAAAAATAGAAAAAAAATAATATTCGCTTTGTTTTTCTTGATAATTTCAATTGCATTTTTTGTGCAAGCTTTCGGAAAGAGTAATTCCAAAAATGAAAACAGAATTGTGATTGGTGATGTAGCTTCAAATAACGAAATTGTTGAAGTTAAAAATGTTGAAGTGCAAAAGGAACCAGAGATTAAGGTAGAATCCCGAGCTAGCGCAACATCAAATGAAATTATCACCAAGACACAAAATGCTGAAATAATTATTTTTGATAAAAAAATCGAATTTTCTTTCAAAGAAGGAGATTCACTTTTTGATGTGATGAGCGAATTAAAAAATTCTGGCCAAATTAGTTTTGATGGTAAAGAGTTTAATACCATGGGTTTTTTTGTAGAAGAAATCAATGGCTTTAAGCAATTACCTAGAGAAAGGAAGTACTGGCATTATTATGTAAATAACATAGAAGCGTCAGTTGGAATTTCTAATTATAAATTAAAAAATAATGATTCCATTCATTGGAAATTAGAAGCCTATAAATAATTGATATGAAAAATAAAATAATCCTTTTTGCATTTGTGTTTTTGTTTGCTATTCAAACAACCAATTTATTTGCTGAAGATGCTTTGCCTGGCGGTAATCCGCCCGTAGAGGTTCCTTTAGTAGTAGAGCCTGCTACAG
>JACCDZ010384278.1_pt1 | contig 51320 bp, 87 predicted proteins | sample 7449551 | NCBI WGS metagenome assembly JACCDZ01 (sample SAMN15323452, study PRJNA562643) | freshwater metagenome | isolation source: river surface water | place: USA:Blue River Watershed | collected 2017-08-18 | reverse complement strand
GCAGAGCACGGAACTAAGCAGCAGAAACAACTTATTTCTCATACTGCTAAAGTTATGCCTAAGCCAGCGGCTGGTGGAGCTGCCAAAAAACCAGCAGCCAAAAAGACAGCATAGAAAGCAGCGGCTCAAAAAGCTAAAGCAGCTTCTAAGTCAGCGGCTCAAAAAGCTAATCCTAAGAACAAGCAAAAGCTAAAAGATTTGCTTATGTCAGGTGAGACTGCACTAGAGCAACGTCTATCACGAGTTGTTCGTGACTGTATGGTTGATCATTTAACATTTGGAATATATGATTCATTTACTGAATTTGAAGTTGATAGTGAGGAATCATTAGCGTCCAAAATACTTGATTCATAGCTAGACACTGCAATTCGTCTGATGGTAGAATCCTCAGCATTCTAGAGTGAAGAATCTATTGAATTATTAATAGATTGTGTTCTGGATGAAGAGCTGATTAAGCTAGAGGGAGAGAACTTAGATGAAGCTGTAGCAGAGTAAGATAAAAATTGAGGCCGTTGATTTCGGCGGCCTTAAAATTAACGATGCCTCAAAGATTAAAAGTATAAGAATCAAAGTAGAGGCTAGTCACGCTGGTATAATTAATAAGAATAATTTCTTGTACGTGCCAACAGCAATGCAAGATGGTGTCGATACATTTATCGGCAACCCAGTTATACATGGACATTCAGAAGACAATCTAAACGATGAAAATCAACATTTTGGATATATTGACGATGCAAAATATATACATTATGAAGAGTATGGTGAGGATGTTCTTGATTTTGATAGTATAGATGATATAATTGGTGTTTTAGAGGAATTTGAAACAAGAAAGCTTTATGATTCCTCGGTTGAATACAAAGGTCTTGGTCATATTGAGCTTGTAGCTACAATTTCCAAGCCAGATGCCATTAAGAAGATACTTGATGGAACTTATTCCGATGTATCAATCGGTGGCGAAGCCAAAGATGTTTATTGTTCTATATGTAGTTCTAATATAGGGCACACCAAAGATGTTTGTCATAAACGTGGTAAAGTCTACGATGGCGAACAATGTTATTGGATCGGTGATTCGATAACTTATGAAGAATTATCATTTGTGGAAACTCCTGCTGATCCGCACGTTAAAACTGTGGTTTTGAAAGATTCGGAATCAGGATATGATAATGGAAAAATTAAAATATTAGATTTTGTCCTTCATGACTCAGAGGAACCAATAGTGAAGAAGATTAAAGCAACAGAATTTTCTCAACGTGCTAACGAGCTGATGGCAGTACGCATGAAAGAGATCGGCATTTATGATGAAGCAACTTACGTTGCAGATTCCTACAAAGACCTGAAAGCGTCTGACTTTCTTATCGCCGGAGAAAAAATTCTACCAATTCATGATGCAGCACATTTGCTAGTCGCTCGTGAGATCGTCGAAAGCATCGATAACGAAGGTGTTGAAGTAGCAGATCAGCTAGATGTAAGTGCCTTCCAATCAGTTCTGGCTCGCAGAACTAAAAAGATTTTTAAAACAGAAGAAGTAAACATTGCAGACGAACTGCAAAAAATTACCGATTCTGTTGTGGCAGAAAAAGCTAAAGCTGTCCCTGTTGTAGAGGGCGGTGAAGGTGCTGGTGCAGGTGAGCCTGTTACTGAAGGCGGAGAGAAATCTTTCGACCGTACACTGCTGAACTTTAAGGATGAAGCATATAACGGCAAGAAATTTGCTGATATGGATGAATCTGAACTGGGCGAACTGCGTGAAAAACTTCCGTGCGACGAATGGGGAGTTTGGGAACTAAGATGCGCTCTGTCACAAATGATTTCCGCTACTATGTCTGTAGACAAAATGGCAGAAGTGGTTAAGGGAGCCCTTAACGAACTGTTCCCAGGTGGAACTGGTAAAATGCAAGACAGCTATGTAGCTAAACGTCTTGTTATTCTTGAAGATGAAGCTGCTGCATTTGAAGCAGAGGCTGTATCCTTAAGAGATAAGCTGAAGAAGCAATTAGTACACAACATTCTTGTTGCGGAAAACAAGCTGACTGATTCTGTTTACAAAGAGAAACTAATGAAGCGTGAACTCATCTCTCTGGAAGATAAATTGCAAGATTTAATGCCAGAAGCTGTAGAACCTGCTGAAAAAGTTGAACAAAATGAACAAACAGTTGACATCTCTGATGCAGTATCATAGAATACTGACGATCAAGAAAGCGAGGGTGGTGAGAAGATTACCGATGGTGAGCAACCAGACGTAAAAACTCAGTTAAATCCAACCGAAATCCGTGATCAGTATAAGAAGACTATGCGTGAGAAAGGCTTAACAGCAGCTACAAATCTGATCAAAGATCTAAAACAGCAAGGCAAAGTGCCTTCAAATTTCAAACTTTAAGTTGAATAAAAATACAGGAGTGACATAAATGTCTCAAAGTTTAAATCCTTACAGCCAGTTCCATCAAACAAGCATGGGTTACGGCACTGGTGCCAGCGCAGTAGCTCCGGTCGGTGGACGTCCGAACTACAAGCGTTACGATCAATGGGGACACATGACCCCAAACTTCGAATTTTCTGAAGGTATCCGTCCAGCTGGTGAATTCCAAGTTGCACCATATCTGCCAGAAGTTCGTTACAACGTTCGTCTGCTATACCCAGTTGTTCTGTCAGGTGGTAAGATTGTTTCCATGGATTCCAATGGTTACATCGTTCCGGCTGGTCTGCGCAAGCAATTAGAAGCTCTGGTAGCAAAAGGCGCAGTAGCTAAGACTACTACTCGTGCTGGCCAAGCAAACGAAGTCGCAGGTCTGACTCGTTATACCGCTAAAGACGTTGATGCTGCCGTGCGTAATGCCGCTGGTGCCCTAGTTGTTGACGGTGAAGCTGTTGTTGAATCATTTATCTCTGGCGCTAACTGCGATGGTACTGTTCTTCTGACCGTATCTAAGCCTGTCGGTGTTTCTTCTTACAACTACTGGCGTCATGCTGGTGGTAACGGTGAGAACCCAGCTGATTTCAACATTATGAACTTCAGTCTGCAAAACAAAGTTGCATTCGTTTGTGACTATCAACTGGAACTGCCGATCGTTACTGATCGCGCTACTTATCTGGCTGCTCCGTTCGCTGGTATGGGTGCAATGATTGCTACCGCTACCTCTGCTCAGGGTCAAGCAAAAGTTTACAAAGCGTCACTTGCGCTAGTAGATAAAGATGTTGTTAAAGTTGTTGACACAGCTCCCGCAACTGCATCTACTCGTTTCTATCAAGTAACACAAGCATTTACATCATCTGCCGCTCTGCCGACAGCTGGTGAGCTGGCAAAAATGCAAGAAGTTTCTGAGCAGCGTGCTAAAGAACTTCTGAATCTGTCTACTACAGTAGTCAAGCCAGGTATGTTCGTAACATACGATATGGACTCTAACTTCGTACTGTCTGCTGATGATACTGGTTATGGTTATGGCACAAGCACCAAGGCTGATGAAGTAATCGGTCAAGTTCTTTCTCTGGATATGCGTCTAGTACGTGATTACCTGGACAAAGTTCGTTCTCCTGGTTTTGAATTCGGTGGCCTGGAAGCTATGCCTGGTACTGCAACTGGCGGTAAATCAGATACTCTGAGTTACTCTGGTGGTGTTGGATTAGTTCGCATTAATTTGCAAAATCGTTAATTATAAGAAGAGGTTAAACAATGTTAATTCGTGATAATTGGACACCAGAAGAAATTGAACATCAGGAAGACATCAGTAAGTTTCGTGATGCGTTCCGTAACGGCGGTGTAACCCAAGATGGTAACAAGCTGCGTATTGAGGATGCGGTGGCAACTCCTAACGCCCCGATCCTGTTCAAGCGTGTAATGACTGAAGTTATGCGTGAAGCAATCGAGCCGAACCTGATTGGTACTTCTCTGCTGCAACGTATTGATTTCGATGGTTATGGAGTTTCTATCTCCTTCGGTACTCTAGGTGCTACTGCTGGTCTGTCGCTGGACATGGCGGAAGGTCAAGAATATCCAGAATTCACCATCCAACACGGTTCAGGTACTGTGACTGCTAACATCGGTAAAGTCGGTGCGGCATTCAAAGTAACCGAAGAAACCATTCGCTATTCTATGTGGGATATCATCGGCATGCACACTCGTCAAGTTGCAAAAGCGATGGCTCGTCACAAAGAGCGTAAAATTTTCGACATGTTCCACAAACTTGGTGTAACTGTTTTTGACAACCGTAATCCTGCTAACTCAGAACTGGGTCGTACCTCTGGTCGTGACCTGACTGGTTCAGGCAACGGTTCTATGACCTCCGATGACTTCTTCGATATGTATTCGAAGACTCTGGAGCGTGGTTTTACTCCTAACGTAGTTCTGTGCCACCCATTGGCATGGGCAGCTTTCGTTAAGGATCCTGTAATGCGTGCATTCACCCTGCAAAACGGTGGTGGTCAGTGGTACAACGGTCTTCCACAGAACGTTTATCCGACTTCTGCTAACGCTTGGTCTGCAATTGGTCGCGCTAAAGGTCCTACCGAGAAGAACCCGTCACAAGTTGAGCGTGAAGGTACTCAAACTTCGACTTTTGATTTCCCAATCAATTTCCCGTTCGGAAGTCTGCGTATTATTCCTTCTCACCATGTACAATTTGATGCATCTACCAACACTACCTCTATCTATATGATGGATACCAGTGAGCTGGGTGCAATCATTGTTAACGAAGATCCTACCACTGAAGAGTGGAATGATCCTGCTCGTGACATTATGAAGATTAAAGTCCGTGAGCGTTACGGTATGGTTCTGTTCAACGAAGGTCTGGCAATTTCTGTTGCTAAGAACGTTTCTATCGAGCCGAACGAAATCGTTCTGCCACCGCAATCTATCATTAGTGGCATTGCTCCGATTACTCGCAAGTAATCTATTGCATACACTTTATAAGCAGTACAAAGGCGGGAGCGGTTTTACCGCCCCGCCTTTTTTATTATCTAATTTCTGGGATTTTTAAAACAATGAGTAAAATTAAAATCAAATTGCATCCGCGTAAAAGTTTCCTGTTTCTGGGCAGAATTGTATTAACTTATGAAATGGATTCCGTTGAGCTTAACACTGACGAGCTGACCGATGATGAAATCCGCGCCATAATCTCCTCTGTTATTGGAAACAATATCGAGTGCGACACTTCAATTTCCGACCTACTAAGCTTCTTCAAAGACGAAGATAGAAAAACAGAATTTTTTCTCGGCCTTAAAGCACAACGAGTAGACATCGACTTCATCAACTCAAGATTCAAGCCAGTTGATGTTCTGGTAGAGGCTGCTCCGTTAACGCTTGAACAAATTCAAGAAGATTACAAAGCAAAATATGCACACCTCGTTGACCTGCTAGACAACAATGATGAAGGAACTGTAATCGGATACCTAAGAGAAATGCAACTAAATGCAGACAGCGATTACTTCGCACCTGTGTCTGATGAAGTGCTTGAATTCCTGATCGCTCAAGAGAAAAGTGGTCAAGGCAGAAAAATGGTTGTTAAGAGCATCTTCAATCTGATTGGAGCAGGGAAGCCAGCGGCTAAAGCTAAAGCAGAATTGAAAACAGAACTTGCTCAAGATGAAGTATCTTTAGTAAAAGAAGAGAAGCCAGCCCGCAAAGCTAAACAACCTGCAAAAGAATGAGGTGAGTAATGGCTATAAAAGTAATACGTGTTCTACATGAACAGTCTGAACTAAATTCATTTGGCCTAAATGACAATATTAACGTATTGCTTTCCGAGGTGCCTTCTAACGTCAAAGAGTCTTTCTATATATATAGATTGAATCCAGACATAGAAATGCCAGAGAGTGGGGATAAGTTTTTTGCTAATCTTCAGATTGTTGATACATCAATGGTCATAGATTACACCTTTGAAGTTAAGACGACGACTAACGGTATTGAACTTGTTATCAATCCACTTCAGCCACTTATTCCTTCGCAAAAATATGCGTTAATTGTCACATCTGATATAAGAAAACAGGGTGATATTACAAGCTAGAAGACTGTCAATCTTGGACCAGCAGAGATAGTGGTTTCTACTAAATCATCTATATCTGGTGTTGATACATAGAAATACACTGTTCTCTTTAAGGCAGACTAGGTATTAACCAAGAAATCAAATACAGTTTCATTCTCAGTTAAGCGAGTAGATACAACTGGCGGCGTTGATGCTGCACCGGTAAGTTTATTCGACGGCAAGAAAGATATATTTAATGATACCACCCTCTACTCTGATTAGAACGTTGTCATCAATGCACTGTCTGGAGCTATTCCTTTCCTTGCAACAGAATCTTTCCTTGTAACTAATACGGCTTATTCTGTAACTCAAAAGACACAGATCCTTTCCGTTATAACTGCTAATAAAAGCTTGCAAGTATCTAAGCCAACTGTTCCGTCAGGAAGACTGACAATAGGTGACTTTAATAAGTTCTATGAAGCATTGGATAGGCAGGCTGACTCTGGTTCAACAGATCCGACTACACCAACTGTTACGTAGAATACAATTAAATTCGAATATAGACCTCCGCGCAAAATAAGATGTACTCTAGATGTGAATCTGGATAAAGATAGTCTCAAATATCAAGATGGAACTGATGCGAGTGGTAATCCTATTTATAAATACAAGAAGTGCGTAAGATTTGATTTTGATTATGCATTTGGCAATTATAACTTGGATAGCATGGGATTATATCCAGAACAAAAATACATGATCTTCCAAGATATATTTGGCAAGGTAATTGAGTTTGAAATTTTCCCATTACTAGAATAGTCACCGGATTATACAGCAGCGAGCTTAATTGAAAAAACGAGTAGATATCATTTATTGATGAAGGTGTGATATGGCACATATTATTTTTAGATAGGCACCACTTGGTGGGCCATTGCCAACAACTGATGAGTCAATAATCCAAGACATCAATTCAAATTACAATAATATATTTCCAGACATGGACTTAACTCTGCACAATAAGCAAACTGATTATGTTGACTACACAGTGGTATATATTCAGAACAACGCTAAATAGAAGTCTGATAATTTTGTTCAACCGGAAGTATTTATTAATCAAGAAGGTTAGAGGGCGAAGTATAAGATTGCAATTCTTCCAAAAAATGAGCACGCTCAAGTTCTACCATCATAGCGAGTAGAGCCTACGGATGTTGTTTTTTATACTACCAACTCAGAAAAGACATTGAAGATTCAAGGCAATGACGAGTTTTCTCAGTCACTAGAGAAAGGTGAGTTCTGCGCAATTTATATTAAGCGTATCCTTGAGAAAGGATCAATGGAAAATGTGTCATCTACAGCAGAAGATTTTTTCGAATTATTTACAAGAGGTTATGAATGAATGAGAATATTTTGGTTACATTTATTAATGGCGACCTTAAAGATACCTCTGGGGCAAAGGTCACGATAACTGACTAGTTTTCCGAGAACATCCTACTTGACCCATACTACTGTACAGAAGACGACATCATTAGTATCTTTATGCAGGACAAAGAAAAGTATTGGCTTATGACCAAAAAGATTATTTTTGATTCATAGGTTAAGGTTGATTTCATGTTTAGAAAGGCTACGTTTAGCAAACTTGATGAACAAGAAATCTTTCATCTCAAAAGAGACTATGTAATATGTTCAAGTACATATCAGTTTGCCAAACAGTTTAATTCTGACTTCCTTAAGAGTGTTAGCAAGACTAAGATGCTTGGTGATCTTAAAGTGTCCGTTAGAATGGATAAAGCAATTAACGGTGCTAACCTTATCATGGGTGACGCAGAGAAGTGCCTAGAAGAACTACAGGAAACTATCAAATACCTGTCAGACAATGGTGGCTCAGCTCTTATCAGTACATGGGTTAAAGGTGCCAATAATGGTCATTCTAATATTGTTGGTAGAGAATGGTATCCTGGTGAACCTATGGAGCCAATGATTCCTATTGCCACAAGACACTACGAGCACTTGAAGAAATTCTACAAAGTGGGTATCTGGTAATGGCAAGTAAAGCATGGGCAAGCGTTCGTGGACAATTTAATGGCGATGAACTTGATTTGCGCAAGGAGTTAAAAGAACTCTTTGATGGTGATGATTTTGGCAATGAAAAGAAAGCCATTTATATACATAGAAAAATAAGGCAGGATAAGTTTGGAGTACCTGTCAAATGTACATGCTTTGTGGAAAGCTCTGGCGAAGGCGTTCAGGGCTGCCCACACTGTGATGGCTACGGATTTCTATGGGACGAACATATTATTACAGGATTTAAATATCCAATCTCAGACGTCTCATCATTAACTGCTGGTAATATGTCTAGACAGTTAGGTAGAAGATACGACATTGTAGAAAAGTTCATTACAATGCACGAAATCGACCTTGGAGAAGGGGATAGAATCATTGAGCCGTCACAATAGGACAATGGTGAGATTTACATTCCTATTATTCCAGACAATACATGGTATGTTAACTTTAGCACGGCGCGAAGATTAGACTTCGGTAAAGAGCAATTTACTGACGTACTCGTAACGAGGATTTCATAATGGGACAACGTTCAGTACCGCTAGATCAAATCACTGAATATGTCAAAGGTTTAGCAAATGAAAATTTACTGAAAGCAACTGATAAAACTGCAAATTTAACGGCTTCATTGAAGCGTCCTAGCAGTAATTATGTTGACATGGACACCATGCTGGATATAATATACAAGTTGTTTCAAGAAGAAGGTTATATCATGGAAAAGGACGACGATATTATAGAATCTGTAGATAATGTCGGACCTTTAAGTGTTGAGGTAAAGCCTTTTAGAAAGTTTAAGCTTATAGAGAACTATCCTGAGTTTCGTGGATAGGAATCTATTAAGTATTTCCCTATAGTTTCCTATCAAATTCCTAAACGTACAATATAGTCAATGAAGCAGGATGATCATGTTCCACACGGAAGTGCTCGCCGTCCAGCAAGACCAATGATTCGTCACACAGATGTTAGAAATTTTGAAACTGGTGATTAGGAAACGTTAGAATCAATATTCTTTGATAACACCCTGGAATTTATTTCATGGTAGGTATCATCAAGAGAATCAAGGCAAATTGCAAAACTGATAGAAGATTTTTTCTTATTTAAAGCAAATGAGAAGCTTCGTCAGAAATGTCGCAATCTTGTTTTTTTAGCGAGGGGACGACAAATATATACAGACGACTACGGTCCGAAACGTATGTTTGGAACACCCATCCAGTTCCTCGTGCAAACTGAAGAAAGTATGCTAATTCAAGAGCAGACTATAAATGAAATTAGTGTTACGACACAACCTATATAATTTGGGAGTTATTCAATAATGGCAAATTACGCTAATCTGCCGTCTATGCAGCTTGAGTTGCTGGATGGAAACCTTCAAGCAGTACAACAGCTGGAAGGCCCTGTCGTCCTGATTGTTGACACAGCAAAAAAAGGTCCTAACGCTTCCCAATACGTTGTTACAGATCCGAATAAAGCAGTCTAGGTTTTTGGAGCAGATTCTCCAATTATCGAATCTCTGTCTAAAGTTCGTTTCGGTGGCGCGAAGAATGTAATCTTCTATCGTATTGGCGGCGAATCAGCTTTCATTAAGAATCTGATTTCTGACGGTGCTCTTATCGAGACCACTGAAAAATCAGTATCTGAAGGCTCTAAATATTTTATTTACTTCGGCCAGCCTTCACTGTCTTCTAAAGATGGCGTTTCTGGAGATGTAAAGCAAGATGATCGTTATCTGATCATCAAAGACGAAAAGAATCGTATTGTTTACTCCAACATGGTTGGCGCTACAATTGACGACAGTCGTTTCACTATTGACGGATTTGATCCTGCAATAATCAACAAACTAGATCACATCTGCCAGCTACGTATTGGTCACGTTGACTCAATGCCAGCAATGGAAAATGTTCTGGCACAACCAGTTACTTCTAACGGTGTAAATGTTACCGAGAAGAACTATTTCAACCAAGACGTTGTTAAATATACTCATCCTGGTTCACTGTTCGCAGTAGAAGAGGTTCAGGTTGCAATCCCAGCAGCTAAAACATCTGGTGCTAAGCAACTTGTTAGCCTGGAAGTTAACAAAGGTGCTCCTGTATCAACCAAAACTTATGCTGGTAATCTTACAATTGCTATCGACGGAACAACTCATGAAGTTCTGACGTTTGATGGTACTGAGTCTATTTCCAAGCTGACCGGAATCATTGCAGCTTCTCTGGGCAAATACCAGTCAAGCACTGCATTTGATGTTAGTGCATCTGGTGACGAAATCACTCTGACTGCTAAACAGCCGCAAGCTAACCGTGTTCTGACCTTCACCCCGCAGGCTGCTGTGGCTGGACAAAAAGAAGTTCAAACACTGACAGTTTCTGGTGCACCTACAGCAAATGGCACTCTGTTAGTTAAAGTTCAAGATCCAGTAAGCAAGCAAGACTTCTCTCTGTCTGTACCGGTTGTAGCTGCAACTGATACTACAGCAGATCTGGTTGCTGCAAAAATCAAGGCTGCTATCGAAGCAGATACTGCTGGTGTTAGGACTGTACTTGCATCTGTAACTGTAGCTACCAATAAGCTGACTGTTACCTATAGAGACGAAGCTCTTCTGACCGAAGATCAAAAAATCTCTGTTGACTCTCAAGCTGTTACCGGCCTGACAGTTAAAGGAACTTCTGTAAAAGGTAAGGATCCAGTAAAAGCTCTGAACATCACTGTTAATCAGTTCCCTATCGTTGCAGGCGCTGCACCGTCAGGTATTTCTGAAATTGCTGATGCATCTTCTACAATTCCTGCAATTGACCTGACTACTACCATCAAGGCAGTAACTGGCCACCCGCTAGTTTCTTCAAATAAACTGTTCTACAGCAAAGGCGAATATCGTCCTACTCGCGTAGCTCTTGTTTATGTTGGTAACGTATCTGGTTCTACCTATGCACAGGAAGTTGCTGATTACAATGTTAAGCAGGCAAAAGATGCTCGTACCGCTCGTCAAGAATGGGTTTACGACATTCCTTATACCTCTGTTTACTCTTCAGTAGATTTCGACCCGATCTTCTCTGGTTCTGAAGTTTCTGTTAAGTACACCTCTGGTGCTGGTGATTTCACTGCAACTGGATGGTCTATCGGACTGACTCCGAAACTGTTCCAAGCTGTTAAGGTTCGTGATGGTAACGGTAAGCCAACTACTGGTACTAAGGCTGTTACTAATGCCGAACTGGCAAACTACAAACTGTTTGTAGAATATGACTACCTGGTTGATCAAGTTGCTGCTGTAGCTGCATACGATCCTACCCCAGCTGTTGGTCAAGCACACGGTCCTGCTGTTTCCATGGCTCTTGTAGCAACTGGCGACAAAGACACCGCAGCTTCCTACAAGTCTGGCGCTGATAACATCGGCTCTAGCTGGGAAAAAATGTACGAGGTTCTGGACTCTGCTCTGGACGATCTCGAAACAACTCAGGCAACTGCAATCTACCTGGGCTCTGTTACTTTTGATGCGCCGAATATTACCGATATGAACAAAGACAAGTGGGAACTCGTTAAGAAGTCCGACAACGTTCTGCGTTTCGTTCGTAAGATTCAAAATGAAGATGGTTCTATTCGTTATGAGTGGAATAACTTCCCGAAAATGTATCGTGATAAACTGGACACAACCAAGACTACTCACCTGGCAAGCTCTGCTCAGCTGGACAGTGCTGGTAATCCAATTGTTGCTGCTAAATATCATGAAGTAAACTTCGCTCACCGTCTTGGCATGTTCTGCCATAACATCGTTGAAGATGAAGGCTTCATTCTTGGTACTATCGGCACCTCTTCTCCTCGTTCAGCATCTACTTATGATGTTAACAAGTGGATCGGTGTTGCACCTACCAAAGATTCTGCTGGCGCAATCATTGCAAACGGTACTGGATTGCTTGGTAACAAGTACATGTCTTCTCAGATTGCAGAAGTCAGCTCTGCTGGTACTCAACTGAAAGACGCACGTCCGAAAGGCTTCTTCTACACTGATAGCGGATATCCAGATGGACAAGTTCTTGTTGACTCTAATGGCGCTCCGATTGATATTGGTAAGTACATGTCTATCGTACCTGCTGTTGTTAATATGCCAAACTTCTCTGGATTTGGTTCTTCTGCTCGTACTACTTCTGGCGCTGCAATTTATTGTGCTCTGCTGTAGAACGTTGAAGCTGGTAACTCTACCACTAACACTCTGGTTCCGGGCGTAACCCTGCCGTTTGTTATCAAGAAGAATAAACTGGACGATATGGCAAATGCTGGTTATGTAACCTTCGTTACCAAGCCTGCTGGTGTTACTGTTACCTCTGGTGAAGTTCCAACCTCAGATGCTTCTGATTACCAGTATATTTCAACAACTATTATCGTTGGTGATATCGCTCGTAAGTTGCGTGCTCGTATTAACCCGTTCCTTGGCAAGGGTCTGAACGATGTAACTCTGGCAGCAATGAATACTGCTACAGAGTCTGTCTTCCAAGAAGCTGTCGAGTCAGGCGCTATCCGTAAGTATGATTTCAATATCGTACAGATGGCTACCGTTAAGGGCGTTGGTCGTGTTGCAATCCCGTCTACCATTGTACCAGCATTCGAGCTGCGTAAAGTAGATTCTTCAATTAAACTGGCTTACGACATTTAATAAGTCAAAAGAGGGGGCACAGCCCCCTCTACTACACAACGGAGTTAATAACTAATGGCAACTTATAACAGTTTTTCGGGTACTGACATTCATGCAGTGTTTGGGGATACCGTCTTCGGTGATCTGCAAATGGTTTCTTACAAATCTGACCGTGAAAAAGCACCTGTATATACAATGGGCTCACCTGATCCACGTACCATCGCTCGTAACAAGCGCTTGATTACTGGTGGATGCGTGTTCGTTGTATTTGATCAAGATGCTCTTCTGGATGCAATGCGTGCAGAAGCTCAATCAAATGCTGAGCGTCAGGTCTACCTGACAAAAGGTGAACGTGCAAACTTCACCCGTAATGGCGTTCAAGAGTCAATGAAAAAGGCTATCTATCAAGGTGGTTCTGTTGACACTACTGGACTGACCAACGTTTCTACTGCTGGTAACGCAGCTACCATTTCAACCCAACTGGTTGAAGCTGGTGCTCCTATGCTTGCTGACCAAATCAGACCGTTTGACATCACTCTAGTTGGTGCTAACGAGTACGGTACTTCTTCACGTATGGTTATCCATGGCGTTGAACTGATGACCGAAGCTGGTGGCGTATAGGTTGATGATATGGTTCTTGAAAAGCAAATGTCTTTCATTGCCCGTCGCATCACTCCTTGGACTAAGCTGTAATAACAATTATCTAAGACGGGCCGCAAGGCCCGTTTTTTTTTACTGGACAAAAAATGACTTTACCATACGTAACTCAATTAACTAAATAGACCGGCGAGCGCGGATACATTTCGAGCGGCGGCTCGTCTATTCACGTCGTGCTTACATTCCAAGACATGCCAGAACTAGGCGCAATATACCTTGGAACATGTATAAGCTTCTCCTACTCCGTCTATAGAGAAAAAACACCTGTGTTTAATTTAGGTGAAAATGTCATAGATGGTTTCTAGATTAACAAAAAATATGTCGCTGGATCGATGGTAAATGCTGTCTTGGGCAAAGATGAAATTGCAGAGTTTATAAACCAATATTCTAACCTCCTTAAAACAGTTGACATGCAGAATTACCAAGAATTATAGACTTACACAGAATACAAAAATAAAACCGAATAGCAGGCTGTCAAAAAATTCCACACATTCATGAAAGACGATTTAACATCATTTAATGTGGACCTAATTTTTACATAGGAATATACTGACGAAGCAAGTCGTGTTACTATCTACGGATGTAACTTCATAAACAACGGACAAGTTCTGTCAATCCATGACCTTATATAGGAATACACTCTTTCTTTTGTTGCAAAAGATATTCGTGAAATGCATGATTTAAATGCACCAATTGCATCATCTTACAATAACGAACACGCCCCAAGATACCAAACTGCGACATCACTATTGGCTGGCTTCCAAGATATTGAGGAAGTAATAGATAATTAGATTCCTGATTTTGGACAAATTAAAATTCCAGACGCAGAGAATCTTAGTATCTCTCCAAGTGGTAAATTAGCAGTTAACAATGGACATGGGCCAATTGTAAAGGGTGATTACAATACTAACTTCGATGAAGACTAGGCAAAATCTAGAATTAAAAACAATGAAGGATCTGCTGGTTATCAATCAAAAAACAATGTAAGAAGGCAAGACGGAACAATGGGTCCCAGTTATGAAAATGGTAAATTTATACCGTATTATGACTAGAAGGGGAATCTTACTGTTGGATATGGTCATTTGATTACAGATGTAAATAATGCTAGGCCATTAACAGATTCAGAGGCCGAGGCCCAGTTTAATCGTGATTACACTAGTGCCCAATACGATGCATCTAAAATAATGAAAGATTATAACTTGGATGATGCACCTGGACAGGTAAAGGATGTATTGACCGAAATGACATTCCAAATGGGTGAAGGTGGTGTAAGAGAATTTGATGATGCTCTTAATGCTGCTAAACTAGGCGATTATGATAAGATGGCAACAGAAATGCTGGATTCAAAATGGGCACGTGAAGACTCTCCAAACAGAGCTAATGCATTGGCTAATAAAATAAAGACTATCAGACGAGGTAAATAATGTCCGCATATACAAGTTATTACGCAGGGTAGGACGTGTCTGTATTTGTTGTTGCGTCAAATAAAAACCTTTCTACTGGCCAAGATGGTAAAATAGTTGTCAGTGGTGCTCCACCTGTCATGTTGGATAAAGCAACTTTTATAGGTTGGCAAGAAATGAGAATTGGCTCTAATCCAGTTTTCGGAATAGGGGATTCTAAGTTTAGATTTAAAAACAGGGGTAATGATATTGTATCTGGACAATTGTCATTAAACTTTACAGATGAAAGATATTTGCGTGTTGCAATAACCAATGCGCTCAACCCTGGAGCATAGAATCAAAAGACAGCAGCATCAATGTAGAACTCAACTGCTTCAGAGTTTAGAAAGCAGAGAGATGTAAGTCGTCAATATGGGTCACTTTTTTAGACAGAAAAAGGAAATGGCCTAGATGGTTTGATGAAGTTACGTGGATTTGATATAATGGTTGTCTTTAATAATGGCAACAATATTCATCAAGATAAAAATAAAATTATATTCTTAAGAGAATGTGAAATAGATGGAGAGAGTTTGCAAGCAGCATAGTCTGAAGCAACTCAAATCAATAGAGTATACAACTTTACCGCTAAGAGAGTAGATTAATGGCACCAAAAGCAAGAATGCGTTTCGGTACAGACGCACCACTAGAAGAAGCAAAGGTTGAAGTGCAGATTGCTGATGAACAACCGCAAGAAGTAACTGATGTAGGAATAACAGAGCTTGTTAAAGCCATGGCTCACATACAGGATGCACCAGATTACGATACTATCCTTGACTGGAAAGAAACGTATGGGGCTATTTATACATAGACAACAAATGGTGATGACTTTTATTTGTTTAGACCATTAAAGCGTCTTGAGTATAAAAAAATGGTAGCATCAGGAGCTGCTGCAAAAGAAGATAGATACGAAGAAGCCCTGGTAAAGAAATGCTTACTTTGGCCTATACCTGATTCAAAATTTATAGCAGAAGCAAATGCGTTTCTTATTTCTACACTAAGAAAACAAATAGAATTTAAATCTGGCTTTGTACCAGATAATATAGCCATAGAACTTATTAGGGTAATTTAATATGGATGTCATTGGTCTGAAAGAGCATGAGTTTTTAATACCTGTTGATACTCAGGTAACGATTGGAAATGCTGTTTATGAAAAGGCTATGTTTATTTGCAGACTTTTGACCATTTAGGAAATAAAGCATATTGATAAGTGGACTGGTGTTATCAATGATATTATGCATGAAGGCAAAGAATTAGATCTTGAAGATGACTGGTTCTTTATTGAGCGTGGCATTGTTGACAATCAAAAGCTTGTTGTTGAAGAAGAAGTTTTTCATAGATGCTTTATTGGTACAGTTGGAATAGATACGTCCGTCGATATGAATACCATAGAGGCGGGTGTAATCTCTCAAATTGGACAGGCGATATTAAGACGTAGCTTAGACTTATACATCTCATTCGCCGACTATGTGGAAAAATTCCAAGATCAAAAATAGTCATACTTCGACATGATGAAATCATTGCTGTGTAGATATCAGAATGAAACCATGGAGAATCTTGACGGAATGCCTATAGATAAATTACTGAGAAGGTTTGCAATGTTACGTGCTGCATTCCCAAAAGAAACAGAACTTGTATCAAAGGATGCGGATGATGTAGATTGATCAAAAATATTATGCAAATTCTCAAATAACCGAACAAGATCAGGATGACCGCAATTCTGATCTTGCTATTTCAACAACAGCTGCCGCTGGTAGTTATATTGCGGCTAAAAATTTAGATAAGTTATCTCAAACAAATGTTGGACAAAAGTTTCTACAAAAAAGAAACTATGACTATCTAAATAAAACATTTCTAAATTCAGGCGCTACAGAAGGCAATATAATTAATTAGCGTGGTAGATTTTTCGCAAGAGACTTTGCTCTTGAGGCATTACGCACTGCCGAAGAAACATCGCCTGGAAAAATTCTTCGTACATTTTCCTTTTCTCACCTATTAACTCCACTCGCAACACAAAACAATTTTAATTATGACTTTTAGGGCCAACAAGTAAAATCTCAGTCAAAGTATTTACAGGGCTTAATAACATAGCAAGGTGATGCCAACTTTAAGTGGGATCCAACTACACATGAAAGATTTGGTCTAAGGGTTCAAAATGGTGGACTATATGAAATAGATGCTCTAGGTAATTCTGGAAAGAAACTATTAGACAATGTAATGATGACATCTACGTCATTTTCATTAGCAAGACAAAATGCTCCATCTCTTGAATATAGAAATCCACTAATAGCTGGTTATGCAAGTTCGGCAGGGTTTTATAACGAGGCCATAGAAAAACAATTAAATCAAATGACCGCCAATAAAGATATATCAAATGTCACAATTATAGGTGGTAAAAATGCCAAGGTAAATTGGATGCAGTCATATGCCAAAACAACATTCATGCGTGGTGTTGAGGCACTTGGTCAACCAATAGCAGAATCATCTGGTTGGATACCATCATTAACTGCACGAAATATTATAGGTGGATTTGTTAAGTTAGCTGCTGGAGATGTAGGTAAAGGCGTTAGTACAACGCAAAATCTTGCACTTCCTTTTGACATTAAAACGCTAAAGAATGAAATAGGTAATGTATCATTTGACAAAAAGTTCTTCTAGTAGGCGGCAACTGTTATGAACAACGCTAGACGCTCTACTATGATAGGGACTCTTGGTGCCAACATAGCAAAGGCTGCTGCAATACGTTATGCAGGGTATCAAATACTCGATCATTTATAGACGGCTCTAGCTCCTGAAGATTAGGCATTTAAACTTGGCATAACAGAAGGTCTTGCCACCGCTGCAATGCAAGTTCACTTAGGATATGCATCAATAATAGGAGATCGTTTACAGGGGTATAAGGAAGAACAGGAAAGGCTGTTCTCTGGCTCAACATAGATTGTTACACTCGCTGGCCTAGCTGCCGCACCAGCCATGACCTCTGCTATTGCTTCCTATGGACAAAAGGTGTATGAAACTGTACGTTATGGAAAGGAGTTTGTTGAAAATCAAACTGCTAGAAGACATGCACTGTTTGGAATTGGTTTAACCAGCAAAATAGCTGACAGATTTGGCGTTAGTCCTGGCGTTATGTTTGCGGAAGAATCAGATGGTATGACATCAAGGGAGAGAACATTTAGGCGTTTATTTAGTGGAAGAAGATTACAAATTAACGCCGTAAGATCTGCATTGCCCGGTCTTATTCTTGCCCTGCCATTTTTGCCTGGTGCTCTTGCTGGTGAATCGTCTGAGGAACTACGCAAAGAATATTCTGGTGAAAAAGAAGTTGCAGTTCGTGCCAATAGATGGTGGGGTTCTGGTGCTAATAGTTTTGAAGGCGATCATATTAAATACTTCAAAAAGAATTGGTACGCCGAACTAATGTAGGGCTCTAAGACAGCATAGCTTTATGGTGACAAAGAAACAGAGCGAGAAATGAATCCGTTCCTCAATCCACTTGACTACATTCGTAATCCTTATCAATTTGAAGAAATGCATCAAGAAGATAGGCCATATGCAGTATGGGGAATGGATGTTTCATTTGGTAACTTCTTTGGTAAAATGTTTCAAGAAACAGTTGGAGCAATTCTTAAGCCAGATATTGTGAATAAAAATCTTGAAAATTATCTTGAGCCTGGACAGACTCTTGATGACGCATTGCAATCTGGAAAGTTTGGATTTGAAGAGACTGGTTTGACAGATTCTGAAAAATAGCTTATGGATGATGGGTTAATGTAGAGGGCGGAAGCTGCTGAGTACAATCCAACAACATCATCACTAAGCTGGACAAGTAACGCACTAGAGGACTTGGTTGGTCTATCTGGTTGGTTAGCTGGTGAAATTAGAGGTGCGCTGGGGTTACGTGATGAAAGTTAGAGTCAACTAGCAAGATCGGGATAGGCTACAAACGTTGCTAACGATATTGCTGATATGCAACTTGGTGGTGCGTTTGGTACTACTGAATCTTTGCGCCGCTTTATACCAACTAATGCGTGGTCGCGTGAAAAGGGCGCTAACCCATTGCGCAACAGTATGCCTAGTTGGCTCCCTGGCTCTGAGTCAGGTTATTACATCGACTTCCAGACAGGCGACCCATACTCGAAGCTTGAAAAAGGATTTGCCAGACTTCCAGGAGAAGGATACGGAAAACTATTCAAGGACGTAGAGGGGCTTAATCCTGAAGACTATCCTGAAATCTATAAGTTCAAAATTCTTTCTGATGTGGCTATAGGCAGTAAAGAATATAGAGAATCTAAAAGAAAAATTGAAGCGAGGGAACAGGACGGGTCATTAACAGAGTATGAAGCCGGTATATTAGCAACTGTGCGTGAACAATAGCTCGCTAGACGCAATAGGAAGCAGTTTGACGAATACTTGACAGATGAGCAGTACAACGGTGAGGGTGTAGTTACTGAGCTTGCATAGAAAGGCTGGCAGCGTTTATTGCACAACATGGAATCTCCACTAGAAGACCTTACCTTCTTTAGACCTGGCGGCAAAATGATTCACAAGAGAACAGCCGTTGAGGACTATCTAAAAACTCAAGTTCAAGGTTCCGATACTGCCATGTGGACAGAGTATATTGACCAATTCCTCAAGCCAGCACTACAGCGCGGAGTTGCATTCTTTAATAAGGAATATGTGCCGGAACATACACAAGAAAGACGTGGTGTAGATGAATATTTTGATAGATTAGAATATTTAAAATATCAAAAATTAGCAGCAGAGGCACAAAGCGCTGGCGACACAGAAAAAGAAAAAGAATACAGAAAGCTTTCCCGTACTACGATCACAGGAGCAAATGCGTAGGGCTATGATGACATTCAAGATGTACAATCAGCATATGGCGCACTAGATAGGTCAGATCAAGATTACTTTCAGTAGTTTATCAATTTAACCGATCATGAATCACGAGAACTTCTTGAAGCCGTTTTGCCTCATCAATTAGGTATGATGTACAAAGGGCTATGGGAAAGACGTGATGCAATACAGAATGCACTTGATAGCGGAAACACAATGGAAGAGGCCATGAAAACTTCTTCTCAGGAAGAGTTAAATGATCTTATTGAGAATAATCAAGATGCATATAAAGAATATGCTTAGCAGAAGCGATCTGAAAGTTTCAGAGAATTTTTAGCAATTAAATCATCTAAATCCTACATAGAAGATACAACTGGTATGCCAGATGAAGACTTTATAGGATGGGATCCTCGAATTGATATAAATCAAGTAAAGTTAAGAACATTAACTCTTGGTGATGAATAGATTCATGAATATGGATTCTGGGAAAGTGATGTTGAAAAATTAAAACGAATGATAGGTATTCTCAAAGACGAAACTGTCACTCGTCAAATAGATCAAATAAAACAAAAATAGTTAGAGCGCAAGCAGATTGAGTCTGATATAGCAGATAAATTAGCTGACCAGGGATACACTGTTCGCGGTGTTGAGGTTAGAGATAGTAATGCTGGCGATGTAACTGTGAATGTAACAAAGAGGGATGAAGAGTGAGTAATGTTATTGGAGGTGTTGGTGGAGCTGTCCTTGGATATATGTCTGGGGACAGCGGTAGTGAAAGTCTGCTAAATGCAGCCATTGCTGGTGTTGCTGGTTTTGGTATGCAGTCTTTTACTCAACCAGTTAAGGTTGCAACCATTAAAGCTGCTGATAATCGTGCCAAATACACATTCAAAGACATTAATCATCAACGAGCTATTGCTAGTGATATTGAACGTCTTGATGCAAAGCTGGAGCGTTTATCAAAAAGATTTAATCGACTTGGAGAAGCTCGTAAGCGTGTTCTTGTTGATAATTTGGCAAATGCTGGAATCCTAGATCATTTTGGCGGTGACAGTGTTTCAGCACTTGATGCTGATGCATATAAGGTTCATATGAAGGCATAGATATCTGGACTAAGAAAGTAGTTAACAAATCCAGACAAGTTCAATATTGCCCAGAAGTTAATTGATACTTCTGCGTTCTCAAGCAGAATTACAACAAGTGTTTTTTCATAGCCAGGCAAATATATACCACAGGTATATGGCTAGGCGATTGATAACAATATAGTTGAGGCATTATCTCAAAGATTCATGAGTCATCACAATCTTTCTGAACAGGATGCCGTAAGAACTGCAAAATCTCTTGGATAGTTTCTTGGACAGGGGGATTTTAAAAATGTCTTTATGACTGATATAGGTATTAAATTTGGTCAAGGCAGAAATGAGCGTCATTTACCAATTCCATTCCAAGAGAGAAATGGTGGTGCCCTATATTTAAAAAGTGGTGGCAAAACAAGTACATAGATAGTTCCACGCTTTAATCCTTTTGGAGACCTTTATAGTAAAGGACAATCTTTTACATTAGGGTAGAAATCGTATGGACAAGTTTCATTGGACATGTTAAGAACAGGTTACTTACCAACAGAAATGTTAGGCTTTAATAATGCATTAGGCAAAATGAGTAATGTAACAGATTTTGATATGGCAATGGATGAAATGAATAAAATGCGCCACTATATAGCAGGCAACTATGATGTAGATGTCAATGGTTCTAGCGCAATAGCCAGACAAGTTTCTAATACAATAAAGCTCAATAAAACACTTAGCTTTAACAGAGACGGCCTACTTGAAATGAGAAATATGATGCCAAATGAAATGGCTGATATTCTTAGTAAAATAAGTAATGATTCTCCAGAAATAAATATACTGGGTGGAATTGCTAAGTAGGAAGTAATGGGTATATAGGCTAGTGCCAAAGATGTTAATCCACTCGGAACTCCATTCTTTGAAGCATCAAGGTCTGAATTATCTTGGGCACGCGATACGTTTTCTGTCCAAAATAATGGCAGTAAACCAAAATGGCTAGATAGTTTTGGCGGTGAGGGTGTGTCAGATTTTAAAAGAGAATCTACCTTTGCAACAAAACGTATTGTATAGAAGACTGAATAGGAGTTTATAGCAAATATGCTTGGCTCTGGTTTCACCTTCGGTGATGGTCAGGGTCTTGCCTTTGGTGGCAACAAAGCCGCATTAACATCTGCAACAGATATATCTATTAAAATTCCATTGAATGCCGATGGCTCAGTAACTGGCATCAATGATATTTTTGGCAATATTGAAAACCCCAGTAAGATACAAGCTATAAAATCTGGCGAGGTTATTGCCACAACAGCTGATGGTCCTATCACATTGGGTAAACAATTTTCTCATGCCAAGATAAAGGGATACAAGATTGTTGATGATACGATGATTCTTCAGGCTGCGGCCTTTGCAGATCCATCACGTTCTGGTTATCAAAAAATATTTTCATCTGATTCTAAACTTGGCTTGCAAATCTTAACTGGTGAAGCAGAGGATAAATTAAATGTCCTAATGCAAGCTATGGCGACTGGCCGTGCTTCCGTTAAAGATGGGTCATCAATTATATTTGATGGTCAAGAAATGTCGGCACACGACTTTAGTCTTAAAGCAAAACTGCTTAAGGATGATTTTGGTAAATATGGTGCCACCATTTTCTCTGATGCAGATAATGCTGGTATGGACACAATCATGGATTACGTTAACAGGGGTAATTTTGACTTGGCACGAAAAGAAGTTGTCGAAACAATAACTTCAAGATCCAAGGCTGGATAGTCACTATATATGACCATGATGAATCGTCTTGATGATGGAAGCAGGGCTCAAGTGCATAGTGCAATCAATAGTATTATTGGTGCACCAGAAGATGTTGCACAAGAATCTATGCTACAAATTGAAGACTTTGTAAGTCAAACATTCCAATAGAAAGAAGATTTTCAAAATATTGATGTGGCATATCGCGTTGGGCAACTACAAGCGATTACTGGTGCTGGTGGAGATTAGCGTGGTGGTATGTCAAGGCTTCACTACAAATCTCTTATGGAGTCTAAATTTGGTGCAGATAGAAATATGGCCAATTCCATTATTAACAATCTAACTGAAACAAATTCCGGTGCAATTTACGAAACAGATATGCTAAGAAGTCAACTTCATGCAGGGCAAATTTCTTCTGAAAATGCAGATGCAATTCGTGGCATTTTTGAGTCAGATGCATAGGAAAGACTCTTTAAAGTTGAGCAGGCATTTGGAAAAGATGTCGCTGATTCTGTTAAGCAAAATAATATGCTTATAAATTATAATCTATCAAAAGATTATGATGGACTAAAGTCTGTTGCAATTCCAATGCTTGACTCTTAGCTTTCTGGTCTTAATGAATTTGGTGTTGACATTCCAACTATGAAATCTTTGGACAAGTCTAGACTTGCACTTATATTGGCAGACATAGATGCGAAGATGGAGACTAATGCAGAGTTGCGTAAATTCAAATTTGCAGAAGCAGAGAAGGCAGCTCAACAATATGTTAACTTGCAGAGAAACAGATTTGCAGGAGATGGCGTTGCAAAACAAGCCTTGTCTAGAAAGAATAGAAATGGCGGAATTAAAACGGCACGTATTGGTGGCGGCAGATTTGCAGAAAAGGTTGCTGAACTATAGGCAGCTGAAGGTCATGATTCATTTGCTGGTATTTCTGGCAGTCAACTAAGGGAATATGCCAAGCAGGTAGAGGAATCTAGTGGTGGCAAATATAGATTGACTACAGAAGAGCCGGGCTTTGGCCGTGTTCTTTTAGAGGATGTTAATTAGGGGAATAAGACACCCTATAACATACATGTCGCTCGTGAACCAGCCCAAGGTATTGGTTCTTTTGGAGCATTCGAACTTATAGTTGATAAACAGTTTGACCGTGTTGGTAATGCAGCAAATCTTTATTTTACTGAAAATAACCCGCTATCAAGAACAGCATCAATGGACGTGGACGGAGACATACTCTCAATGAGCCACACTGCTACTCTGACACCAGAACAGCGTGGATATTATGTGGATGCAATGAGACAAAACAGGGCTCTGCTTGACACGGATGAGATTCAGGGAGTAGGAAAAGGTCTTGGTAAAGGAGCTAAAAATAAAGATAGAAAGCTTGGTCTTGACTATGCATAGCAAGAAGAATATATACGTGAAAGCAATATAGAGTCACGTAAAGCTCGTCTGCACAAAATAGCTGCACCTGATGTAACCAAGATCAACTTTGCAATGAACGATGCACTAGCGCGTTTTGGACAAGATGTTGACCCGAAAGTTTCATCAATGGCTAACATATTGGGCTATCAACTAACAGAGACAATGTTGAAAACAAAGCACATGTAGAATGAACAATTCTTATAGATGCAGCGTGGTTCCGTAGAGGGGCTTGAAAATGCAATGTCTGAAGTTAATAGAACGTCTGGTAGAGACCCGTATGCGGTATCAAGATTAAAAGATGTAATCACAGAATCTTTACTTCCAGATAGAGCTAAGATGAAAGGTCAAGAAGCAGTATTTGATAGTGCAGTTGATTTAATGGCTCAATCATATGGAAAAGCAGCATTACATCAAACCATGGCAGAAGTTGGACAGACAAGAGAAATTGCTAGATAGAAAAATATATCAGAATTGGCAGATAGTGTGTTAAAATATACTACATCTCAAGGTTCTGGTGGAGCCTCATCTGGTCTTACCTTAGACACTTCAATTAAGGCGTCCCTAAATGATGCGCCAGTAGAAACAGCTAAAAACCTATTCAATTCTGTGTCAGAAATTGTTATGGAAAACATCCGTAAAAATAAAGGCATAGTGGCGCTTGCATAGGCCGGTCTTGTTGGTTCTGCATTAATGCATAGATAGAAGCCCGTTATGATAGAAGAGCCTAAAGCTGCTGTTCAACAGCAAGCTGATTATGGCGAGCAAAGTCTTCCACAAAGCTCTAAGGCACCAACTGAAACATTGCAACCAATTCAAAGTAAGAATGCTTATGTTAGAAAATTCTCAGACAAAGAAGTTTAGGTTCAAGCATCTAAGTCTGGAGATATTCGTAAGCCTTTCGATCAGGCATACAATGGTCAATCTCTTGGTGATGCAAATATTATTATTAGAAATGGATAAATAAATGGCAAAGTTTATTATTAATGATGTTGAATTGGATAGTGGTCCAATAGACATTATGACATCTAGAAAAAGATATTCGTCTCGCGTAAATATTTTCTCTGGAAAAACGCAAACTGTCATGTCAACTAATATGGGAACCAATAGGTCAACTGTCCTGCTGGTCTTCAATGAAGAAGACAGGGTGGATATGGGTAATTTTGTAAAGCTAATGTCGAGACTATCTTAGTATCCATTTGCTTTTATTAAATCACATCAATTATTTAGACAATAGATAGCAGAAGGGGATGCCTTTGCCGGGCATCCCTATAAGCCAATAGGCGATAATTTCCATATGTATGGAGTAGAGGAAATTAAAATTTAGCAAGATGTAACTGCACAAGGGATTATTTTTCTTGAACTAAGTTTAATCTTCTTTAATTATATACCATTTGCACACAGCCTATCTTTTATTGCAAGACGTAATTTTTCTCGCCTATCAACAGAAATCAACAATCACATTAAGACCACAACTATAAAACCAAAGACCTCCTACTATGAAGTAGATTCTCCGGCGTAGTCAGATTTATACACTGCCTTTTTCAATGATGACTGGGCCATAATTCATGGCAACATTAATGGTATAGATAGCAATAAAGCTTTATACATTAAAGCACCATTTATGGACACAGGGCTTCCAGCAGAAGGTGTTGATTATAGAGAAGTGAAGGTGATGAAGGACTTTGCTGAAGATACTGACAAAAACATTGCAGATCTTTTTGAAGTTCAATATGTATCATGGCTTAATGTTAATAATCTTACTGGCAATGCCAACTTTAATAATGAAGTTACTCCCGTTCAATCTATTACAATATCAAAAAGATTTAGGTTTGCTGAAACAAATCTTGCTGCATGGCAAAAGCCTATACTCCAGTATTTGGGTGAAGGTGATATCACTTTAGATATTACATTCAAAATTAATCACGAATATTCTAATGGCCTTGGTGAATTTGACCCATTGCATCAAATTAATTTCTTAACAAACAAGCTCGACTCTAACTTTGCATCTAATCCAAAGCTTCAAATATTTAATCATTTAAAGGTTGATTAGTTTTTAACTAATGCAATTAATCATTTTGATTTTATTATTGATAGAGACAGCACAGTATTTTCATCACAAGAGCAGGGTGCCTCGACCCATAGATGTGTCATGCTTGGCGTTTAGCCAGAATACTTTGCCAACATTGGCAAATACTTTCAAGCAGGAACAAAGCAATCATTCTTTAATGAAATTGGTGGAGACGAGTTGCTTATTGCATTCTATGAAAAAATGCAGTCGATGCGTAAAATTAGAAAATGGAATGCGTCAAAGACAAATGTATTTTCATACGTGACACCAAATCCAGAATCTAGTTCAATTAGATCAAGTGATGAAACAATTGATCTTGGTGAAGCTTAGGAAATATATCGTGCCCTATCAGCACTATGCGACTCAAACAATGTTGACCCAAATGGCGTCAATGCAATGAATGAATTAATCTATCTTGCTAGGTCAAAAGCAAATCAAGATGAACGTTTAATGCTTCGCCTTCAGAGTGTTTACATGAAATTAATCAAACTTCATTCTACACCATCAACTGACTTCAATAGGTTGCTCGTGCAGCACAAGAAAAGGGTTTGGGATGGCCAAGGTGTTGTCATTGGTAAGTTTCGTGGTGAAGCATATAATGATTTTAATCTGGCTAGAAAAGCAGGTATTCAACCTGATTCAATAGCAAATATTCAGAAGATAGGAAGGTTAAGCCCGTTCTTGTTTTTGAGAAAGTCTCAATACATAACTGAGCCACAATTAACTGCTCAATATGCAGAATTTTTAGACTGGGAATCTTCACAATCTTTAAAAATTCTTGCATCTGTTGCAAAGCAGTGGGCACAAAGAAATAATGTTGAGATTGATAACCTAACTAATACTGCGGCAGAACTTGAAGATACAGGTTATGAATATGATTCTCAAAAAATTGATTCTGCAACATCCAGAGAGCCAGAAAGTATCTTTAATTTCTCAGGTTTATTGGGCAAATCAAAATTATATGGTATGGAATAGGTTGTGCCAAGTGACAGGGCATTGGCATACAATGAAGATCTTGCTGCCGTCTTGCAGCTTGAAAATATGGCAGGTCCATATGAAGATGCATTGAAGCAGGCTTTTCCTGTCATCAAGGTTTATCTTGTTCGTCAATTTGATTCTGAAATAGCCTTTACTGATATTCCAGTTCCACAATATTTTGAACTGAAAGGAATTGGAAATGTTAATGTTGTAACTCCGACAGATGAAAATCCAGTTGGCGTTGCTACGCTAGAGATTTCAAATCCTGGCAATATCTACACTCATAAGATGGACATCTTTTCAAATAATCAGCCAAAAATAAATCCTGAATTACGTAATACCGAAGATGCATTTGATATCAAAATAGATCAGATACAATTGCAGGTAGGTCACATGATTCATATACGTGCTGGATATAGTAATGATATCAATCAATTAGAGACTATATTTAACGGACAAATAACTTCAATTGATGGTTCAGAGACACTACAAGTAATAGCTGAAACATATGGTCGTGAACTTATTGCATGTGAGCATGGTGATGATCCTGATGAAGACAACTTCTGGTTTCATTAGGACACTGAAAGTGTTATAGGTGAAGCATTAGCATAGGATGAAATTGAGAACTTTGGCGAAACAGTGTGGGACTTTAATCCATTTAATGGATTAAGAGAAAAGGATGCACAAGCACAAAGGTTGCAATTCTTAAGATCACGGATATATATGAATGTGTTTGCATAGGCAATAGAAGAAGTAGATGATGTCTTCCAGGGCATTTGGAATACAACTACGGCAACCTTCATACCTAATCAAACTGCCTTCTATCAATTCTCAATTTACAAAACAACCCCATGGGAAATGTTAAAAGAGATGCAGTAGAGACATCCCAATACATTGTCTAAGGCAATGAACTATGGGCATCGGGCAACATTTGTTTTCGGTATAAAAGAACAACTGTATCTTGCCAAAGATCTCGCCAAAGAACTAATGGATGAATCATTTTATGACACCCCATTCTTTGATGCATTTGGTGATGAAGAGCAAGCAAGAAAGTATCAGAACAAGATTGAAGCTTTGAGATATAAACCTGTATCTTCTGTTCATATGTGTACATCTGAAACAAATATTGTTTTTAACAACCTAACGGTGACTGATAATTTCAACACAGTTGTGCGCGTTGCCTACTACGAAGACCAAGAAGACATTAAGGATTCAGAATACAAATATATGACAATGCAAATGGATGACAATCTAAGGGCTTCTTCATTGAGAATGGGTGAAGTTTATGGTGGTGGCATTCACAAGCAGTTTATGGCATATAGATACGGTGTTGAATACTTGAGGTCAGAAGCTGAGAAGATGTATGACGGCACTGTGCGCTTAATTGGCAATGCAAGAATTAAAGCTGGTGACTATCTGTATATTCATGACAACACTCGTGGTCTTCACGGTATGGTGAAGGTGCGTGAGGCTGTTCACATATTTGATTCACAATTTGGCTTTGTTACAGATGTAACTCCTGGATTATTTGTTGAGGCAAATGAAGTAACATACTCTCAGCTCTTCCAAAGATTAATGGGGACAGCAATGGCATCATGTGCAAACATGAATTCTCGTGTTATTGAAAAATACGGATAGGGTGCTGAATACAATCTTGTTGATATGGCTATGAGACTTGTTGGAATTCAAAATAAAAAGCTGAGTGATGTAGAAAAAGAACTTTATCAAAACTATGGTCTTGGTGCAGTAAACGCTACATTCTATGGTGGAATTTCATATGGCGGGTTATCATCTCTATATAGAATGATGGGGTATTAGGCCAATGGAAACATTATATCGCAGGCTTTAATGCAGGGTAAAAATAGTATTGCCAAGCTTGCTGAATACGCCAAGACAACAAACGTAAAAGCCTTTGCTGGAATAGGCGGCATATCAAGAGCTGCTTGGTCTGCAACTAAAACTATTGCAATAGCCACTGGTCAGCTTGCAAAACTTGATGCTGTAGCAGCCGCAAGAACTCTTGGTGGTGCTATCAAATTCAGACCAATGATAAGTACAGCATTCTCGGGATTGAGACTAGCAGTTGGTGGTGGTGCTGCCGTCGCAGCAAGCTTGACAGGTCCTGGTGCACTTGCATTCCTTGCTGTGTATGGTATTGGTACAATTGCTGTTGAGGCATTGACATAGACTATACTCTTTGGCTTAAAAACAAGACAGCCAGTTAGAATATATCCAATTAAGCTTAATGGTGTTTAGTATACCGGTGGCATTGTTGGATATAAAGACAATGACCTGTTGGAAAGTTTTATGGATGAGTTCTAGAAGACCACTACAGACTTGGGTAGAATCGTTAATTATATTACAGCAGATGCACAGGTAGATATATGACAAGTAGTTCAATTATGACTGAGCGCATAGCTCGTTAGTCTGCAAAAGAAGAAATGGGTGTTATTGAAAAAGTTTCAATACAAGGCAATGACATCTATGCTATCATTAGAAGAACAAAGCAAGCTGGCCTTGAAAAGCCAGCTTTGCTGTTTGGCAATGAGGCTCAAATAGAAGAGTAGAAGTTGACAATGGCTGAAGTGTTAATTCCTTTAGACATTAAAGCAAATGATATTCAATTTGATCCATTAAAAATTCTTGGTGAGAGCGTAACAGTTCAAACCAGACATGGCGACCCAATCATGGCTTAGTTAAATAATCGAAATAGAAAGCCCAGAACGATTGATCGTGATCGCATGAAAGAAATTAGGGCAATGTCTAAAGATCCATCTAACATTGAAGTCACTCCAAAAATAGAACAATACCTCGCACAATTCGGCTACACAAAAGAAGACATTGATTTAACAATCAAAGACAATGTTGAGAATGTAAATAAAAATGCCAAGACTGGCGTTATACGTTATGGAGACGAAGAAGCGTGGGATAGATCATCTACGGATGATGGCGGAAAAAATGATTGGAAGAATACAACGCCTGTTAAAATAGTTACTGGACTTAGTAAGAATCTGTTAAAATAGATGTCTTGTCATGTACCAGTGTAGATTTTTTAGGGAAGATCATGATAATTAGAAATAGCATAGGTAGCACAGCATTCCTTGATTATGGAGATGAACTGATTACCATGGCTTCAGGCGCAATGTCTGTATCAACAAAAACAAAGGTGGGTACGTTTATTAACGGCCCACTATCCGTCTCAGCATCACCTACTCTGGTAAGATTTGGAGGAATATATAAGTTCAATCCAATGACACTTACCGCACTACCTTCAACAATCATTAGTCCCATATCAACCTTCATTGTTGATGTTCCAGTTAAAAATGCAATGCATATGACAGCAATATCTTCAATGGTCATTCAGGGAGCTGCGCTATGATTCAAATTAATAAAGATGTGTATTTTGGAAAATATGGTGATCTTCAATTTGGCACTGGCGACTTAAGAACAATCAATACACCAACTGAAATTGTTAAGCAGAATGTAATTGATAGGGTTAGGTCATCTATGTCAGATTATCTCAATGAGAACCCGGCAGTGGCCAATCTACAATCTCTTATAGGTAGAACTGATGATCTTGCTATTGAAAGAGGCGCTGAAAAACAAATAAAACAAGCATTAACTATTGATGGCTTTTTGTAGCCAGGAGATTTTGATGTTGTTGCCTGGAAAGATAAGCATACATTATATATAAAATTAACTGTCCTTATTCAGAATGGTACAGGCTTAACCGAAGTGGTTAATATTAACTATATTTTTAATACGGTAACAGGATTGCAATATGGCAACTAATTTTACACAGAACTCTATTCAGTAGACAGCTAGTATTTTAAAGAAAATATCTTATGCAACTGGAATAGACAATCCAACTAAAAGCTCGAAGGTTGGATAGATTGTTGAAGCAATCAAAACTGAAATTGCTGACTATAGCGGTTTTATTACTGAAAAAATCAATGATATGCGATACACAACTGCATCAGAAAGAGCACTCGATTTGATTGGTGCTGGTGAAGGTGTATTTAGAAACACAAGACAATATATAGACATCTTAGCCTCTCATTCTGTAATTAAAATTAAATTATCTAATGGAGACTATTTTGATAAAGTTCGAAATGTTAGTCCATACATTGAATCTGGTACAACATTTCAGATGAGCTAGGAATTATAGATTCAATTGCTAGATGAAGTTAGATTAAATCCGGGCGAAAAAGAAGTTTATGTTTCAGCTCGCCTTTATGTATAGCAAGATGGTGGCGGCGTATCAATTAGCAAGGGCAAGCAAATGATTCTTCCGTTGCAATACAACGAGTATGCAAATAGCAATGAAGCACTTGTATTTGAATTTGACCAACCGGTTCGTTTTGATATAACAAATAATGATGATGATTTTTTCAGGTCTAGGATTGGCGCAAAGAAAACTGATCCACTAAGAACCAGCGGCTCCTCGTTAGAAATAGCTATTCGTGAAGTTGCAGGCGTATCAGGAGTTTACATTAAGGCGAACATGCGAGGTCCTGGCACAATTGATATTGGCTTTGTTTCCAATGCAATGCTCTTAGGTGAATAGACTGATTCCGACAAAGGATATATGAAGTCTGCAATTGAGCAGGCAATACAAAGAAATTACGCATACAGTGCATAGGTAAAAGTTTTAATACCAGCAGCATGTGTTATCATGTTTGATTATCGAAATGAATCTACTGTTGCAGATGACGTTGTTCAAGATGCAATAATAAAAGCATTTAATTCTGCATATTTGTATAGTGAATATAATGGCTTTTTGGTTTAGGACATTGAGGATAGAGTTAAGCGCTCATTGAGAATAGAGGACTTTGAAATAGTTCAAGCATCATTATATGATCCGAACATTGACTATGTTATCTCAATATCTTCTCAGGAGATAATTGCCCCAATTAATGTCTATATGATAACTAACTCAACATCATTAAGGAAGGTAGTCTAATGTCTGGAGTGCCAATTAAGGAAACATATAACAATCTTGATATTCACAGGGTCTTGCGCCACTTTCCAGCATGGTCATAGGCTTATCAACTTTTCTATTCAAATACGGCCAAGCTTCTTGGCCCTTTTATGCAAAGTATTTCAACTAAGACCAACCTTGTTGATTAGATTATGGATGGTACTTTTAATAAAAAAATACCGTTCTCTTACTCAAGAAAAGCATATAACTTTACAACCTCATTAATACCATAGACACTAATGACTAGTCGTGGTCTGTACCACTATGTTGGTGATATAGGTGACTGCAATCCGGCCATGTTTGCAATTAAAGAAGTTGAGATGGTAGAGATTGATCCCATTGATCTGTTTACATTTGAAGGTAAATCATACGATACTCCAACAAGACTAAAACGAGCAACACGCCTTTATGTGGCTGTTAGTGGAGCATCTCAAACAGCAGTAAAAACAGTTAGCATAGTAGGCGCTACCTACTCAGGCGAAATATTAAAAGAGTAGATTTCTTTTAACTAGTAGGCTGTATGTGAAACCATTAATGAATATTTCTATATATTCAATATACATTAGGAAGTGGATTGTTATGCAACGACTGCCTTAAATCTTCGTAGCTTTGGCGGATATCATTCTGTTAAGCAGATAAATGGATTCTCAAAAAGAATTTGCGATATGTATGGCAATTTTTTTGACCCAGAGTTTTACCTCGATGGACAGTATCTTATGATCTATAATGCCACATAGGGCGCAAGGGAAGACAACTGGCGCATGCTTCTTGACCTACCTGATGATGAAAATGTTGTAGACTTTTTTGTTACAACCTATTTTGACATCCTGGTTAGAACTGATAATAATAAAATATATGCCGGTAAATTAATGTTAGATAACTATGCTGAATCTGCCGAATTTGAATCTACTAATAATAACGATGTTATTACCCTAGATTATGATACTGACGGAGAGATTTCTGTATCTATCAATGTAGACTTTGCCAAAGAAATGTACAATGCTAAATTTGCCAGACTTGAACTGTCTTATGGAAAAGAATATTACTACATTGCTGGCGATGGTACTTTTACAAAAGACAACGACACGTGGATTGACTTGTCCAACATAAGTGGCAAAACAAGAATGTTTTTTGATAGAGAAGATAATAAATCATATACTGTAATAGTTAGACTTGACTCAACACCAGAGGCTTTTTGTGTTAAGACAATACAGAACTAGATTTATATGACGCTTTTATCTTTTTCATAGGCAAATTTACTCTATAGCAATAGAGACTTAATTAGCTTAGAGGATAGTGTTTATAAGAAGTTGGTGCCATACAGGCATGTCTTCCTAACCACAAATGATGGTTTATTATTTAGCGAAAATGTGGATGTGATAAAATAATATGGCTATATACAAATCTGCTACAACAACAATACACGACCCTTTGCCAAAAGATAATCTTGTTTTAAGGGAAGACTTTAAAAAATTAGAGGGCACAAAGACACCTGTTGCCCTCATAACATTGCCAGAAAATATTGATATAAAAATTGAAAATGGCGAGCTAAACATTTATAATGATGGTAATTTCGAGAGTGCAAAAGAATCACATTGTATTTTCGACACTTCGCTTATCACTACCATCAAGCTCTTAGATAAAAATGGTATTGATGTCAAACTTATTAGTGCAAAGTATGCGCTATTACCCTCATTATTTCTTTAGGATTTTTCAAGCACAAGTTTTCATAATATTCAAGTTGATGAGTCCCCATACGAACTCTCACACATTGTTAATGAAAATTGCTTCTATGCCAAACACCTCATTAGTGATATATCACACTAGGTGATTAAAATGTCTGAACATATTGGTGCCAATGATTATGATCTGCCGTACTATAATGTAAGCGATGGCAAACTGTACACAGAAACATAGCATACAGCATAGAGTATTGTTGGACTTGTTAAATTGCGTATTAACAGGTTTTACCTGTGCATATAGCCAAACAAGATCTAGCCTGCCTATGATGTTTTTGATAAATGTTTCGATACGAGCAAAACAGTTAGAAGGGCTGCTATTTCCTACAATGCACAAATCAGGAATGCTTCAAGATGACAAAAAAAATATCATACAAACTTACTCTAAAATCTGAGGAACTAAGCAATATTAATACTGGACTGGCATTTGGTAATAGTGCCTATAATCCAGAAGTTGCACCAGTATTACAGGTTAGAGAAGTGAATCCTACAAACTTTATTGATGGGATTGTGAATGCATATGATGTTAATGAAACAGATAGACATGTTGAACTATCTTCTAACTATCTTATAAAACAAGGGAGACTTGTTAAAAACAAGATATCAGGGATATGTTTAAACGGTGAAAAGTCAGCATAGTTTCTAGATGAAATTAAATATCTCGGTGACTATCGCCAGTTTGCAAATGGTAAAACTAACACTTATGCGACTAGAATACATGAAGATTCATATGATATTCAGGATGGTTCTGTTGAGGCATTTGTATTTAGGCGTAAGCGTGGCAGAATATCTATTTATAAATCTGCATTACCATATGAGTTAAACTATGTTAACAATGTATAGGATAATTTTCTTTATACTTTCAAACACAATGACTACAACTATGCCATGGTGCATTTAGATACTGTTAATATCATGAAGCTAAATGGACTTACATATGATGCAAAATTCACTAAGCCATCTGACTTTATCAACTCGTTTGTACAATTTGGTATCAAATAGGCGGACGCAATTGATGCGTGTGACAATATAAGGCTGCGTGACTTTGGCATTGTTCCAGAATAGGATCCAGAATATATTCGAGTTGGTACAACGTTTTTCCCCATAGATACAAGTTCAAATATCCTGATAGGTATTCGCTTCGGTGCTGGTATCAAATTTCTTTCTAGTAGTGAATATGAAATTAATGGCTCAACGGGCACAATCTCTATACATAAAGACATTATTGCCAATGCATATAGCAATCTTGATATATCATTTAATACAAAAAGAACTGAAGTGCAGAAGCGCTGGGTAAAAAGTTCTGACCCATTGGCACCATTTCCTGGTGGCTCATGGCAAGATGTTACTGTAGAAGTTGACACATCTATAGTTAACTCCAATGAGAACGCAAATAGCGTTTACTCTATTGTTGCATTTTATGATATTGCGCCAGCAGTATATTTTGGCATGCAGTCAGAAGTTGTAGATAAAATGGAAGCAGTTGATCATAACGATAAGGTTGTCCTTTTAGATGTGGATACATATGATACGACTGTATCTAATTTTACACTGTCAGACAAAAGGATGATGATGCACACAGGAACATGGGATTCGACCAATAAGGTGTTTTCAGTTCAACAAGATCATTCATTCTTCCGTGTTCCAGCAAAAAACAAAACTATGTTTGCGGAATAGGACGTTCCAATTGTTATTAATGGCCACAGAATATATGATAAAAAGAGATATGTATTTAAATCCTCTGTGCTAAATTCTTTATGGTGTAGACCATCTATGGATATATTTGATTTAACAATTCCAGTCAAGTTGAGCGATTTTGTTGTGACTGACCTTGGTAATGGTGTTTCCAAATATGAATTTACATAGAATGAAAATATTGTACCTGAAAGTGCTACGTTATTAGGCGAGTTTACAAATGGCATCTTACCTAGATTATCAATCGGCGCTGACGTCAACAGGCCAATGACCAAATCCCTACTTGACCCAAACCTGTATCAATCTAGAATAGAAACTGAAGGGCAAGCCTTGTGGGCAGAAGGCGTAGATTTGCTTCCTAATATAAATTGGCTATATCCATATCAAAAAGAGCAAGACGTTCAAGATTCATAGGGTGCTCAATTTAAGTACATGGATAATGATAATAAAGCAAAAGACCTTCAGGGAAATTTACAACAGGGTGTTTATAAGACGCGTAAGTGGACAATATCTCAATTCTATTTGAGCGGTGATCAAATTGCGATTGATCAAAAAGATATTGACTCAATGATACTGTCTGATTCAAAGATTTCGTTTTCTTTCAATACGTAGAAGACTGGCAATAAAATCATATTGCCATCATGGCCTGATGTTGACAGCATTGAACTCTATAAGACTGTGCGTAGATATAGTCCAGATGGTTCTTACACTGATTATGATGAAGTATTTGATGAATGGAAGATCGTTGATCCAGACATCATTATCCTTAACCCATCTCTTCATTTAACAGATGTGACATTTAGAATAAAATATAACCATGCCATTTTCCCAAAAATCTTTTGTGTTGATGTTATGAATAAGAAGTTTGCATTCTATGTGAAAAATAATGTTCCATTAGCAACTCGTTATCCATCATTAAAACAAATGCGTGTTGCAATATCACGGGCAGGCACGGTCAAGTTTGGTTACATTAATGCCGCTGGCGCAACAGTGTATGTTCCAGAAAAACTTGAATTTGAAACAATTTTTACCCCAGATTATCTAAGGTTTTTAACCTTGAAATATAAAGAAGTTTTATGGTGATTTCAGAATGAGTAATTTATACGGTACTTTTTTTAAAAGTGTGCCTTTAACTTATTTAGATTTGTAGGTTAAAGAAAGAACAATAGCAAATCTAATTCAGTCAATTGAAGGTGGATTTGATATTATAGGAGATGTCATTGGGGATGTGCACAGCTCGTCAACATCAAAGTTTAAACTGGCATCCTATATCAATACCTTACATCTGGCCATTGGCAACATAGGAGTTATTTCTCCAGAAGAACCATTTGGCGAAGTAATGAATGGATATGTCGAATAGTTTCAACCAGATGGAAAAACGAAAGAGTTTTTATTGACTTTAAAACCAACTGTCTCAGACTCATCGCAACTTACCACTCCACTATCCATTCAGGCAAGCAAAGGCCCAGTAGATGAAGTGAATGCAATTTGGGTATATAAATCTTCACTGAAAGACCTAAAGAGCAATACTGATTTTACTGTAATAGGTAGACGACTTGTATTTTACAAGACAATTCTCAGTACAGAATTGACTGTTAAGTATGATGGACAATATCCAACGTTTGGAAGATAGGAATCTGGCTTTAGACCGAACATCGTTCCATAGCCAACACTGATTGATTCTGGCAAGGTTAAGCGTCCAGTATTAACACGACTTGCAAATGGTAGAATCAGGGTTAAAGTTGAAGCGTCTGCTTATAACCAATTCGCAACCAGTGGTGATCCATTTGGCAAAAAGCTTTCTCCAAAATTCTCTTCTACAATAAAGGGGTATATTGGCCCTGGAAGTGTTTCGCCAACAGAAGATAAAAAGGACGTTATTTCGCCATGGATAAAAAGATCCGGTCTTGATAATGAATTTAGAAAGCTTAAAGTTTCCGGGGTATATGTTGTATCTGAACTTGAGTATGAAATTGAGCTTGACTCATCAGAAACGATTGATTTAGTAAATGATACAGTTGTAATGTAGATTGCGAACATCTCATTGTCAGAAATGATTCGTGACCTCTATCATTTTATGAAGAATCACACACACTCATCTTTTGATGCATCGAAGCCTATACTTCACAGTGAAATCGGCGGGCTTGTTCCAACATAGGAAAAGAGCCTTGTTAAATACTCCCCATCTACTATGCCTGGTAATGATCATCCACAGTATTTGCATAGAGAAGGATATAGGCAAGAAGATCCGGGTACATACAATAATGCTCTCATAGGAGATCTCTTTGTAGCATCCAAGTATAATGGTGATGGCGAAGATAACGGGTCGTTCTTTAGCAACCTGGATGGTGATTCTAATGCAATTATTTTTGGCGATGCAAATGATGGTCAAAAGATATATAGAAGAAAGTAGTCATCAAGCTTACTGTTAACATCTAAGCAAAATGGTCTTGAGATAAATACTACTGCGTCAATTTCTACGGGTAAAACCACATGGGCTTTAAAACTTGAGGGGCATGAAATTTATAATTACACTGCTAATTCAACCAGTCCATAGAAACTTGTTATTCAGTCAAAAGGTGACATAACAAGATTTCAGAGACCTGTCAGTGACTTTACACCAGCAGGACTTGGCGATATTGAAGTAAGAAACATTTACATCTCTGGTAATATCATACCTTTAACTGGCACTGTTCAGATTGGACAACCTGCGAATCGTATTGCAGCGATCTACACCAATGAATTAACCGCTGGCAAAGAGACTGTCGGAACACCAGGAATTCCAGGTGTGGCAACAGTGTATACACAGCCAATTTTAATCAACTCGTGGGAATTAATACCAAATACCGATGTTGATGTAGATTTGCGTGGATTCTATAGATTACGCATTTTAAAATCTGCTCATAAGGCTGGCGAATATCCATAGGTTGTTGGACACTTTACAAATGAAAAAGGTCAACGTGAACAGATGGTATTCCATAAGGTTGTTACATTGAGCACCAATGCCTCAACGGGCGATGAAAATGGTGATATGATAATATATGCAAGCCAACCTGTCTCAGGCTACATAAAAGTATTTTAATATAAACGGGGCAGCAATGCCCCATTTTCAATAAGAGTTAAATATGCCAAAGATTAGTTACAAGGTAACGCTTGCTCCTTAGCAGGATAAATTCGGACTTCACAAGACTGAGACTGGAGACTGTGTTTTAGCCACAATTAATGATGAAAATAATTTCACCAAGTTTGAACAAACACTCAAAAATGACGTTTCAGAAGTTGTATCCATTTTTAAATATGAAACAAGCGATAAAGAAACACGCATCCTAACAAATAGTGGTAATATTAAAGCCACAGACGTCAAATATAATGGCAAGCCATTATTCTATAAATCCATAAAAACACCAGTTTTAAATCATGACATCTATCTAGATGGAGAACTTTGTTATCAAGATAACTACTTCGTTTACACCAATGTAACATAGGGTTCATTTGATTATTATGACAAGACAACTGGTAACTTTAGCTTTACTGCATTTCATGAATGTGTTCCTGTATTCCTGTGGAACCTGTTTGATAATCTAACGTCCTATTATGACGTAGATGATAGAACATACTATCTGAAGAAAGATGGTGACAAGATCCGCATTATTTTTTCTAAGCCAAATGTCATTGTTGAAAAACTGGAAGAACAAGTTTATCACCCATGCTTCATTGATGATTACTGCCTGTATTTTTCCCCATTCATTTTTAGTACCTCTAGAACATATGCAGGTAAACAATATATTTGCAATTATGACTATACGGCAATTCAGCCAAGAAAAAGATTTGTTAACAAAGAATTCGTAGAAGACAAATTTGAAAATTACAAATTGAAAAATCGTTATATTTATCCAGAAGACATTGAGATATATTTTGAGTCGATCTATGACTATTTTGATTCATTCACTCTTAACATTAATCATAATAATGTCCAGTTGTATCTTGGCTAGATAGATGTATCAAAGATTGCTAAGGAATACGGTGTTGACATATCAAAATATAATGCATATGTAAGCTATTATTATCTTGATCTTCCTGAACTCAAATATCTGATTGATGATGTTGTGTCACAGTATTCTGGCGTTGAAGGATATACTTATTAGGCATTCTTCTATCCGACACGTATTGCATATGAAAAACATGTAATTGAATACCCAAAAACTTTTACCATTGAATAGGGCGATGCAACTTTGTCAGAGCATAAGATTTTTTAGTCGTCTCTAAGTGGCCCAATAGGATACACCTACTCTGGCAACAGGGTTATGTCCTATGGTGAATACAATGATGCATATGTGTTTAAGTATGAAACTGGCAGACGATTATTCTCAAGCAGTTCAGTTGCACTGGCTAAATTTAATGCAGAAAAGAGTAATTTTGATATAGTCTATAATCAATTTAAAATACCAATTATTAAACGAGTCAATGTGTTTAGTATATCTAAATTTGATTATATCATTAATGAAAATCCATTCCTGATTACAGGCGATTATAAGTTTACTGATATAAGAAATTTTGCAGACACAATTTTGATTAGCAAGTCAAATGCTATTCAAGAAAATAGCCTCTTAAAGAATTGGTAGACTGATTATAACTTGCAATTTACAACAGGTATTTTTAAGATAAATGGGTTTAACAGTTATCCTTTAAACTTTGTAGTAAACAATCAAGTTACATCTGGATGGGACAATAGATTTATCTTTTATTCTAATTATGACATAGATGGCATACTAAGAGCCTGTTAGCATGACCTGGCCCATGTTGAAGATCCAAAAAACTCAATAGATTATTGGCTATTAAAACTCACAAGGAATGAAGTAGAAGATCTTGAAAGGTTTAATATTGGGTACAAGAAAGAAGCTTTCAATCTTGCAAATACAAGTAAGAATGATTTTCAACTTTATGCTGGTCAAGAACTATTGGAGTCACTATTAAAAATATTTATTGTTTATGCAGAAATAAATAATGAATGGGTTGCAATTGACAATCCAGAAATCAAGATTATGAAAAATGATGTTCATGTTCAAATTTTGAATTCACAAAAGATTACCAAGGCAAAACTTGGCTTGAAATATGGAGACGACATATGGATATAAAAGAGTTTATTGAATATCGTAATTAGAAGCTTGTGAATAAAAAATTTCCATCTTCCTTTTATTATATGTCAGAGTATCCAAACCAAGATGTTTATCAGCAATTGCTTTTCTTAGTATCTGAAATGGCACAAATGCAAAACACTCATGTGCAATTCTTAAAGGATGCACAGTCTGCCGTTTAGACATCAGTGTTTGATGCCATAGATTCTCTTGAGAAGAAAATAGATGTAATCAGGTCTCAAATTGCGTTTTTATCCAGAAATGTTTTAGAGTCTGGATAGATATATGGTTCTTCATCTATTTAGATGATTAACTTGCTGGAAGGTGATTTTGACGGACTTGTTTATTAGCAGACTGATAACGGAATCATTTTTGAAAATGCTATCAACACTTACAATATAGCAATTGAAGCTAAAGATAAGTTTGAAAAATTAAAAACCTATGGCGTTGACTCAAGGTTCTACATTGTTATGAACAGTTAGGATCTAAAATTTGTTGACGGCGTTCCAGTTAAGGGAAGTTAATAAATGTCAACAAGACGTATATATACAGTAGATCTTGGCTCTAGGAGTCTGCACAATACAATGACATTTAGCCCCAACATAGTAGACGTGTCTATCTTAAAAGTTGAAACCATCAATGAGAATGGAGAAACTATTACGATTTATGACACAAAAACAAAACTACAATCAGACATTAGTATTCGCTATGATAATGTTATCTAGCAATATATTGATGTTGAAATTGAGTGTGATCCTGTTTTTGCTAAAGACGACATGTATGCAATGGACATTTCAATAGGTACAACAACCTATAAGAAATCGGGAAGATTTATTTCAAAGTCAGAATCTATCGACTTCAATGAATACATAGTTCCATCATTTGACATAGAGAATATTGAAGACACTATAGCATCTGTTATTCTTGGAATAGAGACATTCGACAAGTATGGGAATACGGTATACAAATACTTCCTTCCAATATCTGGAAGTGATGATGGATATATCTATGAAAGGGTTGAAAAGAGTGGTTAGCACAAGACTCAGTATAAGCCATATGGCGACGTATATTTAATTGTGCATGCAAGCAAGGTAAACCTTGGGGAACAAGAACAAACGATGTCTGTGAGCGTCCCAGACGGATATTTTGGCTATCTGATGTATAAGCCAGAGCATTTGAAAAGTGGCGTCTTTACAAAAATATCTGAAGACATTTTTATCAATAGTGATTGGCAAATTAAACTGGCCAACTATAATTGCTAGCATATCGAATATAGATATATTATTGACTTGTTCAACCCAGAGATTACATCAATAAATAGCACACCAATTATTAAGAGATTGGCCATTATATAGGCAGAATTGTAATTATGTACCTAAAAAAGAAATTGCCTCTAAAGGATGACGTACAAAAAGAAGATATAGACAATTGCCTTTCCACTGTGGCCGAGTACATCAATAGTAATGTATCTGTGGTAAATGGCATCTCAGCAACCATGTTTCAGTCTCTTGATACGTCCTCCTTAAAGATTGAGGAAGCTATTATACAGTTAACAGATGTTGCCTCAAAACTCTATGACATGTATGCAATCACAGGCGCTTAGCAAGATTCTGGTGCAGTTTATGATGAAAGTATTCGTGAACTGGCAACTGGTGTGTTTCGTGATACTGGAACAATGCAAATGTATTTGGATTCTTCAGATGAATCATTAAGAACTGTTATGTCAATTAAAACATCATCTAATGGTGGACAGCCAGGCAACTCTATTGGCGCGACAAAAATGTATGACAATCCCAATAACCTAATAGGTGGGATGTCACGCTTTGAATATGAAAAGTTCAATGATGAACTTATTCTTAATCTGGAAATTGAATTAGACCAAGTTTATCCTGTCAACTTAGTTTCGTTTACAATAAATAACCTTGGTGTAAGACTGCCAAGTATTGTTGGTATAGAAATGTAGGCTGATGGAGTTGATTGGGAATATGCTGATATTCGTTTGAGCAACAAAAAGAGTATTGATCTTGAAATGTTTACCTTTAAAAATGGAAAGGTACAGTTACATACATCTACTCACAATGCAAAATATATCATCATCAAATTCCACCAACAGTATCCGTAGGTTGTCTATGGACAAAACAAAACTAGATATGCCATTTCAATGCAAGACTTAAAGGTTATGCAGTATTCTGCAATTGAATCTGGCTAGATCATTGTTGGTCCATTTGAATTTTCAGATCAAATCCTGAAAGCATAGATCGCGGCCAATGTTGAAAAATACAACTTTGATACAAAAAATGTTGTGTTCTACATTTCTCATGATCAACAAAATTGGGTTGAAGTGGAAAATTAGAAAATATTCAATCCATCTGCAACACTATCTAAGGTTGTTAACTACAATACAGTTTCTTCACGATAGATAAATACAACTCAGCCAGTATTTAAGATATGGATTAAGGTTGAAATGACTGGATTTAAGGTTGTTAAAGATGCTATTAAAACCGACTCTCTTATTAGAGATGTCGGTGAAATATCTAATGCAGCAAGAGAAATTGATCTATCATAGTCGTCTCAAAAATTGGCAGTATACAAATAGCTGAACTTTAAATATGGTGGTACAGTTCCGGCATCATCTACAAGCACAACATCTTCATATGACAGTATTGTTAACATCTTTGATGATGAAGAACAGTATGTGAAGGGCTTTGGTGTTTCGAATGATCAGGCAAAAGTGTTTGATGTAACAAAGAACATTTCAACTGGTCTAGTTACATATGCCCTCGACAAAGTTCATGTCATAGAAAAGGAGCAGGTGTACATTCAGACTTAGGACGATTGTGATCCATCTCAACTAGTTCTATATAAGCTATCTAAGCCTTATAAGAAAAAGGTGCAGATTGTCTTAAAGGATAACAAGTATGAAGTTACTGGACACACTGCTTTGTTTCCGGTCAAAGAGGCTGGCGGCGTGTATTCATTGAGAACAAAATACGGATAGATAAAGATTGACCTTAAGAGTAAGTGTCTCTTCTCCAATGTTCAGGCTCTATATGTATTGCCAAATGATGTTAAGGCTGTTGAATTGTTTGATCATGTTGGGTTATCAATGGGTACATTCGACACGCAAACAATTAATGGAGTGACATGTGTATCACTACTTAATATCTTTTAGGTCGTAAGAATGTATGTTGGCGATAGAAGCTTAAATACGTTCTATCCACTTAAAGCACTAGGTGCAGATGAATACGCAATTGAGGACGGCAAAATAGTTCTAGGCTCCTTCTACTCTGGAGATGCTGTCATTACAGTATCAAGAGTGCAAGAAGTAAAACATACTACAAGTTTCGGAGCTAGCAACAGGCCATACATTATTGCAGAGTCATAGCTTCCTATAAAAACAAACTATTACATTCAGCACAAGTCTTTGGTTAAATACGTTAAACTAGCAGATGCTAATATAGTTGAGGGATCTGTTGAGTTTGATACAAATCTTGCAAGCTTTAACTCGTTTATAAAAGAAGTTCCGTTTGTAGATGGTAAGAGTGAGTTCACTTATAAAAATACTCATGTGCAAAAAAACAACCTTAGTGTTAATACTATTTCATTATTATCAACATATAATGGTGGTGACATCAAGTTTTATGGGTTTAAGCGTCCATTTACAAATCAGGTTTTCTCAGAACAGGAACTGGTTAGATATGGAGATTGGTACTTAAAAGAGTCTGTTTATGCGAATGATGGATAGCTATTGTCAACTGCTAAAATCTTACTTCCTCCCGGAATTAAAACTGATTCAGTGCTGGATGTTGACATTGAATATGATATAATAGATAAATCTGGTTCTGTCACAGGACAGTATTCAATAGACTATATTAATGGTATTATATATGCTTCATCATATATAGATCCAAATGTTCGCATTCAATACTTGAGCACCAACATGTATGCAAGATATGAAGCTCTCAAATGGATACCGACAACTGCATATTCCATTAAGGATCAACAAATTCGTATCAATGACTATTCAGATAATATCGCTGGCAGTTATGTTGTTGTTCAACAATCATCGTAGGATGACACATTGGAATTTGTAGACACTCCAATAATAAAAGAGTTTAAGCTAAACGTCATAACCGAAAGAGAGTTTGTTTAATGAACAAAGAGATACTTAGCTACGTTATCAGGAATAGAAAACCCGTTACGTCTGAGAGTCTTCGCAGAGCAAAGATAGATGTCAGCCGCTAGGCTGACGTCTATTTCTCTGGAAAGATTTAGAATATAACAAGGGTGAACCTAGAAACAATCAATGCCACATACGACTATGTTGTTGGGCAATTTTACGATTCTGTACAAGAACAAGAAGGTCTGCTAAAGAAATTTGGCTCTATCGACAATTCAGTCAACCTTCGTTTTTATAAAATATTAAGAAATATTGACAAAGCAAACGCCGAACTTGCTGCGATGTCTGTTCTTTACAGGGATGCCGCAGGCTATGTTGATACTGTTAATATTGACCTATCATCAAAATCTGCAATAGACATTAATAATTCAACCGCATCCATTATCGATGGCATAGTGGTTGGCTTAGACAAAGAGCCATCTACATCAAGTAGTGAATTTGTTTAGGTATCTAAATACCAAACTTCCAATTTTTCTGTTAGTCTTTCTCAAATCTAGAAAACATCCAATGGTGGTATATACGTTGATGATGTTGAATTTGAAAATCTAGTTAGTATTGACATTGTAAACACTGGCTTGTCTTTTTATGCTTCAGCATAGAGTACATATGACACTCCAGCAGAAATGACTATCAAGCTGGACAGAAAAGAATTTTCCCCTTTTGATAACATCAATTTTGAATTCATGAACGCATTTATATGTGATGTTCTGGTGTCAGATGATGATCAAATATATAAAAAATTAACCAATAAAGAATTTTATGGCAAGGCTGTTAACTTGAGAACGGTTAGCAGAACTGCACGATATATAAAGATAATCTTGCATTTTACCAAGCCGTCTTATCAGGATGGTGGTAACTTTATATATAGAGCTGATTTTAAATACTTGAATGTAATAAGACAGACTATAGAAGGCACTTATACATTACTGACACAGCAATTATAGGTTCCTGGAGAATACTCGGCTGTTGCACTTGGCGTTTGTGATAATCAAATAAGTTCATTAAACTCCGCTGTTGCAATAGATTATTATATCTAGCTTAATGGAAGTGCATTCGAAAGAATTAGACCAGCCAATTAGCTGCATTCTGGAGAAGAACTTGTAACATCGTCTTTAAAATTACCGCGCTACATTAAGGACGAGGTGATTAACATTAAAGGCAAGTTGACGAATTACGGCTACTATGACTACAACTTAGCCGAAAACTACACTAAGTTTTACTAGGCTCAAGAAAGATTTTTTGCAAGTCGTATCACATATACAGCAAAAGATTGGAAAGATGCAGAGTCATACTATGAATGCTTTGCTATGTTAACAGCATAGAAAGAAATTGACTTTGGTACAGAAGAAATAGAAGTCAATGGGCAGTGGGTAACTGGTAAGAGACATTTGTAGGATGGAATTTACAAGATAAGAACTTTCAAGGAAAACTATTTAAATCAGTTTAATACCTGGAAGGCCAAACAGGTTGTATTTGACAGGATTGGGCTTTATGCTATTGATGATGGCAATGGTAATCTTGTAACAATATAGGATTCAAAATATCCTAACAATCACAAGGTTATTGTCGAGTCGCAATTTGATGAAGTATTCTCTGATGAACTGCGTGACATTAAAGATTTTTCATGGTATCTGAATGCAGATGGAACATATTCGTTGCATTCAACAAAGCACTATTCTGACGGTATATATATTATATATAGACCATACACTTCGTTCTTAAATACAATTAAGGTAAAGGCAGTGATGCGTAGTAACGACAAAACAACTTTGCCAACAATATCCAAAATGATGCTAAGGTTACAATAATGGACTAGATAAAAAGCAAAGATTTGAAGCCGTTAACTTTTAAAAAGTTTCTGCAAACAGATCAAAGGTCTAAAATACCATATCTTGCTGAGTTTGCTTCACTGTATTCTGATGTTGCAAATATACATAATTTCATCGATAGGTACAGCAAAATGCTTGCCAAGACCCCCGTAGCAACTGGGGTTGATCCTTTATCAAGTGGCCTTGACGGCACAACATTGATGATAGACAAGGTTGCAAACGCTGGTCCATTCTTTAACAAGACAGGACAAAGACCTAAGACAATTAGTGAAGTTCTAATGGAAATACTCTATTAGATTGATGTAAAGATTCAAGACAAAGATATTGCTGTGGAATTGCAGAATGTCAAAAAGAAAATAGGCGTGTCGCTATTTGACCCAGACATGATCTCTGATAAAGAATCATTAAATTATCAGGTCAATCAAATCATTAAAAATCTAGACCAGTTAGCTGCTGATGTGTGGAATGACAATGAAAGTATTGGTGATTCACTAGACACAACAGTCTACCGTTTGAATGGAACTGGTAGACAGAGTGAACGATTAACTGTTCGTATGTTGTTAAATCAACTTCAAAACGACATGGCTCTTCTTAAAGAGAAAATTGACAAATTCATCGCACAAACATCAAACAGAAAAACAGTTGAAGAATCGTACAAGGCAAGTGAAAAGTTCTTGCTATATTCTTTTGATTCTTCAAAGTTCACAGGCGTTCAATTACAATATAAGATTGATTCCTTAGTTGGCTATATCATGGGTAAAAGTGATGTCATATACTTCCCCATAACAGAAGTAATCCAAAATGTTAGCTATGCTACAATAACAACAAGCACAGATTTTTAGGTCAAGCTTGAGGCAGAGCGCTCTGGTACTATCATAGAATTGTGGGCCACAGCAAATCAGGATGTTAATAAATATAGTATTGCAGTAACATTATTTGAATAATGGAGAATGAGTAATGAGTGTTTTTACACCAAAAATAAAACTTGCATTTGTAAGTTCATAGGACAAGATCGAAAAATGGTCTGATCCTATAAATGACAACTTTATCATCCTGGATGCTTTAGGTGCAGAAATTTTAGCAGCTATGACACCATATGGTTCACTACGCGAGGCAATTGAAAAGAATGCTGGTACAAACGTAGACGCAACTAAAATCTTTTTCCCTGACGGCATTTCACTGCCTGATGTTGCTGATGGTATTAAGCGTCCAATAACAAGTGTTATTTAGCAACTTGCTAATAACAAAATGTCTATCTTTAATCCTACAGTAGGTACTGGATAGATGACACTGCTTGCTGGTAATGCAACAACTCCATCATTAAAATTTGGTGACGTCTTTAGTGTATATATTGATACTGATAAACTTGTTCTTGCCAAGAGTGGAGTGAAAGCTGTTTAGGTTACTGCAACTGGTCTTGAAGTCGAAGAAACTCAAGAATTCGTTGACAAGTAGGTAGTTAACTTTGCATTTCTGAGAGACAAGGGTCTACAGGCTCATTGGGCTGGGGCTGGGTTAAAATTTACTGGCTCGCCAACTCAATACCTTGAAGTTATAGGTAACAATGCTAAAGCTATTCGTGTTGACCCAACTAATGGTGTTGAAATGTTTTGGGACACGCTCAGTTCTGACACTTTGGTTAAACTTGACAAGCTTATGGTTATTCAAGATCCTGTTTCTAAGCAGTTTAAAACTGTAACTAAAGAGCAGCTTTTTGGTAATGTTATTAAGAAAAATTATCAGGGCAAATACGATCCTGTTACTGGATTTGTAACTGGCGACCCACTAAACACAGTGCTTAATCCTGCCGGGCCAGCAGTCGTTGATGGTGAACATAAAGGGAATGTTTCATATATCATTTCCAAGAATGGCGTTTTTAAGGGCAAAAATGTTTACGCTGGACAAGAAGTTTATTGGAACGTTGAACAATCGTCTTGGATGCTTAAAGCTGAATATGTACGTCTGACATCCTTTACTGGTGCCAATGGTACAACTTACACTGGTGACTACTTGGCTGCATTTGGTCAATACGTTGCTTCCATGATTCAGCTTGACCCATAGGGCATGCAAGATGTTGCTCCGACCTCTCAGTCTGTCCAACAAGGTATTTCTGATTTAGCATCTAACAAGTTTAGTAAAGCTGGCGGAACCCTGACGGGCACAGTTACAGCTAGAGACATTGTTTTGCAAACTGGATACCAAATTACTATCCCAGATTTGCCTACTGTAGCAACTGACGGTACAAACAAAAAATATGTTGATGATAAGTTCGCATTAAAAAATGGTGATTCGTCATTGACATTCCAAGTGTCAAGCCCTGTTGCAAATGCAGATGCTGTTAACTTGAGTTATTTCAATTCTTCTCTTGGAACAGCACTGAACGATTATTACACCAAGACTGTATCTGATGGTAGATTTGCTGCTCTGGCTGGACTGTCTACTCAGCAGTTTAACGTTGCGGCTCCAACCACTAATAACCATGCTGTTACATTGAAGTTTGCAAATGACAAGTATGCGCTTAAACAAGGTGACAATACTCTTGTCTTTAAAGCAGCAGTTCCAATTGCAAATGATGACGTCGTAACCAAGAAGTACATGGAAGAAAATGTTATCACTGGCCAGTCTGCTGGCAAGGGTCTGAAGTTTACACCAAATGCTGGATAGACTCCTACTCTAGATGTTGATATTGTTTAGAATCGTGGTCTTGGTTTTGATACAACAGACGCAGCCGGTAAACTGATACTGGACTATGAAAACTTAACACAGGTTCCTGCAATCAGATCAACCGATATGGTTATGATTTATGATTCAGTGTCTCAAGATATTATTAAAATTAGTAAGAATGATTTTCTTGGCACACTTGCGCAATCTATACGTTTAAGGGGTTCTTGGAATCCAAATACCAACGTAGTTAATGGAGACTTGCTTAACGAAACTCTTGTTGCCGGACAGATTGCAATCTAGATATATGCTCAAGCTTCACCATATCCAAAAGGAAGCTTTGTTTATTACGCTCCTGTACAACCAACATGGAACTTGGCTAATTCCTATTTAAAGGGTGACAAGGTAACTAATTCTGGACAAGACTATATTGCGAATGATGACATTCCTGCAAACACTCCATTTGTTGAGGGAACTACTGGTGCCACATGGTCATCAATAGATCTATATGCTACATATAAATCTCAAGTCGTAACAACAGCAGGTCCATTCAATCCTACAGAGTGGACAAAGGTATCTTATGAAGGTAAAGGCCCTGTGGGTCTCTTTGGTGATGACACTACAGGCTTCGCCTACTCTATTTAGGCAGATAAGACTGGATATGACTTAAATGACGATGGTGTCCTTGTTGACATGCTTGCTGGCGACCAAGTTGTATGGACTGGCTCTGCTTGGATTCTTGTTCCCGATGCGCAGGCTGTTAAGTCTGTATTTGGTAGAACTGGTGTTGTCATTGCAGCTAACGGTGATTACAATGCCGGGCAAATTACCTACACTAGAGCGTCTGGCAAGAAAGATATTGCAGGTTCATAGAATACTGTCCTATTGGCACTGAATGACCTTGATGACAAAAAAGTATCTCTGTCATTAAACCAAACTATTGCTGGCAATAAAACATTTAGTGGAAGCACGTCGTTCAACACAGCGCCAAAAGTTCCATAGATGCCATTAACACCGGCTAATGATGATCTTGTAACTAAGGCATATGTTGTCGCAGCACTAGCGGCAGGTGATTATGTAACTCGTACATATACTGCCACAGGCGCAAGTCCTGTTAACTGGAATCTTGGCGGTTCACTTGTTCTGCTAAATGATTCAGATTTACAAGTAACTAACAGTGGATAGATTGCTCTGATTGGTTCAGAACAGTCATTTGATACTGCGTCAACATTGTCTATTTTAAATGACAGTGTTCTTAATATTGGTACTACTGGAACTGCCGTAGGATTTGCAAACATTGTTCATAACAAGGGTGCATATAATCTTAAGGTAGACGCTAGGATCAATGCGAGCGGTAAAATTAATATTCTCTACACTCCTTCTGATGCTGATGATGCTGTTCCAAAAGGCTATGTTGATAATTTAGTTACAACTTAGGCTGCAAACTCTTATACTAAAACAGAATAGGATGCGAAATATTATCTTCTGACTGGTGGTGACGTAAACGGATGGGGTAGCTTTAAGGGAGACCCATTAAGCGGCTATGCATTAACACTGTACGATACACCTGGTACAGCCAGAACAGATATGTTAACGAATGACAACGATAGTTTCAGTATTTTTAACGGTTCTGGTAAGGCTGTTATACAGACTGAGGGATTATCTGTTGCGCTTGGGGATTAGAGCCGCAAGATTACTCTTGAGGGTTACTCTCAAATGCGCAGAGGTGGCTAGATAAACGCTGGCGCACACATTACAACAACTGGTACATTAAATGGAGCATCAGATTACAACGCTGCGTTTGGTAGCAAGGTAATTGGTGGGCAACTTAAGAGCGGATTGTGGGCACATCGTGTTAATCCTGCGAGTCTAATTGATGGGACATCCCTTGTCGAGTCCGTTACTATGCTTGCTGATAATGGAGGATGGTCATTTACTGGTAACAAAGTAACATTCTCTACAACTGATGGTGCACACTGTTCAATTGTTCCAACTGCCGACACACATCTTGTTAATAAGAAATTCCTTGACGGAAAACTTATTCTTGATAGTGGTCCAGCAGATGGAAAGCAGTATGTTCGTAAAAATGGCGCATGGTCAGAAATTATTGTTCCGACACCACTGTATTGGTCACTGCCAGATTTACCTCAAAAGCTAAAAGATATTGTGGGAAGTGCCTCAAGTGATAATGATGCTACAATATAGCATTTTTATGCTGGGCTTAAGGTGTATGGCGGAACATCTGGTGGCGCAAACATGT
>JACCDZ010127536.1_pt1 | contig 51606 bp, 45 predicted proteins | sample 7449551 | NCBI WGS metagenome assembly JACCDZ01 (sample SAMN15323452, study PRJNA562643) | freshwater metagenome | isolation source: river surface water | place: USA:Blue River Watershed | collected 2017-08-18 | reverse complement strand
GCAATATTCCTAAAGGTTTGAATTTGTCGTCCTTGATTTGGCTATAGGAAGATCGGTTTTTTAAACCGTCAATGGTTTTGATATCAACGAAGCGTTTTTCGATGGAAGAACGCACTAATTTCAAAATGTACTTCGGAATAGGAGGCGCTACTTTGTCTACTGAAAAAGACTCTTTGGATGATTTCAATAGTTTCCCGTCTAAGCTGTAAATATTGATTTCGATGGCATGAATTTGTGCCAATTCGTGAATTTTATCCTTAAAAATCAAAGGCAAATTACGCGTTGTCAACGGGTAGGTTGTTGTCGAAAGCACATAATTGATGTGTTCTTTGACTTCGTTTTCCTTACGTTCCAAACGCTCTTGATGGTATTCTCTCGCTTCGTTTTTAAACTGAATAATCGAAATAGAAGCTAAAATGATGGAAGCCATAATAATCAATACAATCATCGATAGGAAAATCCTAGTTCGAAGAGAAAGCATTGTTATTTTAAAGTTTTTATTCATATTTTGGCAATAGGCAATAGGCAATAGTAACTTTTGCCTATTGCCTTTTTACTTTTTTTCTCTAATGCGTTTGTAAAACTTGAATCCAAGCATAATAATAATGGAAAACAAAAATATGCCCACAACCCCAAAAATCCAATTCACGGCATTTTTTAAAATGACTAAAAACACGACTGCAAACAAAATTATAGTGGCGCCTTCGTTCCAAATTCGCATGAAATTCCCTGTGTGTTTTACTTCGTTATTTTGCAGTTGTTTGAAAATTTGGTGGCATTTCAAATGGTACAAATACAACAGAAATACAAAACCTAATTTGACCTGCATCCATGGCATTTGTAGCCAAGCATTGCCTATTTCAGTAAAAAACAACATCCAAAAAGCAAAAAAACTAGCCAAAATTGCCGAAGGCCAAGTGATGATGTACCACAAGCGGTAACTCATAATCTTGAATTGCTCTTGCAAAATTTCTTTTTCTGGAGAGGGTTTTTCCGAAGCTTCAATTTGATACACAAAAAGGCGCACGATATAAAACAATCCCGCAAACCAAGTGATGACAAAAATTAAGTGTAAGGATTTTAGGTATTCGTACATGGGCTCAACTATTAGTTGTTTTTAAATTCTTCTATCCATTTTGCAACTACACCACACCATTCGTCTTCGTCGTTCATACATGGGATAGCCATGAATTCTTCACCACCGTGATGTAAAAACTCTTCGTTAGCTTCCATGGCAATTTCCTCTAAGGTTTCCAAACAATCGGCTACAAAAGCTGGAGTTACCACTGCTAATTTCTTAATTCCTTTTTCTGGCATTTTATTTACTTCAACATCGGTGTATGGCGTTAGCCATTTGTCACCCGCTAAACGGGATTGGAAGGTTTGGCTGTATTTACCTTCTGGAATGCCTAATGTTTTTACTACTTGTTTTGTAGTTTCATAACATTGGTGACGGTAACAAAATTCGTGTGCAGGCGAAGGCGTATTGCAACAAGAACCATCTATTTTACAATGCGATTTGGTAATATCCGTTTTGCGAATATGACGTTTTGGAATTCCGTGATACGAAAACAATAAATGATCGTAATCAAAACCTTCTAAATGTTTTTTGATAGAATTAGATAAGGCTTCAATATATCCTGGCTTGTTGTAGAACGCTGGGACTGTTGTAAATTTCATGTTAGGGAAATGCTTTTGACGCAATTCTTCTGCTAATACCAAAATGGTTGTGGTTGAAGCCATAGCATGTTGTGGATACAAAGGAAAAAGCATCACTTCTGTCACGCCTTTGTTGTGCAATTCTTGCAATCCTTTTAAAATGGTCATAGTTCCATATCGCATGGATAATGCCACAGGAATGTCCACCAAAGTTTCCACTTTTTCATGCATTTTTTTAGAAATCACAATTAACGGCGACCCTTCATCGGTCCAAATTCTGGCATAGGCTTCGGCTGATTTTTTTGGGCGAGTTTGCAAAATAATTCCTCTAACTAACAAAGCACGTAATAAAAACGGAACGTCAATTACGTATTTATCCATTAAAAATTCATCCAAATACGGTTTTACATCTTTGGCTGTTGGACTTTCTGGCGAACCTAAATTGACTAATAATACTCCTTTCATTTTTTTATAAATTGGTGTTGATTGACATTAAATATTTTTTTGGTGTGGTGGCAAATTTTTTCTTGAAAGCCGCAATAAAATGACTTCCGGTACTGTAGCCAATTTTTAATCCTACTTCGTTGACATTATACGAGCCGCTATCGAGTAATTTACGCGCATAGTCCATTTTGTAATCAAAAAGGAAACCATAAACGGTATCGCCATAAATTTGTTTGAAACCCATTTTTAATTTTTTCAAATTGAGCCCAACTTGATCAGCTAATTCTTGCAAACCAGGCGGTTCAGCCATATTGGCAATGATAATTTCTTTGGCTTTTTTGATTTTGAACACATTGTCTTCGTCAATTAAAAACGGACATTGTTCTGCATTTGGGTCTTCGCTTTTGTTGAAATACAAACTCAATAATTCGTATCCTTTGCCTTTGTAATACAAATTTTTGATAGAAGGATGTAAACTGTAATGAAACAATTGACTCAATACAATTGCCATTGACGGACTGATATTGCCTTCGTTATAGTATTTCTTATCTTTATTGTCGGGACTTAAAAATGTAATATAGTTGGCCTCGGTAGAGAATAACGCGTGAAATTTTTTGATGGAAATAATTACCGAAATCACCCAAGAGTTGGGTGCCAATTCTAAATTCAAAGGCAATTCTTTTTGAGGATTGTATAAAAGAAGCGATTTTTCTTCCTTTAATTCCAAGGCATAATTTCCTTGGTTGAAAATGAATTTAGCATTTCCTTTAATACCAAAATGAAATTGAATCAATCCGCTGCCCACTTCACGTTGTGCATGAAACGGTTCGGCGCCATCGTTTTGAAAGCGGATGAGTGTAAAGTCTTCTTCAATTTTAATTACCTCTTGTGAACCCATAGCGATATTTTTTAAACAACTAAATAGGATTATAATCCAAGATTTGGATTAAAAATCGTTCCAAAAACTAATTTATATGGAGATGATTTTACTACAAAAATAGATTTTTTTAATATAAAAGTGCCATTTCATTTCAAAAAAACATTCAGCGACACAAATAGCACTTATAGCGTTACTTTTATCAAACCCTTAATGATATTTTTGTTCCACTTTTTAGAAAAGTATACTTTATGGAGAACCATCATACATCAAAACCTCATTCTTTTTATGCCGTTGGCCTAAGCTATAAAAAAGCAGATGCCGAAATAAGAGGGAAATTTAGTTTGGATGCAGTTGCTAAAACTCGCTTGTTAGAGCAAGCAAAAACAGAAGGAATTGAAAGTTTGATTGTGACTTCTACTTGCAACAGAACTGAAATTTATGGTTTTGCAGAACACCCTTTTCAACTGATTAAATTGATTTGTGAAAACAGTCAAGGGTCGGTTGAAGCCTTTCAAAAGTATGGTTTTGTTTATAAAAATAAAGAAGCAGTAGGCCACCTTTTTAGAGTGGGAACCGGTTTAGATAGTCAGATTTTAGGGGATTTTGAGATTATTTCCCAAATTAAAACGAGTTTTTTTCAAGCCAAATCGGTAAATTTAGTGAACGCTTTTCAAGAGCGTTTAGTCAATGCAGTAATTCAAGCTAGTAAAAAAATCAAAACCGATACCGAGATTTCTTCAGGAGCTACTTCCGTTTCGTTTGCTTCGGTCCAATACATTTTGAATAATGTCGAGGAGATTGGCGACAAAAACATTTTACTTTTTGGTACCGGAAAAATTGGGAGAAATACCTGTGAGAATTTAGTAAAACATTCAAAACACGAACAAATTACGTTAATTAACCGTACTAAAGACAAAGCCGAGAAATTGGCTCAAAAATTAGATGTAGTAGTTAAGGATTACGCTGATTTGCAATTGGAAATCCAGAAAGCGGATGTATTAGTAGTGGCTACAGGCGCTCAGAATCCAACCGTTGATAAAACAATTTTGAATTTAAAGAAACCGTTATTGATTTTGGATTTGTCTATTCCAAAGAATGTGAACGAAAACGTGGAAGATGTCGAAGGAGTTACTTTGGTTCACATGGATTATTTGTCTCAAATCACAGACGAAACTTTAGAGAATCGAAAAAAACATATACCAGCTGCTGAAGCTATCATCGAAGAAATCAAAGAGGAGTTTTTGACTTGGTCAAAAGGAAGAAAATTTGCACCAACAATTCATGCTCTCAAAGAAAAATTACATTCCATAAAAGACGGAGAGTTGCATTTTCAACGAAAAAAACTAGCCGATTTTAATGAAGAGCAAGCGGAGATTATCAGTAATAGAATCATTCAAAAAATTACCAATCATTTTGCCAATCATCTCAAAGATGAAGAAACGATGGTGGATGAAAGTATTGAGTGGATTGAGAAAGTATTTAACATTGGCGCCAACACAAAATAATGAGTAAGACAATACGCATAGGAACCCGTGATAGCGAATTGGCTCTTTGGCAGGCGCACACCGTTCAGAAAAAACTGAATGATTTAGGCTACACCACCGAAATTGTAGCTGTAAAATCGCAAGGTGATATTATTCTTGATAAACCTTTATACGAATTAGGAATTACTGGAATTTTTACCAAAACCTTAGACATTGCTATGATTAATGGTCAAGTAGATATTGCGGTGCATTCCATGAAAGATGTGCCAACTGCTTTGCCGCAAGGGATCGTTCAAGCGGCTGTTTTAGAACGCGCTAATACCCTTGATATTTTGGTTCACAAAGGCAATTTGGACTTTCTAACTTTAGCAGGAACAATTGCAACAGGAAGTTTGCGTCGTCAAGCGCAATGGTGGCATAAATACCCCAATCACCAAGTGGTGGATTTACGTGGCAATGTTAATACCCGCATGCAAAAATTAGCCGAAAGCAATTGGAACGGAGCTGTTTTTGCCGCAGCAGGTTTGGAACGAATCAATCTCAAACCAGAAAATTATATCAATTTAGATTGGATGATTCCTGCTCCCGCACAAGGCGCAATGTTAGTTGTGGCAATGGCTAATGACGAATTTACCAAAGACGCTGTGAGTCAGTTGAACGATATTGAAACAGAAATTTGCACTTATATTGAGCGTCAATTTTTGAAAACTTTAGAAGGAGGTTGTACGGCGCCTATTGGAGCTTTGGCACAATACGACGAAGAAAAAGATACGATTGAATTCAAAGGAGTGTTGTTCTCGGTTGATGGAAAACAAAAAATAGAGATTGAAAAATCAGTGGATATATCGGAGTGGAAAAAATTAGGTTTCCATTCTGCTCAAGAAATTTTGAATAACGGAGGTGCCGAATTAATGGTTGAAATTAAAAACCAATTGAAAAAATAATGGCAAATCCAACGCGTATTTTATCGACAAAAGTGCTTTTGAGTCATCAAAAACAAGCGTTGACGGATATTGGTTTTGAAGTTTTGGAGTCCAATTTCATAGAAGTGGAAACCAAGGATTTTCAATTGAAAGGTATTAAAGATAATTTGATTTTTACGAGTCAGAATGCGGTGCGAAGTTTTTTAACTCACCCACAATTTGAGGAAAATAAATCAGATCTTCAGTCGAAAAAAGCATTTTGTGTTGGCGTAAAAAGTAAAACTATTTTGACCGATGCCGGTTTTGAAGTAATAGCCTACGCTGATTATGCTTCTGATTTAACCGAGATTATTTGTTTGATTTACGCCAATGAAAGCTATACTTTTTTCAGCGGAAATTTGAGAAAAGAGACTCTGCCGTTAGCACTAAAAAATGCTGGAATTGAGTTCAACGAAATTGAAGTATACGAAACGCAGTTGAAACCACATAAGATTAAGGAGGCTGTAGATGCGATTTTGTTTTTTAGTCCGTCAGGAGTTGAAAGTTATTTGAAAGACAATCCCATTAAAAAAGAATTGTGCTTTTGCATTGGTGAAACTACCGCTGAAGCTTTGGAAAACAAACACATAAAAAACATCATAATTGCAGAACATCCTTCGGTTGAAAATGTAATTACAGAAGTTAAAGAATATTATTATAATTAAACTTAGCGCCTTGGGGGCAAAAACAAATAAAAATGATTAAAAACGACCTTTTTTTAAGAGCCTTAAATAACGAAAAAGTAGAACGCCCACCCGTTTGGATGATGCGCCAAGCGGGAAGATACTTACCTGAATTTAGAGCTTTGCGTGACAAATACGATTTCTTTACGCGTTGCGAAACCCCTGAATTAGCGGCCGAAATCACCGTGCAACCGATTCGTATTGTGAAACCAGATGCTGCTATTTTGTTTTCGGATATTTTGGTCGTACCAAGAGCGATGGGAATTCACGTGGAATTAAAAGACAATTTAGGTCCGATAATCCCGAATCCAATTCGCACCATGGAACAGGTGAATCAAGTATTTGTTCCAGATGTAAACGAAACTTTAGGTTATGTTTTTGACGCCATTAAATTGACCAAGCAAATGTTGAACGATGAGGTGCCATTGATTGGTTTCGCTGGTTCACCTTGGACGATTTTTTGTTATGCTGTAGAAGGAAAAGGGTCTAAAAGTTTTGATACTGCGAAAGGATTTTGTTTCTCCAATCCAGTGGCGGCACATACCTTGTTGCAAAAAATTACCGATACCACTATTCTATATTTGAAAGAAAAAGTAAAAGCAGGTTGTAATGCTATTCAGATTTTTGATTCTTGGGGAGGAATGTTGTCTCCGGTAGATTATCAAGAATTTTCTTGGCAATACATCAACCAAATTGTAGAGGCACTTGCGGAAGATACCAAAGTGATCGTTTTCGGAAAAGGCTGTTGGTTTGCTTTAGGCGAAATGGCAAAATCAAAAGCTTCGGCTTTAGGCGTAGATTGGACCTGTTCACCAAGAAATGCCCGCTATTTAACAGGTGGGAACATTACTTTACAAGGAAATTTTGACCCGAGTCGTTTATTGTCGCCAATACCAACCATCAAAAAAATGGTACACGAAATGATTGACGAATTTGGAAAAGACAATTACATCGTGAATTTAGGTCACGGAATTTTACCAAATATTCCTGTGGATCACGCTAAAGCTTTTGTGGAGGCAGTGAAGGAGTACGGTCAGTAATCAGTGTTCAGTTAAAAGTTTGCAGAAAAAATGAAAGACCAATTTTACCAATATATACAAAAACTACAAGATCAAATCTGTAAAGGATTAGAAGATATTGATGGCGTTGCAAAATTTCGTGAAGATCTTTGGGACAGACCCGAAGGCGGTGGTGGAAGAACACGCGTAATTGAAAACGGACAAGTTTTTGAAAAAGGAGGCGTTAATATTTCAGCAGTACACGGAAAACTTCCTGATTCGATGCAAAAATTGTTCAATGTAGGCGAAGCCGATTTCTTTGCTTGCGGATTGAGTTTGGTCATTCATCCTAAAAGTCCCATGGTGCCAACGGTGCATGCTAATTGGCGCTATTTTGAGATGTACGATGATAATGGAAATGTAATCAATAGTTGGTTTGGCGGAGGCCAAGATTTGACACCTTATTATTTGTTTGAAGAAGATGCTACTCATTTTCACCAAACCTGTAAAACAGCTTGCGACAAACATAATCCTGATTTTTATCCAAAATTTAAAAAACAATGCGATGCCTATTTTTGGAACGCACATAGAAATGAAGCGCGAGGAGTTGGTGGTTTATTCTTTGATTATTTAAAAGTAACCGAAGAACAAACAATGGAAGATTGGTACAACTTTGTTACTGAAGTAGGAAATTCATTCCTTGACGCCTATTTGCCAATCGTAGCAAAAAGAAAAGATTTACCTTATTCAGCTGAACAAAGAACTTGGCAAGAAATTCGCCGTGGTCGTTATGTTGAGTTTAATTTGGTTCACGACAAAGGCACTTTATTTGGTTTAAAAACCAACGGAAGAATTGAATCAATTTTAATGTCTTTGCCACCACACGTTCAATGGCATTATGACCATCATCCTGTGGCGGGAAGTGAAGAAGAAAAATTAATTCAAGTATTAGAAAAACCAGTTGATTGGATTAAATTTTAGTAGATAATGAAATTAATTTTGTCTTGCTTAGCGGTATTTTTCTGTTCAGTTTGTTTTGGACAACAAGAATATAGTACGAAGAGAACTTCAGATGACAGGGCTTTCGCCATTGACACATCTTATATAAAAGATATTTCAGATAAATTAATCATTAAGCTAAATAGAGATTCTAGGGTAGATTCATATTCGATTAGCGATAAGGATAATTCTCCATTTAAAATTAGTCCAAATATTCCAAAAAATCATTTTGTATCTATCGATTATAAATTTGTTGGCTTTAGTATTGGCTTGCCAAAAAGCTGGTCTGAAAGTGATTACCAGAACAATTTAAAAGGTAAGACAACTAATTTTAATCTTAATTTCAACTTCTTTTTAAATAAATGGATCCAAGGGGTGTATTACACTACTACCAAAGGCTATTTTGTAGATGACCCAGAACATATTACTCAAAATTCCGCAGGTGAAATTAACCCGTATTTTCAATTTCCCGATTTTAAAACCACGCGAATAGGAGGTTCAACATCGTATGTGCTTAATGGAAACCGATTTTCGTATCGTTCATTTTTGCAACAAACCCAAATTCAGAAGAAGAGTTCCGGTAGTTTGATACCTTCTTTATCGTATGAATATTATTATTCAACAAATAAAAGTGACGATAATTTAGTAGAAAGCTACAAAAAGAACCTTTCTTTTAATGCTTCAATTGGGTACCAATACAATTGGGTGGTGTTTAAAAACTTGAATTTTTCTGGAGGCATTTCGCCTGGATATGGATTAGGGTATGTAAAAACATATGACCGCTATGACCCAGATGAAAAAAAATATTGGGAGAAGAAAGTTATATTGAACCTCAATGTAAATCTTAATTATCAATGGAGAAATTTATTTTGCGGCATACAGATTTCTAGTCTAAATAATTTTACAAAAGAAGAAGATCTGAATATTAATAATACAATTAATTACGAAAACATCTATTTTGGGTATCGATTTGACGCACCAAAAATCGTGAAAAAGCCAATTAATTGGCTTGAAAAAAAACTTTTTTAAAATAAAAAATTATGTTCCCATTACAAAGAGGCAGAAGATTACGAGTAAACGAAAGCATTCGTTCATTAGTTAGAGAAACCACATTAAGTCCGTCCGATTTTATGTTTCCGATGTTTATTGCAGAAGGAGAAAATATCCAAGTCGAAATTCCATCGATGCCAGGAATTTTTCGTCGTTCAATCGATTTAACGGTGAAAGAAGTCCAAGAGTTATTCGATTTAGGGATTCGTGCCGTGAATATCTACGTGAAAGTAAGCGAAGATTTAAAAGACAACACCGGCAAAGAAGCTTGGAATCCAAACGGATTAATGCAACAAGCGATTCGAGCCATCAAAGCGGCTTGTCCCGAAATGATTGTGATGCCTGATGTAGCTTTAGATCCTTATTCGATTTATGGTCATGACGGAATTATTGAAAATGGCGATGTTGCAAATGATGCAACTAATGATGCCTTAGTAAAAATGGCCGTTTCGCATGCCCAAGCGGGTGCCGATTTTGTAGCACCAAGTGATATGATGGACGGACGCGTTTTGCGTTTGCGCCAAGGTTTAGACGCGGCAGGTTTCCAAAACGTGGGCATTATGAGTTATTCAGCTAAATATGCGTCGGCGTTTTATGGTCCGTTTCGTGATGCACTAGATAGTGCGCCAAAAGAAGCAGATATTGTAGTACCAAAGGATAAAAAAACCTACCAAATGGATTACGCGAATCGCATCGAAGCCATCAAAGAAGCGCTTTGGGATGTAGAAGAAGGTGCTGATATGGTGATGGTGAAACCCGGAATTGCCTATTTAGACATTGTTCGCGAAGTAAAAAATGCCGTTAATGTTCCTGTGACCGTTTTTCATGTATCTGGCGAATATGCTATGATCAAAGCAGCTGCCGAAAGAGGTTGGCTAGACAATGACAAAATTATGATGGAACAATTGATGTGCATCAAACGCGCTGGAGCTAGTTTGATTTCGACGTATTTTGCGAAAGAAGCAGCCATACTGTTACAAAAATAAGGAGCTTATCCTGCTATCCGCTTTATCTTTCCTGCCGAACCCCGGCAGCAAAGGATGCCGCTACTATCAGGGCTAATACAAAAACCATTCGACTACTCGAGTGGTTTTTTGTTTTTATTAAATCAGTATATTTGAATACTTAATGACAATATAATGAAAGTAAAATTCACCTCCGCATTATTTTTTTTGATTTCTTGCTTTGCGCAAGCCCAACATGCTATAATTCCTAATCCGGTTAGTTACATAGCCGAAAAAGGGAATTTTGTTGTAACCCCAACTACAAAAGTAGTTCTTAAAAACAGCAACTCTGAGTTGTTTCAAGTTGCGGATTTGTTTTTTAGTTCCTTTGTTATAAAAGGCTTGAAAGTAGTTCAAAGTAAACCAAATGCTAACTCAAAAAACATTGAAATTTCTCTAAATTCAACTGCAGATGAGTCCATTGGTAAAGAAGGCTATTCACTAAAGGTACGTCAAAATAAAGTTGAGCTAAAAGCCAATAATGTAATAGGAGTTTTTTACGCACTTCAATCTCTAGATCAATTATTTGATTTTAATGCGAAGTCTAACGGAAATGTTGTCTTACCTGCCTGCACAATAACGGATTTTCCGCGGTTTGGTTGGCGAGGATTAATGCTGGATGTGAGTCGCCATTTTTTTTCAACATCTGATGTGAAAAAATACATCGATTGGATGTCCAAATATAAATTCAACGTACTCCATTGGCATTTATCGGATGATAATGGATGGAGAATCGAAATCAAATCCTTACCGAAACTTACTGAAATTGGCGCTTGGCGCGTAGAACGATTTGGTGCTTTTGGCAATCGAGAAGCTCCATCTGAAGGAGAAGCAACAGCTTACGGAGGCTTTTATACTCAAGAGGAAATTAAAGATATTTTACACTATGCAGCCGAACGTCAGATCACAATAGTCCCTGAAATCGATATTCCGGGGCATTCAATGGCTTTGTTAGCCGCCTATCCAGAACTCTCCACTTTAAAAGAACCCAAAATGGTTAATCCAGGATCTAGTTTTGCCGATTGGCATGGTGATGGGACTTTTACCATGAAAATAGAAAATTCCTTAAACCCTTCTGACGAAAAAGTGTATGCAATTTTGGATACTATATTCGGAGAAGTGGCTGCTTTGTTTCCAGGTCAATACATTCACATTGGAGGGGACGAATGTTATCATGGTTTTTGGGAAAAAGATCCCGGTTGTGTTGCTTTGATGCAAAAAGAAAACCTTAAAGATGCCAAAGAATTGCAGAGTTATTTCATTAAAAAAGTAGTCAATATTATTACTTCTAAAGGTAAAAAAGCAATTGGTTGGGATGAAATTTTATATGGCGGTTTAGCAGATGGAGCCGCAATAATGAGTTGGCGAGGAACTAAAGGTGGTATCGAAGCATCAAAAGCAGGTCACGAAGTGGTGATGTCTCCCAATTCATTTGCCTATCTAGATTATACGCAAGGCGATCCTTCCGTTGAGGTTCCGGTTTACGCCAAATTATCCTTAAAAAAATCCTATGAGTTTGAACCTGCACCTGAAGGAGTAGATCCAAAATATATTTTGGGTGGACAAGGCAATCTTTGGACAGAGAAAATACCCACTATTGAACACGCTTTTTATATGACCTATCCAAGAGCATTAGCTATCATTGAATCGGTTTGGAGTCCTTCAGAAAAAAAAGAGTGGAATAATTTTTCAACCCGACTAGAAACTCATTTTAACCGATTTGAAACTGCGGGAAAACCGATAAGTAAAGCCGTTTACGACCCAATTGTTATCGTAAAAAAGCAAGATGGAAAAATGATGTGTACACTGTCAAATGATTTATCAAATGTTGATATTTATTACACTATTGACGGTACTTTTCCGGCACAATATTCGACAAAATATACCCAGCCTTTTGAAATTCCCAAAGGCGACATTACGTTTAGAGCAGTATCTTATCGAAATGGAAAACCAATCGGAAGAACTCTAACTATTAGCAAAGAAATGTTAGAAAAAAGAATTGGAAAATAAATGAACGAATTAGTATTAGCTCATATCCAAACACCATTAGGCATAGCCACTATTAAAGGGAATGAGAATGGCATTGCAGCAATCGCTATTGCTGCTGAAGGCATTGTTTCCGAAGAAATTCCGTTGGTTTTACAAGAAGCGGTAACGCAACTACAAGACTATTTTGATGGAAAACGAACCCATTTTGATTTCCAATTGAATCCTGTTGGTACCGACTTTCAGCAAAAAGTGTGGAAAGGCTTATGCGGAATCCCTTTTGGGAAAACAATGAGCTATTTGGAATTAGCCAAACAACTTGGTGATGTAAAAGCAATTCGCGCGGTAGCCTCTGCCAATGGTAAAAATCCGTTGTGGATTGTGGTGCCTTGCCATAGAGTCATTGGTGCTGACGGTTCACTAACAGGTTATGCAGGAGGTTTGTGGCGTAAAAAATGGTTGCTAGAACACGAAAATCCAAGTACACAACAAAGTCTTTTTGAATGAGACTTTTAGATTTTTAGATTGGTTAGATTTTTAGAAAATTAGACGATTTTTTATTCGTAAAAATAACTTCAGTTTAATAATTTAGATCCGTTTCTGACCTAAAAATAAATGCAATTTATTAATTTAGATTTTTAAAATTTCTATCACTCCAAAAATCTAACCAATCTAAAAATCTAATCCCATCTTCCTAATGATCGAAAAAATTAACCTCAATCACATTCTTTTTTTAGACATCGAGACGGTTCCAGAAGAAGAACATTTTAATTCGCTTGACGACGAAATGAAAAATCTTTGGGAACACAAAACCCAATACCAACGCAAAGAAGACTATAGCCCCGAGGAATTTTATGACCGCGCAGGAATTTGGGCCGAGTTTGGAAAAATTGTCTGCGTTTCAGTGGGGTATTTTGTAATTAAAGGTGACGTGCGTAATTTTAGAGTAACCTCTTTTTTTGGCGATGAAAAGAAAATTTTACGCGATTTTAATAATTTATTGAACAATCATTTTAATCAGGCCCAACATATTTTGTGTGGTCATAATGCTAAAGAGTTTGACATTCCGTTTTTAGCGCGTCGCATGATTATCAATCAAATTCCTATTCCTAATAAACTAAATTTATTTGGCAAAAAGCCTTGGGAAATTCCGCATTTGGACACCTTGGAGTTATGGAAATTTGGCGATTACAAGCATTTCACCTCCTTAAAATTGATGTGTAAAGTATTGGGAATTCCTTCCTCAAAAGGGGATATCGATGGCAGTCAGGTGGGGCATGTTTTTTATATAGAAAAAGACATCGGCCGAATTGTAACCTATTGCGAAAAAGACACGATTGCTGTGGCACAAATTTTTCTTCGTTTGAGACGGGAGGATTTATTGATTGAAGACGAGATTATTCATGTTTAATTGAAACACAAATTTCACAGATTGCATCAATTGAATTGGTGATAAATTCTGTAATTCGTGTTGTATTTTTTTAAATCCATTGGGTTTAAATCTATATTTTTACAAAAAATATAAATTATGGTACTAAGTAGATTTTGGTTGGTTATTTTTATTTCTTCCATCGTATTTGTTGTTTTTAGTTTGTTTTCGGGTGACAATTATACAATTGATCATTTATTAAATGGGAAAAAAGACGATCCTATTTTGGTTGCTGAAAAGTATTTGGAACAAGTTCCAGCTTTTGTCAAAGACAGTATTACGAAAGCACCTGATCAAACAATGGTAATCAATACAGATACTACTTATGTGTACGCAAACAAAACAGTTAAAATCTATAGTGGTGTCCAAAAATCAGATGGTTTATTAGCCACTTGTAAAAGCACTTTAGTCGATTTGATTTTGCCTCTTATTGCTTATTTAGCCTTCTTTTGTGGTTTGATGGAGTTATTAATTATATCGGGAGCGTCGGGTAAATTAGCCCAAATTTTGAGCCCAGTATTTGTAAAAGTCTTTCCTTCAGTTCCAGAAAACCATCCTTCTATTTCGTACATGACGTTAAATTTTGCGGCTAATTTCCTTGGATTGGATTCGGCAGCTACTCCTTTTGGTTTAAAGGCAATGGAAAGTTTACAGGAACTCAATCCTGAAAAAGAGAAAGCTAGTGATGCACAAATCATGTTCATGTGTTTGCATGCTTCTGGACTAACCTTAATTGCCACATCTATTATTGGATATCGTGCAGCTGCTAACGCTAGCAATCCTGCCGATGTGATGTTGCCTTGTATTATTACATCTTTTATAGGGACTATCGCAGCGTTTTTAATCGTAGGAGTTAAGCAAAAAATAAATTTTAAAAGCGCGTCTTTAGTTCTGTCGTTAATGGTTTTAATTGCAGCTATTGTGGGCTTATTGATGTATGTAAATTCGTTGGATTTAATTGGTAAAAACTATTTTACAAGTAACCTTTCTGCCCTAATATTAGTTACTATAATTGCTTTCACGTTGATATTCTCTTTCGTTAAAGAGAAAAAATTCACAGAAGCAAAAACAACAGTTTTCGAATCCTTTGTGGTTGGAGCTAATAACGGAATCAAAACGGGAGTTGTAATTTTCCCTTATGTTTTAGCTATGTTGGTTGCTATTTCTTTATTCAGAAACAGTGGTTTATTTGAAATAATCAGTAACTGGATTGCTTTTATTTTCTCTAATATGGGAGTTAGTAAAGAAATTACTGACGCACTTCCTGTAGCCATGTTACGTCCGTTTAGTTCTGCTGGTTCAAGAGGGTTTTTAATTGATTCTATGAATACTTTTGGTGCAGATTCTCTAACGGGTCGATTAAGTAGTATATTTCAATGTAGTGCCGAAAGTACATTTTATGTTATTGCAGTGTACTTTGGTTCTGTAAATATTAAAAATACGCGCTATGCTCTCGGAACTATGTTATTAGTAGATGTAATTTGTGTGATCACTGCCATTTTTGTAGCGAGTTGGTTTTTTTAATTTAAACTTTTTTAGCAGTTAATTTTTCACACTAAGCACAGACAAAAAGTATAGTAATTTTGCAAATTAATAAAAGGGTAAATGTCAAACATTCCGTAACTTTACTCCTCTAAAAATTCAATAATGGACTTTATATATCAAGACCCGTATCCGATTTTGAAAGACGATACACAATACAAAAAACTAACTTCCGACTTTGTACAACTAGAACAATTAGGCAATCGAGAAATTCTAACTGTTGATCCTAAAGGATTGGAATTGCTAGCACAAGAAGCCATGAACGATGTCTCGTTTATGTTGCGAACTTCACATTTGCAAAAACTAAACAACATTTTGAACGACCCTGAAGCGACAGATAACGACCGTTTTGTGGCTTACAATTTATTGCAAAATGCAGTCGTAGCCGTAGAAGGGCAGTTACCTTCTTGTCAAGATACCGGAACAGCGATTGTAATGGCTAAAAAAGGTGAAAATGTATACACTGGAGCCGATGATGCCGAATGGTTGTCCAAAGGAATTTTCAATACCTACCAAAACAAGAATTTACGTTACTCGCAAATTGTTCCAATTTCGATGTTTGAAGAAAAAAATTCAGGATCGAATTTACCGGCTCAAATTGATATTTATGCTAAAAAAGGGACTTCGTACGAGTTTTTGTTTTTAGCAAAAGGAGGCGGTTCGGCTAACAAAACGTTTTTGTACCAACAAACTAAATCCTTGTTGAATGAGAAATCAATGGAGACGTTTATTCGTCAAAAAATCAAAGATTTAGGAACTTCAGCTTGTCCACCCTACCATTTGGCGTTAGTGATTGGAGGAACTTCTGCCGAAGCAAATTTGGCAGCCGTGAAAAAAGCTTCTGCAGGTTATTTCGATCATTTACCCACTTCTGGAAACATGGCAGGTCAAGCTTTCCGTGATTTAGAATGGGAGAAAAAAGTATTAGAGTTTTGCCAAGAAAGTTCCATTGGAGCGCAATTTGGCGGAAAATATTTTGCTCATGATGTGCGAGTGATTCGTTTGCCACGTCACGCCGCTTCTTGTCCTGTTGGCTTGGGAGTGTCTTGTTCGGCAGACAGAAATATCAAAGGAAAAATCACCAAAGACGGTATTTTTTTAGAGCAATTAGAAACCAATCCAAAACAATTTTTACCGGCTACGCCTCCGCATTTGGAAGCGCCAGTTGAGGTAGATTTGAACCGACCGATGGCGGATATTTTAAAAGAACTGTCTCAATATCCAATCAAAACCCGATTGAAATTAAACGGAACTTTGATAGTAGCCCGTGATATCGCTCACGCCAAAATCGCAGCATTATTGGATGCGGGTAAACCAATGCCAGAATACTTTAAAAACCATCCAATTTATTACGCAGGACCGGCTAAAACTCCAGACGGAATGCCATCAGGAAGTTTTGGACCTACCACGGCGGGTCGCATGGACGTGTATGTAGAAGAGTTCCAAAAAGCAGGTGGAAGTATGATTATGTTAGCCAAAGGAAACCGAACCAAACAAGTAATGGATGCTTGTAAAACCTACGGCGGATTCTATTTAGGTTCTATTGGAGGCCCAGCCGCTATTTTGGCACAAGACAACATCTTGAAAGTAGAAGTAGTGGATTTTGAAGAATTGGGTATGGAAGCGGTGCGCAAAATTACCGTGAAAGATTTCCCAGCCTTCATCATTACTGACGATAAAGGAAACGATTTCTTCGAGAATTTATAAAATTAGAAAGGTTTCAATAACCTTTTAGGTATAAAAAACAAACCTGCAAAAACTTCAATGCTTTGCAGGTTTTTTATTTTTTGGGCGTTGGCCGGGCTATGCGCTGTATCTTTTGTTTCAGTCATTGCGAGGAGGCACGACGCGGCAATCTAAAAACAAAAGGATGCCGCTTCCATCCCTAACGCGGTCTGTCTTATAAGAGACGTTAAGATTTAATTTCGAAAAAGCATTATCCTTAGATTAACTTTCTTAAATTTATTTCAAGCGCAAGGAAAGATGCTGAAACGAGTTCAGCATGACAAAGACAAAACCTGTCTCTTCCTGTCATGCTGAACTTGTTTCAGCATCTAAAAACCAGACCAATAATTTTGGACTGAATGCATTGGATTTGCACTAGCTGGAAATTTAGTATACTTTTAGGGCGAGACAGTTTTAACTAGCGTTTAAAAAAATCAGCTATTCTGTCTTCGTTATTCCAATTTGGTGTTCTTTTCAAAATCAAATCCTTCTAGATACGCGATTTTCCATTTTCCATTTTCTTTCTCTACGTTAAATTTGTATTCAAATCCTTTGCTGTAATCGGGTTCGCTCCAAGTCCAACTTAAACTGCCTTTTTGGTCGTTTAAATCAATTATTTTAATTTGAATTTTTTTCATGTCGCCTCCATCTTGACAGTTACACCAAGGACTGGAGTTTCTAAAAGGATTCACTTCTTCGCTCGGTTTCCAAGCGGGGATTTTTTTTGTTTTGATTAGTTGGTCTTGTTTAAGTCCAATTTGATTGAAATTTTCTATAAAATCTGCGCTGAAATAGTCACTCTTTTTTAATTTTTCGAGCTCTAATTGGTGTTTTTTTCTATCAATACCTGTACAGTTTCCTGTTTTTTTGTCAATCGTGTAATAGGTAATTCCGTAAGATCCATTTGCTGAACCTCCCCACGAATTGACCGATTTAATGAGTTTTTCTATTTGAGCTTTGTCATTTCCAGCTGTCTTCTCGGTTATAATTGTAGTGCTTGTGTTTGTTTTTGAATTATTGCAGGATACGCACAAAACAGTCATTAATAAAAGGGCAAGGGCATTTGTTTTCATTTGGGATAGTTTGGGTTTGAATTTACATTATTTTAATCTAGGAGACAGTCCTAAAAGTAAGGATAGTACCCTTTTTTGTTGCTTTATTTTAGAAATTGCAAAAAAAAGTAACAAAGCTAAAATAGTATTTAAAAACCAAAACTACAATTCACTTGAGTTTTTTTACTTTTTTTTTGCAAAGCCATTTCGACCCATTATTTTTTAGTGGTGTAGCAAATTAGAAATTTAGCAGATTACTTAGTCAATTTGCATTTCAGGAATCTCTCCTTCAATGATTAAGTTTGCCTCGGTGGAGGCAATAATGTGCTCAACAGAAATACCCGGTGCGCGTTCCAATAGTTTGAATCCTTTTGGAGTGATTTCCATTACGGCCAATTCAGTTACGACTTTTTTAACGCAACCTACGCCTGTAAGTGGTAACGAACATTTTTTAAGAATTTTGCTTTCACCTGCCTTGTTAACGTGCATCATGGCTACAATAATATTGTCGGCAGAGGCTACTAAATCCATCGCTCCACCCATTCCTTTGACCATTTTTCCTGGAATTTTCCAGTTGGCAATATCCCCATTTTCAGCCACTTCCATAGCGCCAAGGATAGTTAAATCAACATGCTGTCCACGAATCATTCCAAAACTCAATGCCGAGTCAAAAAAACTCGCTCCCGGTAGTGTGGTAATGGTTTGTTTTCCTGCGTTGATTAAATCAGCATCTTCTTCGCCTTCAAAAGGGAAAGGTCCCATGCCCAAAACACCATTTTCTGATTGAAATTCAACCGAAATATCGTTTCTAACATAATTTGCCACCAAGGTTGGAATGCCAATTCCCAGGTTAACATAATAGCCGTCTTTAACTTCTTGTGCTATTCTTTTTGCGATTTCGGTTTTATCTAACATAGTCTCTTTTTTTAACCATTAATTTAAGGATCAGTAAGCTTTTTAAAACAACATTTTTTAGTAATTACCTGTTTTCTTATATTGTTTACTAATATTTATGCTTTGTTAAATTTTTTTGCCACGGATTTCACAGATTCGACGGATTTATCCGTCAAAATCAGTATAATCTGTGAAATCTGTGGCTGATTTATGACGTACTTAAACCATTAAATTAATTCATTGCTACATTTTTTTTCTCACCGTTCGTTGTTCAATTCTTTTCTCAAAAAATTCTCCTTGAAAAATACGTTGGACAAATATTCCAGGAATATGAATTTGATTAGGATCTAAAGTCCCCGCTTCGACTAATTCTTCGACTTCGGCGATGGTAATTTTTGCAGCACCTGCCATACTCGGATTGAAATTGCGCGCAGTACCTTTGAAAATAAGATTGCCGGCGGTGTCCCCTTTCCATGCTTTTACAATAGCAAAATCGGCTTGGAAGGCATGTTCTAAAACATGCATTTTTCCATTGAATTCTCGGGTTTCTTTTCCTTGGGCTACTTCTGTTCCATAACCTGCAGGAGTGAAAAAAGCTGGAATTCCGCTTTGTGCTGCTCGGCAACGTTCAGCTAATGTCCCTTGCGGAATTAACTCTACTTCAAGTTCGCCCGAAAGCATTTGGCGTTCAAATTCGGCATTTTCTCCCACATAGGAAGAAATCATTTTTTTGATTTGTTTGTGTTGTAATAACAAGCCTAAACCAAAATCGTCAACCCCTGCGTTATTGGAAATACAAGTGAGGTTTTTGGTTTGTTTTTGGACTAATTCGGCAATAGCATTTTCTGGAATGCCGCACAATCCGAAGCCACCTAACATAAGTGTCATATTGTCTTCAATTCCTTGAAGGGCTTCTTGTATGGAGGATACTTTTTTATTAATCATGTTTTTTGGTATTAGGTCATGAAATGAAAAACAGTATTGTAGAGTTAGTTAATCTAATTGAAAACACAACCCCTAGCCCTGACAGCAACGGCATCCTTTAAAGCTGGGGTTCAGCTTTAAAGATACAGTGAATGGCAGGAAATAGCTCCTGATGTAGGAACTATAATTCGAATTCTTCGGTGCTTTGTTCCGTGTCAGTAGAGTCTTTCACTACCGCAGCAGGTCTCGAATAACAATCTACTTTTATACCAAGATTAGCGGGTCTATCAAAATCTTCTTTAGACACGTTTAAGGTTTCGTCCTCGTAACATTTTTTCATGAAATAACCCCAAACAGGCAAAGCAGCTGTTGCTCCTTGACCATAGGTTAAACTTCTAAAACGAGCCGAACGGTCTTCGCAACCTACCCAAACTCCGGTAACTAGATTAGGAACCATTCCCATAAACCAACCATCAGATTGATTTTGAGTAGTTCCTGTTTTACCCGCAATTGGGTTTTTAAACATATACGGATAGCCTGTCCAACGTTTGTCTCCGTTTCCACCACCTTCGGTGCGCAAACGTTCTCCAGAACCGCCTTCGGTTACTCCTTCCAATAATTTAATAACTGCAAATGCAATGTCTTTGTTCAACACATCGTGCGACTCAGGAACAGGTTCGTATAATACGACGCCACTTTTATCTTCGATTTTTCTTAAAAATTGTGGTTTTACATACACCCCTTGATTAGCAAAGGTGCTGTAAGCGGCTACCATATCTTGTACTGTAATTTCGACAGCTCCAAGCGCAATAGAAGGTTGTGCTGGAATCTCAGAAGTTACCCCTAATTTATGGGTTAATTCGACAACTGCTTCAGGACCCGTTTTGTCAATTAATTTGGCTGAAATAGTGTTTATGGAATTGGCTAGGGCTTTTTTCAACGTTACCATTCCGCGGTATTTGTTATCCGAATTTCGTGGTTCCCAATCGGCGGTTACATTGTGTTCTCCTTTACGAATCATAAAGGGTCCATCCAAAATAGAATCGCAAGGCGACATACCTAATTGTTCAATTGCGGTAGCGTAAACAAAGGGTTTGAAAGTCGAACCAACTTGTCTTGCTCCTTGACCTACGTGGTCGTATTGGAAGTATTTGTAATTGATTCCGCCTACCCACGCTTTAATATTACCCGTTTGAGGCTCCATTGCCATTAAGCCAGATTGAAGGAAGTGTTTGTAATAACGAATGGAATCCAAAGGCGTCATAATGGTATCTCTTTCTCCTTTCCAAGTGAAGACTTTCATCTTGGTTTTTTGTTTGAAAGAAGCAATGATTTCTTCTTCACTTTTATCGTTGGATTCCATAATATTCCATCGTGCAGATGCCTTCATCGCCCTAGTAATAATTCGGTCAGTTTCGGCTTGCGAAATGTTTACAAAAGGAGCGTTTTTATTCTCCTTGGCTTGGTCGAAAAATTCTTCCTGCATATTAGCCATATGGGCTTCTACCGCTTCTTCAGCATACAATTGCATACGCGAATCAATAGTAGTATAAATACGTAAACCGTCTTTGTAAATATTATAATCAGATCCGTCTGGTTTTTTATTTTCTTCTACCCATTTTTTCATGTATTCTCTCAAATATTCTCTGAAATAAGTAGCTGTTCCGTCTTTATGACTCTCTAATTTGAAGTTCAATTTGATAGGTAAACTTTGTAATTTTAGTTTTTGAGCTTCCGTGATAATATCTGCTTTTTCCATTTGCTTCAAGACTACATTACGGCGATTAAAAACTCCTTCAGGATTTTTAACCGGATTATAAAGTCCCGAATTTTTAAACATTCCTACTAAAATTGCTGACTCTGAAACAGTCAATTCTTTAGGTTCTTTTGAGAAATAGGTTTTGGCTGCCGAGTTGACTCCTACAGAATTATTTCCAAAATCATACACATTGCAATACATAGCAATGATTTCGTTTTTGGTATATTGTCTTTCTAAACGAATGGCGATTATCCATTCTTTGGCTTTTTGAATGATTCGGAACGGTAAGAATTTAGACCCTTCACCATGGAATAATTGTTTCGCCAATTGTTGGGTTAGCGTACTGGCACCACCAGACGTACCAAAGCTTAAAATAGCCCGTAAAGTTCCTCTACCGTCAATTCCAGAATGATCATAGAAACGAGCATCTTCTGTTGCTACAAGCGCTTGCACTAAGTTTTTAGGCAAATCAGAATACTTTAATTGGGAACGGTTTTTTTCAAAATATTTTCCAATAACCACTCCATCAGCAGAGATAATTTCGGTTGCTAAATTAGAGTCTGGATTTTCTAAGTCTTCAAATGAAGGCATAGAACCCAAAAGCCCCCAAGAAGCAAACAGGAAAAACAAGGCAATGCCTCCCATTCCATAAAAGAAATACTTCCAAAATAATTTGGAATAATATTGAATGTCTTTTTCAGAATCAGGAACTTGATTTTTTTTACGATTAATAATAGCCATAATATAATTTTCTATTCTTTATTTTCTATTCTAAACCCAACGTCTGTAATTCCTTCAAGCTGTTCTACTCCAGGGACTTTACCTGTTTCACGAACCGCCTGTTTGATGGATACTTTGTATTTTCCTCTAAATTTTACTTTCCCTTTGTAGAACAATTTACTCTCTTTAATATCAGTAAATCCTTCGCCTAAAAGTGTTCCGTCTGGATTTGCCATTTGGTATTCTAAAGTGTCTACTTTGGTAAATCCATTGGGTAATTCTAACGCCACAATCAAAAATAAATTGTTAAACGGATAATTATCATTGCTTCTCAAATTGACAAACAAATCGTATTTTTTAGTCGAATCCAATTCGGGCAATTGAAAAGTAACCGTGCTGTCTTTGTGCCAGGCACTTCCAACCGAATGGTATTCGTCAAAAACTCTTTTTTTATCACAAGAAAAAAAGAGAATTCCCATTAAAAGAAAAACAAGACTATTTTTTATCCTCATTTTTAGTAATAATTATCGGTTTTCTCGGCTCTCCACTTTTTTGGTTTGGATTCGGACGTTTGTTGTTATTAGGTCTGTTATTATTTCCCGAAGGCTTATTGTTGTTAGGATTAGCAGGTCTATTATTTCCTGCATTTCCTTCAACAGCTTGTCTCGGTTTTTTGTTAGGTCTTTTCTTTTTCTTAGGTTGGTCAAAACGAGTTAAACTTTCTTGCCCCATAGCATTGTTGAAGTTTTTTTCTTGTTCGTCAACCGTTTCAATGGCAAAATCTTCTAATGAAGAAACCTTGTTTTTCAATTTATTTTCGGCAAGAATTTCTTTAACCTGCTCGATATTTAATACATGCCAATTGGCAAAATTATTAGTGTAAGCAAACCACATTAATCCTTTGAAAATATCTTGTTTTTGGCAAATAGCGTCACCTTTTTCAGTCACTAATTTAGTGTCAAAATCAGGAAAATCTTTCAAGGCATCCATGTAAGTATCTAACTCATAGTTCAAACAACATTTCAATTTACCACATTGACCGGCTAATTTTTGGGGATTCAATGACAATTGTTGGTAACGAGCTGCTGAAGTATTGACACTTCTAAAATCAGTCAACCAAGTAGAACAACATAATTCTCTTCCACAAGAACCAATACCTCCTAAACGAGAAGCTTCTTGGCGGAAACCTACTTGTTTCATTTCAATTCTCGTGTTGAATTCTTTAGCAAAATCTTTGATTAATAGACGAAAATCGACTCTATCATTTGCGGTATAATAAAAAGTAGCTTTTGAGCCGTCTCCTTGAAATTCAATATCCGAAATTTTCATTTCTAATTTTTGTTGAATAGCCAATTCACGTGCACGCACTTTCATCGGCTCTTCACGGTCCCTTGCTGCTGACCAAATGTCGATGTCTTTTTGAGAGGCTTTACGGTATACTTTTGGAATTTCAGCACTTTCAGGATTGACTCCTTTTTTCTTCATTTGCACTTTAACCAATTCGCCTGTTAAAGTGACAATTCCAATATCATGTCCTGGTGAAGCTACAGTTGCTACAATATCACCAATGCTTAAAGTCAATTTTTCTGTATTGCGATAAAATTCTTTTCTTCCATTTTTAAAACGGACTTCCACACAATCAAATGGGGCTTCGCCATTAGGGGCGCTCATATTAGAAAGCCAGTCAAAAACGGTTAATTTGTTGCAGCTATCGGTGCCGCAAGTCCCATTATTTTTACAACCTTTTGGTGCACCACCATCAGAAGTTGAACAACTTGTACATGCCATAATTTATATGTAGTGTTGCAATGAATGCAACTTAAGTTCATAAAACGAATAAGGTGTAAAGATAGTATTTTTTAGTTTTAAGTTTTATAGGGTTTTTGTTAAAGTAAAAACCCCAATTTCTCTAAAGAAATTGGGGTTTTAATACTAAAACAATTTTACTATTTATTCGTGTAGTATGTTAGGGTTGGTGTATTTTTAGTAGCGGGTAATCCACCTACATAACCATGACCATAAAAAGTATACACTCTTCCTTTTCTAGGCGTAAATGCTACTTTAGCAATAACAGTTGCTGTTCCAGCAGCTCTCATTTGGAATTCATAAGTAGTTGCTTCTAAATCCCCTACAACCGTTATTGGAATAAATGCTTTGTTTCCAGTTAAATAACCCACCCCGCTATACACTACAGCATTTGAATTAAGTTCTTTAATTGAGAAATCATATCCTCCTGTTGGCGTATTTGAAACGAAATTTAAAAAACGGATATAGGCTTTAGTAGGATCTGTTACTGTCAAATCATCATTTACTGTGAAGTCTGTATAATTTGGAGAAGTACCAACTAAAAAAGTCGTATAGTTTTTACCTGCTTCTACTACCAAAGGTTTTGTAATTACTGTTGCTGCAGGAACTGTTGCAGTAGCAGGAATTTCAACTTTCATAGTATTGTTTCCGGCAGGAACAAGTGCATAGTTTATTGATGCTGGATATTGTCCACCATAAGCAATTCCTAATGGTAATCCAGTTGTTGTTAATGCTCCCGAAGTTTTAGCATCGTTGACAAACCAATTTACATTAAAATTGGTTCCAGCTGGACCTATAGCGACATGTTCAAATTTAACCTTCGCATTAGTTTCTGCAGCAGCTTGGTAATATGGAGACATATTACTTTCCTCACCACAAGAAACAAATCCTAAAACCAGGAGTGCGAATAACGAATTTATTATTTTATTTTTCATCTTAATTTCTTTATTAAAATTTAAACTTAAGGTTTTGAGAACCACATTTCTACTGTATGGTAATCTGGTTTGTCACCACCAATTTTTACTAATGACGCAAAGTTCCAAACATATTCAGAATTGTATCTTGGTCTAACTCTGTAAGCTAATTTCCCTCCATTTTCTGCTGCAATTCCATTAGTAGCAAAAGTGTCATAAACAGTTGTACTATAATGGTATTTACGCATATCATTCCATGTTTCTAAATAGCCAAAACCAAATAATGCCACATATTTTTGCATCATAATGTGTTTCAATGTTAAGTTTTCCGCTGTTGGTACCACAATAGGATTAGATGTAAAAGCTGTTTTTTGTGCAGCAGTAATTAAAGCAGCAGTAGGATAAGTAGTTGAAACGGTAGTATATTTATTCACCATGTCAATACTTGCTTCAATTCCTTTTTTATAAGCATCTAATGCCATCGTTTTATTGCCTTTTATAAAAGCAGCTTCTGCTTTGATAAATTGTAATTCAGCATACGTCATTAAAGGGAAATCTGCATTACTTTTAAAAATGTATCTTCCAGGTACTGTTGCATTTCCTGCAGCCACTGTACCCCATAAATTAGGAATACGGGTAGCCGTAACTGTACCGGCAGCGGTATTTAGTGGGTTTCCCCTAAACACACCATCTGCCGAAGGAGCCAAAACACTCTGCATCCTTGGGTCTATTACACCTGTAAATATGGTTCCATTCATAGCGCGTAAAATAAAATCAGTTTGACGAAATAGACTCATGTTGTCACGCATTGGACCAAAGAAATTGGCGTCAGCAGAGGTAATTCCTCCAAATTTTACATTACAATCATCAGCAATACTTGTAAATGATTTATCAACATATTCAATCACTTTATCTGGATTGTAAGTCGATTTGTTAATCAGGTTGTTTGCATTTCTAGCTAATAATCCATAGCCGAATTTAATCCATTTTGCTTTATCTCCGCCATAAATTAAATCGCCTTTTTTCGTGTAATTTATATTCGAATTACCATCGGTTTTTTCTAAGTCGGCAATACCTTCTTTTGTAACGCGAACAACTTCAGCATAGGCTTCCTCTTGTGTTCCATAATCAAAAGTAAGTCTTTGTGTAAAAACTTGATCAAATTTTATTAAATCACTATGCATGTCTGTAGTAACTTGCCACGTCCATCCTTTAATCACTTTACCTAATCCAGAAATATCATAGCGTTGACTTTTTTCAGCGGATGATATGACATTTGAAAGGTTAAGTCCAATAGAATAATAAGTAGTTTTCCAGATTTCCCCACCAGCATCACTTGCCGGAGTATAGCTATATAAATCCCAAGTATTTCCAGCTGTTGTTTGAGAAAAATACTGAACGTATTTTCCTAAATATCGCGCGTCAAATTGCGTGCCAAGCGCCATAGAGGCTTGAATGTTTGGTAATAAGTATATAGGTTCCACTTCAGTTGGAAAACTTGGGTTAATATTAACCTCTGCTATTTCATCTCGACTACAAGCTGTTAAAAACAAAACTATCATCGAAATAGTTATATATTTTGTTACGTTTTTCATATTATTCATTTTTTATAGTCCAAATTTTAATCCTACGTTAAATCCTCTTGGAGTAGAAAGTACACCATAATCAAAACCTGTTCCTCCGGCTCCTCCAGAACTAGCATTTAAACCATTTACAGCTGGATCTGCACCAGTATAATTAGTTATCATAAAAGCATCAGTTACTGTAACATACATAGAGACACTTTCGAAAAATTTGGTTTTTTTCAATACATCTGAAGGGAAACGATAACTTAAAGTAATGTCTCTCATTCTTAGCCAATTAATATCTTTTTCGATAAAATTAGAATCCACATAATGAGTAGCTCCATTATAATATTCATTTTGATAGTAAGGTGATACTTGAATGTTGTTTACTGTTGGTGTAACTGAGTTTTCTAATCCGTCTCTTAAAACACCGTTTAAAACTAATGGTTGTTCTCTATTCAAAGACCTCATGCTTAATCCATTAAGCCATAAATATGACTCAGTACCATTGTAAATATCTCCCCCTTTACGAACGTCTAACAAAAAGGATAGTTTGAAATTTTTAATGGTAAAACTATTTTGTAACCCAATTACAAAATCAGGGTTTCGATCTCCGACAATTGGGAAAGATTGATCTACCACTGGCAAACCGTTAGACGGATTAATCAATACTTGCCCTGCCGTATTTTTTAAATATGTATAACCTGTAAAAGCAGTTAATGGCGCTCCTACTCTTGAACCTCCTCTAACATTACCATACATCCACGTATCAGAAGTATAATATTCAGGCAAAGTAGGTGGTAAGTCTAACAACTTACTGTCTGTTTTAGAGAAGTTGGCTGAAACATCCCAAGAAAACTTTTCTGTTTTTATTGGATTTCCTGAAAGGGTAATCTCTAGACCTCTGTTTTGAAGTGAGCCAAAGTTGAAAGCAGTAAGTACAAATCCTGTTCCATAACTTAAACGCATATTGTTAATTATTGGATTGTCTGTTTTTCTTTCATACAATGCAACATCTAAGCTTAAACGATTTTTAAAAAATCGCAACTCTGTTCCAATTTCAGTTGATGTATTAATCTCCGCTTGAAGATTCGGGTTAGCACCTGTAACTGAATAGCCGTATCCTCCACCAGTAGTTGGTTTTGTTTCGTAGGAAGGCATAACTGAATAAGGTTTTGCATCATTGGCTACTCTAGCATAAGAGGCTCTAATTTTTCCATACGACAAAACGTCTTTATCTTTTAAACCATTCAATTCTGTAAAGATAAAACTTAATGAAGTTGATGGATAGAAGAACGAGTTATTAGCTCTTGGCAATGTAGAAGAAACGTCATTTCTACCAGTTAATGTTAGAAATACAGTTTTGTCATAGTCAAGCGTAAGCTCACCAAAAATACCATCTACACGTCTTGTTATCATTCTTTCTTGCGATCTTTGCGTAAGTGGATCTGTGTTATTTATATTCATAACATCAGATTGATAAAATTTTTCACCTTTAGTAGATAATATGGTGTAATTTTCATCTTTTCTTGCGTATCCTGAACGTAATAATGCGCTAAATTTACCTAATGATTTTTTGGCAGTACCAAAAAATAAGTAATTTAAATTGTTGGTTTGATCTGAATATTGCTCAAAATAACCACCTAATGAAATACCTGTACCAGAACCGATTCCTAAAGCACTTCTTGAAGACTCAGGGTGAACAGATTTAAATCCGCGTGTAGCATTTGCATCTACACCAAATCTTCCGGTAAAGCTTAACCAAGATAATGGATCGTATGTAACCGAAATATTTGAAATAATTCTGTTATTCACATCTCTACCTCTATTTTTATTTACTTCAAATAAAGGGTTGTCCACTTCAGTATCCAAAGTACCAGCTGTAATTTTTCGTCTCGTTCCGTCTGGATTTAGATAATTTGTTACATCTTCATTTGCTGGGTAAGCTAATAGGTTAAGTAAAAATCCCCCAGCTCCCTTTGATGTTTTATCTGTTTCAGATTTAATATAGGAAAGAGAAGCTTCTGCTTTTAATTTTTCATTGATTTTAGCAGTTCCATTTAATGAGAGATTTAATCGTTTATAACCTGAGTTAGGAACAACTCCAGTTTGGTCTAAGTTGGCCATAGACAAACGGTAGGTTACGTTATCATTTCCTGCATCAAATGTTAAAGAGTTAGATTTTTTAATCCCATCTACGAAAAAGTTATTGATGTTATCATACAGTTGTGTACCTGGGGCGTATTTTTCTCCAAAATGTCTTCGGTACTCATTATTTGTAACTCCATTAGCTCCTCTTTGATATACTCTTTGCGTTTCTGGAAATCGGTAAGTATGATCAACTCTAACATCCGTAGAATAAGTAAGTGTGCCTTTTCCTTTTTTCCCTTTTTTTGTTGTGATAACAATTGCACCATTTCCAGCTTCAATACCATATAAAGCCGCAGCTTCTGGTCCTTTTAAAACAGTAACTGATTCAATATCATCAGGATTAATATCCGCACCTCTGTTTGTGTAATCAGTATCTCTATTTGGACCATTAGAAATTAACAATCCTTGATCTAAAGTTGAGTTGCTGATTGGTAAACCATCTACTACAAATAAAGGAGAGTTGTTCCCGCTTATTGAGTTAACCCCTCTTAGTTGAATAGAAGCAGAAGATCCTGGCGCACCAGAAGTTGAAGTAACAGTTAAACCTGCGATTCTTCCTTGTAAGGCATTTACAAAATTCTCTCTTTGAGTTTCTGCAATGTCAGCACCTTTTACACCCTGAGTTGCATAACCTAAAGAAAGTTTTGAACGGCCAATACCAAAAGCACCTACCACAACTTCATTTAATCTATTCCCTTCTCCCTCTTTTAACATTACATTTAGGACATCAGATTTAACACTGATTTCTTGATCTGCAAAACCAAGATAAGAAAAGATTAAAGTTGCTCCTTTGGGAGTTGAAATTTGGTAATTCCCATCAAAATCGGTTGCAACTCCTTTTTTGGACCCTTTAATGATAACGTTAGCTCCTGGGAGCGCATTACCCTTACTGTCTGAAACTTTACCTTTTACTTTCATGTCTTGAGAAAACGTGGTTAAAGTCCCAAAAATGAACAATAAAAGAATTAAATAATTTTTTTTCATACTGAATTAGTTTTTGATTGCTTAAACAAACATAAGAATTTTATTCAGTATTTCAATATTTTTTTAACAGAAAAATGCAAATAAAATTAAAAATAAATGCAAATAACGCAAAATAATGCAATTTTTGTTAAATCTGCTTGATTGAAATTATTTTTACCGGACAAGCTTTTTCGGCTAATTCACAAGTTTCCACAATGGCATGATCAGTTGATTTTAAGGTATAAAAACCTTTAGCGTTTACTGATTTTATTAGAACCGATTTCCCGTCTTTCTTTGACATTTGAAATTGAGCTGGCGCCATTTCTACACAGTAGTTACAACCAATGCATTTATCTCTTTGAAGGGTGATAATTACCATTAATTTTCGACTATTTTATATAATTTATCTGATAAACGAATTCGAAAAGGTAGTTTCATTGTACAACTGTCTCCTTTTGTTGCCGTTGTAGCATTGACATCATTCACAAACATGTCTTTAATTACTAATTCTTGGGCACCTGTTGTGGGTCCAGTAATTAATATTTTATCGCCTTTTTTGATGTCATAGGCTTCAATTTTGAATTCGGCAATGCTCGATTTTACAAAATAGTGCATTCCTTTTCCAACGTACACTTTCTTTTGTGTAGCACTTGATCCAGGATTATCAGACCATTCACCTAATTTTTGGCCTAAATAATAGCCACTCCAAAAGCCACGATTGTAAACCGTTGCCAATGTTGCCATCCAGGTATTGATTTTTTCTTTGGTAAACGCGCCTTCGTAATACGAATCAATTGCCTCGCGATAGGTTTTGATGACTGTAGCGACATAATCAGCCGCACGCCCTCGTCCTTCAATTTTTAATACTTTGATGCCCGAATCGATGACTTGGTCTAAAAAATCTAAGGTGCATAAATCCTTTGGCGACATTAAATATTCGTTGTCTACTTCAATTTCAAAACCGCTTTCTTGATCGATAACGGTGTATTTTTTCCGGCAATTTTGTTTACAAGCTCCACGATTAGCTGATGAATTATGCGAATGTAAACTCAAATAACATTTGCCTGAAACCGCCATACACAAAGCGCCGTGACCAAAAATTTCTATTTCTACTAAATTGCCGCGCGGTCCTTTAACTTGTTCTTTTTCGATTTCGTCTGTTATTTTTTTCACCTGACGCAAACTCAATTCACGAGATAAAACAATTGTATCGGCAAACATTGCGTAGAATTTTACCGTTTCAATATTGGTCACATTCAATTGGGTCGAAATATGGACTTCCATTCCAATAGATCTTGCCGTCATTATTACCGCTTGATCCGAGGCAATCACCGCTGTAATTCCAGCTTCTTTTGCTTTGGTTAACAAGGTTTTTACAATCGATAAATCGTGGTCGTAAATGATGGTGTTTAATGTTAAATAGGTTCTAACGTTTTTTTCGTTACATCTTCGAGCAATTTCTGGCAAATCATCTAATACAAAATTCACGGTTGCTCTGGCGCGCATGTTCAATTGCTCTACGCCAAAATAAATGGAATCACATCCATTATCTAAAGCGGCTTGCATGGACTCAAAATTCCCTGCTGGGGCCATTAATTCTATTTTTCCTGTTGCTGTCATTGTTATATGTTTTTTTCATTGTTTCCCCACGGTTGAAACCGTTGGCTATGTTTGAAAATGTTTGTATATAATGTTGCTCGTAATTGTTGCTCCAATATAGCCCATGGTTTTAACCATGGGATTTTATATATTATTTTATTTCAACAATCCATTCAATTTAACAAATTCATCAAATTCGTCTTGTGAAGATTGTTTTAGATGATGTGCTTTTTGATTTTTTATGTAGTGAAATACTTTTTCTAATTGCGATTCACTTACGGAATACGCAGCATAACCTGTTTGCCAAGCAAATTTTTCTAACATCAAATCACTTCCGTTTATCAAATGAGATGAACTTCCTTTTATTGCTTTCATCACATCTGTAATAGATTTTTGTGGATTTAACAAAAACAAAGCGTGAACATGGTCTGGCATTCCGTTGATAATTCTAACTTGGCAACCCAAGTCAACTAATTCTTGATAAATAAAATCATAGACTTCTTTTTCAAATGAGAAATCGATTAATTCAGCCCTGTTTTTGGTTGACCAAATGGCATGAATCCATATTTTATTGAAAGAATGAGACATCTTATTTTGAAATCTTATATAATTTATCAGATAATCGCACTCTAAATGGGACTTCAAAAGTTACTTTATCGCCAATTTTTGCAACACTATTTTCAGATCCATTGACCATCATTTTTTCTAAAACTAATTCTTGATTTCCTGTAGTTGGACCAGTAATTAGGATTCTGTCGCCTAAGTTTAGTTCGTTATTTTCAATCATGAAAAGTCCCACCTGCGCTTTAGCATAATAATGATGCACATTGCCAAGTAGTACTTTTTTAAGTTTAATCTTTTGACGAATATCATTTGATTTTGAGGCTGTTGCCAATGCCGTATCGGATAGTTCACCCGAATGTTTGAACTTCAATTTTTCAGATTTTCCTTTTCGGAATACTTTATTTCCGACTTGTTTTCCTCGACGCAATTTTACTTGTTCGGCTAAAGGCAAATGGGTAATTTCTTGACATTCAGATGAGCAACAATTTTCCATAGCGGCTTTACATTCGTCGCATTGAATGAATAATAAATGGCAACCATCATTCAAACAATTGGTGTGATTGTCGCACGGTTTTCCGCATTGGTGGCATTGCGAAACAATATCGTCAGTAATTCTTTCGCCTAAGCGGTGATCAAATACAAAATTCTTCCCGATGAATTTACTTTCTAGATTTTCTTCCTGGATTTGCTTAGCATAGTTGATGATTCCGCCTTCCAATTGGAACACATTTTTAAAACCTTGGTGCTTGAAGTATGCCGATGCTTTTTCGCAACGAATGCCGCCCGTGCAATACATCACCAAGTTTTTATCTTCTTTATGGTTTTGCAATTGCTCGTTAATGGCAGGCAAACTTTCTCTAAAAGTTTCTACATCGGGAGTGATGGCGCCTTTAAAATGCCCAATTTCACTTTCATAATGGTTTCTAAAATCGACTACAATGGTGTTGGGATCGTCTAAAATTTGGTTGAATTCTTTGGCTTTTAAATGTACACCAATATTGGTTACATCAAAAGTTTCGTCGTTCAAACCGTCGGCTACAATTTTATCACGAACTTTCACCGTCAATTTTAAAAAGGAGTGATCGTCATGTTCTACGGCTACATTCAAACGAATGCCGCGCATAAAGGGATAGACTTCTAAAGTTTCGCGAAAGGCTTCAAAATTCTCAGCAGGAACTGACATTTGAGCATTGATTCCTTCTTTGGCAACATAGGTTCGGCCAAGGGAGTCAAGTGTATTCCAAGCAACGAATAAATCGTCTCTAAATTTTTTAGGGTCTTCAATTTTGGCATACGCATAGAAAGACAAAGTAAGTCTTTGTTTACCAGCTTGATCAATCAGCTCGGCTCTTTCTTCTGCGCTTAAGGTGTTGTACAGTTGCATGCTATAAACGTTTAAGTGAGAAATTATGTAGGAGTTCTAAATGGAAGAACTCGGTTGCAAAAGTACTATTTAACAGCAAAGTCCACAAGAATTTTTCTTTAATTGCTAATTAATATCTAAAAACAAACCGCAGATTCACAGATTGGTATTAAAAATCTGCGAATCTGCGGTAAATAATTTTCTTTGTGACTTAGCGTCTTTGCGGTAAGTTTAAAAAACAGATAGCAAAGAGGTTTGCAAATAAAAAACCATTAAGAGATTAAGTTGCATTAAGTTTTACCTTAATTACCTTAAATTCTTAATGGTTTAAAAAAACGTTCTGACTTAGCGCCTTAGCGGCAAGTCTAACAAAATTCTGCGTAAGCGTCTTGTAAGTTTTCCGCAATTAATTCGGCTGGGCGACCTTCAATATGGTGACGCTCTAACATATGAACTAATTCACCGTCTTTGAACAAAGCCATACTTGGTGAAGAAGGAGGAAAAGGGAACATGTGTTGACGCGCTGCATCAACTGCTTCTTTATCAACTCCTGCAAAAACCGTAATCAAATGATCTGGTTTTTTAGCACCTTCTAAACTCATTTTTGCTCCCGGGCGTGCGTTTCTTGCAGCACAACCACAAACAGAATTCACCACTACTAATGTAGTCCCCGCTTCTTTGATAGCGTTTTCAACAGCCTCAGCAGTATGTAAATCTTGAAAACCAGCGTCAACTAATTCCGCTTTCATTGGTCTTACCATTTCTTCTGGATACATAATTATTTATATTAAATTAATGATATACGATATTTGATTCAAAAAATCTTAGGCAAAGATAAATAGAAATCTGGTCTAAAGAAGTAATCAAATCATAAAGATTTGTTATCGTTGAATAGCTAAATTAAAATCGGAATAGTCGTTTTAATAAAGCATTGATAAAAAGTCTTTTTGGACATTTCCAAATCACTTGTACATCTTCCCAAACTGAAGTTTCTTCATCTAAAAATTTAAGAATAAGAGGTGCATTTCCTTTTTGAAAAAGGGCAGAAAATATGGCAGCTCCCGTTTCATTTTTTTGGTCTAAAATGTCTATCAAAAGCAAATCGTACCACCAGAATTTAGTTTTTTTATGAAACTTTCTAAAATCGGTTTGGGTTTTTAAAAACGAAACTAATTCAGTTGATTTTTTGTCGGAATTTTTAAAAGTAAAGCCTGTACTGGCTTTGGTCCAACCACCTGCGGTGCCAATATTAATTACATTTTGGGTATTGTGTTTCCAAAAAGGGTAACAAGTCATGGGTATATTCCCATATTCTTTTTCGACAATTTTATAGTTTTGAATACCTAATTTTTGAATGTAATTTTCGATTTCGGTTTCATATTCTTCTTTCGAAAGCAAGTCTTTGGAAAATAAAGTATACTCCAACAAAGCTTCTGTTGGCGAAGTAGGCAAAATGTACATAAAGCGGGTATTCCTTTTTTGTGCAACCGAAAAATCCATAAAAGTAGCTTGTTCCGAATTGAAAATAGGGATTTCAACTTGGATAAACCATCCTATAAAATGCTGTTGCAACAAAGGATATTTCGACTGATTGGCTACTAATGAAGGGTTGTAAATCGAATTGAAAAGTTGGCTACAGGAGTAACTTTGACTTTCGGTTTTTACCAAAACAATGCTTTCTGACTCTTCTATTGCAAGTACTTTTTCTTGGGCAAAATCGATATTTTTTTGATTTGTAATCAATTCTAATACTTGATTGTAAAAATCCAACCCCTGAATTTTGTTGTATTGGTAGGGATGTAGGGTTAGATTTTTTTTAAAATCGGGATTGGAAAAAATAACCGAATCCCATTTTTTCGAAATAGAGCGTTCCCAAAGAATTTCTTTTTGATCCCAAAAACACCAAGTTCGATCGTTGGTTTGTTTTGCATTTTGGTCTACAAGCAAAATACGTTTGTTTTGAAACGTATTAGACAGAATCATTTTGTACACCGTCATTAAAGCGGATAAGCCAGCGCCGGTAAAAATGTAGTCGTATTGTTTCATATGTAACTTAAAACCTTCAGTTTGATCCACCAAAAATAAGAGTATTCCAATCGAAAAAATGATAAATGTCTTAGATTTGCAAAAAAAATAATTATGTTTCAAATTGTAATTGATTATTTCGAGAGCATTGATCCGGTTGTTGCGGCTTTGTATGCCACACTTTTTACTTGGTTTTTGACAGCGTTTGGCGCTTCCTTTGTTTTCTTTTTTAAAACCATGAACAGAGTTGTTTTAGACGGAATGCTTGGTTTTACAGGCGGAGTTATGGTAGCAGCTAGTTTTTGGAGTTTATTGGCACCCGCTATTGAAATGAGTGGTGGCGAAGGATTTACTAAAGTTATTCCAGCGTCTGTCGGGTTTTTTCTAGGCGCCTTATTTATTTTTGGTTTGGATAAAGTGCTACCTCATTTGCATATTAATTTTCAAGAATCAGAAGGGGTGAAGTCGCCCTGGCAACGAACTACTTTGTTAGTTTTAGCCATTACCTTACACAATATCCCTGAAGGATTAGCTGTGGGAGTCTTATTCGGAGGTGTAGCTGCCGGAATTCCAGAAGCGTCTATAGCTGGTGCATTGACTTTGGCAATTGGAATTGGGATTCAAAATTTTCCAGAAGGAATTGCCGTTTCTATGCCGTTACGCCGAATGGGAATGAGTAGAAGAAAGAGTTTTATGTATGGGCAAGCATCTGCTTTAGTGGAACCTGTTGCCGGAGTTTTAGGTGCAGTAGCTGTTACTTTTTTCACGCCATTATTGCCTTATGCTTTAGCATTTGCCGCAGGGGCTATGATTTTTGTTGTAGTGGAAGAAGTGATCCCAGAAACGCAACAAGATAATAATACCGATATTGCTACACTAGGATTTATTGGAGGTTTTATAGTAATGATGATGTTGGATGTCGCTTTAGGCTAAGCACAACCGCAATCTCCGTTTCCACAATTTGTATCTGATTTTTTCTTCCAAAAGTATTTTTTGATCAGAAATAAAATAGCAATAATTAGGATCCCAAAAGCTAGAATTTTTTGAATCATAACGCGCTATTTTAGAATTTGAAATGCAACCAACGCAACAACATAGGCTAATCCACTCATAAAAATGAGTTGACCCAACGGCCATTTCCAAGAATTGGTTTCTTTTTTAGTAATGGCAATGGTACTAGCGCATTGCATAGCAAACGCATAAAATAATAACAACGAAATTCCCGAAGCAAAATTGAATATTTTTTCACCTGTTGCAGGGTTGATTTCGGCTTGCATTTTATTTTTTATTGTATTGTCATTATCGCTATCTCCCACACTATATATTGTAGCTAATGTTCCAACGAACACTTCTCTAGCAGCAAACGAACTTATAATAGCTACGCCAATTTTCCAATCGTAACCCAAAGGAGAAATTACGGGTTCAATGGTTTTTCCCATAATCCCGATATAGGAGTTTTCTAATTTTTGGGAAGCGATAGCGTTTTGTAATTCAGATTCGCCTAAAGGTTTAGCGCTGTTTTTTTCAATTACAATTTTTTCAGCATTATTGAATTTTTCACCCGGCCCATAGGAAGCTAAAAACCACAAAACAATAGAAATAGCTAAAATGATCTTTCCAGCCCCATAAATAAAAGCTTTTGTTTTCTCAATTACATTAATAGCTACATTTTTGAATAGCGGCAATTTGTAATTCGGCATTTCAACTACAAAATAAGTTTTGCCTTTAATTTTCAATATTTTATTCAAAATATAAGCAGAGAAAATCGCCATACCAAAACCCAAAAGATACAATAACATCAAAGTCAATCCTTGCATATTGATGACGCCAAAAACACGTTCGTCAGGAATTACTAAAGCAATAATAATAGCATAAACAGGAAGTCTTGCAGAACAAGTCGTAAAAGGCGTTACTAATATTGTAATTAATCGCTCTTTCCAGTTTTCGATATTTCGAGTAGCCATTATCGCTGGAATTGCGCAAGCCGTGCCCGAAATAAGCGGAACTATACTCTTGCCTGACAACCCAAACTTACGCATGATTTTATCCATTAAAAAAACCACTCGACTCATGTAGCCGCTCTCTTCCAAAATGGAAATGAACATAAAAAGAAAAGCAATTTGCGGAATAAATATTAATATGCCTCCAATACCAGGAATGATTCCTTGCGCAATTAAATTAGTCAAAACACCAGCCGGTAATTGGTCGCTTGCCAAAGCACTCAATGAAGCAAAAGTACTATCAATAAAATCCATTGGAATTTTAGACCATTCAAAAATGGATTGAAAAATTCCAAAAAGGATGAAAAAGAAAATGGCATAACCCCACACTTTGTGTGTTAAGACACGATCCAAAATCGAACGAAAATCTTTTGCAATACTTGTATCAATTTTTAACCCTTCTTTCAACACATCATTGATGAATTGATAGCGTTTAATGGTTTCTTTTTGCTGCAGTCGTTTTAAATCTGAATGCGATTTGGTATAGGAATTACGGATTTCGTTTCGGTCTAAATTTAAGAAGTTCACGTCCTGCGTAATTACTAACCACAATTTGTATAATAATTGATTCGGGAAGGTTTTTCGTAAAGTTTCAAAGTATTCTTCGTCAATTATTGAAGCGTTTAAACAAGGTACTTTTGGAATAGATTTGTAGTTAACAATCAATTGCTTTAGTTCATCAATTCCACTTCCTTTTCTTGAACTTACTAAAGCAATTTTGGTTTGCAGCTTTTCTTCTAAATAAGGAATGTCTAATGAAATACCATTATGTTTCATTCGATCAGCCATATTAATGACTAGAATGGTAGGAATTTCCAAGTCTTTTATTTGGGTAAAAAGCAGTAAGTTTCGTTTTAAATTTTCAACATCGGTTACTACTAAAGCTACGTCAGGATATAATTTGTCGTTTTTGTTCAACAATAATTCAATCACTACATTCTCATCAATTGAACTTGCATTCAAGCTGTAGGTTCCGGGTAAGTCAAGAATATTGGCTTTGTAATTGTTAGGCAGTTTGCAAAAACCAATCTTTTTCTCCACCGTAATTCCAGGATAATTTCCCACTTGTTGATTCAAACCGGTAAGTTGGTTAAAAACCGATGTTTTCCCTACATTAGGATTGCCAATTAGCGCTACGTTGATGTTGTGACTACTTAACATTAGTGGTTTTGAATTAAATCAACTTCGATTTCTTTGGCAGTTTCTACTCGAATAGCCACATGCGAGCCATTAATGTTTAAATACAAAGGGTCGCCAAAAGGAGCTATTTGAAGCAATTCAACTACATTGCCAGGCAAACAACCCATCTCCAATAACTTCAAAGGAACGGCGTCAACATCAAAGTCTTTGATGATGGCTTTTTCGCCTTTTTTGAGAATATTAAGTGTTGTTTGCAAGTCTTATTTAGATTGAATTAAGATTACAAAAGTACAGATTTTAATAGTAAACCAAATGATAAATGTCATTTTTATACTAAATTTTAAAGAAAATACGATTTATTGTTCCGACAAAAAAGCAATGTCTTCAATTAGGCGTTGAACGTCTTCTTTATTCGTTCCGTCATAGAAACCTCGAACGCGTCTTTTTTGGTCTACCAAGACAAAATTTTCGGTATGCACCATATCATACAACTCTTCCGGTTTACCTAATTTCACTGCTAAATAGGATTTTCGTGCCATAGTGTAAATGGCTTTTTTATCTCCAGTCACTAGATTCCATTTGCTATCGTTGACATGGTGTTTAATAGCGTATTGTTTTAAAACAGGCACACTATCCGTTTCAGGAAAAACGGTGTGCGAAAGTAACATGACTTTAGGATTGTTGCTAATTGCTTTCTGAACTTCTTCTAAATTAGTGGTCATTTTTGGACAAATAGAACCGCAGGTTGTGAAAAAGAAATCGGCCACATAAATTTTACCTTCATAATCCTTTTGGGTAATGGTTTTTCCATTTTGGTTCACAAAAGAAAAATCAGCAATGGTATGGTATTTACTAATGTATTGCACCGTGCTATCTACTAATTCTGGATTAACATCCGCAGGGTTGTATATAGGTAAGGTTTTGGAAGGTTTCAATGCCGAGTAGAATAAAGAAATCGTAATAATCGAAAAAACGATTAATCCTCCAAAAAAGTAACGATAGTGGTAAAAAAAAGCTTTCATTTTTAAAATTTGAAACAAAAATACGAAAATCACAAAGGCATTAGCCATATCGATAGCATTAAAAAAAAGCTTGTGATTCAAATCTTTAAAAATTATTCAATAGATTTGTTTATCACTAAAAATTAAAAACAATGAAAAAATTATTTTCGAATGCTGTTCTTTTCGTGATCCCAGCCTTAATTGCCACATCGGTTGTTCAAGCCCAAGACAACACGGCTAAAAAAGAGCCAGGAATCAATGTAAACTTCATGGATACTAAGGTAAAACCAACGGACGATTTCTTTAGATACGTTAATGGAACCTGGTTAGACAATACTCAAATTCCAAACGATAAAACACGTTGGGGAAGTTTTGATGAATTGCGTCAAAAAACAGATACAGATGCTTTAGTTATTTTAAATGAAGCGACTAAGAATCCTATTTATAAATCGAATACAGATCAAGGTAAAGCAATTAACTTGTACAAATCCATAATGGATACTGTTGCTAGAAACAAACAAGGAATTGCACCGCTTAAACCCTATTTAGCAAAAATCAATGCAGTAAAAAACACGGCCGATTTACAGGCATTGTTAATTCAAATGGCACCTCAAGGAGGTTTAGGTTTTTTTGGAGTAGGTGTTGGAGTAGATGCTAAAAACAGTAATAGAAATGTGATTAATGTAGGTCCTGGAAGTGTTGGATTACCTGACAGAGATTATTATGTTTCTGAAGATGCTGATTCTAAAGAGAAACGTGCCAAATACCTGCTTCACCTAACTAAAATGTTACAATTAATTGGTGAAAAACCTGCTGAAGCTCAAGCAAATGCAGATAGAATTCTAGCCATAGAAACAGCGATGTCGAAACCACGATTCGATAGAGTGGAACGCAGAGACAGAAGAAAATCATACAATCCAATGACGGTAAGCGATTTGCAAAAATTGACGCCATCAATTAACTGGGATGTTTATTTAAGACAAATTGGTTTACCAAAAACAGATTCGTTAATTGTTTCTCAACCAAAATATTTAATGGCTTTAGAAACCATTTTACAAGAAACCAAAGTAGATGATTGGAAAGCCTATATGCGTTGGACACTCTTGAACAAATCAGCGAGTCAATTATCTACTCAATTGGAAACTGCCAATTGGGAGTTTTATGGCAAAACCTTAACGGGCGCTGTTAAACAACGACCACTTCAAGAACGCGCACTTCAGGTAATAAACGGTGCAACTGGAGAAGCTTTGGGTAAATTATATGTTGAGAAAAAATTCCCTGCTGAAGCAAAAGTAAAAGCAGAAAAAATGATCAAAAATGTATTCTTAGCTTTTGAAAACAGAATTAATAATTTGGCTTGGATGTCGCAAGAGACAAAGAAAAGTGCGATCGCTAAATTGAACAAATCAAGAGTTAAAATTGGATATCCTGACAAATGGAAAGATTATTCAGCATTAACTATTCAGTCTCCTGCAGAAGGAGGAAGCTATTTTGAGAACGTAAAAAATATTTCAAAATGGTCTTATAATGAAAATATTGCTGAGCTAAAAAAACCAGTTGACAAAGAAAAGTGGGGAATGTCACCACAAACGGTAAATGCGTATTACAATCCTTCGTACAACGAAATTGTATTCCCTGCAGCAATTTTGCAACCGCCATTTTATAATTATCAAGCGGATGAAGCTGTAAATTATGGTGGAATTGGAGCAGTAATTGGTCATGAAATTTCCCATGGATTTGACGATTCAGGTTCAAGATACAATGCTGATGGTAATTTAGTAGATTGGTGGACTGCAGAAGATTTAAAACAATTTACAGCATTAACAGGTGCTTTAGCAGCACAATACAGTCAGTTACAGCCACTGCCAGGAACTTTTGTTGATGGTAAATTTACTTTAGGAGAAAACATTGGAGATTTAGGCGGTGTGAATGCGGCGTATGATGGATTGCAATTGTATTTGAAAGAAAACGGAAATCCAGGTTTAATTGATGGATACACTCCAGAACAACGTTTCTTTATTTCTTGGTCAACTATTTGGCGTTCAAAAATGAGAGACGAGGCATTAAAAAGTCAAGTAAAAACCGACCCACATTCACCAGGAATGTATCGTGCTTATGTACCATTACAAAATGTAGATACGTTTTATGAAGCGTTCAACATCCAGCCTACTGACGGAATGTATGTTGCTCCCGAAAAGCGCGTTAAAATTTGGTAATATAAATTATAGAACACAAAAAAACCGATTAGTAATAATCGGTTTTTTTGTTTTTATTCGATAGGAATACATAAGTCCACAATACATTTTTTCTCTGGATGTTCATTGAAATCATTATGCATAATTTCATAAGGATTTTGCTCTGCTTTTGCATATCCATTTTCTTTCATCCAAATAAAAAGGGATTGCCAAGACTTACCAAACTCATGAGGTGGTATTTCAAAATGACCAACGATACATTTACCTTTTGGGATAGATACCAAACCTATTTCCCCATTAGTTTGAACAGGTTCTTGCAGTAAAATACAAGCACTCATTCTTACTTTAGCTGGATCAGTTATTTTAAAGCTGTCATGATAAATCCGACCCATTTTTAAATCATTACCTACAAGACCTTTAGGAATTGCCCATTGGAGTAATTTTCCATAAGCTGCATCCAATCCTTCCACTCCAATATGAGTGACAAATGCCCAATCTGTTTTTGGCATTTCTTTAATTTCAATAGTAGCATTCATTTGTACCCATTCTTTTAGGTTAGTAAGATTACAAATGTATTCTTCAGCTCCGGTTTTTTCTTTTCCTTTCTTGCTATTTATTTGACTAATCTTGCGAAATGAATTACTATTGGATTTTCTAAAATCGCTCGGACTTTGACCATAGTATTTTTTAAAAGCTCTTGTAAATGCCGAATTACTACTAAATCCAAAAAGGAGAACAAGTTCGGAGATACTTATTTCTTTTTTATGCATAAGTATTGATGCTGTTTTTTCAATTCTTTTGCGAGTAACATAACCATTTAAGGTTTCATTTGTAATTGACTTAAATAGGCGATGAAAGTGAAAAGGAGAATAAAAGGCTAGTTTAGCAATAGTTTCTAAAGATAAATCGGCACTCAAATTGGTGTCAATATAGGACAATATTGAATTGATTCTTTTGATGTACTCCTCATTCATAATTTTGAATAAATTGAAGTTGATTTAACTTTTTCTCATGGATTTATTAACCAAGTACAATCCAATTAATGTGATGCTGCCGCCAATTATTATTGGAATAGTGAGCGGTTCGTTAAAAATAACTGTTCCCAACAACACCGCAACGATTGGATTTACATAAGCATAAATACTGCTAATTTCTGAAGGTAAACGCTGTAAGGCATAAATAAATGCAATAAAAGTAAATACGGAGCCAAACAAAACCAAATAAGCAATTGACCACCATGATATAGCTGGAATTTCAGACAAACTTACTGAGGTTCCTGTTGCGCCTGTAAAGGCAAAAAGTAAAATACTCGAAATAAACATTTGCAATCCCAATCCAAAATACGGATTAAAACTGGCCGCTTTTTTCTTAGTGTACAAAGTTCCAAAAGCCCAAGTCAACGTAGCGACAATAGAGAGGAATATTCCAAAACGGAAATCAGCAATAAAGAAATCGCTTAAATGATCGTAAAAGACCACACAAATTCCTGAAAAACCAATTATTAATCCCAAAATAGCCACTTTAGCCAATCGTTCGCCTCTAAAAAAACTAATAATGACAACCCATAACGGCACTAATGCACCAATAATTGCGCCTAAACCACTACTAATGTATTTCACACCCCAAGTGCTGAGTCCGTTACTTAATACAAAATTAAGCACACTCAAAATCAGAATGAATTTCCATTGTTTGCCTTTCGGCCAAGGAGTCTTCTTCCATAAAAAGAATGCGATATAAAGAAATCCACCTATGAATTGTCGGATGGCAGCGAGTTGTAAAGCAGGCATGTGTTTTACACCTTCTTTTGATGCAATCCAAGTGGTTCCCCAAAAAAAACTGACCCAACACAACGCTAAAATAGGCAAACCAATAGCGTTTATTTTGGCAGAAAAGGCATTTTTTATTCGGGTTCTCACTTTATAATATTGGTTTAATAAAGGAATACTGCAAAGAGTTTATCAATGTATTACTCAATATAGTTTTGCCTACAATTGTGTTTGAAGCAGCAAATTTAGGCAAAGCCAAATTCAAATCGGTAGCTTTTTGAGTATAATATTCTTTTCTAGTCGGATGAAATGGCGCGACTGCATTGTAGGTTTTGTTCCAAGAATCCAATTCGATTATTTTTTCAATAATGCCAATACAATCTTCTTGATGTATCAAGTTAATCGGTGCATCGGGGTTTTCAATATTTTCTCGCCCGGATAAAAACCGAACCGGATTTCGATCTTCACCAATTAATCCTCCAAAACGTAAAATGGTCGTTTCAAAACAACTGTTTTTTTGCAATAGACTTTCTACAATTGCCAATTGACGTCCGCCTTCTGAATCAGGATTCAAAGGAGTTGCTTCTGTAACCAATTCATTGTCCTCACCATAGACCGAAGTCGAACTCACAAAAAGCACTTTTTCAATGGTTGAGTTTTCAATAAAAGGAATTAAAGCCGCTATTTTGGCAACAAAATTCTCGTTAGAATTGCCTCTTAATTTGGGAGGAATGTCCACAATTAAGATTTGACTATCAGCCAAAAAATCAGTTATTGATTCACTTATCTTTTCTTCCTCTAATTGAATTATAAATGGTTCAATCCCCGCTGTTTTTATAAGGGGAATTTTTTCCATTGAAGTAGTCGAACCCTTTACCAAAAATCCTTTTTTTAGTAAGGCTTTCGCCAAAGGAAGTCCCAGCCAACCACAACCTAAAATACTGATTTGCGTCATGTTTTTACCTCTTAAGGTGTTTTAGAAGTCTCGGTTTCAATTGTGGTTTTTGGTTCGGTTAGACTATCTTGAACGACAGTCGCGGAAACTACTTTTTTTACTACAGTTTTCACCACTGGAGTTGGAATAATTTTTTTCTGAATTACAACCGCATCGTTCAAAACAAATGGCGTTGGCATCATCCAGTTTTGTCGTTTTATCATTGGAAACAATTGATTTCGCATTAGGTCGAAAGAACTTTCTAATAATTCCATTTCAAATGGCGCAGTAGCGTTAATACTAAATTCCATTTCTAAAGCTTCGTTGGCTACTACATAATAGCTCAATATTTTCTTCCCTCTTCTACGTTCGTATTTGATGCCCTTTTGTCCAATGGATTGTACTCCATTAGCTTTGAAATTATTCAAAATCATTTCTTCGGAAGCAAAAATGTCGTAACGATTTACGTTTCTATTCGGTGTAATTTTAATTTTTAAATGACGTTGATTTCCTGATTTTTCATCTTTTAAAAATTCAATCGTTGGCGTAGCTAATTCTTTTATAGGCGCTTCGGCAGCATAGGTAAAGCCAGAATTGTATTTACTAAATAACGGAACCGCTGCCATAAAATCGGCTGATTTAGGTTGGTTGCCCAAATAACTTTCCGTCCAAACATCTAAATTGGTGTCATAAGTAACCCAATTGGCTTTTTTTGTTTCAGCATTATAAATGTAGAGCAGGCTGTTGGATTTGGCTTTGCCTAATTCATAACCAGATGTTACATGTGCTTTCGCAAAAAAGATACCCGCAATCGCAAAAAACAAGAATGACCATCTTCCTTTTTTGGTATAATATCCAAAAACCGGAACAAGTAATCCAAAAGTCAAAGCAGTTAAAATGGCGCTTCCAAAAAGCACTTTAAGTCCTAAGCCGATAGGAAACATTTGAATGAATGGCGCAATAATCAATAGCGCAGGGATACTGCAAATTATATTTAAAAGTGTATTTGATTTTTGTGTCAGAATAAAAAATCCAAAAGCAATCAAACCAAAACCAACAGGAATGATTAAAAATCCTGCGCCTTTTAATCCAATGGCTAATCCACAATTAAGCAATAGCCAAATGAAAAGCGGCGCTACATAATGATTCATTGTTGTCTTTACATCTGAAAACAGTTGATAAAAAACGAAGCAAATGGCTATAGTCAAAGAGACAAATCCTGCAATATACGAATGGCCGTTATAGGTAAATCCATTGAGTAAATCGTTGTATTGTGGATAAAAATGAAGTAAAAATTTCCAACCGTAAAAGCCCAATAATCCACTAGTGATTGTCGCACCTAAAAAAGGAATGAATCCTTTTCCGATTTCCTTGAATGACAAAATACGTTTCCCAACGCCTATAAATACTAAAAGTACAAATAGCACTAAAGCGATTAATACCATTGGTAGTATCCAACTAAACGGATAACTGATGAAAGTAAATGGGAGGGTGAAATAAGCATAATCTTCTTTGGAAACGGTAGCGTCAAAGTTGGCATTTGCAAAATACTGCAATAACGGCATTAAATAAGTTCCTTGATGTTCTAGTGTTTTTTTGTTGAGGTGCTTGCTATCGTCTTGTGCAGTGTGATAATTGAAATGATCATCAATAAAAGCAAAATTATATCCTTGGATATTGCCTTGCTCTCTAAAAACAGTTAAATCGGTGTCGTTAGGCAACATTTTATAGATGCTATACATCAAGGAGTTAGAAGCGGGAAGCGGTACTTTTGCGGCAGCAAATTCATTAACTAATCCTGCGTTTCCACCATTGGTTTCCATCAACATATAACTTGGACCTGATGAACCTCGTGCTTCAAAGTTTAAAACTACCCCAACTTCTTTAGCCCATTGGTGCTTGGTAACAAAAAGAGCTGCCCCATTTAAACCCAATTCTTCGGCATCTGTAAAGAGAATGATAATATCGTTTTTATGTGCTGTTTTATTGTGTAGAAAGGCACGAACACTTTCTAAAATAGTTGCTACTCCCGAACCTGCGTCACTGGCGCCCAAGGAATAGGAATGTGGTGCGCTATCGTAATGTGATAATAGTAATAAGGCTTTAGAGCTATCGGTTCCTTTTATTCTTGCCAAAAGATTTTTGGATTTCACCAAATTCCCCCAATCACTCAAAGTATAGCCCTCTTGAATGGAAGTTTCTAACCCTAATTTTTCTAATTCTTTTAGTAAATATTGTGCTACCTCTTCGTGATTTTTAGAACCAACATAGTGCGGTTGACGCGAGATAGATCTTACTTGTTTGAATGCTCTTTGTGTAGAAAATTCGGTTAGCGGACCTTCCTCTTCCGATGTCCATTGGGGCATCATAGTAAAAAAGGCTAACGCAAGAATAACTAAAATGAAAAGCGTACTGTAAAGAGAGGCGTAATTTTTTTTCATAGAATAGGGCAGATTTGGGTTTTGGGTTAAATATCTTTTTTGACAAGCATGTAATATTCATTTTCAAGAATCATATACCCTTGATCGTATAAAAAATAATAGGTATTTCCGGTTTTAGTTTGCAATATATTGGTAAAATATTCAAAGTCAAAACCTTTACTTAGTAATTTAGTTCGGGTAGTTTTGGATTTTCCTTCTGTATTTAATTCACACAAAATGCGGTAATTCTTGCGCAATTTGTTATTGATATTGCGCATAAAATTGTTGCTGTCTTTATTGATTTTGTTGTTGTATGCATTGCGACAGCCATCGCTGCAAAATTTTTTGTCTTCGCGGCCAATAATTTTATCTCCGCATTCTAAACAGCTTTTATTCATAAGATTGGGATTTTTTGACTTAAAATAGTATATAATGCGCAATAAATATATTTAAAATCAATCAAATATATAAATTATTTTCCATTTACAAATGCTTACAAATAGTTACAACCGAAAGTAAATAGTTAGTTACCGAATAATTTTTGGAACCTACCCCATCTTTGCACTGTTGATTGAAACGAATCAGTTAACTCATTTTATTTTAACTATTTAAATTTATACGCCATGAAGAACAGAGTACAATTAATCGGAAGAGTAGGACAAGATCCTGAAGTAAAAAACTTGGAAGGTGGAAAAAAAGTAGCCACTATCACTATCGCAACAAATGATGTTTATTACAAAGACAACGGAGACAAGGTGGAGCAAACGGAATGGCATCGTGTAACCGCTTGGGGTAAAACAGCTGAAATTATAGAAAAATACGTAACCAAAGGAAAAGAAATAGCCATTGAAGGCAAATTGACACACCGCACTTACGAGGATAAAAATGGAGAAAAACGTTATGTAACGGATATTGTGGTTAACGAAGTGCTATTGTTGGGTAAATAAATTTTCCCCACAAACTAAAAAAGCACAAAGTTCAAAAGACTTTGTGCTTTTTTTATTCGTTCATTAATTGTTGTAATTTTTCTAGAAACAACCCAACATGATACCCATCTGCTAAGCCATGATGCACATGAACGGATATTGGCATTGATTTTTTACCATTTTCATCCGTTAATTTTCCAATAGAAATTTTAGGACAACTGTCTGGCCAAGTAAAACTTCTGGCATGAGACAATGAAGTAAAATTAATCCAAGGCAAAGCCGAAAAATGAATCAAATTTTCAGGATATTCTCTAGTAAAAACACCCGTTGTATTTTGCATGCGTTCGATTTCAGTCTGCACTGTTTGAGTAAATTCATTGATATTTTCAGTAAAAGGCATGTATGAAAATCCAAATGTGGTGTCCTCTCGCATAACGGTTGCCGAGGCATCAATCACGTCAAAAATATAAACCTCATCTTCGATAATGCGGTACCGAAAATTCTCCACCGCATTCACAGCGCTCAAGGTTTTATGAAGGTAATAGCTAAAAAATGAAACGCCAATCGCCTTCGCTTTGGCATAGGCTTTAGTACAATCTATTGTGGTCGTAATCCCATAAAAAGGCTCATCCATTTGTTTGAAAAACAAAAAATGTTCTTTTCGGTTCCAACTGTTAAGGTCGAGCTTTTGTTTCATTAATTTTTTATAATTCTCAGTTTGTGAAATTCTTGAAATTGGTGTTATTGTAGTAACTGCAATACGTCAGTTATTTTTTCAAAGGCATGAAAATTTTCATGTTCAACTTCAAAATCGATTTGTTCGTATTCCCAAGTAGTATGATACGGAATATGAACAGCGTGTCCGCCAATATTCAAAACAGGCAACACATCTGATTTTAACGAATTTCCAATCATTAAAAAATCGGCAGGTTTACAATCCAAACGAGTCAACATTTTTTCGTAATCCATTTCGGTTTTGTCGCTCATCACTTCAATATGATGAAAGTAAGCACCAATTCCAGATTCGTGTAATTTTCGATGTTGGTCTTTCAAGTCGCCTTTAGTGGCAACGATTAACTTGTGAGTTCCTTTTAATTCCTCCAAAACCGAAATTACATTGGGTAATAATTCCACTGGTTTTTGCAACAGCTCTTTACCAATTTGAAGCACTTTTTCAATATTTTGTCCTGAAATACTATGATTGGTCAATTCTAAAGCCGACTCAATCATAGACAATGTAAATGCTTTAATACCGAAACCGTATAAAGGTAAATTGGTTATTTGATGATTTAAAATAAGTCGTAATAACTCTTGTTTTGAAGCATAACCACCAAATAATTCACAGAATTTATCCTGCGCCTCATCAAAATAAGGTTCGTTGTGCCAAAGCGTGTCGTCGGCGTCAAAAGCTATTATTTTCGGCGTCATAATTTTTTATTTAAAAGACAGACTTCACAAATTCTCACAGAAACCAATTTGTGGAAATTCGTGAAACTTGTTTTGAATTAGCCCATTGGGTTAATTATTATATTTTTTTACCACATAGAAACATAGACTTGATAGCTGTTACAAAGTTGGGGATAGACGTTTCACTATTCACATAGCTATGTGAAAAATAGTGCTGTTTCTATCCATTCTTTCGGTTTAATTAATAACCTATGTTTCTATGTGGTTAAAATTTGATTTTCAATTTCGAAAATTAGGCAATATTTTAAAATAATTGTTAGCTAAATAAGCCCTCTTTGTGTGAAATTAATTAATTGTCTCTCCGTTCCTAACACCTTCAGCATCTGGGTTTACAAAAACTAATTTTCCTTCAGCATTGGTAGTCATCAAAATCATACCTTGACTTTCTACTCCGCGCAAGTTTCTTGGTGCCAAATTTACTAAAACAGTGACTTTTTTACCTATAATGTCTTCTGGTGCAAAACTTTCGGCAATTCCTGAAACAATGGTACGAACGTCAATTCCAGTATCTACTTTTAAAATTAAAAGTTTGTTGGCTTTTGGCATTTTCTCGGCTTCCAAAATGGTTCCTACACGCAAATCCATTTTGGCAAAATCATCAAATTGAATCGCTTCTTTTTGTGGTTCGGTAATTGCGAGGGACGAAGCAATCTCAGCTTTATTCGCTGTTTTTGTTGCTTCCAATTTATTGATTTGTTTTTGGATTTCTTCGTCTTCTATTTTGGCAAAAAGCAATTCCGCTTCGCCAATTTGGTGTCCAGCAGGAAGTAAGTCACTGCTTTCTGTAATTGAATTCCAGTTCAACGGCTCCTCTATTTTCAAAATGCGGCTTAATTTTTTTGCTGTAAAAGGCAAAAATGGTTCGCAAAGCGCACTCAAAGCAGCCGCAATTTGCAAGGCCACATACATCTGAGTTTGTACTCGCTCTGGATTGTCTTTGATGACTTTCCAAGGCTCTTCGTCGGCCAAATATTTATTTCCTAAACGAGCGGCATTCATCATTTCTCCCAATGCTTCTCTAAAACGGTAGCGTTCAATTGAACTTGAAATCACCGCTGGATAAGCTTTTAATTCGGCTAACGTTTGTTCGTCCACTTCCGAAAGTTCATTTGGAGCAGGTACAATTCCGTTGTAGTATTTATTAGTCAGAACTACCACACGATTGATAAAGTTACCAAAAATCGCTACGAGTTCGTTGTTATTTCTCGCTTGGAAATCTTTCCAAGTAAAGTCATTGTCTTTAGTTTCTGGTGCATTCGATGTCAAAGCATAACGCAATACGTCTTGCTGATTTGGAAATTCTTCCAAATATTCGTGCAACCAAACCGCCCAGTTTTTAGAAGTTGATAATTTGTTCCCTTCCAAGTTCAAGAACTCATTCGCAGGCACATTATCTGGTAAAATATAACTTCCTTCCGCCTTTAACATCGCTGGAAAAATGATACAGTGAAACACAATATTATCTTTCCCAATAAAGTGAACTAATTTGGTGTCTTGATCTTTCCAATAGGGTTCCCAATTTTTTCCTTCGCGTGTTGCCCATTCTTTAGTAGCAGAGATGTAGCCAATTGGCGCATCAAACCAAACGTATAATTTTTTTCCTTCGGCACCTGCAACCGGTACGTCAATTCCCCAATCCAAATCACGGGTTACCGCACGAGGCTCTAATCCGCCATCAATCCAGGATTTTACTTGACCATACACATTGGGTTTCCAATCGTTTTTATGTCCAACGAGAATCCATTCTTTCAAAAATGCTTCGTAGCGATCCAAAGGCAAAAACCAGTGTTTAGTTGATTTCAAAACAGGCGTTTCTCCTGTAATTGTCGATTTTGGATTGATTAAATCCGTAGCATTTAAAGTAGAACCACATTTTTCACATTGGTCGCCGTAAGCTTCTTCGTTGCTGCATTTTGGGCAAGTTCCAGTTACAAATCGGTCAGCCAAAAATTGGTCTGCTTTAGCATCATACAACTGCTCAGTTACTTCTTCAATAAAATCGCCTTTGTCATACAAAGTTTTAAAGAATTCCGAAGCCGTTTCGTGATGAATTGCAGCCGAAGTTCTGGAGTAATTATCAAACGAAATTCCAAAATCCAAAAACGATTTACGGATAATGCCATCGTATTTATCGATTACTTCTTGAGGTGTAATCCCTTCTTTTTTGGCTTTCATCGAAATGGCAACGCCATGTTCGTCGCTTCCGCAAACAAACAACACGTCTCTACCTTGCAATCGTAAATAGCGAGAATAAATGTCCGAAGGCACGTAAACCCCCGCTAAATGGCCAATGTGAATTGGTCCGTTAGTGTAAGGCAAGGCTGCCGTAATGGTATATCTTGTTGGATTTTCTAACATAATAACAGTTTAATAATGCTGAAATGAATTCAGAATGAGTGCAAAAATAACTTTTTTTATCATAGGTACAACTAAGGTTTCTAGCCTACAAAAGGCTAAAAGTCATAATCGAAGCTTTGGAAAACTCTAAACTTTGTCTCGTTCTTAGCAAACATTTCCTTAAATTTGCGTGCGCAACGCGCAAAAAATTACAGAGAGTTATAAAAATCAAGCTATGTTACAAATTGCATTTATTAGAGAGAATCAGGAAAAAGT
>JACCDZ010400452.1_pt1 | contig 51820 bp, 48 predicted proteins | sample 7449551 | NCBI WGS metagenome assembly JACCDZ01 (sample SAMN15323452, study PRJNA562643) | freshwater metagenome | isolation source: river surface water | place: USA:Blue River Watershed | collected 2017-08-18 | reverse complement strand
TCCCGGCCCCCATCCCGGCCCGCGGCGCCGCCCCCGCCTCGCCCGCCGCCACGACCGATGCCGCGCTGTTCACCACACCGCCCACGGCCCGCGATCGCATGCGCCGCCGGGCCGAGGCCACGACCCGCCTCAAGGCCGCGTACGGCCCGGCGGCCACCCCCACCCTGCCCCGTTCGGAGCGGGAGTTCTTCCAGCGGCGCCTGGACGACATCGTGACCCTGGCCGCCAGCCGCAGCCCCGAGCTGCTGGACCCCAGCGGGGACGGCCCGGCCGTCCTCACCGGCGCGGCGGGCCGCATCCTCAACTCGCGCCGGCAGCTGATGTCGACCAGCCTGGCCCTGTACAACGAGCTGGCCGCGCGTGACCCGGGCCGGGCTGAACGCCTGATGCTGTCGCTCTCCCTGGCCGAGCGCGCGGTCCTGCGCCAGCACCTGGCGCTGGAGGCCCTGCCATCGGGCAATTTGGCCCCGGCACGCTGAGACACAATCTCCACTGACGAATTGGCGGGCCCCGGGCCCGCCGCTTCCCCTTCTTTCCCTGCCCCGACCGTCCCGCCCCGCCGTCCGCCCCGATGTCCAGCCGCCCCCGCTCCTTGCGCAGAACATTGCTGCTGGGCATCTTGCTGCCGGTGGTCGCGCTCGTGGCGATCAACGGCGCGTCCCTCTACCAGCGGGCCCTGGCGGCGGCCAACACCGCCTATGACCGCTCGCTGCTGGCCTCGGCCAAGGTGATCGGCGAGCAGCTGGACGTGCGCGGCTACGACCGCGACGCGCAGCTGCGGGCCACTGTGCCGTATTCCGCGCTCGAAGCCTTCGAGGCCGACAACCGCAGCCAGTTCTTCTACCGCGTCTCCAACCTGCAGGGCGAGCTGGTCTCCGGCTATGGCGACCTGCCCTTCTGGCGCGGCAGCCTGCCCGAGCAGCCGCCCTACGCCGCCCTGGTCGACTTCTATGACGACCGCTTCCGCGAGGAGGACGTGCGGGTGGCGGTGCTGCTGCAGCCGGTCGCCAGCGCCAGGGGCCGCGGCATGGCGGTGGTGCAGGTCGCGGAGACGCTCGAGCTGCGCCGCCGCCTGGCGCGCGAGGTGCTGCTGGACACCCTCTGGCGCCAGCTCGGGCTGGTGGCAGTGATCGCCGCGGTGGTGGTGTGGGTGGTGCAGCGCGCCACCCGGCCGGTGCGCTCGCTGTCGCAGGCGCTGCAGGCCCGGGCCGAGGGCGACCTCACCCCCCTGCCCACCGACGACGCGCCGCGCGAGCTGCAGCCCCTGCTGGACGCGACCAACGGCCTGATGCAGCGGCTCTCGGCCCTGCTCGAACACCGCAAGCGCTTCGTGCGCGACGCCGCCCACCAGATCCGCACGCCGCTGGCCGTGCTCAAGACCCAGACCCAGTCCGCGCTGCGCGGCGACCTCGAGGCCCGCGAGGCCCTGGCCGAGATCGCCGGCACGGTGGACCGCGCCACCACCCTCGCCAACCAGATGCTCTCGCTGGCCAAGGTCGAACAGCTGCGGCAGCAGCCCGAGGCGCCGACGGTGGAAGACTGGGCAGCGGTGGTGCGCGAGCTCGCGCTCGAGATGGCACCGCTCGTGGCCGACAAGCGGCTGGACTTCGAGATCGACACCGCGCCCGCGCCGGTGCGCGCCCACGACTGGATGCTGCGCGAACTGGCCCGCAACCTCCTGCACAACGCCATCCGCCACACGCCCGAGGGCGGCGGCCTGTCGGTACGGGTCGACGCCGAAGGCGGCCAGTCGCGCCTGGCCATCACCGACACCGGCCCGGGCATCCCCGCCGACCTGCGCCAGCGCCTGTTCCAGCCCTTCTCGGCGGGAGACATCCGCTCGGGCTCGGGCCTGGGCCTGGCGATCTGCCAGGAGATCGTGGGCGCGCTGGGCGGGGGCATCAGCCTGGACAACCGCCAAGGCCCTGGCGGCGTCCAGGGTCTGGTGGCCCGCGCCTGGCTGCCCCTGGCGGCGGGCGACAATCCCGCGACATGAGCACACTCGACCGGCTTCGCATCGACAAGTGGCTGTGGGCCGCGCGCTTCTACAAGACGCGCGGCCTGGCGGCTGACGAGATCCAGCTCGGGCGCATCGAGATCAACGGCCAGGTGGCCAAGGCCTCGCGCGAGGTCAAGGCCGGCGACGAGGTGGCAATGCGCCGCGAGTCGGTGACGCGCACGGTGATCGTTCGGGGCCTGTCGGCGATCCGCGGCCCGGCGCCGGTGGCGCAGCAGCTCTATGAGGAAACCGCCGAGAGCCTGGCCGCCCGCGAAAAGGCCGCCGAGCAGCGCCGCTACGCGCGCGAGCCGGCGCTGTCGATCGAGCAGGGCCGGCCGACCAAGCGAGGCCGGCGCGAGCTCGAGGAAGCCCGGCGGGGCTGGGACGAGCGCTGGAGCGCGTCGATCGACGACTGAAACCGGGACGACGCGCACGACGCGCGCAAGTTCGCAGCTTGCGCTGCGCTCAGCCCTTGCGGGCCGTCTCCAGCACCTGTTCAGCCGTCTCCAGCACCCGCTGGAACGAGACCGGCTTGTGCAGCACCGGGATGTTGAGCGCCTCGAAATAGGTGATGTGCGCGGGCGAGGTGTCGGCCGTCACGATGACGGCCGGAATGTCGCGATTGAAGTTTTCCCGCAGTTGCTGGATCACCAGGTCGCCGGTGGTCTGGGACAGCCGGAAGTCGCTGAGGATCAGATCCAGGTGGTTGATCTCCTCCAGTGCCTGGGCCAGCTCCTTCCCGCCCTCGGGCAGTGCGATCACCCGCGCACCGCGACGCGCCAGGGCCTGCCGGTAGGCCTCGATGATGTTCGGGTCATCGTCGACCACGGCGACGATGAGCCCCGCCAGGGACACCGGCCCTCCCTGCCCGCTGCCCGCGGCGCCCGCAAGCAGGCCGGGGTCGGGACGCGCCGCGCTCAATGGGTAGGTTGTGCGGACCCGGAACACCGAGCCCTTGCCCAGCTCCGACTCCACTTCGACGGTGGCGCCGATCAGGTCGCACAGGCGCTTGACGATGGACAGGCCCAGGCCCAGCCCGTCGTGGCGGCTGCGGGTTTCGCTCACACGGTAGAACTCGGCGAAGATCTGCCCCAGATCTTCCGGCCGGATGCCGCAGCCGGTGTCGGCCACTTCCACGGTGAGCCGGCCATCATCGGCGCGAAGCAGCACCTCGACCCGGCCCTGGGGCGTGTAGTAGATGGCGTTGGTGATCAGGTTGAGGAGGATCTGCCGCAGCAGCTTCTCGTCGCCCACCAGCCAGGCGCCCTCGCCCGAGACCTGGAAGCCCACGCCCTGGCTGGCCGCCAGCGGCGCGCCCACTTCGTCGAGCGCACGTACCAGGCTGTCGACGGTGAAGGCCTCGCGCGTGGGCTGGAAGGTGAAGGCGTCGAGCTTGCTCACGTCCAGCAGCGACTCGAACATCTGGTTCAGGTTGGTCACGCTGCGGCGGATGCGGCCCACCACCTGGCTCATCCGGTCCGGCAGCTCCGACAGGTCCAGCGACTCCAGGTAGAAGTTGACCGCGTGCATCGGCTGGCGCAGGTCGTGGCTGGCGGCGGCGATGAAGCGGGACTTGGCCACGTTGGCCGCGACCGAGGCGTCGCGCTCGGCGGCCAGGTCCTGGTAGAGGGATTCGTTGCGCAGGCGAAGCCGCAGGGTGTCCTTGTAGGTGTTGGAGAACTTGCGGGTGATGCCCAGCACGTAGATGAACAGCGTGCCGATGCCCAGGGCGAAGGCGATCGGGAAGCCGTGGTCGGGCCAGAAAGCGGTGCCGATGGCGGGCACGAAGATCGGCACCGACAGCGCCAGGAAGGCCGGCCAGTGCACGCCGAAGCCGAACACCCCCGAGAACATCGCGCCGGTGGTCACGAAGAGGTAGATCATCCGGTTGACCATGCTCAGGTCCGGCGTGACCAGGATCCAGCCCAGGCCCCAGCCCACCCCGATCAGGCCCACGCAGAAGGTGGTGACGCGCATGTTGCGCAAAGGGTCGTCGATCAGCGCCGGGTCGGTCGGCAGGCCGTTGGCGCGCCAGGTGCGGATGATGGTGGCGATCATCATGTACGCGATCCAGATGCCGAAACTCACTGGCTCCGCGTCCTGGAAGAACAGGGCCAGCGCGAGGAAAGGCGCCAGGACGTTCGCGGTGGTGGTCGAGCGCGCGGTGTTGGTGAGGTAGGCCGCGGTCTCGCGGGCGATGAACAGGTCCTGGGGCGAGAGGTCCTCGCTGCGCTGAAAAGCCTTCACGGGGAAAGGTCGCGCGCCGGGGTCAGATCAGCCGGTGCTTCTGCGCCGCCAGTACCGCCTGGGTGCGGTTGAAGACCCGCAGCTCCTTGAAGATCTGGTTGACGTGGATCTTCACCGTCTGCTCGCTGATCTGAAGCTGGTCCGCGATGATCTTGTTGGGGTGGCCCTGCCCGATCAGGGAGAGCACCTCCATCTGCCGGGAGGTGAGGCGAAAGCTCGGCGGCTCGGCGTTGCCGGCCGGGGGCGCGTCGGCGGGCTTGCGGCCCACCAGCGGCGCCAGGATGCGGGCGATGCTGTCGCTGGTGCTGTTCTTGGAGATGAAGGCGGCCGCGCCGGCGGAGGCGGTGCGGGACTCCCAGAGCTTTTCCTCCAGGCCCGAGATGCTCACCACATGGCGCACCTGCGGCTGCGCCTTGAAGGCGCGGATGCCGGCCAGGCCGCTCAGGCCCGGCATCAGCAGGTCCAGCAGCACCGTCCAGCGCCGCTGGGGCTCGGCCTGCACCTTTTCCAGGCCGTCGGCGGCCGCGGCAGCGGCCTCGACCCGCAGCGCGGCCGACTCAAAGCGCTCGCGCAGCTTGTCGGCCAGCGCCTCCCGGTAGACCGGGTGGTCGTCAACGATCAGGATGCCTTCGGTATTCATGCTTTCTCCAGGGACCGAAATCCTAGGCGTAGATGAAACCATAGGCAATAAAGCAAGAGTTAAAGACCGGACCCCTGCCGTCCCGCCATGGAGGACAAATGAATACAAAGGGGGTAAGCCGATGTAATCACTCCACCTTCAGGTCCAGCGTCTTGAGCACCGGCTTGAGCCGGGCCTCTTCGGCCTTGATGTATTCGGCCAGCTGCTGCGGCGTCATCAGCTTGGGCTCGATGCCAGCGCCGATCAGGCGAGCCTTGCGCTCCGGGTCGGCGCCCGCCTTGGCCATGGCCTGCTGGAACTTCGTACGCACCGCCGCCGGCGTGCCGGCGGGTACCGCGACGCCGTACCAGGACTCGGAGACGAAACCGGCCAGGCCCTGCTCGATGGCGGTGGGCACCTCGGGCATCAGCGCCGAGCGGCCGGCCGACATGACGGCGATGGGCTTGATCTTGCCGGCCTTCACATGCGCCGTCTGCGGCGGAATGTTCACGAAAGCCACCTGCACCTCGCCGGCCAGCAGCGCCATCACCGCCGGCGCGGCGCCCTTGTAGGGCACATGGGTCATGTTGACGCCGGTCATGGCCTTGAAGGTCTCGCCCGCCAGGTGCGGACCGGTGCCCACGCCGGCGCTGGCGTAATTGAGCTTGCCGGGGTTCTTCTTCGCGTACTCGATCAGCTCCCGCAGGTTGTTCACCGGCAGCGAAGGGTGGGCGCTGATCATGCTGGGCACGATCGCCCACATGCCGATCAGGTCAAAGTCCTTGTCGGCGTTGTACGGCAGCTTGGGATGGATGGCCGGCATGATGACGTGGGTCGCCGGCCCGGCCATCAGCGCGTTGTAGCCGTCGGGCGCCGACTTGGCGACCGTGTCCGCGCCGATCACCGTGCCGCCGCCGGGCTTGTTCTCGGTGATGACCGAGCCGCCCAGCTCCTGCTGCAGGCCCGCCGCGAGCTCGCGGGTCAGGACGTCGCCGGCCGCGCCACCCGCATAGGGGTGGACGAGGCGGATCGTCTTCTCGGGCCATTGCTGCGCCATCGCGGGGCCGGCCAGGGTGGCAGCCAGGCCCAGGGCGGTAGCCCACAGGAAGGGGCGGCGGGTCGTGTGAAGGGGCAGGTTCATCGTGGTCTCCGTTGTCTTTCTGGTTTCGAATCGATGCCGGGTCTGTTGCGAGGCGGTCAGGCCACCGCGGCGCCCTGGAATTCGCGCCGCAGCGCCTCGACGAGGCTGCCGGCGCGCAGCACCGCCAGCATGTGCGGGGACAGGGGCGGCGCGTCCAGCGGGCTTCCATCGGCCAGCACGATGCGGCCGGCCGCCAGGTTCACGGAAATCACGTCGCCGTCGGCGACCCGCACCGAGATGCCCGGCACGGTGAGGACCGGCAGGCCCTGGCTCAGGGCCCGGCGGATGAAGCCCGACTCGCAGGAGTCGACCAGCACCGCGGCGATGCCCGAGAGGCGGATCGCCGCGCTGACCTCGACATGGTTGTGGTGCGCGAAGTTCGCCCCGCCGACCACCAGGTCGCCAGGCCGCACCTCCTTCGGAAAGCGCGGGTTGAGGCGGCGAAAGCACATCTCCGCCAGCACCGCCTCATTGAAGGGCTTGCCGAAGCCATCGCGGACGACGCTGAAGTCGATGATCCCGTCGTCGCCAGAGACCTGGTCCCCGAATTTCCAGACACGCCCCTGCATCGGGACGTCGGGTTGAATGGCGAAAGCAGGCATGGTGAGTCCTCAGTGACGGGCCGCGGGCGCGGCGCCCGAAGCGACGGCATGTTCCGCGCCATCTGCGCCATCCGCCAGGTAGGCAGCGTAGGCGGCCTCCCGCAGATAGGGCCGCGGGTCGGCGATGCGCCCCTCCACCGCGGAGGCGGCGACCGTCAGCGGCGAGGCCAGGAAGACCCGCGCCTCCTCGCTGCCGTTGCGGCCCTGGTAGTTGAACTGGTGGGTGGTGATGGACACCTCCTTGCCCGAGAGCACCCCCAGGTAGCCCCAGCAGGTGTTACAGCCGGGCGTGAGCACCGCGGCGCCGGCGTCGGCGAATACCTCGAGCAGCCCCTCGCGAGCGGCCTGGGCATAGACCTCGGCGCTGCCGGGCGTGATGTACATCGTCACATGCGGCGCCACCTTGCGTCCGCGCAGGATCAGGGCCGCGTCGCGCATGTCCTGCAGCCGGTTGCCGGCGCAGGAGCCGATGGTGGCCTGGTCGACCTGCAGGCCGGCGAGCTGTTCGACCGGCGTGGCCCCGGTCTGCTCCGGCGGCACGGTGACCATGGGCGAGAGCGTGGACAGGTCCAGCGTGATCCGCAGGTGGTAGTCGGCATCCGCGTCCGGCCGCACGACCTCGTAGGGCCGGCCACCGGCGCGCTGGTCGACATAGGCCAGGGCGACCTCGTCGACCTCCATCACCGCGGTGTCGGACATGCTGTGGAAGGTGGACGCGAGCAGGGTCTGGCGGTCGTCCATCGACAGGTGGGCCAGCGCCGGGCCGCCGTACTCCACGCAGCACTGGAGGAACTGTCCCTCGCCCCAGTCACGCAGCAGGGTCTGCACGATGTCGCGGGCGCCCACGCCGAAAGGCAGCGCGCCCACCAGCTCGACGCGGACCGTGCGCGGCACGGTGACCCAGTTCTCGTCCTTCAGAAGGGGCACCAGGATGTCGGGCGACATCGAGATGTTCAGGGCCCCGACCGCGCCGATGCTCGCGATGTTGCCCTCGTCCGAGAAGATGAGGGACCCAGGGCGGGCGAAGCCCTTCTCGACCAGCACCAGGTGCCGCAGGCCAGTGCCAGGACCGAAGAAGTGGCCGATGCCCAGGTCGCGGGTCAGGCTCTTGAGGAGGTAGTGCGTCGCCGCGTGCGGGGAGCCGGTGGCGGCCGAGGGCGTGTGGTCGATGACGACGATGGCCTTGTCGGGGCGCTTCAGGCCCGGCGCGCCGATCCTGTCGAGGTTGCGGCGGTGGGTGGGCCAGTTCAGCTCCTGGGTCACCACATGGTCGGGGACGCAGGTCAGGTGCTCGCCGGGCTCGACCCGCTCGCGCCCGGCATGGCGGGCCAAGATCTTCTGGGCGATGGTCTGGCCGCTGGACATGGTCATGGCATCAGGCTCCACCGGGATAGGGTTCGGGTCGCGCGATCTCGAAGGTCTCGCGCATTTCCGCGTACTGGAAGCCACCCAGGCGGGCCAGGGGGCGGGCCGCGGCGGCGTTGAAGCGGCCCTTGGCGTCGAGGCAGGCGTCGTCGATGTGCAGGCCGACGACCCGGCCGAGAACCACCGTGGTCAGCGTCTCGCTGGCGTCGCGGGGCTCGATGTCCACGATGCGCTCGACCACGCATTCCATCGCCATCGGCGAGAGCGCCACCCGGGGCGGCCGCACCTTGCGGCTTTCGGCCTTGGCCAGCCCCACCAGCTCGAACTCGTCGATGCCCTTGGGGGCGGTCGCCGAGGAGGCCACCATCTGCTGCGCCAGGGGCACGGTCGAGAGGTTGTAGACGAACTCGCCCTCGCTGCGGATGTTGGCCAGGGTGTCCTTCTGCTCCCGGTCCGGCGCCGCGTTGATGGCGAGCATCAGGATCGGCGGCGTGGACGAGGCCATGTTGAAGAAGGAGTACGGCGCGAGGTTGGCGCGGCCCTGCGCGTCCACGGTGCTGATCCAGCCGATCGGCCGGGGCGTCACGAGGGAGGGGAACAGCGTGGGCCGGATGGCGTCGGGAATCGTGGCGTCGAAGAACATGGAAGGGGTCTGGCTGGAATCAGGGACGGCACTCGTAGCTGGTGGCACTGCGCGGGTCGCCGCCTGGCAGATAGTGCGGATAGAGCGGGTAGCGGCACATCGGCTTGCGGGCCGAGACCTCGTGGGGCGGTCGCTGGGACATGGCCTCGGCGATGGGCGCGTCGGGCGGGACCCGGCCTTTCTCGACCCAGTCGAAAGCCATGCCCACCAGGTCCACGTGCTGCGGCACGGGCTGACCCGTGGTCACGCTGCTTCCATCGCCGCTGTGCCCGGTGAAGGGCATCACGTAGAAGCGGACATGGCGGTCCACTGCGGCCTGGCCGAGGCGGGCCACCATGGCGTCGTAGTACATCATCATGATCTGCGGGTGGGAGTTGTAGTCCGAGGGACTGGTCTTGATGATGAGGCGTCCGCCGCGGGCGAAGAATCGGGACAGATCCGGATTGGTGCTGTCGATCAGGGCCGAGGCCGCCTGGATCCGGGCCTGGTATCGCCGCGGATCGAAATCCACCAGATTGACGCCGGGATCTTTCAGGATGCCGAAGCGGACGGTGGCACCCGGCTGCCCGAGCGCGGGCTGCACCTTGGAGTTGGGCTGCGGCTGGATGTTGAGGAAGCCCGCCTGCGACTCCCGGCCCAGGCCGTAGCCGGGGAAGGTGCTCCAGCCGTTGGCCAGGGGAAAGCCAAAGGCCAGGGGCGCATGCATCTGGTGCAGGGTCCGGATCTGCGCGTCGGAGAGGCAGCTGGCGCCAGCGTCCCCACCGTCCGCGCACCGGATCGCCGCGTAGGCATCCGGACGGCGCTGCGGATCGAACAGCGCCTGACAGGCGCGGTAGTGGTTCACCACGCCGTCGGCCAGGCCATCGAGCGCGTCGCATTGGCGTACCACCTCGCGGCCGATGGCCGCCAGCTTGGCCGGCGGGATCCAGCCAGCCCCCGTCTGCGTCGTCGCCAGCAGGGTCTTGTGCACCACGTGGGCGGTGTAGCCAATGAGGGGGGCCGTCGCGACCACGCCGTCGTAGTCATCTGGATAACGCTGGGCAACTTCCATGGCTTCGCGTCCGCCCTGGGATTGCCCCATGAAGTAGCTGACCCGGGGAGTCTGGCCATAGAAGGCCTGCATGACCGCGAAGGCCGCGTCATGGGTCTTCTTCAGGCTGGCATGGCCAAAGTTCTCCCAGGCCTCGGCATTGAGCGCCCACGTGGCTTCGGTGCCCGGATCCTGGTGGCCTGAGTCGCCGCCATAGACGGCGTAGCCCTGGACCAGGGGATAGGTCGCGTTGGGCGGATAGGCGCCCGAGGTGGGCGAGCCGCCGCTGGCCACCGCAGCGAGGTTGTCCGGCAGCTTGCCGTTGAGGCCGCCGCCACCCACCTGCAGGGACTTCTGGTTCCAGCGCTCAGGCAGGCTGATCTGGAAACGGATGGGGCCGGCGCGCGGATCCACCGGGGCGATCTCCCCCGTGACCCGGCAGTAGCCCGGCATGGCCTGGACATAGCGTTCGCCGGCCATGGCGGCGGGCCTGGGCGCCACTGTCACGGCTTCGGTCACCCGTACGCCCAGGGTCGGCAGGCCGATGCGGTCCCGGGCCACCGTCAGGTCCTTGAGGCTGGCGCAGTCCTTCAGGGCGCCAAGCGCGGGGAGCTCGGCCAGACCCGAGGGTTTCTGCCCCTGCGGAGCGGCGCAGCCCGAGAGGCCCAGGGAGAGCGCGGCGAGTGCTGCCCACCCGAGGCGGTTTCGATGGAAATCATTCATTCGCGGGGCTCCTCAGGGTGCGACACATTCGAAATTGACGGCTTCCTCGACGCTGCCCTGCCCCTTGTAGCGCGCTACCCGGGGCCAGGCACACAGCATCCGCGTGCGTCCCGGAAACGCCGATCCCGAGCTGGCCAGGGCCTCGGGCGCAACGCCTTTCTCGACCCAGGCCTGGATCGCCGTGACCGGATCGAATCGGTCCAGGCCCTGTCCGCCGCGGCAATGCTCCACCCCCGGCGCGACGAAGAAGCGGGCGAAACGCTGCGTGGCCTCCAGGCCGCCGTTGGCCCCGACCAGACGGGTGTACCAGTCCCGCACCCCCGCCGGGTTGACCAGGGAGTCAGCCATGCCGACGTAGACGATGGTCTTGCCGCCTCGCGCCTTGAACCCCTCGTAGTCAACGCCTCGGGTGGTCGTGATCGCGGCCGATTCCAGCATCCGCGCCGGGTCCCGGTCCACGTCGAAACGCAGGTAGTCGAAGGTGGGATCCGGCGGGGTCATGAAGACCATGCGAATCGACTCGTTGGTGTATTTCGAGGAGTTGGGCGTCGCGGTCTCCGAGGTTCCCAGCCAGTTGCCCCGCCAGGGCGCGGCAGCGATCCCGGTGTCCCAGGGAACCCCGGGATACAGCTGGACCCCGGCACTGTTGCGCGGCCCCGCCATGACCTGATGGAAGGTGCTGACCTGCTCGCGGCTCAGGCAGGCCTCCGTCTTTTCGCCGGTGCATTGCAATGCCTTGAGGTCGACACGGCAGGCGTGATGGTTCTCGATGATCCCGTCGACCGCGCCGTCGAGCCCGTCGCACTGGGCACGCACCGCCCGGTCGATCAGCTGGAGGTCCTTGTTGCTGTAGGCACGGCTCAGGACCGGTTCGCCCTTGTCGTTGCGGGGAGCGATGGCATGGAAGGCGCGCAGCGCCACGAGCGAGCCGACCTGGGCCCGGTGCTGCTCCAGGATGGGCGCCCCCGAGACGATGCCGTCGAAGTGCGCCGGGTAGCGTTGCGCGACCATCATTCCCTGCCGCCCGCCGCCGGAGCAGCCCACGAAATAGGCGTAGCGTGCGGGCTGGCCGTAGTAGCGTTGGACCAGGGCCTTGGCCTGCACGGTCACACGTTCGACGGCCTGGTACCCCCAGTCCACCCGGGCCTGGGGGTCGAGGCCGAAGCTCGCGTTCCGCGTGTTTTCGCTCTGGTGCCCGGTATCCGTGGAAACGACGGCCGAGCCTTGCGCCAGGGCGGGCGTGACCCCAGGGTGCAGCAGCCCGAAGGCGGGCCGGACGACACCGTCGACGCCGCCCCCGCCCTGGAACTGGAAGCGGCCGTTCCAGGGCACTGGCAAACGCAGCTCGTAGCGGATGGCGTAGCGGACCCCGCGGGCCCCGACGCGGGATCCGATTTCCGCCTGCAGCAGGCAGTGCGCTGGCAGGGCCGTGCCTTCGATCACCTGGCCCGCAGGCACGAAAGTCGCCTGGGTCACCGTGGTGTCGGGCATCGGGGCCGCCTTGAGTGCCTCGCAGGCGGCCACCGGGTCGGCGGGGCCGCCCGTTTGCGCCGAGGCGGGGTGCATCGCCAGGCACAGGGGGGTCAAGGCGGCAAGAAGGTGCAGGGGGCGCAAGGTCATCGCTTCAAAGGAAATGAGAGGGCCACGCCCCGATGCCCGAACATAGAGCGCCCGGCCCTCGCGGGCTATGCCTTGTTTCGCAGGCCTGCTATGCACAGCCCCCGGTCGCCACCACCAGACAGGCCCGCGTCGAGTCACATGGGAGTCAGGGCGCACGCATCCCAGCCTTGCCGGTGGCGGCATGACAGGTGGACCGATCGGCCCCCCTTTTGGAGGAAACTTTGAGATTCCGAACCATGAGACGCGCTCTCTGCAGCGACGCCCCCTCCATGAACGACCTGACCCAGCTGATCTACGAACAACGCGGCCACGTGGCCATCCTGACCATGAACGCGCCGCCGGTGAACGCCCTCACCCGCACGCTCAATGACGAACTCACCCTGGCCCTGGACCGCATCTCCGAGATGCCCGAGATCCGCGCGGTGGTGCTGACCGGCGCGGGCAAGGTGTTCTGCGCCGGCGCCGACCTCAAGGGCCGCAAGGAGAACATCAAGGGCCCAGGCGACCTGCCGGCGCATTCGCGCCGCACCCGCGAGTGCTTCCACGCGATCCGCGAGTGCGCCAAGCCAGTGGTGGTGGCGATCAATGGCGCTGCCCTGGGCTCGGGCCTGGCCATGGTGGCCTCGGCCGACATCATCATCGCCTCCGAGAAGGCGACCCTGGGCCTGCCCGAGGTGGACGTGGGCCTACTGGGCGGCTGCCGCCACGCGATGCGCCTGTTCTCCCACTCGCGCCTGCGCCGCATGGCCCTGACCGGCATGCGGGTCGACGCCGCCGAGATGCTGCGCACCGGCGTCGCCGAAGCCTGCACGACGCCCGAGGAGCTGATGCCCACCGCGCTGGCCATGGCCGAGGCCATCGCCTCCAAGAGCCCGGTGTCCACCCGCATGATCAAGCACACCCTGAACGTGATCGAGGACATGAGCCTGCGTGACGGCTACCGCTACGAGCAGGACATGACCGCCCAGATCGGCCAGACCGAGGACGCCAGGGAGGCCCAGCGGGCCTTTGCCGAAAAGCGCGCACCGGTGTTCGTGGGGCGCTGAAGCCGAGACTGTCCGCGCGACGGCGCACGGCCGCCTGCACGAAAAAGCCCCGGGGCTCGCGCTACGGGGCTTTTTCCTTGGGCGAGCCGGCCGACACACAGGCCGGCGGCCGCGACGATCACTGGATCGAGATGTTGGCTTCCTTGACCAGCTTGCCCCAGCGGACCGACTCCGACTGCATCAGGCGGCGGTATTCCTCGGAGCTGGTCGGCGCAGCCGCCAGGCCCTGGTTCGCCAGGGCCGAGACCACGGAGGGGGTCTTCAGCGTCTCGTGCAGCGCGTCGCGCATCTTGTTCATGATCGCGGGCGGCAGGCCTTTGGAGGCGATGATCCCGTAGTTCGAGTCCGCCACCACATTGGGCAGGCCCAGTTCAGTCGCCGTCGGCACGTTGGGAATCGCGTCCGACCGGCGCTGGCTGTTGACCGCCAGGATCTTCACGCCCCGTGAGACCTGCGCCATCACCGGCGGAAGGTCAGCGCACAGCACGTCGATGTTGCCGGCCAGCAGGGCCGTGATGGCCGGCGCCGCACCGCTGAACGGAATGTGGGTCATCTTGATCCCGGCCTCGCGGGCCAGAAGCTCCGTCCCCAGGTGCGGGCTGGTGGCGTTGCCGGCAGACCCGTAATTGAGCTTGCCCGGTTCCTTCTTGGCCAGCGCAATCAGCTCCGGCAGTGTCTTGACCGGCACGTTGGGACCCACGCTGCACACCTGGGGCGTGCGCGCCACCAGCGAGACGTAGTTGATTTCGTCGACGTTGTACGGCACCTTCTGCAGGTGGGGCAGCACGGTGATGCCGCCAGGGACGCCCATGCCAAAGGTATAGCCGTCGGGTTCGGCGCGGTGCACCGAGTCCATGCCGATGATGCCGCTGGCGCCAGCGCGGTTGTCGATCGTGACCGATTGCCCCAGGACTTCGCCCAGGCGCGGGGCGATGGTGCGGGCCAGCAGGTCCACCGGGCCGCCCGGCGGATAGGGCACCACCAGCTTGATCGGCTTGGCGGGCCAGTTACCCTGGGCCTGAGCGGGCGCGGCCAGGCCAGCGCACAAGCTGGCCAGGGCCAGCATCATCAGGGAACGTTTCTTCATCGCTTGTCTCCTTCTTGAGTCGATGAGGGGGAGGGAACGGAGTCCTCGTCCTGCAGCAGCAGGATGAAGTCGGCCACCAGCGCGGGGCGCGCCTGGCCTTCGATCTCGAATTCGCAGCGGTTGGTCAGGCGTGTGCCGGCGCCGATGCGCTCGGCCGCCTGCAGCGTCTGGTGCAGGCGCACCCGCGAGCCCACCGGCACCGGCGCGGTGTAGCGGACCCGGTCGGAGCCGTAGTTCAGCCCCTTGCCCCGGCGCGCCACCTTCCAGATGTCCCGCTGCAGCCGGGGCACCAGGGCCAGGGTGAACAGGCCATGGGCCAGGGTCTTGCCCTCCGGCATCTCGCGTCGGGCGCGTTCGACGTCGACGTGGATCCAGAAGTCGTCGCCGGTGAGCTGCGCGAAGCCGTCGATGTGCGACTGCTCGATCGTGAACCAGCCGCTGGTGCCGAGCTTGCGGCCGACGAGCGGCAGGAAGTCGGCGGGCGTGTCCAGGTGCAGCATGGCGTCCTCGTCCTTCAGGCCGGCAGGTCCAGCACGGTGCGCGCCAGGATGTTGCGCTGGATCTCGTTGCTGCCAGCGAAGATCTTGGCGCCCATGGCGTTGAACAGGGGCGCGACCACATGCAGGTCGATCTCGTCGCTGCGGCAGTGGCCCTGCAGCGCGCCATAGTCCTGCGCGGACTCGATCAGGAGAAGGGCCAGGCGCTCGTAGGTCTCGGTGGACCAGATCTTCAGCACGGAGATCGTGGGCGGAATGGTTTCGCCGCGCTTGGCCATCTCGGCAAAACCGGTGTAGGCGGCCCCCAGGTCCAGGGCATCGAGCTTCAGCTCCGCGAGGCGGGCCTGGAAGGCCGGGTCGTCCTGCAAGCCGCGCTGGCGGGCCAGCCTCTCCACCTGTCGCAGGGTGTGCTGCGAGTGCTTGGGGCTGCCGGTGAACAGGCGCTCGAAGCCGAGCAGGGCCTTGGCCACCGTCCAGCCCTCGTTGAGCACGCCCACCAGGTTCTCCCGCGGTACCCGCACATCGTCGAAGAACACCTCGCAGAAGTCGGACTCGCCGGCGATGTTGCGGATCGGGCGCACGGTGATGCCAGGCGTCTTCAGGTCCACCAGCAGGAAGCTGATGCCCGCCTGTTTCTTCACCGTCTTGTCGGTGCGCACCAGCATGAACATGTGGGTGCCGTCGGCGCCCCAGGTCGTCCAGGTCTTCTGGCCGTTGACGATGAAATGCTCGCCCTCCAGCACCGCCTCGGTCCGCACCGCGGCCAGGTCGGAGCCGGCATTGGGCTCGGAGTAGCCCTGGGTCCAGACATGCTCGCCGGCCAGGATGGGGGGCAGGAAGCGGCGACGCTGTTCCTCGGTGCCGAATCGCATCAGGATGGGGCCGACCATCACCAGGCCCTGGTCGGGCGGACGGGCGACGCCCCAGGCTTCGGTCTCCTCGATGTACGCGATCAGCTTGTCCGCCGGCAGGCCCATGCCGCCATGCTCGCGCGGCCAGGCCGGCGCCAGCCAGCCCAGTCGGGAGAGCGTCATGTACCAGTCGCGCGACTCGTCCCAGGTCTGGCGATAGGGCTGGAAGCGCCGCTGCTCCGGGTAATGACGCGCGAACAGGGCCCGCACCAGGGCGCGGAAGCGCGGCTCGGGCATGGCGGCCCAGTCCTGGTCTGGGCGGAAATCGAAGTCACCGGCGGCGACATCGGGCACCTCCCTCCCCTGCCCGGACTCCGTGCCCACCTGCTCGCGCATCCAGCGCTGGCGGTGGGTGGCGGCATTGCCGAGGCGACTGGCCAGGGCCATGGCCCGCTTGAAGTACAGGCCGATGTCGTATTCATTGGTGGTGCCGATGGCGCCATGCAGCTGGATCGCGGCGCGCGTGACCTCGGTGGCCGCATGGGCGCAGCGGGCCTTGGCCCGCGAGGCAATGCCGGCCAGCGGTGCCTGGCCCAGGGCGGCAACGGCCGCCGCCTGCACGCATTCACGCAGGCAGGCCTCGGCCAGTTCCACCTGCACCAGCATGTCCACCGCGCGGTGCTGCAGCGCCTGGAAGCTGCCGATCGGCTTACCGAACTGGACGCGGGTGCGCAGGTACTCGCAGGTCAGCTCCAGGCTGCGGCGGGCAATACCCGCCAGTTCCGCGGCCTGGGCGATGCGGGCCGCGTCGTTGGCGGCGTTCAGGGCCTGCAGCGCCTCCGGGCCAGTGGCCAGCAACCGGGCCTCGGCCTTGTCCATCACCACGGTGCCGGTGGCGAGGCCGTCGACGCCGGACTCGACCTGCAGCGTCAGGCCGCCAGCCCGGGCGTCGAGCCAGCACAGCGCGGTCTCGTCATCGAGCTCGCAGGCCACGACCCAGCCATCGGCCTCCAGGGCCGGGCGCACGAAGCGCTTGATGCCGCTCAGGACGAGCGCATCTCCGGGCTTGCGCTCCATGCTCCCTGGCCCGGCAACGCGGGCATAGGCCATGCCGGAGCCCGGCTCGAGCTCGCCCGCGCTCTCCTGCCAGGCCACGCCCCCGACCACGGTGCCGGCCTGCAAGGCGGCGAGCAGCTCGGTGCGCAGGGCGCTGGCCGGCAGGCAGGCGAGCAGGGCCAGCGGCTGCACGCCCGCGTCAGTCAGGGGCTCGGGCAGCAGGTGCCGGCCCGCCTCCTGGGCGATGGCCGCCACCTCGGCGAGGCCCAGGCCCAGGCCGCCATCGGCTTCGGGGACCAGCAGGGAGAACCAGCCCAGTTCGGCCAGCTGCTGCCAGCAGCCGCGGTCGAAGCCGCCGCCCGCGGCCTCCAGCGCGCGGGCGCGCTGGCGCTGGTCCGACGCCCCCAGGAAGCTGGCGGCGCTGTCGCGGAACAGGTCCAGGGATTCGCCCGTCTCCATGTCCACTCCCACGCTCATCTCAGATCACCCCATCCCGTTGCAGCTGCCCGATCCGCGCCTCGTCGAAACCCAGGCGCTCCTGCAGCACTTCACGGGTGTGCTCACCCAGGGTCGGCGGGCCGCGGTGGTAGGCCACCGGGGTGGCGGAGAACTTCACCGGGTTGGCCACCATCGGCACCTCGCCGGCGCTGGCGTGGGGCAGCGTCATCCGCATCTGCCGGTGGCGGATCTGCGGGTCCTCGAAGACCTGGGCAAAGCCGTTGATCGGGCCCGAGGGCACGCCCGCGGCCTCCAGCACCTGCTGCCAGCGGGCGACCGTGTGCCGGGCAAAGGCCTCGGCCAGCAGCGGGGTCAGCTCCGCGCGCGCCTGCACCCGCTGGCGGTTGGTCTTGTACCGTTCGTCGTTGGCCAGCTCGGGCAGGCCCAGGACCTGGCAGCAGGTGACCCACTGCGGGTCGTTACCGACCGCCAGCACGATCTGGCCGTCGGCGCATTCGAAGGACTGCCAGGGAAAGGTGACGGGCGACACATTGCCCAGGCGCGGCGGCTGCTCGCCCGAGAGCAGGTACATCATGGCCATGTGCGAGAGCGAGGCCACCTGCGCGTCGAGCAAGGCCAGGTCGATGTGCTGGCCCTCGCCCGAGACCATGTCGCGGTGCCGCAGGGCCGCCAGGATGGCGCAGACCGCGTAGAAGCCGGCAGTGATGTCGCCCACCGAATAGCCCACGCGCAGCGGCCCGCCGCCGGGCGCGCCGTCGGGGAGGCCGTTGACGCTCATGAGCCCGCTCATGGACTGGAAGATCGGGTCATACCCCGGCAGGTGGCTGTAGGGGCCGGACTGGCCGAAGCCGCTGATGGAGCAGTACACCAGGCGCGGATTGATGCGCCGCAGCGATTCATAGTCCAGGCCGTAGCGGGCCAGGTCGCCCGCCTTGAAGTTCTCGAGAACGATGTCGCTGTCCTGGGCCAGGGCGCGCACCAGTTCCTGGCCGGCCGGCTTGGCGATGTCCACGGTGATGGAGCGCTTGCCCCGGTTCATGGCCAGGAAGGACGAGGTCTCGGCCGTCTCCCGACCCTCGGCGTCCTTGGCGCGAACGCCCTGCTGGCGCACGTCATCGCCACGGCCGGGTCGCTCGACCTTCACCACGTCGGCACCGAAATCGGCCAGCATCTGGCCCGCCCAGGGGCCGGAAAAGACCCGGCTCAGGTCCAGGACCCGGACGCCGGAAAGACTGCTCATTTCGACAACGCTCCTCATCGGGGCACTCGCAGGGACAACCCCGGCATTGGCCAACGCTCCGGAATCTAGGCCGTGGAGAGTGGTTCGCACAGACCTTGCGGGGCAAAGCAGCTATGCAAGCCGGCGCGCCCAGGCCGGCGCCGGGCTGAACGAGCCTTCTGGTCGATGCAAACCAGCCATGCGCCACCGCGCATGGGCGACCCGGGGTGGAACCGATAGATTCCCCGGAACTGATTCCCCACAATGGTTTCGACCTCCAGGAGACACCCCGTGCAACTGCCCTACTCGCCCGGCCTCGGCCGACGCCACTTCCTGGCCCTGCTGGGAACCGCCGCCGCTGCGTCCCCCGCCTGGGCCGCGTTCCCGGACAAGCCGGTGCGGCTGATCGTGCCCTTCCCCGCCGGGGGCGCCGCCGACATCATGGCCCGCGGCCTGGCCCAGCACCTGGGCGAGGCCCTGGGCCAGCAGGTCGTGATCGACAACCGGGGCGGCGCCGGCGGCACCAGCGCCGCGGAAGCCGTGGCACGCGCCCCGGCCGACGGCTACACCCTGTTCTTTGCGACCATGGGCACGCAGGCGATCAACCCCGCCCTCTACCCCAAGCTGCGCTACGACCCGGTCAAGGACTTCGCACCCGTCGCCCTCACCCACATCACGCCCCGGGTGCTGGTGGTCGGCCCGCACATCAAGGCCCAATCGGTGGCCGAACTGATCGCCCTGGCCAAGACCAAACCTGGCCATGTGACCTACGGCTCCGCCGGGAACGGCAGCTCCAGCCACCTGTCGGGTGCGCTGTTCGAGAGCATGGCCGGCGTGAACATGGTCCACGTCCCCTACAAGGGCAGCGCGCCCCTGCTCACCGACGTGCTGGCCGGCCGCATCGACACCACCTTCGACTCGTTCACCGTCTACGAGGAGCACATCAAGTCCGGACGCGTGCGTGCGCTGGCGGTCACCTCGGCCCGGCGGATGGCGGTGCTGCCGCAGACGCCCACCATCGCCGAGTCCGGCCTGGCGGGCTACGAGGTCTCCAACTGGCTCGGGCTGCTCGCTCCCGCCGGTACCCCGCGCGAGGTGGTCGCCGCCCTGCATGCGGCGACAGCCAAGGCCATGGCGGACGCGGGCATGCGAAAGCAGCTGGCCGGCCTGGGCATCGAGCCGACCATCACCAGCCCCGAGGAATTCGGGGCCCTGGTCCGCAGCGAGATTCCGAAGTGGGCGCGGATCGTCAAGGCCTCCGGCGCTCAGGTCGATTGACCCGTCGATCGACCGGTCGTTTGACCCACCGGGTGCGCCCGGCGGGCAGGCAGCCATGGCGGTGACGCCGAACGCCCCCCCGCGCCGGCGGGAGCTGCTGGCGCATGGAGACGCCCGCCTGGACGTTCTCATAGAAGGAACCGGCCCGGCGCTCGTGCTGCTGCCCTCCTCGCTGCGCGATTCACTGGACTTTGACGTCCTGGCCGAACTCCTTGCCGGGGAAGGCTTCCAGGTTCTGCGGCCACAGCCGCGCGGCATGGGTCAGTCGACTCCGCCCCCGGCCGGCATGACGCTCGAGACGCTGGCGGGCGATGTGGCCGCGGTCATCGAGCAGCTGGCGCAGGGCCCGGCCATCGTCGTCGGCCATGCCTACGGCCACTGGGTCGCTCGGCTCACCGACCTGCGCCATCCGCAACGGGTGCGCGGTGTGGTGGCATTGGGCGCTGCCGCGCGCGAGTTTCCCGCCGGCATGGCGGAGTCCCTGGCCATCGCCTCTGACCCGGGCCGCCCACGGGGCGATCGGCTTGCCGCACTCCGGCACTGCATGTTCGCGCCCGGCAACGACCCCACTCCCTGGCTCGAGGGCTGGTACCCACAGTGGCGGGCCGCCTACCGCTTCGCCAGCCAGTGGCCGGCGCGGGACACCTGGTACGGCCAGGGTCATGCGCCCCTCCTCGACCTGCAAGGGGCCCAGGACGCCTGGCGCCCACCGTCGACACGCCAGGAGCTGGCGCAGGCGTTGGGCGAACGCGTGACGGTGGAAACCATCGAAGGCGCCGGGCATGCCCTGGTGCCCGAGCAACCCGAGGCGATCGCGCGCGCGGTTGCGGCCTGGTCCCGGCGGATCAGCGAGCGGCCATGAAGGCGCCGGCCCGCGGGGGCGCGCTCCGTCCTCGGGGGGTGCCTGGCCGGAGGGCTACCATCGGCCTTCATCCATGCCCATGAACCACTGGCGTCCCGACTTCCTCACCCTGCGCCTCTTCGTCGCCGTCTGCGAGGAAGCGAGCATGACCCGCGCCGCCGAGCGCGAGTCGCTTGTGCCCTCGGCGGTGAGCAAGCGCATCACCGAACTCGAGGAGGCGGTGGGCGTGCCCCTGCTGGTGCGTGGCGCGCGCGGCGTGCGGCCGACGCCGGCGGGCGTGGCCCTACTCCATCACGCGCAGCAGATCGTGCGCAGCGCGGAGCGCATGCAGGTGGAGATCGCCGAGTTCCGCAAGGGCGTGCGCGGACATGTGCGGGTGCTGGCCAACATTTCGTCCATCAACCAGTTCCTGCCCCGCGACCTCAGTGCCTTCCTGGCGCGCGAGCCGCAGATTCGCGTCGACCTGCAGGAGCGGGTCAGTCCGCTGATTACCGAAGGCGTGCGAGAGGGCCAGGCCGACCTGGGCATCTGCCTGGCGACGGTGGACCTGAGCGAGCTGGTGGTCCACCGTTACGCAGTTGACGAACTGGCGGTGGTGGTGCACCCCACGCACCCGCTGGCCCGGCGCGAGGCGGTGAACTTCGAGGAGACGCTGGACCACGACTTCGTCGCGCTTCATCCCGACAGCGCCACCACCCGTCGACTCGCGGGCCTGGCCGCCGCAGTGGGCCGCACCATCAACCACCGCATGTACGTCAACACCTTCGAGGCCGCGGCGCACATCGTGGCCGAGAACCTGGCCATCGGCATCCTGGCCCGTGGGGCAGTGGAGTCCTTCCGTGATCGCCTCGGCCTGCACTTCGTGCCCCTCACCAACGACTGGGCCCGGCGCGAGGTGGTGATGGTTCACCGGCACGCCCAGCTGCTATCCGCACCGGCGCAGGCGCTGGTGGCGCACCTGCAGGCGCGGGTGGGTGGCCGGATGGCGGCCAGCTGAGGCCGACGCGTCACGCCCCGGGTTTACCCGCAGACATTCCGAGCGGGCATCGCGGTGATGCCCAAACATCAAATCGAAGGCTACACCGATCCCTATTCTTCCTGCCCATGACGTGGCCTCGCGCCACACGCAAATGGGAACAAGGAGAAGATCGGATGGCAAGCAACACGCCAGCAGCTGGCACCCCCGGGCCTCTGCACGGCATCAAGGTACTGGACTTCGGCCACATGGTCATGGGCCCCTCCTGCGGCCTGGCCCTGGCCGATCTGGGCGCCGAGGTGATGCGCATCGAGCCGCCCCAGGGCGACCCGACCCGCAATCTCAAGGGCTTCGGCATCGGCTTCTTTCCGGTCTACAACCGCAACAAGGCCAGCGCCCAGCTCAATCTGAAGCAGGGCGAGGACGGCCAGGAGGTGCTGCGCCGCGCCCTCGAGTGGGCCGACGTAGTGATCGAGAACTTCGCACCGGGCGTGATGGCCAAGCTCGGCGCGGACTGGGAAAGCGCGCGTCGCATCAACCCGCGCCTCGTCTACTGCTCCCTCAAGGGCTACCTGCCCGGCCCCTACCAGGACCGCCTGGCCCTGGACGAAGTGGCGCAGATGATGGGGGGCATCGGCTACATGACCGGCCCGGCTGGCACGCCCCTGCGCGCGGGCGGCTCCATCCTGGACATCACTGGCGGCCTGTTCGGCGTGATCGGCATCCTGGCCGCCCTGCAGGAACGCGTGCGAACCGGCCAGGGCAAGCTGGTGGAGAGCGCCCTCTTCGAGTCGGCGGCCTTCTACACCGGCCAGCACATGGCCTACTTCACCATCACCGGCGAAGTTCCCCGCCCCATGCCCAGTCGCAGCCATGTGTTCACCGTCTACGACCTGTTCCACACCCAGGACAACGACGTCTTCATCGGCGTCACCAGCGAGCAGCAGTGGGAGCGCCTGTGCGAGGAATTCAGCCTGCAGCACCTGAGCGCTGACCCCGCCATGGCGACCCAGGCCGAGCGCCTCCAGGTGCGCCCGAAGATCATCGAGGCGCTGGCGAAAGTGCTGGCCCCCCTGGGCAGTGACGAGATCGTCGAGCGCTGCGCCCGCGCCAAGCTGCCCGCCGCCAAGGTGAACCGCCCCGACCAGCTGATCGACGACCCGCACCTCAATGCCAGCGGCCAGATGCTGGACATCGACCTGCCCGACGGCCGCAGCGCCCACCTGCCCGGCTTGCCGCTGCGGCTGAACGGCCAGCCCCTGGGGGTGCGGATGCAGCCACAGCCCGCCGGCCGCCAGACCCGCGACTTCCTGCGGCAGCTCGGATATGGCGATGCCGACATCGAGCGCCTGGTCCAGGCCCAGGTCATTCCCACTTCTGTCTGAAAGAAAGCGCCCCATGAGCGACCTTCCCGCCAAAGTCCATATCCGCGAAGAAGGCCCGCGCGAAGGCTTCCAGATCGAGCCTGGCCCCATCCCCACCGCCGACAAGATCGCGCTGATCGACGCCCTGTCCGACACCGGCATCGACCACATTCAGACCGTCTCCTTCGTCAACCCGAAAGCGGTGCCAGGCTGGGCCGACGCCGACGAGGTGGTGAGGGGAATGAAGCAGGCGCCGGGCGTCGAGTACACCGCGCTGTGGTTCAACGAGCAGGGCCTGCAACGCGCCCTCGCCCACCGGGACAAGCTGCACCTGGCCGGCGCCCTGATCACGTCGGCCTCGGACGTGTTCTGCAAGAAGAACCTCAATCGCTCCATGGCCGAACACGCCGAGGTGATGCGCAAGCAGGCCAACTCCCTGGTGGCCAACGCGGTGCCGATCGTGCGCGTGGGCGTGATGGCCGCCTTCGGCTGCAACTACGCCGGCGACATCAGCGTGCAGGAGGCCCTGGCCGCCGCCCAGACTTGCATGGACATCGCCCAGGAGGCTGGCGCCGAGATCCGCCAGATCACCCTGGCCGACAGCATGGGCTGGTGCTCGCCGCTGCGCACCGAGCGCCTGGTCGGCGCCTTCCGGGATCGCTGGCCGCATGTGGACCTGATCCTGCACCTGCACGACACCCGCGGCATGGGCGTGGCCAGCGCGATGGCCGGCCTGCGCATGGGCGTGACCCACTTCGACACCACCGTCGCCGGGCTGGGCGGCTGCCCCTTTGCCGGCCGGCCGGGCGCCACCGGCAACATCGCCACCGAGGAACTGGTGCTCCTGTGCGAGGACCTGGGCATCGAGACTGGCGTCGACCTCGAGGCCCTGATCGAGGTCGGCCGCATGGCGGAACGTCTGGTGGGCCACCCGCTTCCCAGCACGCTGCTGCGATCCGGCAGCTACCAGCAGTGCCGCGCCAGCTCGCTGCAATCGGCTTGAGCACGGCCAGAGACCCCTGCATCCACGACAACAATGAAGGAGACACCCATGCTTCGCCGCCACCTGCTCACCTTGTCCGCCGGCATGCCGATCCTGGCCGCCGGCCTCGCCCTGCCCGGCGCCGCCCTGGCCCAGTCCGATTGGCCGACCCGCTCGATCAAGCTCGTCGTGCCCTACCCGCCCGGCGGCCCGGTCGACAACATCGCCCGGTTGCTGGCCACGGGCCTGTCCACCGAGCTCGGGCAGCCCGTGGTGGTCGACAACCGCGCCGGCGCCGCTGGCCTGGTGGGCGTGGCGGCAGTGACCAATGGTGAGCCTGATGGCTACACCGTGGGCATCGGCGCGCTGGGCCACTTCGCGGTCCAGCCGCATGTGGCCAAGCTCCCCTTCAAGCTGGAAGAAGTGAACTACGTGACCCTGATGACGCAGAGTCCGCACGTCTTCGTCATCAACCCCTCCCAGGGCATGGCCGACCTCAAAGCGGTGGTCGAAGCCGCCCGCAAGGCTCCGGGCAAGCTCAATTTCGGCTCGCCAGGCAATGGGAGCAGCACCCACCTCGATGGCGAACTGCTACAGGCCGAGGCGAAGATCGACATGCAGCACATCCCCTACAAGGGTGGCGCCGCCTCGCTCAACGCCCTGCTGGCCGGCGAGGTGCAGCTGCTGGCGGTGGAGGTCTCGGCCGCCATGGGCCTGCAGGGCAAACTGAAGATCGCCGCCGTCATGGCCGACATGCGCCTGCCCCAACTGCCCGACGTGCCCACCATGCAGGAACTGGGATTTCCCAAGGTGATGGCCAGCTCCATGTACGGCCTCATCGCGCCGCACCGCACCCCGGCGGCCATCACCGAGAAGCTGCGCCTGGCCACCATCAAGGTCATGAACTCGCCCGAGGTGAAGAACCGCCTCAACTCCCAGGGCCAGGCGGTGGTGACCGGCACCTCCGACGAGTACAAGCGCCTGATGGCCAGCGAGTCGGCCAAATGGGGCACCATCATCAAGTCGCGAAACATCAGCTTCGACTGATCGGGTACCGGCGCCCCCGCGCCACCCGCGCCACCCTCGCGGATTCCCCCTCCCAACCCACCCGCCAGCGACATAGCTGCTTTGACTGCCCGCGCAGTCAAGGCAGGCCACCGCTCGCTAGCATGACCCGACCATGAGCCTCGGAAAAGTCCTGATCACCGCCGCCTCCGTCAAGGGCTATGCCCCGGCCCTGCAGATGATGCGGGACGCCGGCTGCGAGCTCGTGCTGGAGACCACCCCCTCCACCCTCACCGAGGCGTGGTCCATCGACAAGGTGCGGGACATCGCCGCCCTGGTCTTCGCCATGGAGCCGGTCTCGGCACGGGTGCTGGAGGCCGCGCCGCAGCTGCGCGTGATCGCCCGGCCCGGCGTCGGCTACGACACGGTGGACATGGCCGCCGCGACCCGCCGCAAGGTGGCGGTGACGGTGGCCGCCGGCACCAACGACCAGAGCGTGGCCGACCATGCCTTCGGCCTGCTGCTCATGGCTGCCCGCGGCCTGGTGACGGCCGTCAACAGCGTGCAGGCTCATGGCTGGGAGCGGCCCACCGGCGTGGATGTCTGGCGCAAGACGCTCGCCGTGATCGGCTATGGGCGCATCGGCCAGGCGATTGCCCGGCGCGCCCGCGGCTTCGACATGCGGGTGCTGGTGGTCACGCCCCGGCCCGGCCCGCAGGCCGAGGGCATCGAGTACGTGTCCCTGGATGGGGCGCTGGCCCAGGCCGACTTCGTGTCGCTCAGCGCCCCGCTCACCCCGGCGACCGAGAACCTGATCAATGCCACCACGCTGGCCAAGATGAAGCCCGGCGCCATCCTGGTCAACACCGGCCGCGGCGGCCTGATCGACGAGGCGGCGCTCGCCGAGGCGGTGCGCTCGGGCCACCTGGCCGCTGCCGCAGTCGATGTGCTGCGCCAGCAGGGCGCCAATTCCCCCAGCCCGCTGATCGGCGTGCCCGGCATCCTGGTCACACCGCACATGGGCACGCTGACCCGCGAGACCCTGCAGCGCGTCGGCCTGTCGGTCGCCACCAGCGTCATCACCGCCCTGCGCGGTGAGCGCCCCGCCCATGTGGTCAACCCCGAGGTCTACGATGGCCATTGAATTCGACACCTTGAAGCGCGTCACCGCGCAACTCTTCGACCGGTCGCTGCGCGGCATCCCGGGCGACACCCGCGCCGCCCTCGAGCGGGCCGACCAGGCCGAGACCAACGAGACCGCCCGCCACACCCTGCGGCTGATGCTCAAAAGCGCCGACGCCGCGCAAGCGTCCAACCACTTCATCTGCTCCGACGCCGGCGTGCCGGTCTACTTCGTGAAGGTGGGCGCCCAGGCGCAGTTCGCGGGCAATGTGCGACAGGCCATCACCGAAGGCTTTGCCGAACTGGTGGCCAGCATCGACCCGCCCCTCTTGCCGCATGTGACCCACCCCCTCACCCTGGAGCGGGGCCATGCCGGCAAGGGCATGCCCATCGTCACCTTCGACCTGGTGGACGACTGCGACTATGTGGAAGTGACCTGCTCGCCCAAGGCCCTGGGCTCGGGCCGCTGGGCGGCGCTGGAGATCTTCAGCTTCCCGGACCTGGCCACCATCGAGGGCTTCGTGATCGACACCGTGATCAAGGCCGGCGCCCAGACCTGCCCGCCGGTGGTGGTGGGCGTGGGCATCGGCGGCACCTTCGACTACGCCGCCAAGATGGCCAAGGAAGGCACGCTGCGCCCCATCGGCCAGCACCACCCCGAGCCCATGGTGGCCGCGATGGAGCAGCGCCTGACCGACGCCGTCAACCAGACCGGCTTCGGCCCCATGGGCACCGGCGGCAAGGCCACCGCGATGGCGGTCCACGTCGACTACTGCGCCGGCCACGGCTTCACCCCGGTGGCGGTGGCCTTCAACTGCTGGATCAACCGCCGTACCCGCGCCCGTCTGCACAACGACGGCCGCGTGGACGTGCTGGAGTGACGCCATGACCGCCCACACCGCCACCGGCATCCGCACCCACCGCCTCAACTTCCCGCTCTCGGAAGCCGACGCCCGCAGCCTGCGTGCCGGCGACCAGGTGATCATCGACGGCGAGATCGTGGTCACCGCCGGCCTGCCCACCCACCAGCGCCTGCTGGGCTGCCTGGACGGTAAGGAGCCTCTCCCCCTGGCGCTCCAGGGCGCCAGCGTGTTCCACATCGGCAGCTACAGCGTCGAAGGCGATGGGCGATTTGACGTCCTCTACATCAACCCCACCACCAGCACCCGCTTCAACCCGCACATGCCCCGGCTAATCGAGGGCCTGGGCCTGCACGCCGTCGGCGGCAAGGGCGGGCTGGACACGGCCAGCGCCCAGGCCATGGCCCGCACCGGCTGCGTCTACCTTTCCTTCCTCGGCGGCGGCGCCACCCTGCTCACGCAGGCGGTGAAGGAGGTGCTGGAGGTCGGCTGGCCCGACATGCTCACGCACTACCGCCTGGTGCGCCTGCGGGTGGAGGGCCTGGGCCCGGCCACCGTGGGCATCGACGCCCACGGCCGCAGCCTCTACGACGAGCAGACCGCCTCGGCCCAGGCCCGGCGGGACGAGATCCTGGCCGGCCTTGCGCAGGCGCGCAAGGCAGCGTTGCCGCCCACCGCCTAGTCCGTCCGGCCGCAGGCCGGAACAATCCCTCTCATTGAAACCGGAGAAGCTTTCATGACCGCTCCGCAGGGACCGCTGTCCCATGTGCGCGTGCTGGACCTCAGTCGCATCCTCGCCGCCCCCTGGGCCGGCCAGATCCTGGCCGATCTCGGCGCCGAAGTGATCAAGGTCGAGCGCCCCGGCGCCGGCGACGACACCCGTGCCTGGGGCCCGCCCTTCCTCCAGGACGCCGAGGGCAAGCCGACGAGGGAAGCCGGCTACTACCTGGCCGTCAACCGCGGCAAGCGCTCCATCACCGTGAGCCTGGAAAAGCCCGAGGGCCAGGAGATCGTGAGGCGCCTGGCGGCCAAGGCCGACATCGTCCTCGAGAACTACAAGTGCGGCACTCTGGCCCGCTACGGCCTCGACGAGGCCAGCCTGCGCAAGATCAACCCGCGCCTCATCTACTGCTCGGTCACCGGCTTCGGCCAGACCGGCCCGCGCAAGGACCAGGTTGCCTATGACTTCCTGATCCAGGCCATGGGCGGCCTCATGAGCGTGACCGGCGAGCGCGATGGCCGCCCCGGCGGCGGCCCGCAGAAGGTGGGCGTGCCCATCGTCGACCTGATGACGGGCATGTACACCGCGGTGGCGGTGCTGGCCGCCCTGGCCCGCCGCAATGAATGCGGCCGTGGCGACACCATCGACATCGGCATGCTGGACGTGCAGGTGTCCACGCTCGCCAACCAGGCGATGAACTACCTGGTCTCCGGCAAGGTGCCCCAGCGCAATGGCAATGCGCACCCCAACATCCAGCCGCAGGACGTGTACCGCTGCAGCGACGGCGACGTGATCCTGGTCGTGGGCAACGACGGCCAGTTCGCCAAGCTGTGCGAGACCCTGGGCCACGCCGAGTGGGCGCAGGACGAACGCTTCGCGGTGAACGCGCAGCGGGTGCGGAACATCGAAACCCTCTCCGTGATGCTGCAGGCCGAATTCGGCCGCCGCACCCGTGCCGAGCTGATTGACGCACTGGACGCCGCCGGCGTGCCCTGCGGCCCGATCAACTCGGTGGCCGACGTCTTCGAGGACCCGCAGGTCAAGGCCCGCGGCATGCTGCGCCACGTGCCCCACCCCAGCGGCGTCGACGTGCCGCAGGTGGCCAGCCCCATGCGCTTTGCCGAGGCCGAACTGCCCCTGCGCGAGGCGCCGCCGCTTCTGGGCCAGCACAGCGCGGACATCCTGGCCGAGATCGGCTACGACAGCGCCGCCATCCAGGGCCTGCAGGCCGCCGGCGCGATCTGAAGCTGCCAACCGAAGCTGCACCGACATGGCCGACACCCTCGACAGCCCCCCGCCCTTCCCTGGTCGCCACGCCGACCTGCCCGGCGTGCGCCTCTGGTACGTGGACACCGGCGGCCGCGGCCCCGTGGTCGTCCTGCTGCACGCCAACACCAGCACGGTGCGCTCCTGGGACCGGCAGCTGCTGGCCCTGCATGCCACCGGCCTGCGTGCCATCGCCTTCGACCGCCGTGGCTGGGGCCAGAGCCTCGCCGACCCCGCGACCGGTCCGCAGCCAGGCTCTATCGCCGAGGACCTGGAGGCCCTGGCGCAGCACCTGGAGCTCGAGCGCTTCTCGCTCCTGGGCATTGCCGGCGGCGGCTTCGCCGCCCTGGACTACGCCGCCTGGCAGCCCCGGCGGCTGGAGAAGCTGGTCATCGCCGGCAGCAACGGACAGTTCAGCGAGCCGGAGATGCAGGACTTCTATGCCCGCATCGCGGTGCCGGGGCTGACTGGCCGCATCGAGGTGCGGCCTTTCCTCGAGGTGGGCGTGGCCTACCGCGCGGAGGACCCGGAGGGCTTCGCCCGCTTCATCGCGATGGAGCATGCCGCCCGCCAGCCCGATGCGCCGGCCCAGCCCCTGCGCACGCCCAACACCTTCGCCAAGGTGGCCACCATCCGCACCCCGACCCTGGTCCTGATGGGGGGCGCCGACCTGCTGGCGCCGCCGGCCCTGATGCGCACCTGGTCGCGGCACTTTCCCCACGTGCGCTACGCCGAGATCGGCGACGCCGGGCACTCGATCAACTGGGAGCGGCCGGAGGCCTTCAACCAGCGGATCCTGGAATTTCTTCAAGGCTGAGGCCGGACCGGACAACGCCTCACAGGATCAAGCAAGAACCCACAGGAGACACATGACCATGCGATTGACCACCCTCTTCCCCTTCGGCCTGATCGCCAATGCGGCCCGCTGGCGCCGCGGCTGGCTGCGGTCTGGCGCCGCCCTCGTGCTGGCCACCACGGCCGGCCTGGCCCTGGCCCAGGCCAACGTCACCAAGGTGATCGTGCCCTTCGCCCCGGGCGCCTCCAACGACGTGATCGGCCGCATGATGGCCGAGGCCGCAGCCAAGAAGACCGGCCGCAGCTGGATCGTGGAGAACAAGCCGGGCGCCGGCTCCATGCTGGGCGCCGAGTACGTGGCCAAGTCGGCACCCGATGGCGGCAACCTGCTGCTGTGCGCCACCGCCAACATGGGCATCCTGCCGGCCATTGCCAAGACGGTGCGCTACACCCCGGACAAGGACTTCAACTTCCTGGTCCGCATCGCCAGCAGCCCCTTCGCGCTGGCGGTCAACGCCAACCTGGGCGTCAACAGCTTTGCCGACTTCGTGCGCCTGGCCAAGGCCAAGCCCGACTCCATCAAGGTCGGCTCGGCCGGCGTGGGCGCACTGGACTACATGGGCGCGTCCCTGATGCAGTCCCAGCTGGGGGTCGACCTGAACATCATTCCCTACAAGGGCATGGCCCCGGTCCTCAACGACCTGCGCGCCGGCCATGTGGATGCGGCCGTCGTGAGCCCGGGCACCATCCGCCCGCTCACCGAGGACGGCAAGATCAAGGTGCTCGCGGTCTTCGACAGCCGCCGCAGCGAGGTCATGCCCAACGTGCCCTCCGCCGCCGAACTGGGCCACCCCAAGCTGCTGGTGCTCAATTGGTGGGGCATCTGCGGTCCGTCCAAGATGCCGGCCAATGTCTCCGGCCCGCTGCGCCAGGCGCTGCTGGACTCGCTGGCCGACCCGGCCTTCCAGAAGAGCCTGAAGGACAAGGGCTTCGATCCCGCCATCCAGTCCGGCGATGACTTCGCCCGCTTCGTGGCGGCGGATGCGGCCAACTGGAAGGAAGTGGCGCGCAAAGCCAACATCACCCTGGACGAATAAGCCCCCACAAGAAGACAAGGCCCACCCCATGGCACAGGATCTCACCCTCCACTGGTCTCCCCGCTCCCCCTATGTCCGCAAGGTCATGGTCTGCGCCCTGGAGCTGGGCCTCGAAGACCGCGTCCGGAAAGTCCGCTCGGTGGCGGCGATGCTCAAGCCGAATGCGGACCTGATGGTGGACAACCCCCTGTCCAAGATCCCGACCCTGGTCCGCGCCGACGGCCTGGTGCTGTTCGACTCGGTGGTGATCTGCGAGTACCTCAATGACCTGGCGGGCGGCACGCTGTTCCCCGCGAGCGGCGACGCCAAGTGGCAGGCCCTGCGCTGGCACGCTTTCGGCGACGGCTTCCTGGACGCTCTCATCCTCTGGCGCAACGAGCGCGAGCGGGAGCAGCCCCTGCCGGCGCTGATGGAGGCCTTCGAGACCAAGGCCGCTGCCACCCTGGCGCGGCTGGACGAGGAGGCTGCGGCGCTGGAGGCGGCGCCCTTCACCATCGGCACGGTGGCGATCGCCTGCGCCCTGGGCTACATGGACTTCCGCTTCCAGGCCTATGGCTGGCGCGAACGTGCGCCGCGCCTGGCGCGCTGGCATGCAGTCGTGAGCGAACGGCCCTCGATGCAGGCCACGGTAGCGGTCGACGGCTGAAGCCGTCGCGCGGCGGACAGCCCGCGCGCGGCGCCCCGGCGCGCGGCCGATATAGTGGTCGCTGCCTTCTCAGCGCCAGGAACCTCCGTGAGCCCCGCCTCCCCCGCCAGTGCCGGCCCCTTGCAGGGCGTGAAAGTCCTCGACCTCTCCAGCGTCGTCGTCGGCCCCGCCTGCACCCTGTCCCTGGCCGACCAGGGCGCCGAGGTGGTGAAGGTCGAGCCCCTGGAAGGCGATCTCCTGCGCCAGCTCGGTGGCGGCGCGCGCCACGCCGGCATGACCGGCAAGTTCATGAACTTCAACCGCAACAAGCGGTCGATCTGCGTGGACCTGCGCTCGCCCGAGGGCCTGGCCCTGGTGCACCGGCTGGCGGCCCAGGCGGACGTGCTGGTCACCAACATGCGGCCCTCGGCGCTGGAGCGCATCGGCCTCGACTGGCCCCGGGCGCAGGCCCTCAACCCGCGCCTGATCCATTGCCTGATCCTGGGCTTCGGCCGCGGCGGCCCCTACTACGGCAAGCCGGCCTATGACACCGTCATCCAGTCCATCTCGGGCGTGAGCGGCACCTTCGCCCAGTCGACCGGGCAGCCGCAGTTCGCCCCCTTCGTGATGTGCGACCACATCACCGGCCTGACCGCGGCCCAGGCCGTCGGCTTCGCCCTGTACCGGCGCGAGCGCACCGGCCAGGGCGAGTCGATCGAGCTGCCCATGTTCGAGAACATGGCGGCCTTCGTGCTGCGCGAGCACATGGGAAGCACCACCTTCGACCCGCCGACGGGCCCGCCCGGTGACGCCCGCATCCTCAATCCAGAAAACCGGCCGATGGCCACCGCCGACGGCTACCTGGCCACCTCTCCCAACAACAATGCGCAGGCCTTCGCCTTCTTCGACGCGATCGGCCAGCCCGAGCTGAAGTCGGACCCGCGCTTTGCCACGGTCGAAGCCCGCGCCGCCAACAGCCGGGCCTACGCGCAGCTGCGTGCCAGCGCCCTCAAGGCCAGGACCACCGCCGAATGGCTGGCCCTGTTCGAGGCCGCCGACATCCCGGCCGCCCCCTACAACTCGCTCGAGACCCTGGTCGACGACCCGCACCTGGCGGCGACGGGTTTCCTCTCGAAGGAGGACCATCCTTCGGAAGGCACCATCCGCACGCTGGGCATTCCCATGCAGTTTTCGGGTGGCATGCGCCAGGAGATGCGCCCCGCCCCGCGTCTGGGCGAGCACAGCGTCGAGATCCTGCAGGAGTGGGGCGTCGAGGCCTCCCTGGTGGACGCCGCCCTGGCGCGCGGCGCCGTCGTCGACGGCCGCGCCGACACGAACGAGAAGGAAGCCTGATGAACCAAGTGCTGATGTCCAGCCGGCAGGACGGCGTGCTGGTGCTGACCCTCAACCGGCCGGAGAGTCGCAATGCGCTCTCGCGCGAGCTGGTGAACCAGCTGTCGAACGCCATCCTCGACGCCGACGAAGACCCCGAGCTGCGCGCCATCGTCCTCACCGGCGCCGGTGACAAGGCCTTCTGCGCCGGCGCCGACCTCAAGGAGGTGCGAAGCAGCGACCAAGCGGGCACGACCTACCGCTCGCCCATGCGGCGCCCCGAGCGCAGCGTCTACGAGATCGTCCTGGAGTGCAGCAAGCCCACCATCGCCGCGCTCAATGGCTCGGCCCTGGCCGGCGGCTTCGAGCTGGCCCTGGCCTGCGACCTTCGCATCACCCAGCCCGAGGCCCTGTTCGGCCTGCCCGAGGTCAAGATCGGCATGGGCGCGAATTTCGGCTCGGTGATGCTGCCCAAACGCATCCCGCCCACCCTGGCGCTCGAGATGCTGATGACGGGTGACACCATCACCGCCGCCCGGGCGCTGGACATCGGCCTGGTGAACCGGGTGGTACCACCCCACGAGGTGCTGGACGCCTCACTGGAACTGGCCCGCAGGATCGCGGGCAACGCGCCGATCTCGGTGCGCCGGGTCAAGGCTGTGGCCTTGGGCAGCCTGGACCTGCCCACCGCCACGGCGCTGCGCCAGAACCCTGGCGTCAGCCCCTACACCAGCGAGGACCGGGTCGAGGGCATCCAGGCGCGCCTGGAAAAGCGCGCGCCGAACTGGAAGAACCGATAGAGCGGGACGGCCCTCAAGCGCTCAGGCGCCCCGGAGCTCAATCGCTCAGACGTACAAGGCCTGCGGGTTGTCCACGAGCACCCGTCGCGCCAGCGCCTCGTCCGCGCACCAGCGGCGGAAATTCCCCAGCAGGTCGGCCACGTCGGGCACCGGTGTGATGCGCAGGTGCGGCCAGTCGCTGCCCCAGAGCATCCGGTCGGCGTTCGCCTCGAGCAAGCGCGCCTGGAAGGGGGCGGCCAGTTCCGGGTCCAGGCCCACCGTGTTGCGGTAGGCCGAGAGCTTCACCCACACCTTCCCGCTCGCCACCAGGTCCAGCAGCACGCGAAAGCCTGGCTGATCGGGCCCGGCCTTCGGGTCGAAGCCGCCCAGGTGGTCGATCACCACCGGGAAGGGCAATTCGCGCAGCACCGGCGCGATGTCGGGCAGCACCTGGCAGTCGGTCCACAGCTCGGCGTGCAGGCCGGCCGCGGCCAAGGCCGGGGTCAGGGCCTGCAGGTCCCCGATCGCGGCGCTGCCGGCGAAATTGGTGCCGGCGCCGCTGCGGTGGCTGAATCGCGCCGCGCGCACGCCCCGCTCGCGCAGGCCGCCGAGGCCCGACTGCACGAGCGGGCTGTCCGGGCGCACGACGATCACGCCCCGCAGATGGGGGTGGGTGTCCAGCGCGGACAGCAGCAGGCTGTGGTCGTCGCCGTAGGCGCTGGGATGCACCAGCACTGCATGCGAGAGGCCCTGCCTCCGCAGCATCTCGGCGTGGCCGGTCTCGAGCGCCTCGGGCGGGGTGTAGCTGCGGTCCGCCGCGAGCGGAAAACGCTCGTAGGGGCCGAACAGGTGGTTGTGGCAGTCCCAGCCGAGGACGGGCGTGGCGGCTTTCACTTCAGGTCGTCGTGCTGGGGCAGCGGGAAGGCAGGCGCCACGCCCTCGGGCAGCGGGATCTCGTGGCAGTTCAGGGTCATCGCGACCATGGTGTAGTAGCCGATCAGGGCGGTCAATTCGACGATGGCGCGCTCGCCGAAATGCGCCAGCGCCTCCTGGTAGGTGGCGTCGGACACCGAGCGGTGGGTGTTGAGCTCCACCGCGTAGGCCCAGAGCGCATGCTCCTGGAGCGTGAGCCCGGGCGGCTCCTGCTGCGCGAGCAGGGCCTCGATGATCGGCGTCTCGATGCCGACCTTTTCCGCCTCGATCCGGTGGGCGTACCACTCGAAGGGCGAGCGGCAGGCGCGGCCGGTCACCAGGATCGCGATCTCGGACTGGCGGGGCGTGAGGCTGGTGCGGTAGCGGAGCAGCGCGCCCAGGGCGGACCACTTGTCGGCCAGTTCGGCGTTGTGCAGGGCGGCGCGCAGCGGCCCCTGGATCTTGCCGCGGGGACCGCTCACGATGCGATCGTGCACGGCCCGCTGCTCGGCGGACATGTTCTGAGGGTCGGGGAGGCTGATTCGGGGCATGCCCCGAGCTTACCCAGCCCGCGGCCGGCCCCGGCCCGGGGCCGAGGCAAGGCTGTTATGCCGCGGCGGGCAAGCCCCCTGGGTGCCACATGCCCCGGCGGGCGCCCTCGTCGACCAGGGCCTGGATCTCGGCGGCCACCGCCGACACCGCCCGCCCCGGCCCCTTGGCGCGGGCCAGCTCCATGGACACCGTCCGCTGCAGCGAGGGCGAGACCAGCCGGGACGCCTGCAGCCGGCCCTCCTTGACCTCCTGCCAGACGCAGTGGATGGGAAGCACCGTGTACAGCTTGGCCTCGGCCACCATGGCCCGCATCACCGGCAGCGAGTCGGCCTCGAGCTGGGGCTGCAGCGCGATCTTTTCCTGGCGCGAGAGCGAGTCGAGCGCAGTTCGCAGGCCGTTGGGGGCACCCGGCAGCACCAGGGGCAGGCCGTCGAGCGCCGCAAACGGCACCTCGGGCGCGCGGGTCAGGCGGTCGCCGGGCGCGCCGATCAGGTAGCTGTCCACCACGGCCAGGGGCTGCTCCTGCGAGGACATGGCCTTGCCGTAGCGATAGAGGATGGCGAGGTCCACACGGGCGTCTGCCATCCACTCCTCCACCTGGCCACTCGAACCTTCGAGCAGGCGCAGCTGGATCTCGGGGTACTTCTCGCGCAGCCTCAGGTACAACTGGGCGACGATCGCATTGGTGATCGAAGGCAAGGAGCCCAGCACCACCTGCCCTGCGGGCTCGCGCGCCTCGCCGCGGATCTCCTGCTCGAGGCCTTCGGCGCTGCCAAGCAGGGCCTTGACCTGGGGGAGGATACGCAGGCCCACGTCGGACAGGGTGACGCCGCGGCCGGTACGGGTGAACAGGCGCGCCTTGCAATCGCGCTCCAGGGCGTTGAGCTGGCGGCTCAGGAGCGACTGGTTGCTATTGAGGAACAGGGCGGCGCGGGTCAGGCTGCCCAATTCGGCAATGGCCAGGAAGGCCCGCCACTTGTGCAGTTCGGCGGTGAGTTCGAGGCGGATCTGGGAAGGCTTGGCGGCGGGGCTCACAGGACAAATTGTGCCCGGCCCGCTCCGGCCTCCGCCACGGTGCCAACCCGGAGGTGACGCCTGGGCGACGCCGGCAGGCGGGCCCCTGCGGCGACGCTCAATCCACCGTGATCTTGTTGGCCTTGATGATCGGCCCCCATTTGCGGTTCTCGCCCTGGATGAAGGTCTCGAAGTCCTTGCCGCCCAGGGCCATGGGGCTCATGCCCAGCTCGGACAGCTTGGCCTGCATGTCCGGCGCGTTCACGATGGCCTGCATCTCGGCCTGCAGGCGCTGCGCGATGGGCGCAGGCAGGCGCGCGGGCGCCGAGAGGCCGAACCAGGCGCCGCCCGTCACCCCGGGGACGACCTCGGCCAGCGCAGGCACGTCGGGGAAGTTCTTGCTGCGGCTCTCGCCGCTGATCGCCAGCAGGCGCATCTTGCCGCCCTTGACGTAGCCGGTGGCAGTGACCAGGCTCTCGAACATGCCATCGAGCTGCCCGCCCATGAGGTCGGTGATGGCCGGGGCCGAGCCCTTGTAGGGGACGTGCACGATGTCCACGCCCGCCACCTGCTTGAGCAGTTCGCCGGTGAGGTAGCCCGCGCTGCCCAGGCCGGCGGAGGAATAGTTCATCTTGCCCGGCTTCGATTTGGCCATGGCGACGAATTCGGCCATGGTCCTGGCCGGGTGGTCCGCGCGCACGACGAATCCGTTGGGAAAGGTGCCCCACAGCGCGAGGTGGGTGAAGTCGCGCAAGGGGTCGTAGGGCATGCTGTTTCGCATCAGCGGGCCGGGGGCGATGGCCGGGTTGGCCGAAACCACCAGGGTGTAACCGTCAGGTGCGGCCTTGGCCACGCCGTCGGTGCCGAGCACCGAGCCGGCGCCGGGCTTGTTCTCCACCACCACCTGCACCTTGAGCGCGTCGCCCAGGCGCTGCGCCATCATGCGCGCGATCACGTCGGTGGAGCCTCCCGGCGGAAACGGCACCACCAGCTTGATCGGACGCGCCGGAAAGGCCTGCGCCAGGGCGCCGGGCAGGGCTGCAGGCAGCCCCCCCAGCAGGCTGGCTGCGAGCAGGGCGTGGGTGATGCGTCGGCGCGATAGGGTCAGGGTCGTGGTCACGGTCATGGGGTCATCTCCTGTCGAAATGAACGGGCGCAAGGCCCAGGCGCTCCAGCCCGGCATGCGCCAGGGCCAGGTTGGACGAGAACACCGGCACACCGAAGTGCGCGCTGGCGCGGTCGATGATCGGCAGGCTGGGCATGCCGGTGCCGGAGAGCACCAGGGCGTCGGCCTGGCCGATGCCCTGTTCCAGCAGGGCGGCCCAGGCATCGGCCGACTGCAGGTCGTAGATGTGGACGGTATCGTCGGAATGGATGTCGACGCCGCCCTGGTGCACCACCTCGAAGCCCTGGCCACGCCACCAGCGCACCGCCGCTTCCATGAGCGGCGCCGGGTAAGGCGACACCAGCGCGATGCGCCGCGCGCCCACCGACTCGAGCCGCGCCGTGATGGCCGCCGGCGCGGTGATGACGGGCGCGCCCAGCACCTGCTCGGTCTCGGCGATGGCGCGCGCGCAGGTGTCTGCGTCGAGCAGGTAGAGGGAGGCGGTGCAGGCCAGGAGGAAGGCGTCGATCTTCATGCCCGCGAACTGACGCGCCTGCTGCGGCAGGTCGGTGAGGTAGGCCTTGAGCCGGGTCACCGGGTCCGGGCTGGGGCAGGTCAGGCGAAGGGTGACGTAGTCCACCTCGAAGGGCAGCAGCCGCCGGATCTCCGCCTCCACCGTCGGATTGGCCTGGGGCGTGCCCAGGCCCAGGCGGCCGGCACGGGCGTAGTCGGGGGGCGTGGACGACGTGGGGGGCGTGGGCTGGGCGGTCATGGGCGTGGCTTCACTGAACGGCCGCGGCGCGCGCCAGGCCAGAGATCATCGAGCTTTTGAGCAGGTGCTCGCGGTGCTGCACCGGGTCGGCGATCAGGGCCTGCAGCCGCGCCATCTCGGCGTCGCGCCAGGCCGGGTCGCGCTTTTGCATGCGGGTGCGGTTGGCATGGGACTGGGCGATGATTTCCTCCTCCGCCACCGGACGGCGCTGGCGGGTGTAGAGGTCGAACAGGTCCTCGGAGGCGCCCTCCTTGATCACCGCGATCAGCTTGTCGCTCAGGTTGACCGCGTCATGGATGCCACCGTTCATTCCCATGCCACCCGAGGGGCTGGTGAGGTGGGCGGCGTCGCCGGCGAACAGCACGCGGCCGTCGCGGTAGTCGTCGATCAGGCGGCGGTGGATGCGGTAAGGGCGGATCTCGACAACCTCATACGGCACGCTGCGCGGCACGATCCGTTGCAGCTTGCGCTCGATCGCGGCCGGCTCCAGCGCCTGCTCGATGGTCTCTTCGGGATCCGAATACAGCGAGCAGCGCCAGATCTCGGGCAGGCGCAGCAGTGAGAAGGTGCCCTGCTCGCACCACACGTAGTTGACGTTGGACAGCCCGGGCAGGTGGTCCTCGAAGCGAAAGGGCGTGGTCGCCAGGATGGTGGTCTCGGGATAGGTCTCGCCCGAGAAGGTCATGCCGGTGAGCTTGCGGCAGATGGAGCGCGCGCCGTCGGCGGCAACCAGGTAACGGGCGCGGATGGTCTCGGTCCCATGGGCTGTCTGCACCGTGGCCGTCACCCCGCCTGCGTCCTGCACCAGGCCGGTGAGCTCGGTGCCGTAGGCCACCTCGAGGTTGGCGGTGCGCCGGGCCAGTTCGTCGGCCATCCGGGTCAGCACCCGCTGCTCGCACTGGAGGCGGAAGGGGTAGCGGGTGTCGCCGGCGAGCACGGACAGGTCGAACATCGCCTTGTCATGGGTCTCGTGGCGGCGGATCTGCCAGGTCGGCGAGACCAGGCCGTGGGCGATCAGGCCCTCGGTGAGGCCGAGCTCGTCGAGCATTTCCAGGGTGGGCGGATGGAAGGTCGAGGCGCGAAAGTCCTCACTGACCCCGTTGGCCTGGTCGATCACCAGGGTTTCGATCCCCGCCCGTGCCAGGCGCAGGCCTGCCACCAATCCGACGGGGCCGGCCCCGCACACGAGTACTGCCACTTGCTTCACGATGATCCTGAGTACTGGTTGGACACCGCGCCGGGGCTTGCAGGCCAACGGGCGCGATGCGGTTCTGCACGCCGGTCAGATTGACCTGCGCCGTCACTGCTCCGGCTTATAGCACCGGGATTTTTGCTGCAGCGCAAACACCTGTCGCCCATGCGCGGGGCGGCAGGTGCCGGCCACGCGTGGCCTCAGGGATGCCGGGCGATGAAGTCCAGCATGGCGTTCATGAACACGCCGCGCGCCGCCTCGGTCGCGCCCAGCGAGGCGCCGAAGGTCCGGCCCGAGCCCCAGGTGGCGCGGTTGCGGACCAGGGGGCCGTAGTAGGCGTTGTGCGCCATGTCGTCGAAGTACTGCACCTCGATCTGCCCTCCCCGCTTGCGAACCGCCTCGACCCAGTCGAGCGGCGTGGGAATGCGACGACCCGGCGTGGAAGCGTTGCAGGTGCGGGCCGAGCCGGGCGGCAGGCCAGGGAACTGGATGTTGGTCCGGCAATCGTCGCTGAGGGTCCAGCGCACGCCCTGGGGGTCGGGGTTGCCGAAGTCGTCGAGCTTGCCAAAGGCCAGCAGCACCGGCACCCGGATCTCGTCGGGCAGGCCCAGGCCGATCGGCGTCACACCTTCGGAGATCACGCCCTTGACGTGTGCCGGATCGACCACGGCCGCCAGATTGGCCACGACCGCCGCACCGTTGGAGATGCCGAAAAGGTAGATGCGGCGGGTGTCGATGTCGGTGCGCTGGAGGGCCCAGCGGTAGGCGGCCAGGGCGGTGGTGTAGATCATGCGCTGGCGCGCCTCGTTGGTGACCGAGCGCGCCCAGAACAGGGAGGTGCGCCCCGGGTTGCCCTGCATGGCGTAGGCGTCGAAGGCCAGGGTGGCCATGCCTTTCTGGAAGAAGGCCTCGTCGGACTTCAGCACGTCGCCGATGCCCCCGCCCCCGTGCACGCTGATCATGAGGGGCGGCCTGGCTCCGTCCGGACGGGCCGGCGGCAGCCGAAACTTGACGCTGGGCTCGCAAGGGTCAAAGCCGCCGAGCTTCCCGTTGACGGTGTGCATGCCCGGGCTCAAGGCCGCCAGCTCCATGGCGCCGCGCTCCTGCGGCAGGCAGGTCACGGCCGGCTGCGCCAGGGCGAGGGCGGGCAGGCACAGGGCGACGAGTGAGAGAAATGCGCGACGCCAGGACATCGGGGACCTCCTTGCTAAAAACCAGAAAGCACCGCGTCCATCGCGGCAACGAGGGCGCTGGCCTGTGCGGCCACGTTGTCGACCGGCCGCCGCAGCAGCTTGGCCGGCAGGGGCGCCGCGTAATGCGCCAGGGCATGAAGGCGCTTTCCCTTGACCGTGATGGACGGGCACAGGGCGGTCGGCACCGGCAGCGCCGCATCGAGCGCGGCCAGTGGCAGGGTCATCCGCGTGGCAAGGGCGTCCAGCAGGTCGCTCTGGACCACCACCACCCAGGGAATGCCGTCGGCGGCGCTGCGGCTGGGATTGGGATAGACGTCGTACTGGGCCATCGGCGGCTCACCAGGGCCGCAGGTCGGCGCCGGGAATGCCATGCGCCTCGAAGTGGGCGTTCTGGGCCGCGATCCAGTCCCCGAATTCGACCTCGAAGCGCTTCTTGCGCGCGGCGTGGCTGGCCTTGTCGTGGCTGGCCTTCAGGGCCTGGTAGTGCTCGGCCGAGAGGATCACGGTGTCGAGCTGGCCGGCCTTTTCCACGAACACCGGCTCGCGCTTGGCCTGGGCGGACAGGCTGCCGAACCGGTTCTTGGCCTCAGTGGCGGTGACGCGCATGGGGGACCCCCGAAGTGATTGGCTATTTTAGCCATCGAGCCATCAGGCGGTCGGGTGATCCGCGGGCGAAAAAAACGGCCCCCTTTTGGAGGGGGCCGCGGGATGCTTGGCGGAGTCGGAGGGATTCGAACCCTCGATGCGGCTCTACACCGCATACTCCCTTAGCAGGGGAGCACCTACGGCCGCTCGGTCACGACTCCAGCACGGAGGGCATTATGCCCGAAGACCCGGGGCAGGCAGCCTGTCCCGGCTCATCTTTTCAGAGGATCAGCCCCGCTTCAGGCGGCGGCCTGGTCCAGGTCGAAGGCCTTGTGCAGCGCGCGCACGGCCAGCTCCATGTACTTCTCGTCGATCACGACCGAGGTCTTGATCTCGCTGGTGGAGATCATCTGGATGTTGATGCCCTCGGCCGACAGCGCGCCGAACATCTTGCTGGCGATGCCCACGTGGCTGCGCATGCCGATGCCGACGATGCTCACCTTGCAGATCTTGGCGTCGCCTTCGATGCGGTCGGTGCCCAGCGCGGGCAGCACCTTGGCCTTGAGCAGGTCCAGGGCACGGGCGTGGTCGGCGCGGTTGACGGTGAAGGAGAAATCGGTCTTGCCGTCCTTGGACACGTTCTGGATGATCATGTCCACCTCGATGTTCGCTTCGCCCACGGCGCCGAGGATGTTGAAGGCGATGCCCGGCTTGTCCGGCACGCCCAGGATGGAGATCTTGGCCTCGTCGCGGTTGAACGCGATGCCAGACACGATGGCTTGTTCCATTTGCTCGTCTTCCTCGAAAGTGATGAGGGTGCCCGACTTGGCCTCCTCCTCGATCGCGATGTCCCAGGGCGTGAAGCTCGAAAGCACGCGCAGGGGAACCTTGTACTTGCCGGCGAATTCCACCGAGCGGATCTGCAGCACCTTGGAGCCCATGGAGGCCATCTCGAGCATCTCCTCGAAGCTCACGGTGTGCAGGCGGCGGGCTTCAGGCACCACGCGCGGGTCGGTGGTGTAGACGCCGTCGACGTCGGTGTAGATCAGGCACTCGGCGGCCTTCATGGCGGCGGCCACGGCCACGGCGGAGGTGTCGCTGCCGCCACGGCCCAGGGTGGTGATGTTGCCGCCTTCGTCCACGCCCTGGAAACCGGTGATCACGACGACCTTGCCGGCGGCGAGATCCGCGCGCACCTTCTTGTCGTCGATCGACTCGATGCGGGCCTTGGTGTAGGCGCTGTTGGTGTGAATGGGCACTTGCCAGCCGGCGTAGCTCACGGCTTCCATGCCCTCGGCCTGCAGGGCCAGGGACAGGAGACCGACCGAGACCTGCTCGCCGGTGGAGGCCAGCATGTCCAGCTCGCGCTGTACCGAGGCGGTGGTCTGGGCGGGCGAGACCTCCTTGGCCAGGCCCAGCAGGCGGTTGGTCTCGCCGCTCATGGCGCTGGGCACCACGACCATCTGGTGGCCGGCGCGCGCCCACTTGGCCACGCGCTTGGCGACGTTGCGAATGCGCTCGGGAGAGCCCATCGACGTGCCACCGTATTTGTGAACGATCAATGCCATGGGAATGCGAAGGAAAATTGCGGCGAAGGGAAATTGCGCTTCCCGCGCCGGGCGGATGCCCCGGCGCAGGCGGGACGGGCGTCCCGCGCGGAACCGCGAATTATAAGGCTGTGCCAGGGGTGGGCCTGCCGCTCGGCAGGGCGCTGCACGTGGGTGGCGCGCTCAGTCGCTTGCCCCGTCGACCCGGAAAGCCAGCGCGGGGCCGATGCGCTCCACGTGACCCGCCCCGACCCGCAGGCGGATGCGGTGCCCCCGGGTGCGGCAGTCGGCGATCTGGTCCAGCAGTTCCTCGAGCTGGGCGGCACTGGCGGCGCTGTGATGGACCGCGCGCAGCCAGTGCCGAAGCAGGTTGGCCTGGCGCTCCCGGGGCAAGGCCTGGAGCGCGGCCAGCGAGAGGCCCCGGCCCAAGTCCAGGCCGGCGCCCCTCTCCATGCGCGCGCCCTCCTCCCCGTCCGGGTCTCCGTCCACGACCGCCACCTGGGCCACCGCCAGGTCGCCCTCCGCCACCTGCTCCAGAAGCACCTGCGCCTGCGCCGCATGCCGTGCCGAGCGCGCGAAGGTCTCGCGGAACTGCGGGAAGGCGGCCTCCAGCGCCGGCAGCAGCTGGTGGCGGATGCGGTTGCGGGTGAAGGCGACATCCTGGTTGGTCGGGTCTTCGACCCAGGCGATGCCCTCGGCCTGCAGCCAGGCGCGCAACTCGGCGCCGGGCACGGCGAGCAGGGGCCGCTCGAAGATGACGCCCTCGCGCTCGAAGCGCGCCGGCATGGCCGCGAGTCCCGGCAGGCCGGCGCCGCGGCTCAGGGCGAGCAGCAGGGTCTCGGCCTGGTCGTCGGCGTGCTGGCCGAGCCAGATGCGCTGGGCGCCCTGCTCCCGCGCCGCTTGGGCCAGGGCAGCGTAGCGGGCGCGGCGGGCGGCGTCTTCCGGGCTTTCGCCGGGGGCGTGCCGGGCCTGGACCTTGATCACGCGCAGCGGCACGCGCCACGCGTCGCACAGCGCCGCGCAATGCCGCTCGAAATCATCGGCGGCATCCTGCAGACCATGGTGGATGTGGAAGGCCTGCACCCGGCCGGGCGCAAGAACGCAGGCCAGTCGCAAGAGCGCGGTGGAGTCGGCGCCGCCGCTGAAGGCGACGGCCAGGGGATGGGAAGCTGCCGCTGCGCCCAGCCCCTGTGCCTCGCGCGCCGCGCCAAAGGCGCGGGCCAGCGAGGGAAAATGGGTCAGGCGCTCAGCGCCCGCCGGACTTGGTGTCGGTGAAGCGGCCATAGCTTTGCAGCCGCTCGTAACGACGATCGAGCAGCTCCCGGGGCTTGAGGTCGCTCACCTGGCGCCAGGCGTCGCCCAGCGCGCGCTTGAGGAAGGCCGCCATCTGCTTGTGGTCGCGGTGCGCGCCGCCCACCGGCTCGTTGACGATCTTGTCGACCAGGCCCAGGGCCTTGAGTCGGTGCGCGGTGATGCCCATGGCCTCGGCGGCCTCGGAGGCCTTCTCGCCGGTCTTCCACAGGATGGAGGCGCAGCCCTCGGGGCTGATCACCGAGTAGACCGAGTACTGCAGCATCAGCACCTGGTCGGCGACCGAGATCGCCAGCGCGCCGCCGGAGCCGCCCTCGCCGATGATGGTCGAGATGATCGGCACCTGCAGCTGCGCCATCTCGTAGATGTTACGGCCGATGGCCTCGGACTGGCCGCGCTCCTCGGCGTCGATGCCGGGGTAGGCGCCCGGGGTGTCGACGAAGGTGAAGACGGGCAGCTTGAACTTCTCGGCCGTCTTCATCAGGCGCAGCGCCTTGCGGTAGCCCTCGGGCCGGCTCATGCCAAAGTTGCGCGCGGCGCGCTCCTTGGTGTCGCGGCCCTTCTGGTGGCCCAGCACCACGCAGGGCTGGCCGTTGAAACGGGCCAGGCCGCCCACGATGGACTGGTCGTCGGCGAAGTGGCGGTCGCCATGCAGCTCGATGAAGTCGGTGAAGATTTCCCCGATGTAGTCCATGGTGTACGGACGCTCGGGGTGGCGGGCGATCTTGGTGACCTGCCAGGGGCTGAGGTCGCTGTAGATCTCCTTGGTCAGCTGCTGGCTCTTCTTGGACAGCTGGTCGATCTCGTCGGAAATGTCGACAGCCGACTCGGTCTGCACGTAACGCAGTTCCTCGATCTTGGTCTCGAGCTCGGCGATGGGCTGCTCGAAGTCAAGAAAGGTTTTCTTGGCCAAATTGTTCTCCTCTGGGCTCTTGCCGTCCGGTCGGGCCGGGCGCCGGCAGGGCCGGTGCTCAGTATTCGACGGGCAGCGGGTCGAGCGATCGCCAAATATACCAAGTGGCGACGCTGCGGTACGGGGCCCAGGCCTGGGCGACCTCGCGGGCGTCGCTGCGGCTCACCGGGTCGCCCGAAAAATAGTTCTGGCTGATGCCGTTGATCAGCCCCACATCATCCAGCGGCAGCACGTCCGGACGCATCAGGTGGAAGATCAGGAACATCTCGGCCGTCCAGCGGCCAATGCCGCGGATGTCGACCAGGTCGGCAATGATGGCCTCGTCGTCCATGCCGGCCCAGGCGTCCACCTTGATGGCGCCGGAATCGAAGTGCAGGGACAGGTCGACCAGGTACTCGATCTTGCGCGCCGACAGACCCGCCGCGCGCATGTCGTCGACCTTGAGCTTGAGGACATTGCCCGGCGTCATCTTGCGCGGGAGCTTGGCGAAGCGGTCCCACACGCTCTGCGCCGCCTTCACCGAGATCTGCTGGCCCACGATGGAGCGGGCCAGGGTGGTGAAGGGGTCGCCCCGCGACTGCAGGCAGGCGTTGCCGAACTGGGGGATCAGGCGCTTCATCACCCGGTCCTTGCGGGCCAGGTGGCGGCAGGCCTCTTCCCAGTAGTCGGGCGTGGAGATTTGCACGTCAGCGCTCACGAGGCTGCCTCCCAGGTGGTGCCTTGGGCCGAGTCCTTGAGGACGATGCCTTGTGCGAGCAGGTCGCTCCGAATGCGGTCGGCCTCGGCAAAGTTGCGCGAGGCCTTGGCGGCGGCGCGCTGCGCGATCCGCTCGGTGATGGTCGCCTCGTCCAGCGTGGCGCCGGCGCGCAGGAACTCGCGCGGGTCGCCCTGCAGGAGTCCCAGGCAGCCGCCCAGGGCCTTGAGCAGGCCGGCCAGCTTCGGGTCGCGACCGCGATTGACCTCGCCGGCCAGGTCGAACAGCACCGCCACCGCCTCGGGCGTGCCGAAGTCGTTGTCCATGGCGGCCTTGAAGCGGGCAGCGTAGGGATCGAGGTTCGGGCTGGCCCAGTCGATCGTGACGGCCTCGGGCGCCACCGCGTCCAGCGCGGTGTACAGGCGCCGCAGCGCGCCGCGGGCGTCGTCCAAGTGGACGTCGCTGTAATTGAGCGGGCTGCGGTAGTGCGTGCGGACGATGAAGAAGCGCAGGGTCTGCGCGTCGAACTTCGTGAGCACTTCGCGGATGGTGAAGAAATTGCCCAGCGACTTGGACATCTTCTCGTTGTCCACGTTCACGAAGCCGTTGTGCATCCACAGCCTGGCCAGGGGCACGCCGTTGGCGCCCTCGCTCTGGGCGATCTCGTTCTCGTGGTGCGGGAAGGTGAGGTCCGCGCCGCCGCCGTGGATGTCGAAGGTTTCGCCCAGGAGGGCGCAGGACATCGCCGAGCACTCGATGTGCCAGCCCGGGCGGCCGCTGCCGTAGGCGCTGTCCCATTTGGCGTCGGCCGGCTCGGTCGGCTTGGCCGACTTCCACAGCACGAAGTCCAGCGGGTCGTCCTTGCCTTCGGAGACGGCCACCCGCTCGCCGGCGTGCAGCTCGTCGAGCGACTTGCCCGAGAGCTTGCCGTAGCCGGGAAAGCGGCGCACGGCGTAGTTCACGTCGCCGGCGGGGGTGCGGTAGGCCAGGCCCTTGTCCTCGAGGCGGCGGACGATGTCCAGCATCTGCGGCACGTAGTCGGTGGCGCGCGGGTCGTGGGTCGGCCGCTCGATGCCCAGGGCGTCGAAGTCCTCGTACATGGCGGCGATCATGCGGTCGGTCAGGCCTCGCACGCTCTCGCCGTTTTCCACCGCCCGGCGGATGATCTTGTCGTCGATGTCGGTGATGTTGCGCACGAAGGTCACGCGCAGGCCGCTGGCCTTGAGCCAGCGCTGGGCCACGTCGAAGGCGACGTTGGCGCGGGCATGGCCCACGTGGCAGTAGTCGTAGACAGTGATGCCGCACACGTACAGGCGCACATGCCCCGGCTCCAGGGGCGAAAACTCCTCCGTCGCACGCGACAGCGTGTTGTAGATGCGCAAACTCATGTGTGTGAACGGGTGGACGCCAGGAAGAGGCGCCGGGATCAGGCCGGCTGCGGGGCGTCCGGACGGGTCATCCGGCCGCTGCAGGCACCTGGGCCAGACACCTGTGCAGGGTGGCCAAGGCTACAATTCAGGCCAGTATAAGGCCCCTGCGCAGGCACTCCGCCCCGCGCCCGCACCATGCCCGCCGGACTGCCGACTCTTCACGCTGCGCTGCTTTCCCTGTTGCTTCTGCCCCTCGCCGTCCGCGCCGACCAGGCCGACTACGACGACGTGGGCCGCTTGCTGCGCGCCGGCAATCCGCCGGCCGCCCTCGCCCGAGCCGAGACCTACCTGAAGGACGCGCCGCGCGATCCGCAGATGCTGTTCCTGCGCGCGGTCGCCCTGCAGGACGCGGGCCGCAGCACCGAGGCCATCACCGCCTACACCGCGCTCACCCAGGCCTACCCCGAATTGCCCGAGCCCTATAACAACCTCGCTGTGCTGCGGGCCGCGGAAGGCCGCCTCGAGCAGGCCCTGGGCCTGCTGCAGGAGGCGCTGCGGGTGCGGCCCGATTACGCCGCCGCCATGGACAACCTGGGCGACGTCCACGCCCGACTGGCCCTGCGCGCCTGGCGCGAGGCCCAGGGCATGGACGCCACCCTGCGCACGCGCAACGCCGCCAAGCAGGCCCGAGTCACCGAAGCCCTGAGCAACAGATGACCCAACGTCCCATCACGCGCCGCCGCGGCCTGCTGGCCGGCGCCGGCCTCGCGTTCAGCGCGTTCGCCACCCACTCCCTCGCGGCCACGCCGGCCGCCTCCCGCAATCAAGCCCAAAAAGGAAAAACCATGTCCAATCCCAAGGTCGAACTGCACATCGCTGGCCAAGGTGTCATCACCCTCGAGCTCGACGCCGCGAAGGCGCCCAAGTCGGCCGCCAACTTCCTGGCCTATGTGAAGAAGGGCCACTACGACGGCACCATCTTCCATCGCATCATCCGCGGCTTCATGATCCAGGGCGGCGGCTTCGACGCCGACATGAAGCAAAAGCCCACCGATGCCCCGATCGAGAACGAGGCGAACAACGGCCTGAAGAACAACCGCTACACCGTCGCCATGGCCCGCACCAGCGACCCGCACTCGGCGACCGCGCAGTTCTTCATCAACGGCACCGACAACGACTTCCTCAATCACACCTCGCCCACCGCCCAGGGCTGGGGCTATGCCGTCTTCGGCAAGGTGGTCGGCGGCACCGAGATCGTCGACAAGCTCGAGAAGGTCAAGACCGGCAAGCGCGGCTTCCACGGCGACGTGCCGCTGGAGAACGTGGTGATCGAGAAGGCCGTCGCGCTCTAAAGCCGGCGTTCCCGCGGTGCAGGCCGGCTCGCCCACCTCCGGACTTGCGCATGAAGTCCGTGCCGCCCCCCACTGGCGGCAGGTGGACTTCATCTCCGACCTGCACCTGCACCCCGAGGACCCCGTCACCGCCGAAGCCTGGCGGACCTACCTCGCGAGCACCGAGGCCGACGCGGTCTTCATCCTCGGCGACCTGTTCGAGGTCTGGCCCGGGGATGATTGCCTGAGGGCATCGGCCGACGCTGGCACCGGCGCTGGGGCGAGTTCTTCCCCTTCTCCGTCCTCCGACTCCAATCTCGATTCAGATCGCAAGCCCCCTCTCGACTCCGATCTCGAATCCGCACGCTCCCGCGCCTTCGCCCGAACATTCGCCCGTGATTGCGCCGCCGCCCTGCGCGCGGCCAGCCAGCGGCTCGCCCTCTTCTTCCTGCACGGCAACCGCGACTTCCTGCTCGGGGACGGCTTCGCCGCCGACACCGGCGCACAAGGCCTGGCCGACCCGGCGCTGCTGCACTTCGGCCCGCGCAAGGTGCTGCTGTCACACGGCGACGCCCTGTGCCTCGACGACGTCGACTACCAGCGCTTTCGCGCCCAGGTGCGCGACCCGGCGTGGATCGCCGCCCTGCTGCAGCGCCCCCTGGCCGAGCGCGAGGCGCTGGGCCGGCAGCTGCGCGCCGAGAGCGCGGCCCGCCATGCCACGCAACCCACCTACGCCGACGCCGACACGGCCCTCTCCCGCCAATGGCTGCGTGAGGCAGGCGCGCAGGTGCTGGTGCATGGCCACACCCACCGCCCCGCGGACCACGACCTGGGCGAAGGCCTGGTTCGCTGCGTCCTCTCCGACTGGGATACCGCCGCCACTCCGCCGCGTGCCCAGGTCCTGCGCCTGGATGCGGCGGGCGTGTTCCAGCGCGTCGACCTGCTGACCCGGTCCGCGCCAAGCGCCTGACCGGCACTGCCACGCCGGCTCCTGCGGACCACACCCGTCTCAGCCCCGCTCCCTCAACGCCCACAATCGTGTTCGCCTCCCTCCTGCAGAAGTGGCGTGACCGCCGCAGCCGGCGCGAGCGGGCTGCGATTCCCGAGGCGCTCTGGCAGCAGGTGCTGGCCGACTACCCCTTCCTGGCCGCGCGGCCGCCCGAGGAGCTGGAACGCCTGCGCGCGCTGGCCGCCCGCTTCCTGCGCGAGAAGGAGTTCCACGGCCAGGGCCTGGCCATCACCGACGCGATGGCCCTGGCCATCGCCGCGCAGGCGGTGCTGCCGGTGCTGCACCTGGGCCTGGCCTGGTACGACGACTTCGTCGGCATCGTGGTCCACCCCGGCCAGGTGATCGCGCGGCGCAGCCACACGGACGAGGCCGGCGTGGTGCACGACTGGGAAGAGACGCTGGCCGGCGAGGCCATGGACCAGGGCCCGGTGATGCTGTCGTGGGAGGACGTGCGCGAGGCCGGCCAGCGCTGCGCCGAGGGCTACAACGTGGTGATCCACGAGTTCGTCCACAAGATCGACATGCGCGACGGCGTGCCCGACGGCTGCCCGCCCCTGCCCTCGCGCGCGGCGCGCCAGGCGTGGCTGGCCGTGCTGCAGACCGCGTACAACGCCTTTCGCGAGCAGGTGGTAGTGGCCGAGCGCTTCGGCGGCGAACCCACCTGGCTGGACCCGTATGCGGCCGAGGGGCCGGACGAATTCTTCGCCGTCGCCTGCGAGGCCTACTTCGTCAACCCGGCGCGCTTCGCGCAGGAGTTTCCGGCGCTGCGGCAGCTGTTCGACGGCTTCTTCCGGCCGCAGAAAGAAGAACGCCCGGCCGCCTCCTGAGAGAGACGCCGGGCGGTTCGGCTGCGACCTGCGCGGGTCCGCGCGAAGGGCCGGAGCCCCCCTCGCGACTCAACGCATCAGGGCCTTCAGCACGTTCTGCAGGCGGCGCGCCGCCTGCGGCTGGTGCGCGCTGGCGAGCACCTTGGCCGTGTCCTGGCCCCAGGTCTCGGCCGGCGCCGGGTCATTGCGGCGGGTCAGGAGCTGCAGTTGCAGCATGCGTCGGGCCGAGAGCTGCTCGGCGGGCGTGGGCACCTCGGCGGCAATTTCCAGCCGCAGCAGGGCCTCGGCCGCGTCACCCGACGGCGCCGCGGACAGGGCCTGCACCCAGCTGCCGCGCACAGCCGGCGACACCGAGCGGCCCAGGGCGCCCTGCGCGGGCACCTGCTCGGCGTCGCGCTGCTCCCAGGCAGACAGCAGCTGCACCAGGGCCTCGCCATGGGCCTGGGCCGCGAGCTTGCGCAGCGTGGCCTGGGCATGTTCCACCGCATCGCGCTGGGCGCGGAAGGCGGCGTCGCCCAGACGCGGGCCGCGGTCTTCACGACTGTCGCGGGCATCGCGGCCGAAGCGGCCACCCTCCCGGCCACCTTCGCGGCCGCGGTCGGCGCCGAAACGCCCACCCGCGCCCCGTTCGCCCGGACGGCCGCCACGGCCCGCCGGTTGCGGCTCGGCGCGCTTCATGCCGGGGCGGTCGTCGCCGCGCATCGCCACCACCGGCCGCGGCGCGGCCTTGGGGGCGGGCGCCTTCGCAGCGCCGGCCTCACCTTCCTTCACAGCGTCGCCAGATGCGTCGTCGGAAGCCGTGGCCTCGCCCGAGGCAGGGGTGGCGCCGTCCGAAGCAGGCGCAGCGGCCGACTCGCCGGAGGTTGCGCCCGCAGTCCCGGCACCGGCCTCGGCAGCAGCCGCCGACGCGGCAGCCTGCTCCGCACGGGCCTGGGCCTGACCGCGCAGCGCGGCCTCGAGCGCAGCCAGCGCATCGCGAATGCGCTTGGCGTCGCCGGAGGCGTTGGCGGCCTCGACCGCCTTCGAGGCCTCGAGCACCGCGCGGTCGCGCTCACTCAGGGCCGCGTTGGCGGTGTCACGGGCCTGGCCCTTGCGGGCGAAGGCCTCGTCGATCGGCTTGCGGAAGGCGTCCCAGAGCTTCTGTTCCTGGCGGCGGTCCAGCGGCACCGTGTGCGCCTCGGCCTGCCAGCGTTGCTGCAGGGCCTTGACCGCGTCGATGCGCAGCTGCGGCGCCGCGCCCAGGGCCTCGGCCTCGGCGATCAGGGCCTGACGGCGGGCCAGGCTCTGCTTCTGCGCCTCGGCCAGCGGGGCGTGGGCCGCGTGCAGGACCTGCTTCCACTGGGGCTGCAGCTCGGCGAAGGCTTTCTCGCTCAGGTGGCCGGCTTCGCGCCAGCGGGACTCGAACTGATGCAGGGCGCGGACCTGGGCCTTCCAGTCGGGCGCGTCCTGGCCGGCCTGGGCCGTGGTCCAGGCCTGGACTTCCTCGATCAGGGCCAGGCGCTTGGTGCGGTGCTCGGCCGACTCGGCCTTGACCTTGTGCAGCCACTCCTCCACCACCGCGTAGGCGCGGTTGCAGGCCTCGTCGAAGCGCTTCCACAGCGCATGGTTGGGGGCGGCGCCCTTGTCGAGCTGTTTCCACTGCTCGCGCAGGCTGCGCAGCTCCTCCTGCATCTTGCGGCCACCGAAGCGCGGACGGCGCTGGGTCGCGGCGGCGGGCGCGGCGTCGGCAGGCGCTGCCGCTTCAGCGGCCGGCATGGGAATGGATTCGGCAGCGGGCGAAGCGGCAGCCGAAGTGGCTGGCGACTCGGTCACCGGCGCATCGCTCGCGGCCGCAGCGGGGGCGGCGGCCTTGGCCGGCCGCGCCGGCTTGGCGGGCTTGGTCGGAGATCCCGGAGCCGCCACGTCCTCGAACAGGCCCTCGGCCTTGGTCACCAGCTCCTGGCGCAGCTGGTCGGTGCGCCAGCGCTGCCAGCCTTCCAGCTCGCCGGCCGCGGCCAGGGCGGCATGGGCCTGCTGGTCCAGCGCGGCATCGACCAGGCGGCCATGTTCCTTCAGGGCCTGGCGCAGCGCGCCGGCGGCGCCGGTGCTGGCCTTGCCGTGGCCCTCGGCCACTTCCTTCTCGAGGCGCTCGATGGCGCCGCGGACCGCCGCCTCAGCCTGGGCCTTGCGCTGCGGATCGACCGGCGCCTTGGGGGCGCGGGCCGGAGCGGCGGCGGGCTCGGGCG
>JACCDZ011858887.1_pt1 | contig 51865 bp, 48 predicted proteins | sample 7449551 | NCBI WGS metagenome assembly JACCDZ01 (sample SAMN15323452, study PRJNA562643) | freshwater metagenome | isolation source: river surface water | place: USA:Blue River Watershed | collected 2017-08-18 | reverse complement strand
GAACTTACGTATAAGTTCCTCTTCTTCGCGATTTAATTTGGTTGGAGTTAGCACTTCAATATGAACAATTAAATCACCGCGGCCAGAACCTCTAAGGCGAGTCATACCTCTTTGTTTCAACGCGATTTTTGCACCCGAATGTGTGCCGGCTTTAATTTCGATCTCTTCTTCGCCATCGAGTGATTGGACCTTGGTCTTGGTACCTAAAGTTGCTGCACTAAATGGAATTGAGAGCGCTAAGTGCAATGTATCGCCATCTCGTACCAAATATTCGTGCTCTCTTTGAATTATTTCTACATATAGATCGCCGGCTGGTCCACCACCTGGACCAACTTCGCCACGTCCTGCTAATTGAATGCGATTGCCAGTTTCTACGCCACCTGGAATGTTCACATTAATTGTTTGTCTAGCTCTAACACGACCATCACCATGACATTCCCGGCATGGTGATGAAATTGTGGTTCCGAATCCTTGGCAAGCAGCACATGGTCGCGAAGTCATAACTTGTCCAAGAATGGAGCGAGTTACTTGTTGAGTTTCACCGCGACCTTTGCATATGCCGCAAGTTGCTGGACTAGTTCCTTCTTGACAACCACTCCCTGAACATTTTTCACAACGCACTGCACTTTCGACAGTTAATTCACGATCAGTTCCGAAGCACGCCTCTTCTAACGAGACTTCAACTCTAATCAGCGCATCTTGCCCAGCTCTTGCTCTTGAACGAGGCCCGCGAGATTGACCGCCTTGGCCAAAGAAAGCATCCATGATGTCGTTGAAACCAAAGCCACCATTAAATCCACCGCCACCTGCGCCAAATGGATTTCCACCCATGTCATATTGACGCCGTTTTTGATCGTCACTTAAAACATCATATGCAGCAGTAACCTCTTTAAATCTTTCTTGGACTGCTGGATCTGGATTGATATCTGGATGCAATTCGCGCGCTAATTTGCGATAAGCGCGTTTGATTTCATCAGCATTTGCATCTCTAGCAACACCGAGGGTTTCGTATAAATCAGCCATTTGCACTATCCCCCGTGAAATCTTGCAGATATCGGCTTACGTAGTTTGCAACAGCGCTAACTGCAGCCATCGAACTTGCGTAATCCATACGCGTTGGTCCAATTACTCCCAACGCTCCTACTTCACCATAACTTGTAGAAATTACAGAAGTTTCTCTTAAATTAACTTCTGATTGTTCGCTTCCGATTAAAACTTGAACACCACTTGATGCGCCGCCCAATAGGCGCAAAAGGACAACTTGCTCCTCTAGCGCTTCCAAAATTGGATGAATTTGTGCAGAAAAGTCTTGGCGGAATCTAGTTAAGTTTGCCGTGCCTGCCAGAACCACTTTCTCTTCTGGCTTCTCAAGAGCCATTTCAATTAGAGTCGAAATGACCACTGCCATATTTCTTCTATCGCCTTGATTTAAAGAATCCATCAATGCCGTAAGGCGATCTGCAACGTCTGGTAACCGTTGTCCCGAAATTGAATTATTGAGTTTGATGCGCATCGAGTTCAAGAATTCATCATCGACTTCTGAAGCCAATTCAATTACGCGCTGCTCTACACGCCCAGTATCAGTTATCAAAATCAACATTGTGCGCACTGAATTTAAAAGAACAAGTTCTACGTGACGTACTCGAGATTTCACTAAAGATGGATACTGCACAACCGCGACTTGCTTGGTAACGTCTGCAAGCAATTTAACTGTTCGCATCACCACGTCATCTAAATCAAGCGCACCCTCTAAGAAAGTTTCAATGGCACGGCGTTCCGGAGCCGAAAGTGGTTTAACTGACGAAAGTTGATCAACAAAAGTTCGATAACCAAGATCCGTCGGGATTCTTCCTGCCGAAGTATGAGGTTGTGTAATTAAACCTTCTTCTTCAAGTACTGCCATTTCATTTCTGATTGTCGCCGGAGAAACTCCAAGATTGTGGTTTTCGGCCAAAGCTTTAGAGCCAACCGGTTCTTGAGTAGCAACGTACTCGTCGACGATTGCGCGAAGAATTTCTAGGCGTCGGCTCATAATTGGCAGATTTTATAGCCTAGATCAATTCACGGACTATTCGGTCAGCAATCAGGCGCCCTTGCGGGGTCAATATCAGGCGATTATCAACGCTCATGATTTGCTCTGGATAGTTCTCGAGAATTCTTAACTGTGTTTCAGTTAACTCATCCTTGGCAAGACCTTCTCGCAATCGAATTTGCAACATTATTTTCTCATCACGTTTTTCTGATTCTCCTAAAACTTCTCGATCTTGCATTGGAGATTCAAAGGCGGCTAACTTTTCCTGATACTTACTTGGATGTTTTACATTCCACCAACGAGTTCCATCGATATGAGAATGAGCGCCTGGACCTAATCCCCACCAATTCTGGTTTTGCCAATAGACCATGTTGTGCGCAGCTGGTCGACCCCAATTGCTAAGTTCGTACCAATTTAAGCCCGCTCTTGATGCCAAATCATCAACACTTAAATACATCTGCGCCATCAAATCATCATCTGGTTTATTTATTTCACCACGTTTAATTTTTGCAGATAATTTAGTGCCATCTTCTACTATTAAAGCGTATGCACTTAGATGATCGACCGAATAAGAAAGCGCAGTCTTTACAGAAGCTTCCCATTGTTCGAGCGTTTCACCAGGTGTGCCATAAATTAAATCCAAACTAACATTGTCGAATCCGGCTTTTCGGGCGTTCTCCACTGATTTGGCAACATTCTCTGGATTATGAGTGCGATCTAGCACCTGTAGTACCGACTGATTGGCTGATTGCATACCCATTGAGATTCGATTTATTCCGATTGAACGATACTGCTCAAGCGATTGCAAAGTTAAAGTATCAGGATTGCATTCCATAGTTATTTCTATATTCGCTGCAAATTCCCATCTTTGTTTGAGTAATTCAATAACTCTGCCAAGTTCGTGAGCTGGCATCAAAGATGGGGTTCCACCACCAAAGAAAATTGTTGGGATGGTGGTGGATGTGGTTCTTGATGCGAAGGTAACTTCAGCAATTAAAGAGTCAACAAACCCTTGTGAAACGGTTTCGAGGGTCCCGCCTTCGCGCAATTCAGCGGGCGTGTAAGTGTTGAAGTCGCAATACCCGCATCGCTTTACGCAGTAAGGAATATGCACGTAAAACGATAAATTGGACATCAATCAACCTACTTATCGCGAGCGGCTTTGACCTTTTCGATATCCGCATCTGTTGCGAGAGCCGCAACGAAAGCTTCTTGAGGGACTTCCACGCGCCCAACCATCTTCATGCGCTTCTTGCCCTCTTTCTGCTTTTCGAGGAGCTTTCGCTTACGAGTTATATCTCCGCCATAACACTTTGCAAGAACATCTTTGCGAATTGCACGAATGTTTTCGCGAGCAATAATTTTTGCACCGATTGCAGCTTGAATTGGCACTTCAAATTGTTGCCTTGGAATTAGTTCACGCAGTTTCTGAGTCATCATTACGCCGTACGCATAAGCTTTATCTCGGTGAACAATCGCGCTAAATGCATCCACGGTCTCGCTATTTAGCAAAATATCAACCTTAACTAGATTGCCCGCTGCATTGCCCTTATCTTCGTAGTCTAAAGAGGCATATCCCTTGGTGCGAGATTTAAGTTGATCAAAGAAATCAAAGACAATTTCCGCCAACGGTAAGTCGTATCGAATTTCTACACGATCTTCGGAGAGATAATCCATACCAAGCAGAACGCCACGACGATCTTGGCAAAGTTCCATAATGGTTCCGATGTAATCACTTGGAGCCAATACCGTAGCTTTAACTATTGGTTCTTGGACTTCAGCAATTTTCCCATTCGGATATTCAGATGGGTTAGTTACTGTAAGCGACCTACCATCTTCGAGTTTAACTTCATAAACTACGTTTGGTGCGGTCGAAATTAAATTTAGACCAGCTTCACGTTCGAGTCTTTCACGCACAATTTCCATGTGTAGTAAGCCAAGAAAGCCACATCTGAATCCAAATCCAAGCGCAGCTGAACTTTCTGGTTCATAAACCAAAGCTGCATCATTTAACTGTAATTTATCTAAAGCTTCGCGGAGCATCGGAAAGTCTGCGCCATCAATCGGATACAGGCCCGAGAAAACCATTGGTTTGGGATCTTTGTATCCCGCCAGCGCATCCTTGGCAGGCTTTTGATAAAGCGTGACTGTATCTCCGACGCGAGATTGGCGTACATCCTTAACGCCAGTAATTAAATAACCCACTTCCCCAACACTTAAACCTTGCGATGCAATTGGTTCTGGAGAGATTGCGCCAATTTCTAACAATTCATGGCGAGCGCCAGTTGAGATCATCTGAATCTGATCACGTGGCGATAATTTGCCGTCTACAACACGGATATAAGTTACAACTCCGCGATAAACATCGTAAACCGAATCAAAAATTAATGCACGAGTTGGTGCATCTTTCTGGCCAACTGGGGCTGGAATTTGATCCACGATTTCATCAAGTAATTCTTCAACGCCGACACCTGTTTTGCCCGAGACGCGCAAAACATCTTCAGGTTGGCATCCAATTAATTTAGCCAATTCGGCAGCAAATTTATCTGGTTGAGCTGCAGGTAAATCAATTTTATTTAATACCGGAATAATTTGAAGATTGTTCTCCATTGCCAAGTAAAGATTGGCCAAAGTTTGCGCTTCAATACCTTGTGCACAATCAACTAAAAGGATTGCACCTTCGCATGCGGCAAGCGAGCGAGAAACTTCATAAGTAAAATCCACGTGGCCAGGAGTATCAATCATGTTAAGGATGTAATCCTTGCCATCGCGACCAGAACGCCATGGCAGACGAACAGCCTGAGACTTAATGGTGATTCCGCGTTCGCGTTCGATATCCATACGATCTAAATATTGAGCTCGCATCTGTCGAGGATCGACTACCTCAGTAATTTGAAGCATGCGATCAGCAAGCGTTGATTTGCCGTGATCGATATGCGCAATGATGCAAAAGTTTCGAATTTGCGCTGGGTCAGTGGAAGCAGGCTGTGGAGCCTTGCTTAACGGAATTGCCGGCATGGCGGCTTTGAGTTAGCTAATTACTTCTTAGCAGCAGCGGCTTTAGCCATTGCTGACTTCTTGTTAGCTGCGTTGTTGCGGTGAATTACACCCTTTGCAACTGCAACATCTAGAAGACGTGAAGCGCTACGAAGTTCGCTCTGAACTTTTGCAGAGTCACCTGCAGCAACTGCATCGCGGAATTTACGGATTGCGCTCTTTAGACCAGATGAGACCGCCTTGTTACGCTGACGAGCCTTTTCGTTGGTCTTGATTCGCTTAACCTGCGACTTAATGTTTGCCACTTATGTAACTCCTTGAAATCTTTTTTCTCTTTATATCGCTATGCCGCCCGGGAGCGGACAGGTTGCAAAGGCTACCAGCGCCCTATCTTTAGGCTCAAATCCTGCCGCTTCGGGCTGCGCAAATGCGAGTTAGCGCCTGCTCGAGCGCGTAAATCGGGTCACTGGCTCCGCCCTTTACCTGCGCATCACACTTAGCAATCGCCGCTACCGCCACCGTCAAAGTATTGGCATTCCATCCATTTAATTGACGTCGAGCTTTATCGATCTGCCATGGAGCCATACCAAGTTCGCCAGCTAATTCGAATGACTTTTGCCCACGATTAATTCCAGAAACTTTTGCAATACCTCGCAAAGAAGATGCAATCGCACTTGTAATCATTACTGGATCAGTACCAGTTGTAATCGCATGTCGTAACGTAATCAAACTTTCAGGCAAATTACCTTCCATGACTTTATCTGCAACATCAAATCCAGTGGTCTCAACTTTGCCTTGATGATATTTATTTACATGTGATTCCTCAATCAATCCCGCAGGCGAATCTGACGCAAGCTGAGAAACTGCCGCACTTAATTCGCGTAAATCAGTTCCGGTTGCATTGACAAGTGCGCTGACCGCAGCTGGTGATGCTTTACGACCTAAATCAAGAAATAAATTTCTTACAAAATCTTCCTTTTCAGATTCTTTCTTAAGTGGTTCACAAGCAATAATTTCAGGTTTAGCTTTCTTAATTTGATCAAGAAGTGCTTTGCCTTTTACGCCGCCTTTGTGAATCAAAACCAAAGTTAAAGTAGGATCAGTGGCATCTAAGTATCTAGTGATTTCATTTTTGGCTTCTTCGGCTAAATCCTGCAAGTCGCGCAAAATAAGCGCACGCCTCTCAGAAAAAAGTGATGGAGAGAGCGCATCTGATATCTCGCCTACTGAAACTTCTCCAGCAAAGAGCGTAGTTATCTCAGCACGCTCTGCTTTTAGCTCTGCCAATAATTTTCCGAGTGCACGATCTGCAAGAGCAGATTCGGATCCAAGTAGCAGGTAAATGTCTTTCAAGCCACCCTCCAAAGTACTGGTAATCCGAATGCGCCGACCTTACTAGAAGAAACGCTACCTGTATTCGGGTCGATTGCAATGGCGCCAGCTTTATCGGTTCGCACTACCTTTTTAAATAGCTTCATAGTCTGAGCTGCCGGGTGGCCATACTTATTTCCCACACCTACGCTGATTATTGCCAGCTCCGGATTGGCAGCTTTATTAAATCGGTTATCTTGATATTTCGATCCGTGATGAGCTACTTTCAAATAATCCACCTTAGGTGGAGAAATCAAACTCTGCGCATCTGGTTCTAGATCCCCAGTTGTTAATAGCGAATAATCATTAGTTGTTATTAGCGCAACAATACTCTGATTATTTATCTCGCTACCTTCACCACCATTATCCGTGAAGTAATGAGAACCATTATCTGGCCATAAGAATTCAATTCTCATCTCACCTAACTTTAGAATTTCTCCGCGCATTGCATTCTGAATTATTCGCCCTACATTTCTGCCATTAGTCGCACCGACTAATCCCCCCACGTGATCCGCATGCGGATGCGTGAGAATTAATAATGGTATTTCATTAATCGATAAAGCCTTCAAACATTGGTCAATTAATCTGGGTTCGGGACCAACATCTATAACCACTCCACTATGAGGTGCGCTCTTTAATACGAGCGCGTCGCCTTGCCCAACATCGCAATTAGCAATTTGCCAATCATTATTTGGCCATCGCTGCAAAAAGGACAAAATCAAGATTATTGGTATCAAGATAAATAAATATTTTCGGCCAAAATAGAGGGCAGCAATAAAAGCAATTAATAGGAATGCGTTCCGCAAATTTATGACCGGGAAATCTGCAGCGCGATAAGCAACTTTAGTAATTAATCCTGCTGGAATTTTCGCGACGGCAACTAATAGTGGTGCTAGGGGCGGAATAAGCGCGGCGATGAAACCCAGAATAGTTACCGGTGCCACAAGCGGCGCTGCTAGTACATTTGCCAATACTGAAGAAATTGAAAGATATCCGCTTAAGGAAACTACTATCGGAGAACAGAGCAACGTAGCCGCGATGGGTTCGGCAAAGACTCTTGGCGCTTTAATTCTTGGTGCAATCAGCAGTAAGCCAGCTGTAGCTAGTACCGAAAGTGCAAAGCCTGGATCTCTAGCTTGCCAAGGATCTGCAATCACTACAACTGCAATTGCAAAACCTAAAGATGGAACCGAATCACTTCTCTGCCTATGAGATTTGGCAAAGATAACTACGGCAGCCATCGCTGCGGCGCGCAAAACCGAAGGTGACGGTCGAACTAAACCAACAAATGCAATTAGCGCGATTGATGTGACCGCCAGGCGAATCCGAACTTTTTTTATAGGAAATTGCATTAACCAAAGTAGAAATGAACTAATAATTGCAAAATTAGCGCCGCTAACTGCTGTCAGATGAGTTAAGCCAGATCTTCGCATGGCCTCGGTAAAAGATGCGCTCTGCAAAGAGGTGTCACCCAATACCATTCCAGGTATCAATGGTTCATTAGCAGATACTTTTCGCAATCCCGCTCTAATATTTCCTAGATTTTGTTGCCACCATGTGGCTTCGTCAATTAATTTAAATTTCTCCCATGATAAGAAGAGCGCCGCTACTCGTGGTTCATTACTTTCAAAAAGCTTCCCGCTTGCTTTAAATTTTGTAGAAGGCAAATAATCTCCGCCAAGGCCAATAACTCGGACTGGCACCCCTTTAGCCTTAGCAATATATGAAAACTTGCCAGAGGCAGTTCTTTTAGGATCTGTGATAGTCGTAAAATCCAATGTAACTTTCTGCCCAATCATTTGATGAATGTCAGAGTTAGCTAAGGAAACTTCTCGAATGCTCATCACCGATGCGCCAACTAATAGCGCAAGCAGAACTACCTGACTCTTTCGTCGAGCGAAAAGCGTTAGCGCACCTGCAATTAAACAGATGCGCCACGGTGCAATCCAACTTTGAATGAGCGCACCTATCCAGATAGATACGCCAATTAAAGCTAGACGCGAATCTTGGATCTGAACTTCTCTAATGTTGAAGCGCCAATCCCTTGCACTTTGTGCAAATCATCGATGCTCTGAAAATTTCCATTTGATTTTCGGTAATCAATGATTCTGCTTGCCAATACTGGGCCAATACCAGGCAATTTCTCTAACTCCTTAGCTGATGCCCGGTTGATACTTAAGATGCCATTTATCGCAGTAGAGTTTCTACGAACTGTTATTGAAGTTGAACTAGTTAATTTCTTTTCTACATAAATCTGTTCGCCATCTTTGACCATGCGAGCTTGATTTATATATGAAAGATCTGCGCTCTGCTTTGGACCTCCGGCAGCTTTAATCGCATCATTTACGCGAGAGTTGGTCGGTAAATGGTAAACCCCAGGGGTCTTAACTTCTCCTTGTACATCGACTACAACCATAGGTGGCGTAACAATTGTTGGAACTTGTGGCGTAATCGCTTTAGCGTCATGCGGTTTAAATATAAAGATTGCACTTAAGGCAATTGCAAATAATGCAAATGCTCCGAGCGCTTTGCGTTGGGTATCGGTAAAATTAATATCGCGCCACCAAAGCCGGAGCGCATCAATAGTTCTTGTCTGCATGGCAATAATAAAACCAAGAAGAGCTTGTGGATTGCTTGGAAATTAAATTAGTTGGGGATAACTAGTTAGGAATAACTAAGTTCACTAATTTTGGTGCACGAGTAATGATTTTTAACGGTTTTACCCCTTCAAGTGCCGCAACAATCGAAGGGTTTGCAAGTGCTAATGCTTCAAGTTCAGAATCTGTGATGGTTGGCGGAACTTCAATGCGCTCTTTGATTTTTCCGTTTATTTGTAAGACTGCGGTTACCGCATCTGCCACTAGTAGTGATTCATCTACCGATGGCCAACCTGCAAGCGCAACTGATGGCTTATGTCCTAAACGTTCCCACATCTCTTCAGCAGTAAATGGTGCAACCAGTGACAACATAATTGCGATTGCTTCCGAAGCTTCACGAACGGCTGGATCTGCTGCGCCACAACCTGAATCAATTGCTTTGCGAGTTGCATTCACTAATTCCATGACACGCGCGATTGCTACGTTAAATCGGAATGATTCGACTGCAAATGCTGCATCGTGAAGGGCTTTATGAGTTGCTTTACGAAGCTCCAAATTACCCTTGGTGAAATCAACGCCAGGAGCGCTAGTTACATCGCCTGATAAACGCCATGCTCTTGATAGGAATTTAACGGATCCTGATGGTGAAACTTCAGCCCAATCAACATCATCTTCAGGTGGACCAGCAAAAACCATTGTTAACCTGATTGCATCAACGCCGTGGTTTTGTAGTTCATCAGATAAACGAACCAAGTTGCCTCGAGACTTTGACATAGCAGAGCCATCCATGATGACCATGCCTTGATTAAGAAGACGTGTGAACGGTTCATTGAATTTAACCATTCCCATGTCAAATAAAACTTTGGTGAAGAAGCGGCTGTAAAGGAGGTGCAAAATAGCGTGCGTTACGCCGCCCACGTATTGATCAACTGGCAACCATTCTTCGATTTTCTTCTGATCAAAAGGAGCATCTGGATTAGTTGGGTCTGCATAACGTAAGTAGTACCAAGATGAATCAACGAAAGTATCCATGGTATCTGCATCGCGTTTTGCATTAGCTCCACATTTAGGACAAGGTGTATTTACCCAATCTTCTGCTGCACCTAGCGGAGAACTTCCCTTCGGCTTTAAATCTAAGCCGGCCGCTGGCGGTAACTTAACTGGAAGCTGGTCTAGCGGAACCGGTACTTCTCCGCACTTTGAGCAATGAATAATTGGAATTGGTGTACCCCAATAACGTTGACGAGAAATTAACCAATCGCGTAGACGATAATTATTTGATGCCTTTGCTAAGTGCTTTGTTTCAAGAATCGAAATAATCTTTGCAATAGCTTCGGCCTTTTTTAATCCATTAAGTTCGCCAGAATTAATTAGCTTGCCATCCCCGCCAGTCGCAACACCAGATACTGAAGGATCTTCTTCTCCGGTCTCAACAACAACACGCACTGGAAGATTCATGGCTTTTGCAAAATCCAAATCGCGTTGATCATGTGCCGGTACCGCCATAATTGCGCCAGTTCCGTAATCAGCTAGAACGTAATCAGAAGCCCAAATCGGCAATTTTTCGCCATTTACTGGATTAATTGCATGGCGTTGCAAGAACACGCCAGACTTTGGTCGATCTGTAGCTAAACGTTCGATATCAGAAGCGGCGCGCACCTTCTCTAAATAAGCTTCAAATTCTGCTTTTGCTGGCGATGCACTTGCTAGTTCTGCAGCTAAATCTGAATCGGCGGCAACTACCATAAATGTTGCACCGTACAGAGTATCCGGACGAGTTGTGTAAATTGAAATCGGTTCAGTGCGACCTTCAATTTCAAAAGTTACGTTTGCACCAGAAGATCGTCCAATCCAGTTGCGCTGCATTAACAACACTTTATCTGGCCACTTTCCTTCTAGCTGCGCCATGTCATCAAGTAAGCGATCTGCATAATCAGTAATTTTGAAATACCACTGATTTAACTTCTTCTTGGTGACTGGGTTATCGCAACGTTCGCAGAGACCGGCAACTACTTGTTCGTTAGCTAAAACGGTTTGGCAATCTGGGCACCAATTGACGGCAGAATCTTTTCGGTATGCAAGACCTCGTTCGTACATTTTAAGAAATAGCCATTGATTCCATTTGTAATATTCAGGATCGCAAGTATTAAAAACTCGATCCCAATCAAACGAACATGCATAACGTCGCATTGATGCTTTCTGCACCGAAATATTTTCGTAAGTCCAACCTGAAGGTTCGATACCGCGTTTGATTGCTGCGTTCTCGGCTGGAAGTCCAAATGCATCCCAACCAATTGGATGCATCACGTTGAAACCTTTTTGTGCCCAATAACGAGCAATCACATCGCCAAGTGCATATGCTTCGGCGTGACCCATGTGTAAATCACCTGAAGGATATGGAAACATATCCAATACATATTTCTTAGGACGAGCATCGTCAGCGCGACCAGAGCGAAAAGGTGCAATTTGATCCCAAATTGGCAACCATTTCTCTTGAACATAAGCGAAGTCGTACGCTTGATGTTCGGTGCTCATCCGCTCTCCTTCAACTCTTTGTGGACCTGAGGGGACTTGAACCCCTGACCCCTTGCATGCCATGCAAGTGCGCTACCAGCTGCGCCACAGGCCCAATAACTAGCAACAGGCAGAAATTCTACAAGCGAATAAAACTATTTCTCGCCACCTGATTCTTCACCAAAAATTGGCTCAGGAAGCGAGCCAGAATTATGTTCTACCAAATTCCACCCTTTCGGAGTTGTGGAAATTATCGACCAGGCTGCATTTGATAACCCGCCGATTGAGCCCCAAGTTGTCATAGGCAGATTTAACATCGATCCAAGAATGCAACGAGCAGTTCCGCCATGAGTTGCAACTACTAAAGTTTGATTGGTTTTCCCCTCTAAAGCTTCATAAATGGCTGCAGTTGCTCGAGCCGCTACATCACTTCTGCGTTCACCCACATCACCAGCTGGATTGTCATCACCGTCAATCCACCGAATGAAGTTTTCGATATCAGTTTCGCGAATTACATCACCGGTTTTGCCTTCCCAATTTCCGCCATCGGTTTCACGTAGTCGCTTATCTTTTTTAATTTCTAAACCAATTAAATCGGCAAGAGCTTTAGCTGTTGAATAAGCTCTAGATAAATCACTTGAAATTATCTGGGTTGGTGATAATCCAGTCAATAATTTTCCGGCTCTAGTAACTTGTGAAATTCCAGTTTCGTTTAAAGGAATATCTGTAGAACCTTGGAAACGATTGGCGATATTCCAATCAGTTTGGCCATGTCGCCATAGAACTATCTTGTTATGACTGTGACTCATTTTTCCTCACCTAGATTCATCAATATGCAAAGGTATTGTCGGGCAATCATTCCATAGTCGATCCAGCATGTAATATCGACGCAAATTCTCAGATTGAATATGCACCACCAAGTCTGAGTAATCAATCAATATCCACTCTTCGCCATTTTCACGACGAACTGGCTTTTCATTAATCTCTTTTAGTTTTTCTTCTATTTCATCCGCAATTGCTTCAACCTGCTTAGGGTTGTTTCCAGACACAATTAGAAATGCTTCGGAAAGTAAGCTCTGATCCGAGAGATCTATAGCCACTAAATCGGTGCCCAATTTATTTACCGCAGCTTGTGCCGCAATATCTAACTCTTTACGCACCAATTCACTTACTGGCATATAACTTCCTTTCGGTAATGAACTTTCGAACGCTCGGAGAAATTCCATTTAATTGACTATCGCTTCTGACTTGCGTTGCTGAGATGTCCAGCGCACCAATATCAATGCCATCGCCATTATCTCCTGGGCGATCAATAACGATAAAACTAACTTTTTCTTGAAGCTCTTCGTGTCGATGCCATTTAGTTAAGTTGGCATAAGCATCACTGCCGATAATCCAATAGAGCTCTTTCTCTCCTATATGTAATTTTTCTATCTCTTCGACGGTGTCGATTGCAAAACTTGGGCCGGTTCTTTTGATTTCAATATCGCTGACTGAGACAAGTTCTTTAATTCCCGTTGGCAGATCTCCAATGGCTAATTTGCACATTTCATATCTGATTGCACCTTCTACAGTCGGATCAGATTCTCGAAGTAACGGTTGGCCGGCGGGAATTAAAATAATCTGATCAACTATTTTGCGTGAAAGCAATTCAACGACGACTCGCAAATGTCCATTGTGGATGGGATCAAAGGTCCCTCCGTACAAACCAATTCTCTTAACGGTCAAGACGCAGAGTTAAATAAAGCAGCAGAGTTAAAATTCCAAAAGTGGTCAATCCAAAAACTATTGGGTGCTGTGGTAACTCTCTTGTGGCTTCTTGTAGATGGAACATGCCTAAATACTACTTCCCTTTCAGCATTTCTTTGAATTTCGCCTCATCGATAATCGCCACACCTAATTCTTCGGCCTTCTTTGCCTTAGATCCTGGTTCGGACCCGACCAGCACATAATCTGTTTTCTTCGATACAGACGATGAGGATTTTCCGCCATGCGCCATAATCACTTCATTGATGCCATCTCGGGTGAACGTTTCTAAACTGCCTGTAACCACAAATGTTAGTCCGGCTAGGGTTTGTGGCAGATTTGAACTCTCAACCAATTCGGTCATAACCCCTGCTTTGGCCCAACTTTTAACAATATTCTTATGCCAATCGACTTTAAACCAGTCGACAATCGAATCTGCAATTACACCGCCAACGCCATCGACTTTAGATAATTGATCAGACTTTGCTTTAGAAATTGCTTCGATGGATTTAAAACTATTTGCGAGAGCTTGAGCAGCCGTTGGACCAACATGTCGTATAGATAAAGAAACTATTACTCTCCATAGCGGTCTAGATTTTGCTGTCTCAAGAGCATCTAAAATTTTCTTAACATTTGCGCCAGCCGTGCCATCTTTCTTAGTGAAAAATGGTGAGGTCATAAGCTTTTCTGTTGTTAAATCGAATAGCTCGGATTCATCCTTAATTATTCTTGCATCCAGTAAAGCATTGGCGGCTTCATAGCCAAGAACATCAATATCAAGCGCGGCTCTAGAACCTATGTAATAAAGACGCTCACGTAATTGCGCAGGGCAACTTTGAGCGTTTGGGCAACGCAAATCAACATCACCTTCAGATTGCTCAACTAATTTAGCACCGCAATCTGGGCACTTATCAGGCATTTTGAATTTTTGTTCGTTGCCGGTTCGTCGATCAGTTACCGCAGAAAGTACTTCAGGGATTACATCACCTGCTTTTCGGATTACAACGTAGTCACCGATTAGCACACCTTTTCTTGTAACTTCTTGTGAGTTATGCAGAGTTGCATGAGTTACGGTTGAACCTGCAACTAAAACAGGTTCCATTACGGCAAACGGTGTCACGCGACCTGTGCGACCTACAGATACTTGAATATCTAGTAACTTAGTAACGACTTCTTCTGGCGGATACTTATAGGCGATGGCCCATTTTGGCGCCCTGGAGGTAACGCCTAATTTTTTCTGCAAATCTATTTGATCAACTTTAATTACCACGCCATCAATTTCATGTTCTAAATCATGTCTATGTTGCGCATAATTTTCGATGAATTTTGCTACTTCTTTTCGACTTTTTAATACCTGAAAATGTGAGCTGGTTGGTAAACCTAAGCTCTTTAGCAATTCGTATGCTTGGCTCTGGTTATCAAATTTAGTATCAGTCGCACCTATGCCATGAACTAAAACATTAAGCGGCCTAGAGGCAGTCACTCGTGGATCCTTCTGTCTCAATGATCCGGCTGCCGCATTTCTTGGATTGGCAAATGTGGCTTTGCCGGATTCTTCGAGCGAACTATTTAATTCGTTAAATGCAGCGATTGGAAAATAGACCTCTCCGCGTATCTCAATTAATCGCGGGATATTTTTTCCCTTTAATTCATGAGGTAAGTTCTTGATAGTTTTGACATTTAAAGTAACGTCTTCACCGGTAGTGCCGTTTCCTCTAGTTAGCGCCTTGGTTAACACGCCATTTTCGTATCGTAAATTGATCGCTAAACCATCAATTTTAAGTTCGCAGAGCCAATTAGCGTTTGCTGCATCTTTCTCAACGCGATCAAACCAAGAATTAAGCTCGGTTTCATCAAATACATTATCTAAGCTCATCATTTTTTCAAGATGATCGATTTGTTGAAAAGTAGTTGCTAACCCGCCACCAATTCCTAAAGTTGGCGAGTCATCTGCACGCAGTTCTGGATGTTCTTTTTCGATCTCTTCGAGTTCTCGCATTAATTTATCAAAATGCGCGTCCGTGACAGTTGGATTATCCAGTACGTAATAACGAAAAATATGATCGCGGATTTCTTCCGTCAACTCCGCAATTCTTTGACGAGGATTCATTCAGTCTCACAAATTGTTGAGGAACCAACTACTCGATCGCCATCGTAAATTACTGCTGCTTGTCCTGTTGCTAGTCCAAGTAAAGGCTTCTCTAATTCAATATCAACACCATCCGCGTTTTCGCGATACTTGCAATCAAGTGCAGCGCCATGAGCACGAACTTGTACGAAACCGGTTTGCCAATCACTTCCGGGATTTGGGCCACACCAAACTGGCTTTTCGCCAACAATTTTGGTCACGGCTAAATCTTCTCTTGGGCCTACGACAACAGTATTGCTCTTTGGTTCGATCTTAAGAACAAAACGAGGATTGCCATCTGCAGCAGGTACCGTTAAACCCAATCCTTTACGCTGACCTATTGTGTAGGTATATGCGCCTTTGTGCTGACCAATTACTTTTCCATCTTGATCGACAATTGGGCCTGCTTCGCTACCTAATCTTTCGCGCAACCACCCAGCATTATCTCCACTTGGCACAAAACATATGTCGTGACTATCAGGTTTATTAGCAACTGCCAATCCTTTTGCTTCTGCCTCTTTTCGAATATCAACTTTTTCAGTATCGCCTAACGGAAAATAGGCGCCTTGCAATTGCTCTCTAGTTAAGACCGCAAGTACATAAGATTGATCTTTGCTCATATCAATTGCACGGTGCAAAGTACGTTCGCCATCTAATGCGCGCATATTTGCGTAATGTCCAGTAACCACGCCATCGAATCCCATTGCTTTTGCGCGATCTAAGACCGCAGCAAATTTAATTTTCTCATTACAACGCAAACATGGATTAGGTGTGCGACCTGCAGAATATTCTGATAGAAAATTCTCAACCACTCCTGCATGGAACTCTTCAGCCATATCCCAAATATAAAAGGGAATGCCGATCACATCCGCAGCTCTTCTGGCATCATGTGAATCTTCAATAGTGCAACAACCACGTGCACCAGAGCGATATTTCTGCGGATTCGAAGCTAATGCTAAGTGGACTCCAACAACTTGATGTCCTGCTTCTACTGCTCTACTTGCAGCTACTGCTGAATCAACTCCACCTGACATTGCTGCGATTAATTTCATTTTGCCAACCGCGCCTTTTCAACCACGTTAGGCAATACTTCTAATACTCGATCGATATCCGCTCGAGTACTTTGCGCGCCGAGTGAAAGCCTTAAAGTGCCGATAGCTTCATCTTCACTACGCCCTAGTGCGATTAATACATGACTTGGGCGATGCACCCCGGCGCTACAAGCAGAACCTGTTGAACAGGCAATACCTTCCATGTCCATTAGTAGTAATAACGTTTCACCTTTAGTCCCAGGAAAGGAAACATTAACGATTCCTGGCAAGGCATGTGTTGGGGTATTAATTAATGCATTCGGGATTGAATCTCTTATTCCAGAAATTAATTGATCGCGTAAAGCCGTGACCGCATCCGTTGGATAGGTAGTTAAAGCAGCCGCGAATGCGCAGATGGCTGGCGCATTTAAGGTGCCACTTCTGATTTCTCGCTCCTGGCCACCTCCATGCAATAAAGCTGGAATATCGAAGCCACGTTTGAGAACTAGCGCGCCAACACCCACTGGACCGCCTATTTTATGAGCGCTGATTGTTAATGCTGTTAAACCTTCAAATGTAACGGGAACTTTAAGTAAAGATTGGACGGCATCGCAATGCACTGGAATATCTCCAGCAATCTTGATTACCTCATCAATTGGTTGAAGCGCACCGATTTCATTATTTGAATGCATTACTGAAATTAATGCTATTTCTTGACCGCGATCGGAAATTAGGTTTTTTAAGAAATTTAAATCAACTATTCCTTCGCTAGTGATGGGTATTTGAATTAATTCAGCGCCCTCTTTTTCAACTAACCACTCGGCAGGTTCTAGAACTGCTTTATGTTCGAAACTTGAAATTACAATTACTTTCTTTCCGCTTTTCTGTGATTTCCAAAATAAACCTTTGATTGCCAAATTATCTGCTTCGGTGCCAGATCCAGTAAAAATAATTTCGCTTGGCGCGCAACTTATAAAATTCGCAATCTTTTCTCGAGCCTCTTCAAGTGCTCGTCTTTGTTCCCTACCAAAATTATGCAATGAAGAAGGATTGCCTATTTGCTGTAATTGTTTATTGAATTCGGCAAGGGCAATCTCAGAGATAGGCGTAGTCGCCGCATGGTCTAAGTAGATTGCCACTGCGACATTCTACTTGCGGGCGTTTATAAGTTCGCTCGCCTTAGAAAGTACGCTCGCTAAATCACCCACGATGCCAAAATCTGCGATTTCAAAAAGTGGCGCTTCGGGGTCTTTATTAATTACGACAATATTTTTCGAAGTCTGCATGCCAGCCTTATGCTGAATTGCTCCAGAGATTCCGCAGGCCACATAAAGATCAGGACTTACGCTCTTACCAGTTTGGCCCACCTGCAGATCATGGCTACACCAACCAGCATCTACCGCAGCGCGCGAAGCACCAATGGCAGCGCCAAGTGAATCGGCAAACTTCTCAACTGCAGACCAATCCCCATCAATTCCTCTACCACCAGAGACCACAATCTTTGCCTCAGCCAATTCTGGTCTAGCACCTTTTACCTTTGGCTTAACAGACTTGATTGTTACCAAAGAATTATCGTCGCCTTCTAATTTAATAGTCTCCGGTATTTGGCTAGCTGGTTCTACTGAATTTGGACGCAAAGTAATTACTGGAATTCCACGGTTTACCTTTGCTTTTACAGTGTAACTGCCACCGAAGTTAGATTGAGTGGTAACAAAATTACTATCCACTGCAATTGCATCTGTGATTATTCCTGAATCTAATGCAATTGCGATACGAGCAGCGAATTCTTTGCCATCCATTGTCGCAGCAACAAAAACTGCATCAAAGCTATTATTTTTCGCATACTCTGCAACCGCCCTTGCTGACTTGGATTCAACTACCACCGCACTGCCTGCCGCGGCAACTAACTCTGCGGTGACTTTTGCATTATCTGCCACAACTAGGACTTTGCTCATATCAATTTCCTTTCAACTAGGAAATTGACTAATTTCTCTGCAGCGCTTCCGTCATCTTCAATTTTTTGACCAGCGGCTTTTGGTGGTCTGGCATTTGATTCTAGAACTTCAGTTCCGGATGTGGCGCTTCCAGATATTGTTGATATCTCTTTCTTCTTAGCAGCCATAATGCCCTTAAAAGATGGATATCTTGGTTCATTTATTTTCTCTACTACCGAAACAACTGCAGGGAAATTAGCTTCCATTTCAACTTCGCCAGTATCGGTTATTCGATTTATTGAAATTTTCTTACTTGATACATCGACCGAAACTTTATTTGCAAAAGTTAATTGGGCATGCCCAAGTCGAGCGCTAATCATCGCTGGGACGATGCTCATTCGGGCATCTGTACTTTCGACGCCGCTGATTACGAAGTCATAACCGCCATCAGCAATTGCTTTTGCTAAGACTTCAGATGTTGCCATCGCATCCGCACCGGCGAGAGCTGGATCGGTAATCACGATTGCGTTGGTGGCGCCCATCGATAACCCTTTGCGAACTGCTTCCTGCGCGCGAGTTGGTCCCATCGAAATTAAAGTAATTGTATGTTCGCCACCATCATCGGTCGTTCCACCATTTGCTTCACAAATTCGAAGCGCCTCTTCAATTGCATATTCATCTAAATCATTTAGAACTGCATCCACGCTTTCGCGGTCCACGCGACCATTAACCAATTTCTTTTCAGCCCATGAATCCGGAACTTGCTTAACTGTTACTGCAATCTTCACGTGGCGATGTTACTCGTCAGTAGCAATTCTTTACTAGTTATTTACCGATTTACAGTCGATTTCAGAGACATTCAAGGCAGACTACCCGCATGCTTCAGGCCGACCCACGCTACTTAGGCGCGATTCCAACTGAGGAAGGCACCAACTTCGCAATCTGGGCCGAGGCTGCAGATGCAGTTGAGCTCTGCCTTTTCACCGAGGTGAACGGAAAACTCTTAGAGACTCGATTCGCGCTATCTCATAGAAACGGGCCAATCTTTCACGGATATTTAAAAGGTGTTCGACCTGGGCAGCGTTATGGCTATCGCGTATATGGTCCATGGGAACCAGAACGTGGCTCTAGATTTAATCCAAATAAATTATTAATCGATCCATATGCGCACCATTTAGATGGAGAACTTTTATATGTTCCGGAAATCTATGGACATATCTCCGAAGATGGTTTTGGTGCGGGCGATCCGAATATTAAAGATGATCGCAATTCAGCAAAGTTTGTACCACTTTCGGTCGTTACAAATGATGCACCGCGACACATAAATCATCCACACATAAATTGGCAAGACTTAGTTATTTATGAAGCGCATGTAAAGGGTTTAACTTGGGCAAATCAAGAAATCCCAGAACACGAGCGCGGAACATATAAAGCGCTTGGGCATCAATCAACCATTAATTATCTAAAGAAAATTGGCGTTAACGCAATTGAATTATTACCAATTCACGAACATGCAACTGAACCGGCAATTTGGGCTCGCGGTCGCCGCAATCATTGGGGCTATAACGCAATTGCATTCTCTGCCCCACACCGAGAATATGCGGCAACTGATAATCCAATTGCAGAATTGCAAGAAGCTGTCGATAGATTGCACGAAAATGGAATTGAAGTAATTCTTGATGTTGTTTACAACCACACTGCAGAAGGTGGACCTGGCGGTCCACATCTAACATACAAAGGAATTGATAATCGAAATTGGTATCGTCATGGTGGAACTAGCCATTACATTGATAACACTGGCTGCGGCAATACTTTCTCAGCAGGTAAACCTCATGGCGTGCGTGTAGTCATAGATTCACTTCGTTGGTGGAGCCAAGTTATTGGTGTTGATGGCTTTAGATTCGATTTAGCGCCAGCTCTAAATCGAACTGGAAATATGATCGATTCGGCGCTATTCGCTGCCATCACAGCTGATCCAGTTTTAAGACAACTAAAGTTGATTGCAGAGCCTTGGGATATTTCCAGGTATTCGCTTGGGGAATTCCAATATCCGTGGCGTGAATGGAATGACTACTACCGCGATGCAGTGCGCCAATTCTGGTTGGGAGATATTGCACGTGGTTATGGAGAAGGTGTCAGCGCCTTAGCTTCATCAATTTCTGGTTCTAGCAACATCTTCTACTTCCGAGGACCAACCACCTCAATAAATTTCATTACCGCTCATGATGGTTTCACAATGAATGATTTAGTTACTTACCACGACAAGAAAAATGAGGCTAACGGTGAAGATAATCGCGATGGCAATAACACCAATCGTTCTTGGAATGTTGGCGTTGAAGGCCCTACTGAAGATTCAAAAATTAATCAGATCCGTCAATCACTCCAAAAATCAATGATGGCAACCCTGCTTCTATCATCAGGTGTACCAATGGTCACCATGGGAGATGAAGTAGGGAGAACGCAACATGGATCAAATAATGCATTTACTCTTCCAATTGAATTAAGTAATGAAAATTGGAATAAAGAGATTGCATGGCATGGTGGTTGGACTCTAGATTGGCACCCAACCGGATCTAAGAAAGATTTACAGGATGCGTTTATTGAATTAATTCGAATTCGTAAAACTTATCTATCGGATATAACTTCTGAATTCTTCACTGGCAGAATGGATACCGGAACTGAAAGAAAAGATATTGCCTGGTTTAGTTTGTCTGGAAATGAAATGAACGACGAACATTGGTCAGACGGCGATAAAAGATCTTTAACGGTTTTCTTTGAAGCAGGACCTAAGAATGGCTTAGTCCTTTTAATGAACTCCTACGGTGAAGAAACTACCTTCACATTGCCTGGTTCATCTTGGGGCCAAGCAATGCGTTGTATTTTTGATTCATTTGAAACTACGGCAACCTATAACCCAGTTCTGGCTGCGCCAGGCGAGAAAGTCCAAGTTTCACCACATTCGCTTCAAGTTTGGCTAGTAAATCGTTAATTACTTCTAAGTACCTACCAATCGCTTTAAACTAAACACATGCTCGCATTGCTATTTCCAGGTCAAGGTTCACAAACACCAGGAATGCTGACTCCTTGGTTAGATGAAGCAACCAGAAAGACCGTAGCAAATTGGTCACTTCATATTGATCTAGATTTAGAACGCCTCGGAACTATTGCCAGTGCTGATGAAATCAAAGACACTGCAAATGCTCAGCCATTAATAGTGGCGGCGGGGCTCTTAGGCGCATCAGCGCTTGGGCTAACAAAATTCTCGGTCGTAGCTGGGCACTCAGTCGGAGAGATAACTGCTGCCGGAGTATCAGGCGTGCTCTCTCCGGCTCATGCACTTGAATTAGTGCGCCAACGAGGAATATCGATGGCGAAAGCGGCAAGTCAAGCAGAAACTGGAATGGCAGCAGTGCTTGGCGGAGATCGCAGTGAAGTATTAAATGCGATTAACGAACTTGAGTTAATTCCTGCAAATGATAACGGTGCTGGGCAAATTGTTGCCGCTGGATCTTTAGCGCAAATTGATAAGTTGGTGAAAAATTCACCGACTGGTTCTAGAGTTAGAGCTTTAGCAGTGGCGGGAGCGTTTCACACTCATTACATGCAATCAGCGGTATCTCATGTTGCTGGATATGTTGAAAAAGTCAGCATCAACGAACCAACTTCGCAATTACTTTCAAATAAAGATGGAACCGTAGTTCTTACTGGGAAAGTTGCAATTGATCGAATTGTTAACCAGATTGCTAATCCAGTTCGTTGGGATTTATGCATGGAATCGCTTGTACAACTTGGTGTTACTGGCGTGATTGAATTTCCACCTGCTGGCACTTTGGTAGGACTACTAAAACGTGCCACCCCCGGAATTGAATCCTTTGCACTCAAATCACCCGAAGATATTGCTGCGGCAAGAGCCTTTGCAATAAAGCATGGTGGTGCATGATTAAATCAAAAGTTGGCGGCAACGCATCAATCCTTGCAGTTGGAATCTATCGTGCCACTAATTTGGTTCCTAATTCTGAAATCGTAGACAAAATAGATTCCACTGATGAATGGATTCAGCAGCGCACTGGAATTGAAAGTAGACGTTTTGCCGATCGTGACATTTCGGTTGTTGATATGGGAACCGTTGCGGCGAATCAAGCATTAGAAAGAGCTGGAATAGGTAGTGATCAGATTGATGTAGTTATTTTGGCTTCAATTTCTTACCCCCACCAAACTCCAAGTGGCGCTTCAGGAATTGCTTCAAATATTGGCGCACATAAAGCCGCGGCCTTCGATTTATCTGCAGCTTGCGCAGGTTTTACTTACGGTGTTGGACTTGCAAATGACTTGGTTCGTGGCGGAACTGCAAAAAATGTATTGGTCATCGGTTCAGAGAAATTAAGTGATTTCACTAATCCAACCGATCGCGCAACTGCATTTATTTTTGCTGACGGCGCTGGTGCAGTTGTGGTGGGTCAGTCAACCGAGCAAGGTATCGGTCCAACTGCTTGGGGATCTGATTCTGACCAGCGCGATGCAATCACTATGTCTTCATGGTTGGATTTCAAAAATAATGATTCACCTGCGAGTTCAATTGCATGGCCGGATATTGTTCAAGAGGGCCAAAGAGTTTTTCGTTGGGCAGTATTTTCAGTAAGTAAGGTGGGGACCAAAGCAATTGAGTTAGCTGGAATCACGCCATCTGATTTAAAGGCTTTTGTGCCACATCAAGCCAACTTAAGAATTATTGAATCTATGGCAAAAGATATGAAGCTATCTCCAGACATTCTTATTGCAGATGATATTCGCACAAATGGCAATACATCTGCTGCATCAATACCACTTGCTATGGACGCACTTCTGCAATCCCACCCAGAATTACATGGTGAGCTAGCGTTGATTATTGGCTATGGCGCAGGTCTCGCATATGCGGCTCAAGTCGTAAAATTACCTTGATTACCTCCAATTTAAGCCTTATTACTCGAAAGTAACGCCTTCTACCCTGCACAATATCTTCCTGTAACTTACAGTTGTACACGAAAAAGAAAATAAACGCAGCGACGCGTTCCATATTAAAACGAAAAGAGAAATATCAATGGCACTAAACGAAGCAGATGTACTTGCTGGTCTAAAAGAGATCGTAGAAGAAGTTGCGGGAGTTCCAGCAGCATCTATCGAAATGGGCAAGAGCTTCACTGAAGACCTAGATGTTGATTCATTATCAATGGTTGAAGTTGTTGTAGCTGCTGAAGAGCGTTTCGGCGTGAAAATTCCTGATGATCAGGTTTCAGAACTTGCAACCGTTGGCGATGCAGTTAATTTCATTGTTAAAGCATCGGCATAAGAAATAAATTATTAAATTCTAAAATTCTAAAAATGACAAGACGTGTTGTTGTAACTGGTTTAGGTGCCACTACTCCGCTTGGCGGAGATGTCGCTTCCACTTGGGCAAATGCTGTCGCTGGGAAATCTGGCGCACGGTTAATGGGTCATGAGTGGGCAAGCACCTTGCCAGTGCACTTCGCGGCAGAAGTTGTAGTTGAACCATCAGAGGTAATGAAGCCAGTAGAGCTTCGTCGCCTAGATCGTTCCGAACAATTTGCACTAATCGCTTCTCGTGAAGCATTTGCAGATGCAGGTAGCCCAGAGCTTGACCTCGAACGACTTGGCGTTGTAATTGCATCAGGTATCGGTGGTGTTACCTCTTTATTAGAGCAATATCGAATTCTCATGGAAAAGGGAGCGCGTTTAGTTTCGCCGCATACCGTTCCAATGATTATGCCAAATGGACCTGCAGCGAATGTCGGTTTGGAATTCAAAGCAAAAGCTGGCGTGCACACGCCCGTTTCGGCATGCGCATCTGGTGCTGAGGCAATTGGTTATGCCTTTGACATGATTAGAAATAACCGTGCAGATATGGTTATTGCCGGTGGCGTAGAAGCATCGGTTGATGCTTTACCTATGGCAGGTTTTGCAGCCATGAAAGCGTTATCAACTCGAAACGATGCGCCAGAGAAGGCATCGCGCCCTTACGATGTTGATAGAGATGGTTTTGTGTTAGGCGAAGGCGGTGGCGTACTCATTCTTGAAGAGTACGAACATGCAAAGGCACGCGGAGCAAAGATTTACTGTGAAATTGCAGGTCAAGGTTTAACTTCCGATGGCTATCACATCGCTGCGCCAGATCCAGAGGGGCGTGGAGTTATTCGTGCAATGCAATTAGCCCTTAAAGATGCCGGTCTTTCAACTAAAGATATTTTCCATTTAAATGCACACGCAACCTCTACTCCGGCTGGAGATGTCGCGGAAGCGAATGCACTTCGTGGTGCACTTGGAGCAGATGCAGATCATGTTGCAGTCTCTGCAACTAAATCAATGACCGGCCATCTACTTGGCGGAGCCGGTGCCGTTGAATCTGTATTAATTGTGAAAGCGCTACAAGAGAGATTGGCGCCGCCAACAATTAATATTGAAAATCTTGATCCGGCAGTAACTGTTGATGTAGTTAGAGATAAAGCCCGCGAATTACCTAAAGGTGACATTGCAGCTTTAAATGATTCATTTGGTTTTGGTGGCCACGACGTAGTTTTGGTGTTCAAAAGCATCTAAATGACAGATCCAAAAGATCCTGAGCTTCGGATAGCGAAGCTAGTTGATGCTGGCACCAATCATTTAATCACCGAGCGAGATCAAAGTGGCATGCTCGCGGCACGTGGAAAAATAAAAGGCAACGATGTCGTAGTTTTCGCATCTGATCCAACTGTTCAAGGTGGTGCGCTCGGTCCTGAAGGTGCAAAGGTAATAGTAGAAGCATATAAAGTTGCAATGGCAGAACAACTGCCGGTAATCGGCATTTGGCATTCTGGTGGTGCACGTTTACGTGATGGCGTGTTATCACTTCATGCATTTGGTGAAGTCTTTCAATCTTTCATAACCGCTTCCGGAAAAATTCCACAACTTTCATTAGTTCTTGGTCCTACTGCTGGTGGTGGTGCATATGGGCCAGCGCTGACAGATGTGGTTGTGCTTGCACCCGAAGGTCGAATATTCGTCACTGGTCCAGATGTCGTTAAAAGCGTCACCGGAGAAAATGTTGATATGGCAAAGCTTGGCGGACCAGAAGCGCATAAAAAGAATTCTGGGCTAGCGCACATAATTGCAACCAGCGAAGCAGAAGCATTTGAAGACATACGCAAACTGGCATCACTCTTTGCAAATCAAGGTCATATTGATGTGAAACTAGAAGATACTGATCTTGCACAATTCGTGCCAGATTCACGTAAACGAGTATATGAAGTGCATCCATTGGTTGAAGAGCTGTTAGATCATGATGAATCTATGGAACTGCTTGCAGATTGGGCACCAAATATGTTGACTGCCATCGGTCGTTTGGGCGGTCGAACTGTAGGTGTCGTTGCAAATAATCCTAAATATTTGGGTGGCGTATTAGATGCAGCAGCCGGAGAAAAGGCGGCTCGATTTGTTCGAATGTGCGATGCATTTGGAATTCCACTAATCGTGATTGCAGATGTCTCTGGATTTCTTCCAGGTGCCGGTCAAGAATGGGAAGGCGCCGTAAGACGTGGCGCTAAATTGCTACATGCATTTGGTGAAGCGGTAGTACCTCGCGTAACACTAATTACCCGACATGCTTATGGTGGAGCATATGTTGCAATGAATTCACGGGCGTTAGGTGCCACAAAAGTTTTTGCTTGGCCTAATGCAGATGTCGCAGTTATGGGTAGCGTGGCTGCAGTTCGGGTACTACATCGACGTTTACTTGCAGATGTTCCTCAAGATCAACGAGAGTTCATGGAGTTAGAGCTTGCTGCAAAGCACGAGCAAGAATCTGGTGGAGTGCAAAAAGCAATTGAAATTGGCGTTGTTGATTCAGTGATTCAACCCGACAAAACTAGATCCGAAATTGCTAGAGCCATTGCCGCGGCACCATATAGACGCGGTGCACACGGCAATATTCCTCTTTAATTAATTGCTCTTAAAAGTTACCGTTACCGTTGCGGTTACAGTTTTATCAATGCTAGAAGTGTCATACATTCCGTAATCCGAAGTCATTGTTGAATCTGGTGTTGTGACTTGAATTGGCCCAGCTTTCACTGAGGTAATAGATCCAACTCTTCCCCCGACCGCTTCTGTCATCGCCTCAGCGCGAGCTTTCGCATCTTTAGTTGCTTCACTTAGTAGCTCTGGGCGAATTTTATTTAAAGTTGAAACATAATATTGAGGTCCATAATTGCTTACATTTACACCCTGCTGAAGCAAAGCTCCAATGTTTTGACTTAGTTTAGAAACCAATTGAACATCTTTGGTGCGCACCGTGATTTCACGATTTGCACGATAATTAAGGATGCGTCCGGTTGGATTGCCGTTGATATATTCCTCAGTTGGGTAAGAGTTAACTGGACCAAGGGTTAATTGTTCTGATGCTACCCCACCATCAGTTAAATACTTTTGAAGGGCGCTGATTCCAGAATCAATTCCGTTTACGGCACTTGCTGGTGTTTTGCCCGTATTTGCAATAGATAAAGTCCAAACGACATTATCTGCTTTAGCCGAAACTTTGGCAGAACCAATTACAACGATGCCATCGCTTGAACGAGTTGCAAATCCTGAACCAACTTGGCTTAATCCGGCACCAAGTGCGCTTGCCACAATTGCGGCAGCTGCAATGATTGTGATTGATTTGCGTTTCTCTAATTTCTCGTCCATTTTTTTCCCTGACTTAACTTTTCCTTTAGATTGCTCGTAGTTGAGCAATCTCCTGTAAATCTACTCCACGGAAGCGCTCAAGTTCTACTTCCCACTCTGTTCCGAGCGCCACATCTAGCAGTTCTCTCACTTCTTCATCACTTTTTGTTAACGCAAATTTGATTTGATTTTCAGTAATTAAGATACTTCCCAGCTCATCGATTTGAGAGCGATGCATTCCAAGATCAGGTGTATGTCTAAAAAGTTGATTTCCGTAATTAATCTCAAATCTCAAGTAATGCCAACTTTTAAGTGAACTTGCTAATTCGGCAGAGTAATCTTTATTAGATCGCCATTCAATTAAAGCGCGTTGCGTGCCTGCCACAAGTGGTTGGGGGCGCCATTCGATCTGCACCGGTCCAAGCAGAGATTCAATCGACCACTCAACATGGCGAATTAGCGCCATCGGGCATGAGTGGATAGTTAAGAATCCACGATTCATCATCAACTCCTAGCAAGGTGTTATTTGCACCTTCCCCAGTTCAAAAACCCACTTGCTATTAAAAGTTGATACCTAATTTTCTCCCCTACACGCTCACTTTGTCCACTTCTCGCACCTTCGGCTAGGTCATTATGCGTATGGCAGGTAGGCTTACCCTCAGTCGGACGCTCGAAGGTAAGTTTTTAAAAGAATTTAGCTAGAAAAGAAGATCGGCGAAGCCAAATCCAAGCTTCGTCAAGTTTTAACGAAATAGGAAAAAATTAATGGCAACAGGCACAGTTAAGTGGTTCAACTCTGAAAAGGGCTTCGGCTTTATTGCAGTAGATGGCGGTGGACAGGATGTATTCGTTCACTACTCAGCTATCCAGGGCAATGGTTACAAGTCTCTTAATGAGGGTCAGTCAGTATCTTTCGAGGTCGTCCAGGGTCCAAAGGGCCCACAGGCTGATCAAGTAACTGCTAACTAATTAACACTTCAAAAAGAAAAACCCCGGTGTATACCACCGGGGTTTTTTTATTCCTAAATTATTTAACCTGCTCACTTCTGCTAATTTTTAACCAATTAAAGAATCCCCAAATCACAAATGGCATATAAATCGCATACAAAGTTCCGGTTGGATAGTAACCATTGCTAAATGCAAAAGGAACACCAACTAAATCAACCGCAACCCAAACCAACCAAAACTCAACATAGCCACGACTCATTCCAAATGTTGCTAGTGCAGTGCCGGTAAAAATCCAGGTATCTACAAAAAGCCATTGGCCAGATTCGCCAAGGCCCTTGAAAATTTGCATTGAAATCAAAAAGAAGATGATGGTTGCCGGAATTATTATGAGCTTCTCTTTAGTTGTGGTCCAACGTGGCTCTACGGCCGGAACATTTTTGCCAAGCCGCTTATGGTGTGACCATCGGATCCAGCCATAAATGCTAACTACAATTAAAAGTAGATTTCTGCTTGCCTGTCCATAGAAATTCGCATGTTGAGTTTCGTCCCCAAATGAGAAAACTGCACCAAGGAATACGGTAAATAAAAGCGCATCCCCCAATATTCCAACTGGCCAAGCTGCGACTAATCGACGAGCACCCAAAATCGCGCTGCTTAAGCCCAGCAATCCTCCAATAATCTCGCGCACCGCAATTGATTTGCTGCCGAAACTAATGGTTGCCTCAAATAGCCACTGCAACACAGACATTTTTACTCTCCATTTTCATTCTTTTCGAAAATTATTTTTTCGGTATCGGTGGAATTGCTCCGCTTTTTTCTAATAACGCTTTAACTTCGGAAGCAGGAGACCTATCTCCGCCAACTTTCCACTTATCCAAATATCGCCATGGGAAAACTACACCCCTTCGTACCCACCAGATATCTCGCTCTTCGGTTGGCCAACTAATTCCAAAATGTATATGCGGCGCAGTACCAGCGGCATCGCCAGAATTTCCTACATAGCCGAGCAAAGTACCCACTTCAACTCTGGTGCCGATCTCGATGCCTTCTACGATTTTGTTTAAATGTGATGCGTAGTAACGAACCCCGTCATCTCCAATCATCGAGATGAAAATTCCACCTTTGGTAATTGGAGTTGGATTCTTATATGTATAGGTATCTTTTTTCCTAATCTCGTCTATCACGCCTGAAGTGACCGCAACATATCTGCAGCCTTTCTTCGCCAAAATGTCCGTAGCCGGATAATCATGATGATATCTACTGTAAGTGGGTTTGCACCCAGGGGTGCTTGGAATCGGAAATACATATTTGGGTGCGGCATTTGCGGGAGTAATTAAAGTTAGCAGTAGGCACGCTGAGATTATTACTCGAATTCGCATGCTCAGAACCTTAACATTAACCATGGTTAATCGGGTGAAAAATGTGAAAGTGCTATTTGGTCTAAATGCTATTAGCGCGTGGTTGGGATTCGGTGGTTCATTCATAGTCAATACTTTCGACTTGGTTCCGGAAGGAGAGGTTGAACCGCATTTATTTGGACCACATGCTCCTGGAATGTCCGGCGCGCTCACTCGAATAATTGATTTATTTGGATATTTCACCATTTGGAGCAACTTACTTGTGGCAGTCACCATAACAATGCTCTTCTTAAATCCGAATAGATCAAGCCAACGTTTTAAGTTATTTCGGAATACTTCTTTATTGATGATTTTAATGACCGGTATTTTGTATCACTTGCTTATCGCACCTACTGCAAATCCAGAGAGTTGGAACATTTACACAAATGCATTGCAACATTACATTACTCCGGCAATCACAGTTTTAGTTTGGTTACTAGTAGGACCTAGAAAATGGTTCAGCTTACGAATGACCATTTCGGTATTTGCAATACCTACTGCATATTTAATTTATACATTTGCTCGCGGCGCCATCATCGATAGATACCCTTATGGATTCTTTGATGTTATTGAATACGGTTACGTCTCAGTTGGCACAACCTTGGTGATGATTTACATTGCCGGGTATGTGTTAGCGCTGCTATTTCTCGCTCTGGACAAAGTCCTCTCAAGAAACAAGTAAGATTCGCTCGACGAGGGGGTAGCTCAGTCGGTTAGAGCCCCGGACTCATAATCCGGTCGTCGTGGGTTCGAGCCCCACCCTCCTCACCAACTTACTTAAACTTCTTGATTACCTTCCAGGACCAATAAAAGAGTGGAAACTGCAGCGGTAAACGAGCATAAGCAATTAGTGGATCTGGCCATACACGACTAGACCAATCGATGGCCATCTTGATATTTGCAATATACACCGTTAAGAAAAGCGCGAGCGAAAACAGTGCGCCCCATAATCGTATGGTTTTTCCGAAAATTACTTTGGCGCTATTGCTAAGCAACATAACGCCAATGAATATCTCTGCTACACCGCTGAGATAAGTCCAGAATCTTGGATCGCCAGGCAAAAAATCTGGCACGATTAAATCAAGTGGTTTTGGAATAATGAAATGTCCGATTCCCGTAAGAACGAGGAAAATTCCTAATGCGGTGCCAGGGTGTCTTCTCATAACCACATATTAAGTCAATAAACTTCTAATTAGGTTCATTAGGCAGGGACATGACATGAAAACTCGCACCAAAATTCTAATTGTCGGTATTGATGGTCTCATGATTCACAGAGTCATTGATTCTGGACGAACCATGCACTTAAAAAGTTTGCGAGATACTTCTTATTTTGTAGATACCGTAGTGGATATGCCTACCGTATCTGGGCCAAGTTGGTCGACCATACTTACAGGTCAAAGGCAGAATGTTCATGGCGTAATTGATAATCAATTCAAAAATCACAAATTAGCCGATGCACCTGATCTACTCACAAGAGCGCTAAATTCAAATTCTGATCTTAAAACTTATGCTGCAGCTGGCTGGCCGCCATTAATTGATCCCAATGATGTGGGGCCGGTAATTTCAGATTCTAGACACCTACGTTTTTACAATGATGGAGAGAAACTTGGCTATCTTCAAGTTGATGAAGAAGTTTTGAATCACGCTCTCGAAACCATTAAGAATATTTCGCCTGATTTAAGTTTTGTTTACTTCTGCGGCGTAGATGAAGCCGGGCATAAATATGGTTCAGTTGACACGCCTTACTTTGATGCAGCCGAACGCATAGATGGCTATCTAAAAAGTTTGCACCAGCTACTAGTTGATAGCAAAGATGAGTGGGTGCTAGTAGTCGTTACTGATCATGGCCATAGAGATGAAGGTGGACATGGTGGTGATTCGCATCAAGAACGTGCTTCTTTTGTGATTGGCCATGGCGTAAATCGCGATCATCCTCAGTGGCCAGATAAGTTGGCTCCACATGAGCTTTCGGATTTAATATTAAAGTTGATTGACTAGCTCGTAGAAATAGTTTGAACCAAAATCACGCTTCACGTCATCGTATTTGAGCATGCCCCACTCCCAGAAATCAAAATCTATTTCTGACATTGAATTCTGAATAGAAGCCCAAAGGGTCCATCCATATTTAGCCAAAGCTGCAAAGAGCCAAGCGCGGGCAAATTTTTCTTGGCGAAATGAGCCGTAGTACCCGACTACTAATTCCTTGAGCACCTCGACGGGCTGGCCAGATTCAGACCAGATATTACCTAGCTCAAAGCAAGGATCATTATTGCCTGAATATTCGTAATCAATTAACCAAACTTTATTTCCATCATCAATGAAATTTGCGGGTAATAAATCGTTATTGCAAGGTACTTTTCCGGAATCGGTTGCCTCTAAAGATTTCTTCAAATCTTCTTTTGCCTTGGCAAAATCAAGATAACCCTCAGGTAAACGAAATCCTCTTTCAGTAACAATTTTCAAATAGTTTTGTTGTATTTTAAACATATCAAAATCCAACTTAAACGGGTCAGAACTGTGCAATTTTTTTACACTCTCAGAAATTCGAATCGCGTTGTTGGCGACATCATTTCCGTCATAAGTTTTGCCCGGCAAAAAGCCAATCACTAAAAGTCCGAATTCGCCCTTGTAATCAAAGACCGGCGCCCCGACCCCATTGTCAGATGCAATTTTGGAATTATGAAATTCATTATTTCTGTCGATAGACAACAATGAAGATTCGTTGCTCGAAATTCGGGCCACAAAATCTCCGTGATCTGTCTCTACTTTGATATTTCGGTTTGTTAGCCCACCTGATAATTCAACTAAATTCTTGCGGCTATGAAGAAAAGTTGATTGATTTAGCGTCTCTCCGAAAGTATTTTCGAGTTCTGCTGCTGACATAGCCATTTGCGGATGGTACCTTTCAGAGGTGTCCGAGCAACAGGTTCCAGCTAGAGCAAAAATTGTAATTATTGGTGGCGGCGTAGGCGGTACCTCAGTTGCCTACCATTTGGCCCAACTGGGCGAAACCGATGTCGTTTTAGTAGATCGCAACGATTTAACAAGTGGATCGACTTTTCACTCCGCAGGAATGGTTGGCCAATTGCGAGCTGATCCAACACTTACAAAAATGAATATGCATTCGGCCAGCCTGTACCGAGAGTTGCAAGCAACTGATACGCCACCTTCATGGGTGGAATGCGGAAGTATAAAAATCGCATCTTCTCCAGAACGCATGGAAGAAATTCGTCGACAAATTGGATGGGCAAAGACTTTCGGTTTGGATTTACATGAAATCTCACCAGCTGAAGTTAAGGAGCGCTTTCCACTAATTAATTTGGATGGAGTTGTTGGTGCTTGCATAATGGCTACCGATGGCCAAGTTGATCCATCTCAGTTGGCGCTATCGATGGCTGCAGGTGCTAGAAAAGCAGGCATTCAGATTCACACATTCACACGAGTTCTCTCAATTTCGACGAAAGATGGTCGTGTCTGTGGCGTTGAAACCGATAAAGGATTTATCGAATGCGAAATTGTGGTCAATTGTGGCGGAATTTATGCTGCTGAAATCGGAAGAATGGTTGATGTTCGTATCCCAATTGTTCCAATGAGCCATCAATATTTAATAACTGAAAATTTCTTAGATCCCACAGCACCCGTTATGGCTTCATTGCGTGATCCAGATAATTTGATTTACTTCCGACAAGAAGTTCAAGGCTTGCTCATGGGTGGGTATGAGAGAACTTCAAAACCATGGAAAACCAGCCGTGAATCTCTCGATGATATTCCAAAGAATTTCAATAACATGTTGCTTCCGGATGACTGGGATCGTTTTGAAGAAATTGCTGCAAATTCGCAGATGCGTGTGCCAAAAATGGCCGAACTTGGAATAAAGAGTTTTATCAATGGCCCCGAAGCATTTACGCCAGATAATGAATTTTGTCTTGGCGAAACCGAGGTTGGTGGATTCTATGTAGCTGCCGGTTACTGCGCTCACGGAATTGCAGGTGCCGGTGGAATTGGAAAGGTGATGGCCGAATGGATTGTAGGCAATGAACCACCAATGGATTTATGGCATATGGATATTCGCCGCTTTGGGCCTGCATATCGTTCGCCAGCTTTTACTTTAGATCGTATTCAAGAAAATTACGAACAGTATTACGACATTCACTACCCACACGAAGAGCGTCAAACTTGTAGGCCACATAAAACTTCGCCGGCTTATGAATGGCACAAAGCAAATTCAGCTGTCTTTGGTGAGAAGTCATCTTGGGAAAGAGTTAATTTTTATAGCAATCACGTTGGTAATGATGAGTTACGTCCGTATGGTTGGGCTGGAAAAAATTGGTCCAATAGCGTTCAAATTGAACATAAAGCAACACGTGATTCTGCTGGAATTTTCGACGAATCTAGTTTTGCAAAGATTGAAATAAGTGGTCCGCGTGCAGGAGAATTCTTGGAATTTGTTTGCGCCAATGATGTAGTTCGGGGCACGGGGCGCGCGGTCTATACCCAGGCATTAAATTCAAAAGGCGGTATCGAAGGGGATTTCACAGTTACTCAAACTGAAGAAGAAAAATTCTTAATCGTAACTGGCACTGCATTTGCTCATCATGATGCTGGCTGGTTAAAGAAATTACGAAGAGAGCATGGCTTTGACGAAGTTTCCATTGAAGATATAACTGAGAAACTAGCAATTTTTGGAATCTGGGGACCTAAAGCTCGAGAAATCCTGCAGGGCTTAACCACTTCAGATATGAATAGCGCTGCTTTTCCATTTATGCATTCCAAAGAGATTGTTATAAATAAGGTAACAATCCGTGCGACTCGAATTACCTATGTTGGCGAATTAGGTTGGGAACTTTATATCCCAGTTGAACACGCACTAGGAATCTGGGAACTATTGTTTAACGCCGGTGGTTTTCCTTGCGGATATAGAACTATCGAATCGCTTAGACTTGAAAAAGGTTATCTTGCTTGGGGTGGCGAAATAAATACTGAAAATAACCCATATGAGGCGGGACTAAGTTTTGCAATTTCCAAGAAGAAGCAGAACTTCTACGGGGCCAATGCTCTTAACAATTTAACTGATCCAAAACGTAAATTAGTTGCTATTACCTTTGATGACATCCGTCAGGTTCCAATTGGTAGTGAACCAATTAAAGTCGGAGAAAAAGTAATTGGCAGAATTAAATCTGGTGGACAGGGGTACTCAATTAATAAAGCAATTGGCTATGCCTATATTCCTACTGAGTACTCATCGCCTGGCACCTCTATTGATGTGGAATTCTTTGGTGAATGGATATCAGGAACCGTAGCTTTGACTCCACTTTATGATCCATCCGGCTCAAAGATAAAGAGTTAGTATGGAAATCGGGCTGGATGATGCTTATTCATTAAAAACGCCTGAAGACAATAAGAATTTGTATGCAAAATGGGCGGCAACTTACGAATCTGATTTTGTTACAAATCAGGGATATCAGCATCCAAAAGTAATCGCAGAGCTATTTGATTCCCATCTTCCTGAATTGAAAACGGTGGTCGATATTGGCACCGGCACGGGATTGGTGGGCAAATACCTTTCAAAGCTTCGCCCAGGTTTGATTATTGATGGAATAGACATCTCCCCTGAGATGTTAGCTGAGGCATCAAAGAAAAAAGTTTATCGTAACTTGTATGAACGAGATTTAACCAAATCAATCAAGGATGTTGCTAATCCTTACGACGCATTAATCACTATTGGAACATTTACGCATGGACATCTTGGACCTGAAACACTCTTGAATCTATTCCCTCTTATCAAGGAAGATGGATATTTTGTTATTGCCGTTAATGAGAATTTTTTTCACCAACAAAATTTTCTTGAATTTCTAACTTCGCAGCAAGTTCGAATATCTTTAATGGAGAAAGTCCATGTCTATGACGTATCTAGTGCACATCGTGATTCCATGAATGTGGTGATTATTTTTCAATGAAACCGGAAACCTGGAGTGCCACTAAGAGCAGCAAGTACTTGCCAAAACCAAAGGCCAGCGATCACAAGTATCGTCGTGGCGTACTTGGTTGCGTAACTGGTTCAAAGCAATACCCTGGTGCCGCACTTCTAACTACCTCGGCAGCATTGGCAGTTGGAATTGGCATGGTTAGATACTTTGGGCCAGAAACTGTAAAACGAGCTGTTATTCAAAATCGACCTGAGGTGGTCGTTCAAACTGGTCCAGTCAACGTCTATCTTCTGGGAAGTGGAGTCCCTGCAAAAAAATCTCTTCTTAGAAAGTTCACTATGGAGATGGCTAATCGAGCGGATTTACCTAAAGTATTGGATGCTGGTGCGCTTTATTTAACGGGCAGTAGCAAATCTCCAACCATAATCACACCGCATGCAGGAGAATTAGCAGAACTATTAAAGGTATCTGCCACCAAAATTGAAGCTGAGCCCATTTACTATGCATTAGATGCAGCTAGAAAATTTAAAGTAACAGTCTTACTGAAAGGCAATAAAACCGTAGTCGCCAATGATCACCGAGTAATTCAACTTCCAGCTGCAAGTAGTTGGCTGGCCACAGCTGGCACTGGCGATGTGCTTGCCGGATTACTTGGTGCACTCTTAGCTTTAAATCACAAAGCGGTAACCAAAGATAATCTGATCGAGCTGGGTGCTACCGCTTCATTTATACATGCCCAGTCAGCTAAACGCTCTTCGAATGGTCCAATTGACGCACAAAAAATGATTGACCAGATCACCAAGGTAGTTTCTCAACTTTCCAAATAGGGCTACCCCACTTTCCTCACGAATTTCTCACATTTGAAAATATGAACATGGGTTTAAGGACTTTTATATACGGTGAAGAAGGATTCACAAATATCGTGCTGGCAAACTCATTATCAATGCTTGGCTTGGATATTATCGGCGAAATTGACAATGAATTCACTGCCTTTAATCAAATATCACAACATAGACCTGAAGTTGTGGTCTTGCTAATCGAAAAAGGGCAACTCAAAGCAATTGAGTTGGGAAAATCTCTAAGAAAACTATTTCCGAAAATGGGAATTGTGATCGCCACAAGAAGTGAAGATCTCCGTTTACTTGGAATCGAAAAGACTGATTTGCCAAAAGGAAGTATAGTTTCAAAATTAACTAGCCATTCAGATTTAGATACTTTGAAAAAATCAATTCTCAAGGCGCCTGAATGCACCAATTCTGAACCTGAATTTCATACCTACAATTTGCTTTCTGATACGCAGGTTGAAACTTTTCGGTTGATGGCAGATGGAAATTCAAATTCTGAAATTGCAAAGATGAGATTTGTGTCAGAAAAATCTGTGGAACAGATGTTGGCACGTATAGCAGCAACCTTGGGAATACCTTATGATCGAAAACATAATTCCAGAATTCAGCTTCTAAACTCCTATTACGAGCTAGTTAACGGTCATAAGTAATCGCTTACGATAGGTTTAACTCATGGAGTTAAACCATCTCAAAAGCCAATGGAATGAGATTCTTTTTGCACTCGAAGCGCGAAATCGAGTTGCGTGGCTAACTTTTTTTGATGCCCGCTTGGCAAAGCTTGAGGGGAATTTACTTCATCTAGATTTCTCAGATTCAGAGAAATTTTCAGGTGATCATTCTTATTTAGATTCGCGCACTAAATTCTTACCTGTGCTATCAGAAGTCATCAAAGAAATTACCGGTTCTGACTTGGAGATTAATTGGTGAAAAGAATTATTTTAGGTTGGCTCTCGCTATCGCTTTTACTAATTGGAATCGAAGGAGCAAGCGCTGCTAATACGCTCTCTTTAAATATCACAAAGACTCCGACAATTGGAGAATCTAAAGTTACGCTCTACGGAATATTGAAGCCTGCCCGAAATAATGTACAAGTTCGAATTCAAGTTAATTTAAATGGCAACTGGACAAATACCTCGCTCGGTGCCAAGACTAAATCAAGTGGTTCTTGGAAAATTGAAGTAGTTTCGACAGCTCTGGCAGGTTCTGCGACCTACCGAGCTGTGGCTGGGTCTGTCTATTCCAATCAACGTAAATTTACAATTGATCCCGAAAGCGCAATTACTCAATCAGACCCTACTTCAATGATTGAGTTAGCAGGTCCTGGCGGTCGCATACACGGTGTAGATATAAGTCGCTGGCAACATCCAGGTGACAAATTAATTGATTTTACAAAAATGTATAAAGCTGGGGTTCGCTTTGTAATGATCAAAGCATCCGATGGTAAAGATAAATCAGATATCGATGCGCGTAAGTGGCTATCAATCGACATGGATGGCGCACAAGCTGCAGGTCTTTACACTGGTTTTTATCATTATGCCTATTTACCGAATTCCACAGATCCTGAAACAGTAATCACTGAAGCACGCACTCAGGCGCAGAAGGCTATTTGGAGATTAGCGTCGGTTGGTGGCTATAACGAACGCACCCTTCCTTATGCTTTAGATTTAGAAAATAATTGCATTCAATACAGTGGAAGCAAATGCACAAAATACACTTCAAAAAAATTAGTGACTTTATTTGCAACTACATGGTTAACTACCGTTAAAGAGGCAACGGGCCGAACACCAATGCTCTACTCCTATTCTCAATTCTTAGAGAATGCAATGATCAGAAATCCTGAACTTAGTAAATATCCGCTTTGGCAAGCTCATTATGGAATTAATCCAGCTGATCCGCTAGGTCAACCTGGACAGAAACTAAGTGGTTGTTATGTGCACTCATGGACAAATTCAAGTTGCACTTCTGAATGGGTCGTTTGGCAGTACTCGTCTTGCGGTATCGGAAAGAAATATGGCGTACCGAGCGGAAGATTGGACTTAAACGTTTATCGTGGAGATGTTAATTCGTTTTTAGAACTAACCAAAGGAATCTGGATTCCACAGATTGCTGACATGATGCCGATTAACGAACCTTCAAATATGCAATTGGATTCCGCGTCATATTCGACAAGCGACAAACCTGCGACTTTTCAATTAAATGTTTTGCGGCCAAGTGGTCTACCGGTCGTAACAGGTACTGTGAAATTGGTGCTGCCCGATAAGAGCATTCTGCTTGATCAAAGCGCGGTTCGTGCAAAGAGTGGGTCTTTCAAATTGACAGTTAAAGGGATACCGGTTGGAATATGGAGCGCTTCGCTTCAGTTTATTGATAATTCCGGTACTCACGCTAAAGCCATAATTCCAATTGAATTAACTATTGCCCAAGGTGAAAAGCCAACCACAACTGTTTCGCCAAGCCCTAAACCAGGTACCTCTACAAAAGTTACTGCAGATTCTTGCCGCGGACAGATAATTAATTAAAAACAGCTTGCTAAATCTTAGTTAGGTTAGCAGCCGATTCTTTGGCACTTTCTACTAACTTTACATATTCTGCAATTGATGCCTTTTTCTGTGGCGCTTTCCATTTCAGATGAGGTGCAATCAAATCTGCAATACTCTGGGTCAAATCCAAGCCAAAGTTTGGGGCTTCAAACCAGATTCGAGTTCTGCGTTCCATGACATCCGCAACTGTTTGAGCACCTTCAGAAATTACCGAGTAAACAATTTCCGCTTTCAAATAAGGCAAATCTCTTGAAACTGGAGTTGCTAATTTGCGGTCTTCTGAAATTAATTCAAGTAGATCACTGATGTCAGAGCCATAGCGATTCAATAAATGTACTATGGTTTCGGATTTTAAGTTGTATCTCGCAGCAAGTGCGTCTACTTGTTGGGTCAGTGCCCAATATCCGTCAGCACCAATAATTGGTAATTTAGATGTAACGCTTTCGTTAGTTAATTTGGTAATGTCATTAGTTGCCATATCTACAGCATCTTTTGCCATCACTCGATAAGTTGTGTATTTGCCGCCAGCCAAACTAACAAAACCAGGGACTGGTCTATCTACAGTGTGTTCGCGAGAAAGCTTTGTGGTGTCAACATCCTTTTTATTTGCTACTAACGGACGAAGTCCCGCAAAAACACCAATAACTTGTTCAGTACTAATTCGTGGCGAAAGCACCCGATTGGCCTGTTCAATTATGTATTGCACATCTGAGCGATCAGCTAAAGGTTCGTTTGGATCACCTAGATACTCGGTGTCAGTAGTACCAATCATCCATTGGTCTTTCCATGGAATGATAAAGAGAACTGATACTGCGGTCTTGATAATGATTCCTTCGTCGGCCTTTATGGCATTGCCTGGAAGCGTTATGTGAACGCCCTTGCTCATCTTTACTTCATAGCCTGGTTCGATACCAAAGCTTTTGTGCAGTTGATCGCTCCATACGCCTGCGCACATAATCACCGTAGAAGCTTTTACATTAATTTTCTTCTTTGAATCTAAATCTGCAACTACTGCACCAGTTACGCGTTTGCCCTTCTTAATCAAAGAGTCAACTTTTGCGTGAGTGATTATTGCTGCGCCATGGCGTTTTGCGGTTCGAGCGATCATCATTGTGTGACGAGCATCGTCAACCTGTGCATCAAAATAGCGAATAGCTCCGGTTACTACATCTGTGCGCAAACTTGGCGCAATTTCAGAGATAGTTTTCTGAGAAAGATGCTTATGTCCTGGTAGTGCTCTTTTAAATCCACGCAGTGCGTCGTATAGCGCCAGTCCTGCGCCTACATAAGTACGTTCTTTAACTTTTTCATGCAACGGGTAAAGAAAAGCTACCGGCTTTACCAAGTGCGGCGCCAAAGATGAAACTAAAAGTTCGCGTTCGTGTAGAGCTTCACGAACTAATTTAAAATCGTATTGTTCTAAATATCTGAGTCCACCGTGAATCAATTTACTAGAGCGACTTGAGGTACCTGAAGCAAAATCATTACCTTCAACTAATGCGACAGTCAACCCTCTGGTAACTGCATCTAGTGCAACACCAACTCCGTTAATTCCGCCACCGATAACGAGTACGTCAAAATGTTCTTTGGCGAGGCGGGAAAGGTCTTCCGCTCTCTGCTGAGGATTTAGGCTGGAATCAAACATTACTCGCCAATCTTATCGTTAGTTAAGTAAAGTTCCTATGTGACTTTCATTGGCAGCCTAGATCAAGGCACAACTAGTACTCGATTTATCATTTTTAACGAATTAGGTGAGATTGTTGGGCAAGAACAGATTGAACATGAGCAGATTTTGCCAAATCCTGGTTGGGTCGAACATGATGCTGAAGAAATTTGGCATAACACCTTAAAGGTAATTTCTGGAGCTCTTTTAAAAGCTAATTTAAAAAAGAGCGATTTAGCTGCGATAGGTATCACTAATCAACGAGAAACCGTGGTCGCCTGGGATAGAAAATCTGGTAAACCCCTCGCTAATGCCATTGTTTGGCAAGACACGCGTACCGCCGACTATTTAGAAAAATTTTCAGAAAGCAACAAAGCGCTAATCACTAAAAAGAGTGGCACTCCGATTGCGCCATATTTCTCTGCAAGTAAGATGAATTGGTTGCTAAAAAATAAAATTAAAGACAATAGCAACTTGGCATTTGGAACTATCGATTCTTGGCTGCTTTTCAATCTAACGGGTGAATTTGCTACAGATGTAACCAATGCATCTCGAACTCAACTTATGAATTTAGAGACTCTCGATTGGGACGATGAGCTTTTAGCAATTTTTGAAATCGATCGAGATTGGTTGCCTGTAATTAAATCGTCATCAGAGATCTTTGGTAAAACCTCTGACGGAATTCCGGTTTCAGCGATACTTGGAGATCAGCAGGCTGCCATGGTTGGGCAAACTTGTTTTGATAAAGGAGAATCTAAAACTACTTATGGCACGGGCAACTTTGCATTAATTAGCACTGGGTCTGAATTAGTTAGATCAAGACATGGCCTAATAACCACCGTGCTATTCAAATTAGGAAACGCTCCGGTTCAATATGCTTTAGAGGGTTCAGTTGCAGTAACCGGTTCTGCAATTCAATGGCTTCGAGATCAACTAGGAATCATTAATTCTTCGGCAGAGGTCGAAACTTTGGCTTCATCAGTTCCGAATAATGGCGGAGTGTATTTTGTTCCGGCATTTTCAGGGCTTTTTGCACCCTATTGGCGAAGTGATGCTCGAGGAGTAATCATTGGATTAACAAGAGCCAATACCAAGGCACATATTGCTAGGGCCGCGCTTGAAGCGATTTGCTTTCAAACTAAAGAAGTTATCGATGCCATGGAAGCTGATTCTGGGATTAAATTAAAAGAGATGCGCGTTGATGGCGGAATTACAAACAACAGACTATGTATGCAATTGCAATCAGACATAATGGGAATTGATATCGTGAAACCAGTTATAACTGAGACAACTGCGCTAGGTGCAGCATTTGCCGCTGGTTTAGCGGTCGGTGTTTGGAAAGATACCGAACAAATTAAGAAAATTTGGCGTAAAGAAAATACCTGGCAATGTCAGAGTGATGAGCTTTCCCGAAAATCAGACTTCGATAAATGGCAGAAGGCAGTTACCCGAACCTTCGCTTTAGCTGAACTGAGCCAGTAAGATAGCCTTCTATGGAGCTGCGTGGAGTAATTCGAACTGATCGCGAAATGTCAGATGGCAGAACCATCCGCTATTACGACAGTAAAGTAACCGAAAGAAATGCAGTCGATAAAAGACCTAAAGAAGAGCAACCAGGTATCGGCGATTTACGCTTTGATCCATTGGTAAATGAGTGGATAGCAATTTCCGCTCATCGCCAGAATCGAATTTTCTTGCCTCCCAAAGAGCTCTGCCCGCTCTGTCCAACTACAAGCGATGAGTTGTTAACAGAAATTCCCGAGACTGATTATGAAGTCGTAGTTTTTGATAATAAATCGCCTTCACTTAGACCACCTTTAGGCGATAACGCTCTTCCTGATTATGCCGGACCTGAAACTGATGAAGGTAAAGCGATTGGTAAATGTGAAGTTATTGTTTTCAACTCGGATCACGGACAATCATTCTGCGATCTATCAGAAACTCAGGTACGTACCCTGCTTGAAGCTTGGCGTGATCGCACTTATGAGCTCTCAAAAGAGCCATTTATTCGCCATATTGCCCCGTTTGAAAATCGCGGCGAAGAAATTGGCGTAACTTTGCATCATCCGCATGGCCAAATTTATGCCTATTCATATCTGCCGCCTCGTGTTGAAAAAATGCTCGCTGCTGCAAAACGCTACAAACATGAATTTGGTCGAGTGCTATTTGATGAAATTGTAAAACGAGAAATTGCAGATAAAGTGCGAATTGTTTGCCAAAACGAACATTGGATTGCTTATGTTCCATATGCTGCCCGTTATCCATATGAAATTCATGTTGCGCCAATTGCCCCAGTTGCAGATTTAACGGAGTTGACCTCCGAGCAATGCGACTCATATCCAAAAATTGCATTAGAAGTCATGAAGAGATTAGATGGAGTTTACGGAGTGCCGATGGCTTACATTGCTGCTTGGCATCAAGCTCCAGTTCGGGAAGGTAGAGATCTGCTAAGACTTCATTGGCAAATTACATCTGTAAGACGTGCGCCTGGAAAATTAAAATATCTTGCTGGATCTGAATCTGCAATGGGTGCATTCATTATGGATGTAACTCCCGAACAATCAGCGGCCCAATTGCGCGAGGTTAAACTTTGAGAATTCTAGTTACTGGTGGCGCCGGATACATTGGCGCAACTGCCGTTGCTATGTTGTTGGAAGCTGGATATGAAGTAACTGTATTGGATGACTTAAGTACAGGTCATTCAGATGTAATTCCTACAGAAGCCAAATTTGTTAAAGGCTCTCTTCTATCAAATCAAGACTTAGACGAAGCGCTTACAGGCTGCGATGCGGTAATGCATTTCGCAGCTAAATCTTTGGTCGGCGAATCAGTTGAAAAACCAGATTTATATGCTGAAGTAAATGTTGGCGGATCTAAAGCGCTTTTTTCAAAGATGCAAGCACATGGCATTAAGAAGATAGTGCTCTCGTCCACCGCTGCTACCTACGGCGAACCTAAGCGCGTGCCTATCTCTGAAAACGATGAACCAGCCCCAAAAAACCCATATGGCGCAACAAAACTTGAAATTGACAGAATGGTGGCGACATCAGGATTCTCTGCAATTTCACTCCGATATTTCAATGTAGCAGGCGCATTGCAAAGTGCTAATGGCTGGCTGGCTGAACGACACAATCCAGAGACGCATTTAATTCCTAACATTTTGAAAGCAACTAATGATGCTCCCGTAAAAATATTTGGTACTGATTGGCCAACTGAAGATGGCACTTGCATCAGAGATTACATTCACGTGGTTGATTTAATTGAGGCACATATTAAGGCTTTAGAAACTCTGCCTGAAGCTAAGCATGAAATTATTAATTTAGGCTCTGGGGATGGCTACTCGGTAAGACAAGTTATTGCAGCGGCCGAAAAAGCTGTTGGTCATAAAATTCCTGCAATTGAAAGCGAACGTAGAGCAGGTGATCCTGCAATTTTAATTGCAGATATTACAAAAGCGAAAAGCTATTTAAATTGGCAACCTAATCGTGGAATTGATCAAATGGTTCTGGATACTTGGAATTCAATAAAATGACATTTCAATCTGTATTTGGCGCTGACCCAGATATAATTGCAGCAGCACCAGGTAGAGTCAATTTGATTGGTGAACACGTAGATTATTCAGATGGATATGTTCTGCCATTTGCTATTTCAAGCAGAACCACGGTTTCGATTAAGAAGCGCCCAGATCAAAAGATTCGATTAGCCTCAGCACAGAGAAATACTGCGATTTTCGAAACTTCAATTACCGACCTAAAGCCAAAATCTGATGGCAAATGGGAGCGTTATCCACTTGGAGTGATTTGGGTACTTGGAATCAAAGAGGGATTGGATATATACGTTGATGGCAAAGTGCCTCTAGGAGCTGGTCTCTCTTCATCAGCAGCCCTTGAATGCAGCGTAGCAACTGCGCTAAATGCGCTTTTTAATTTGAACTTAGATTTAAAAGATTTAGCACGAGCTACGCAAAGGGCAGAAAATGAATTCGTAGGCGTGCCTTGCGGCATTATGGATCAATCTATTTCACTTATGGGCAAAGCTGGCCATGCACTTCTTCTTGATTGTCGGGATTTATCTACCAAATTAGTCAAAATGGATTTAGCTGAGAGTAACTTGGAACTATTAATAATTGATACCCAGGCACATCACTCATTAGTTGATGGTGGTTACGCAGAACGACGTGCCGCTTGCGAATCGGCTGCCGCTAAATTAGGTAAATCAATGCGCGAATTGTCATTAGAAGAATTAGAGGCAGGCAAGAGCAAGTTAACTGAAACCGAATACCGTAGGGCTCGACATGCGGTTACAGAAATTGCTCGAGTGGTGAAATGCGTGACCGCGCTTGAAAGCAAAGATTTTGATTTAGTTGGAGACCTAATAAATAAATCGCACGCCTCGCTTCGGGACGATTACAACGTTTCTTGTCCAGAACTTGATGTTGCGGTTGATGCAGCTATCGCTGCCGGCGCTATAGGCGCGCGAATGGTTGGCGGCGGTTTTGGCGGAAGCGCCATTGCTCTTGTAAAACAATCAGAGATTGAAAAAACTAAGACCGCAGTGATGGCCGCATTTGCAAGTAATGGATTTAAAGCGCCAAGATTTTTTGAAAGCTTGCCTTCGCAAGGCGCTGAGTTAATACTTAATTAAAGTTAATTAACTTAAATTAACTTTAATTCACTGGAATTACAGAGATTACTTCTACTCCACCAATTGCACTTAATACTTGAACTAAATCCGTTGGATCACTACCTGGCACCGCGACTGTTATATCGTCATAGCCTTTGCCATCTTCGCTTTTAACGACAACTAAACCTCGAATATCTCCGCCTGCAAATCCAATTGCAGAGGCCACCGCGCCTAATGAACCCGGTCGATCAGGAAGGGTGATATGCAATCGAAAAAGCGCCATAGCCTTAGTGTAGCGAAGTCGGCTATGGCGCTTTTTCGTTAGTTTTAACTACCTTAACTACCTTAACTGCTTGGTGCAGAACCTAATTTCACGCTAAATGTCTTGGTTCCGCCGGCAGGAAGTTCTACTACAACGCTAACGGTTGTACCTGGTGCGTATGAGCGAATCTTTACAATCGCTGCGACCTCATCAGTGATACGAACTCCATCGATTGATTTGATAATCGAACCAGCTGGAATTCCTGCCTTTTCGGCACCTTCGCCAGAACTTAATCTAGCGATTTTGGCGCCCACACCCGTATACGTAGTGTCGAAGAAGATTCCCAGCACTGGTCTAGTTGATTTTCCACTATTGATTAATTCATCAATAGTTCGTTTGGCTTCGGTAATTGGAATTGAAAAGCCTAGACCAATTGATCCTGAAGTACCGCTGGATAAAGTTGCAATCGCTGAATTGATTCCAATAATTCGTCCACTCCCATCTAGAAGTGCACCTCCAGAATTTCCTGGGTTGATTGCGGCATCAGTTTGAATTGCATTTACATAACTCTCTTGACCATAGGAGCCTGTCGTTACTGGTCGATTCAATGCAGAGATAATTCCACTTGTTACTGTTGAGGCTAAGCCAAGTGGAGAACCGATCGCAACAACTGGGTCTCCGACAACAAGTTTGGTGGAATCTCCGAGAGTTAATTCTGGGAGATTTCCTTTGGAAATTCTGACTACTGCTAAATCATAATTACTATCTCTACCTACAATTGTTGCTGGGTATTGATCACCGTTATTTAATTCAACAATTAGTCGCCCAGATGAACTAAGTGCGAACTCTTGCACTACGTGATTGTTGGTCACAATAAAAGTTGAGAGCGCATTGGATTTGTAAACCCAACCGGAACCAGAACCTGAGCCAGATGGAGTAGCTACCTCCAGCGAAACCACACTTGGGCCGGCAGTGGCAGCAATTGCGGATACATCTATCGAATCACCGCTGATCGAAACTACCTTTTGTCCATTTCCACAAACACCATTCTTTGAAAGATAGAGCGCATTTGTAGAAGTCACGCAGGCTTTTGAGCCTGGGGTTATTGATGGTGCGGCATTTGAAATTCCACCCACAAAGAGGGCGCCTGCCGCGAAACCAACGCCCACTTTGGTAGCTGTGCTATTCAAAATATTCATGTCTAGAGAATGCCTTTTTTAACTAAAAAATTCCTGAGAATTAAGTTAAATCTCGACAATATTCTTACCGATAATTTTGACCTTAATCTTCTCTAGCGGGCGTGGTGCTGGGCCAGCAACAACTTTGGCCGACTTCATGGGATCAAAAGCTGCCCCGTGGCAAGCGCACCTTAATTGCTTTAGAGATGGCGCATATTCGACGGTGCATCCTTGATGGGTACAAGTAAGGTTGTAAGCAAAGACCCCGGTCTTAGTTCTAAATAACAGTGCAGGCGCACCAGATGCTGAAGTGAAATTAAAAGTGCCGCCAACTGGAACTTTACTGAGCGCAACAATTCGTTTGTTCGCTGCCTTTGCAATCGGCAATACATTTCGCGGAAATAAATGTCCTAATCCCATAAATGCACCTGAAATGCCAGCAACAGCACCAATGCGCATAACACCTCGACGATTAATATCAAATCTCATTGCACCAAGCCCTCTTCTCCCACTTAGACCATTTTGCAAAATTAGAAAATATGCTAACCACATCACTGCATATGCAGTATCACTTCCGTAAAAATATGGTCGAACATTAAAAGTAGCGGTTAACCAAAGTCCAATTGATATTGAGAATCCCGCTAATGCAGAGATTCTTGGCACCACGAACATTAATGTTGCTACGCCAACTGCAAACTCTCCAAAAATCGTTAGCCAACCAAGCAAAACGGCATAATCGTATGATTGAATTAAAAATGAACCGATTGGAGAGTTTTTAGAAAAGGCTTCAATTTGTGCGCCGATATAAGTTGCGCCACCAGGATTTAAAAATCCTGGATCTGATGCCTTATCCCAGCCGCCATAAATCCAAGTTATGCCTAGCCAAGCTCTTAGTAGACGCGTAGCCGGGCTCTGAGAACGCCAAGAGGCTGAAATGGACTTTGGATGAAATGCCATAGAAAAAGAGTAATGGTTGTTTCTTAAAAAAAGCTCCCTGACTTGGACTCGAACCAAGAACCTGCCGGTTAACAGCCGGCTGCTCTGCCATTGAGCTATCAGGGAATACTGCGAGGGCAAACTCTACAACAAGCCCTGCTAAGGTAAAAATCGGCTATTTATAGGGATTTTATATAGAACCTAGCGCCTTTTCGCGCAAAGCTCGGCGCTGCGATTCCAATGCAACTAATTCAGTGAATAGACCTTCGTACTCAGCATCGTTTGGATTCACCCGTTGTAAATTCGATTTAGCATCTGCAATTGTTCTTGAAATCGCAACTTCATGTAAACGCGCCACAATTGATTCCACATATCGATCTGAAATTTCGCCATCTGATCTGATTGGCTCCACTGATAACTCTGTGAACAAGGACTTTAATTCTTCATTTTCAATATTTTCAAGCTTTGCACCTGCTTCGATGGCGCCTCGCATGGCTTGATAGGCAGGATGTGAAAATGAATTTGCAGGTAATTCGCTCCAGCCTAAAACTAAAGTGGGAACCTGAAGTTTTGCTTTCAAAACCTCGCGCTCCAAAATTAAAGTTGGTTCTTTTGGATCAGGTCTCCAATTTCCAACAACTGCATCATTCTTAACAACCGCACTCTTGCCAGCTATTTGAGTTACCGCTGATAAAACTGGATCAATATCCATTCCCAACCAGAGCGCTAATTGTTTAACGTATTCAGGGCGTAACGCCTTATTCTTAATACGAGCAACCATAGGGGCAGTCGCAGCCAGAGCATTCACACGCCCCTCGGCATTTTGTAGATCATGTTTCTTCAATTCTGTGCGAATTGCGAATTCAAAAAGTGGAATTCGACTCGCGATTAAGTCGCGAAGTGCAGCATCGCCATGCGCCTGTCGAAGTTCGCATGGATCCATTCCACTTGCTTCAACAGCTACAAATGTTTGAGTTACGAATTTTTGATCATCTTCATAAGCTCGAAGCGCTGCTTTTTGCCCAGCGGCATCACCGTCAAATGTAAAGATAACTTCTCCACGAAAGGCATCATCATCCATCAATAAATTACGCAGAACTTTGATGTGGTCATCACCAAAGGCGGTGCCGCAGGTAGCTACTGCTGTGGTTACACCTGCCAAATGCGCCGCCATCACATCGGTATAGCCCTCTACAACCACTACTTGGCGCTTAGCGGCAATCTCTTTTTTGGATCGATCAAGCCCATAAAGCACTTGGCTCTTCTTATAAATCGGAGTTTCTGAGGTATTTAAATACTTGGGACCTTGATCTTCTTCAGATAATTTGCGCGCTCCAAATCCGACCACTTCGCCAGTGATATTTCTAATTGGCCAAATTAATCGATTGCGAAATCGGTCAATCATTCCTTTTTGGCCCTCTTTAGATAAACCTGCAACTTCTAATTCTTCTCCGGTAAAGCCCTGTGCCCTTAAGTATTTTGTGAGCGCATCCCATTCATCCGGAGCATAGCCAACTCCAAAACTTTCACATGCGGCTCTATCAAAACCTCGTTTAAGAAGGAAATCGCGACCAATTTGGGCAGCCGGAGAATTCAAATGTTCTGCATAAAATTTTTGAGCCGCTTCGTTGGCAGCTATTAGACGACTTTTAAGTCCTGGTTTGTAATCACTTGATTTTCCGCCTTCATAGTTAAGTTGATAACCAATTCGTGCTGCAAGTTTCTCTACCGCTTCAACAAAAGCGATATGTTCGATATCCATTAGGAACTTGATTACATCTCCACCTTTGCCACAGCCAAAACAATGGAAGTAACCTCGAGACAAAGTCACATGAAATGATGGAGATTTCTCATCATGAAATGGGCAAAGGCCTTTTTTCTGATCTCCGCCTGCTTGCTTGAGTGGCAAATAATCATTTACAACTTCGTCGATACGTACATTCTCGCGAACATACGCCACGTCTTCATTGCGAATCATGCCGCTCATGAGGACAACCTAGCGTGTAATGCATAAGCTGCAGGATCGGTAAGACTTGCAACTTGGTCAATGATTACTCTTAAGCGTGAATTTGGCGATTCATGCCACGCGTCCAGAAAAACAGTGTCTAGCACTTGCGCGCCAGCAGCTTGAATCATCTCCACTAACTCATAAATTACTTGACGTTGCTTTGCATATCGAGCTTGGGCTTCCGGTGCCTGAATCAAATAAAAGGCGCTGATTGCCTTTAAAAGAGCTACTTCTACCAATTGATTTCTAGGGATAACCAAATCTGCATCAAATCGCTTTAACTCTCCGGCGCCATATCTATCTCTCGTGGCCCGCTCTGATTCAAATACGAATCTACCAATTAATTGGCTGGTGGAATCTTTAAGTTTTGCTAAATCTCTATGCATGCCATCAAAGTCTGCCGGCCAACATGATAATTTTTGAAGTCTGACTAAAGCTGACTCAGTCTCCTCTTTACCGCACTCTAAGTAGCTCTTATCTAAAATCGTATGAATTTCAGAAAGATCGTTTTCAATATCAGGAACACTCAATTGACTAGCCACGATGGCATCCTCAAAATCATGAACAGAATAAGAGACATCATCAGACCAATCCATGATTTGAGCTTCAAAAGTTCTCTGACCTATTGGAGCGCCTTCACGCATCCAATTGAAAATTTCAAGATCATCTGAGTAAACTCCAAATTTCTTTGGATTTGACGATGCACTCCATGGGTACTTAGTGCAAGCATCTAAAGAAGCTCTTGTTAGATTTAACCCGACGCTTCGTTTTCCTTCATAAGTTTTTGCTTCTAATCTGGTTAGAATTCTAAAAGTTTGTGCATTTCCTTCGAAGCCGCCAATATCTTTAGCAACTTCAGCTAAGGCAGTTTCACCATTGTGGCCAAATGGTGGGTGTCCTAAATCGTGAGCTAAACAGGCGGTATCTATTAAGTCTGGATCTGCTCCGAGAGAGGCACCAAATTCACGACCAATCTGTGCGCATTCAAGTGAGTGCGAAAGTCGAGTTCTTTGAAAATCATTCTCCCAGGGAACTGCTACTTGAGTTTTTGCAGCTAACCTACGAAGCGCAGCAGAATGAATTAATCTGGCGCGATCGCGCATAAATTCAGTACGGCCGGGGCGTTTTGCTGGCTCAGCTATAAATCGCTCGCTATCACGCGCTTCGTACATAGAAGTTAGCCTAACCCGATAGCCGAAAGACCAGTACTTTCCAGATGGTCGCTAACGTGAATTCCTAGCTTTTCTAGCGTGCGATAGGCAATATAGGCATTTCCTTCGCGCCACAAGTATCGAAGAGATGAGTTTTCTAATGTAAACGGACCGCTTTTAACCGGCGAACAGGTGGCATTAATTCCAAGGTCATCTGAAATATACATAGATCTCTTGCAATGGTATGGATCGGTAACGATGATAACTTGATTAATTCCATTCAACTTAAAATAATCAGCAAAAGCTTTTACGCTCTTGATGGTATCTCTTCCCTCTCCTATTTCAATCGCATCATTTCGCTTGATTCCATTTGCAATCAACCAACGGCGGCCCGCACGAGCTTCAGTAAATCTATCTCCTGGTGCTCCGCCACCGACAGTTAGCACCTTCTCTACTAAACCAGATTTGTAAATTCGTAGCGCCTCTTCCAAACGCGCTTCTAACGCGTCACTTGGACGACCATCATATTGAGCGGCTCCCATGACAACCGCAAATTTAGAACTAGTAACCTTTGGGTAATGCGCTTCATACCAAACTTGGGCAAAGAAAAAAGTTGGAATTCCAATAATCACTAGAAAAATTAATGATATAAATCTACGAATCAATTTAAACATCTTTAATTTTCATCCACCGCTAAAAGCATCTTCTAATTCCAAGTGAACCAGCTCGTCTGGATCTTTAAGCCAGCCATCTGGAAGCGTTGGGGGTCTTCCGTGGCTGGTACGACCGCGAGGTTTTTCGCCAACTTCCTGCGGATAAGACTGATCTTCTAATTGATCTAATAAGCTGCGAAATTCTGCTAAGGAACTAATCATCCCAAATTGACGTCTTAATTCTTGTTTTACCCTGAAACCTTTTAAGTACCAGGCCATATGTTTTCTCAAGTCTTTACAACCACGATCTTCGGATTCGAAATATTCAACAATTAATTCGCCATGACGGAACATCACTTCTCGCACTTCAAAAAGGGTAGGTAAATAACGTTCATTGCTGCCATTAAATGAATTAACTAAATCCCTGAAAAGCCAAGGTCTGCCTAGACAACCACGCCCTACAACCACACCGTCGCAACCAGTCTCTTTAACCATCCGAACGCCATCTTGACCTGACCAAATATCACCATTTCCAAGCACCGGTATTCCAGTTGGCCGCAAATGCTCTTTTAATTCTGCAATTGCGCTCCAATCAGCTTTTCCTTCATACATCTGAGCGGCGGTTCTAGCATGTAGCGCTACCCATGTGACTCCAGCTTGCACAGCTGAATCTGCCGCTTCTAGAAAAGTTTTATG